>Ga0074197_1003189_pt1 | contig 10253 bp, 4 predicted proteins | sample EPASupsiteSAE305_FD_64526 | JGI IMG/M metagenome (GOLD analysis project Ga0074197, IMG submission 64526) | Bioremediated contaminated groundwater microbial communities from EPA Superfund site, New Mexico - SAE3-05 reassembly with SPADES | ecosystem: Environmental > Aquatic > Deep subsurface >...
CGCCGCTCACTTGGGTAAGGGCAAAATCAAATCGGTGTTCAAGGCGGCCCTGCTCGGTGTGCCCATCCCGCTCTGTTCCTGCGGGGTGTTGCCGGCAGCGGCGCAGCTGAAGAAACAGGGGGCGAACAACGGCGCTACCACTGCATTTTTGATATCGACCCCGGAATCCGGAGTCGATTCGATCGCCGTTTCCTGGGCGCTGCTCGACCCGCTGATGACCGTGGCCCGACCGGTGGGGGCCTTTTTGTCGGCCTTTGTCGCCGGGGTGCTGGAAAATGTGTTGTTCTGGCGCGAGGGAAAAATGGAGATGCCGCCATCCCTGGCCATGGCTTCCGTGCCGATGGCCGCATGCGATGGCGGAGCGTGCGGTTGCGGTCACGAACAACAGGCGGTTGGATTGTGGGCCAAGCTCAGACAAGGGGTGCGCTATGCGGTCACCGACATCTGGGGTGATCTGGCCGGCTGGTTTTTTATCGGCATCGCCATCGCCGCCTGCATCACCGTCTTTGTGCCCGATGATCTCATCACCCGGCATCTCGGCGGCGGCATCGGTTCCATGCTGCTGATGCTGGTCGTGGGCATTCCGATGTATATCTGCGCCACCGCCTCGACACCGATTGCCGCCGCCCTGATCCTCAAGGGGGTCAGTCCGGGCGCGGCCCTGGTCTTTCTGCTTGCCGGTCCGGCCACCAACATCGCCGCCCTGGCGGTCTTGGTGAAAATTCTGGGAAAAAAGGGGGTAGCCGTGTACCTTGCCACGATCTCGGTAGTTAGCGTCCTCTGCGGTCTGGCCCTCGACGGGCTCTATTTCTCCCTGGGGATTTCGGCGATGGCAACCATCGGGGAGGTGGCGGAAACCCTGCCGGATTGGCTGATGCTGACCGCGACCGGCCTGCTGCTCGTCCTCTCCGTGCCGGTGCTGATCCACCGCTTTTCCCGGCTTGGGTTCGCCGATAGAGGTTGCCACAGCCCCAGTTGAACCAGCTTCACGGTACAAATTCAACCTCCAGGGAGCGGCCGGTTTCTCGGCCCTGATCATCGACCACGCTCAGTTCGTAGCGGCCGGAATGAGCGGGCCGCCAGGGCAGGGTTTCTTCCCGGGTGCTGTTGCCCAGATAGCGATTGCCGATAAACCAGTACATTCGTTCCGAGCCGGCCGCAATGGCGGCAGCCAAACCGATATTCTCCTCCGGCCGCGACAGGCGCAGGGTGTAGACCACGCCTGCCAGGGGTGAATGCAAACGGGGCGGATCATCGACGGGCGCAGGTTTCGAGGTCTCGGTGCAACCGGGAGCGGATTGGGGCGGCAGGCGGCGGGGCAGGCCAGCTTCGCGAAACAGGCGCTGCACATCCGAGGGCCAGAATTCAAAGACTTCCAATCGGGTCCGATCGGGATCAAAGGGCGGGCAGGCAGCCAGACCGGAATCAATGTCCACCGTCACCGGACGGTGGAGGGTGGACACACGGATTGGCGAAGTGCCGGGGATAAACCAGGTGGCAGCGATGTGCGGGCACCAGCGGTTGGGCAGATCGCCGGAGGCGCTGCAGACCTCGACCCGGACGAGACCCTGCGGCGGTTGCTCGGGCATTGGTTTTTCGTTCGCTAGGGTTAGTTCCAGGGCATCGGCGATGCGGAAAAAAAGCGGGGCCGCCGCCTTGGCGCCGATCAGGGCTGGGTTGGGGTGGCCGTCGAAATTGCCTATCCAGACCGCCAGCACATAATCACCCACTAAACCAAGGGTCCAGGCGTCGCGGAAGCCCCAGGAGGTGCCGGTTTTCCAGGCGATCCGCCAGGTGCCTGGGCTCTTGGGCCGGTTATCCGGGCGCGGGTTGGAAGCAAGCATATCGCGCACCAAAAAAGCGGCCTCCGGGGAAAGCAGGCGCACCCCTTCGGTCTGGGGATCGCGCTGGCGGTAGCGCAGAGGCTGCATTTGGCCCCGGTTTGCCAGCATGGCGTACAGGCCAACCAATTCCTCCATGGTCAATTCGCCGCCGCCCAGCACCAGGGCGAGGCCATACTGCGCTTCTGGCCGCAGGCGGGCGACACCGGCGGTGCGGAGAAAATCATACAAGTTCGGGCTGTGCAACTGGTTGGCCAGCCAGACTGCCGGTACGTTGCGGCTGCGGATCAGGGCGTCGCGGGCTGGAATCGGGCCAACGAACCGGCCGTCAAAGTTTTCCGGTTGAAAAGGGCCAAAGGCAGTGGGCGCATCGCGTAGGATCGACAAGGGATGGATCACCCCCTGGTCGAGGGCCAGGCCATACAAAAAAGGTTTGAGGGTTGAGCCGGGCGAGCGCTTGGCTAGGGCACCGTTGACCTGGCCCTGGATGGCGGCGTTGAAAAAGTCTGCTGAACCGGCCAGGGCCTTGACACTCATGTCGCGCCGGTCAACCAGGAGGACGGCCCCGTTGCTCAGGCTGTGGCGGCTGCCTTCGCTGATGTACTGCACAAGCAACCGTTCGACCAGTCCTTGCAGGCGAGGGTCGAGGGTGGTGTCGATAACTGATTCGCCACCAGGGTCGCGCAGCAGGGAATCGGTGAGGTGCGGGGCAAGAAAGGGCAGGCGGGCACGTTCACGGCCCAAGAGGTCCTGGTCGAGCAACGCTGTGACCGCTGCTTCCCGCGGATAGCGTTGGCGCCAGGCCATGGCAAGCCGGCGGCGGGCCTGTTGCTGCTCCGCATCGAAATCAGCGCGCTTGGCCGGATTCTGGGGCATCACCGCCAGGGCCAGGCTCTCGGCCAGGGTCAACTGACCGGCTTCCTTGGCAAACGAAATCCGGGCTGCCGCGCCCACGCCTTCGATATTGCCACCCATGGGCGCAAAATTGCAGTAGGCCTCGAGCAAGGCGCGTTTGCTGTAGCGGGCCTCCAGCCAGAGGGCCAGTCCGATCTGTTTGATTTTTCCTGGAATGTCTCGAGTGTTGAGATGATGGAGCCGCCGGGCCAGCTGCATGGTCAGGGTAGAGCCGCCCTGGCGCTCGTCCCGGCCATAGGTGACCAAGGCGGCGCGTATCAAGGAGAGGGGGTTGACGCCCGGATGCCAAGAAAAATAGCGGTCCTCCTTGAGCAGGATGGCCGCCACCGTGGTGTTCGCCATCTGCGCCAGCGGTGTCCATAACCGGTATTGGCCATCGCGGGCCAGGGTCAGGCGCAGGATGGAACCATCGGCGGCCCGGATCAGGTGCGACAGGGGCACGGAGGCGCTGAGGGGTTCGGCCGGAATCAGGCGGAGTCCTACAAGAATGAGCATCACCGCACCCGTCAAGCCTCCGATCCGGAACAGCCATTTTTTGACGCTGCTGGTGCTCACGGCTCGGTAATGGTCAGCATACCGCCCTCGCCCCGGCCCTGGAGACCCCGCTCATACATGCCCTCGGCATAGGGCGGCGGGGTGCGGAAGGTGCCCGCATTAGTGGCCCGCACCCGGTACTCATAAGTGGCCAGGTCGCGGGAAAGCCCGGCGTAGAGCACCACCCGGTCATCGCGGGTATCGACAAAGGAAGGTTCCCAACCTGTCGGTATTTCTACGGCCGAAACTTTGTTTACTTCGTCCTGGTGTTCTCCGTTCTCCTCGGCTTCGATCACCTCTTCCACCGGTTCCGCCGGGATTTCGATCACCGGCTCCACCCCGCCCGGCAGCAAATCGACAATGGCCACTTCACTTAACGTGTCACGCTCGGTGGCCCGCAGCCGCAGCCGGACCGTGAACTCCTCGCCCACCTTGACCTGGGCAAGCGGTTTGCCGTCCACCCCCAGATATTCCCTGATGATTTCGAGTCCCTGATGCAGGGAGCCCACAGGCGGCTGGCGGTCGAATCCGGCTTCGGTCATCTGATAAAAGGAGGGCAGCCCCTCGTTTTTCTTGCGGAGTATGACCTTGCTCCACTCGTTTGGCAAAGCGGCCCGCGATGGCTTGCCCATCAGGGGCAATGCTTTGGTGCTGCCATCAAGCATGCCCACCTCGGCGGTCAACGGTCCACTCTGCCCGGTGACGCCACGTCCCAACAGATCAAAGGCGCGAATTAGCAAGGCGGCGGAGAGCGAGTGATACTGATCCTTGGACAGCCGCTCGCCCAAGGCAGGGAGCAATTCCTCGGGCAGAGTGGCCAACCGTTCGGGAAAGTGGCGCGCGGTCAGGGCCAGCAATTCGGCATCAAAGCTGAGCGCATCATCATAGAGACTGAAGAATCGTTTGGGCTGGTCAGTCTTGTCCGGGGCGATGCTGCGCCAGCCCACCCCGCCAATCAGCCGTTCCGCCTCTTTTCGCTGCTTGAGCAGAGCCTGGCTGGCAGCCAGGTAGGCGGAGGCGAGGTCGTTATGCCAGGTCTGACGGTGATGCTTTTCCAGTTGCTCAATGGTGGCCGCCAGGGCAGCACTGGTCACGATGCCCTGGCGAGTCAACAGATAGACGGCACGGGCTTTGGTGCGCAACTCATCCAGTCCTTCGGCCGGGCCATGGGCAAGCCGTTCCAGGTAGGCGCGACTCTGACGTTCCAGGTCAAGGGGCACCGCCGCGCCGCGCTCCCTGGCCTCCATCAGGAAATCGATGGCATAGACCGAAATTTCCGGTTGCACCGACAGATTGCTCGCCCATTGGCCAAAGCCGCCGGCCTCGTTCTGGCGCTGGCGGAGGAGAGTGAAGGCCGTTTGCAGCGGCGCAAAGCCGGGCCGGGCCACCTCTTCGGGTTTGGCCGCGATCAGGGCGGGCATGGCCTTGGACAGCAGCTGTTCGGTACAGGCGTAGGGGTACTGCTCAAGATAGGTGGTCAGTCCTTGCGCCCACACCAGGGGCGAATGATCGAAACCCAGCTCGACCCGGCGGTGCTCCGCATGGAGATCGCGTTGTTTGTCCAGGCTGAAAGCCTGTTCCTTGAACAGGCCGGTGCGCAGCGCCATCCGGTACGGTGTGGCCGGCCGGATTGAGGCGGTCTCGCCAATGCGGGCCTTGCCGTCCTGACTGTCAGCGAAAAAGGTGAGGTCAGTGGAGCCGAGGCGTTCGTTGGCCCGTAGGCGGAATTGGGCGATGCCCTCGCGGCCCGCCGCCACCTCCATCTGCTGGCGGTCGTCGCCCACAATCGTCAGGCCGGGATCGGTCTCAAGACGCAGGTTGACCTGGCTCGCTGCTTTCAGGTTATTGAAGGCGCCGGTGCTGACCGTGAATTCGTCGCCTGGGGCAACAAAGGCCGGGATGTTGGGGCTCAGTACCCAGGGGCCGCGCACCTCGGTGGCCCCCTCAAAGACGCCGATCCGCTCTTGCGTGACCGCCACAGCCATGATCCGCAACCGTCCATTGAATCCTTCGGGCACGGTATAGCGGAAGGTCCGGCCCGTGGCAGGTACATCCACCACTCCGGACCAATAAGCCACCGGTCCCTGGCGTTTGCGTTTGAACGGGTTGAGATGGGCGCCAATCTCCTCCTCGCCATCGCCTCCGGGGGCAGCGGCTGCCAGCAACCGGCTGAACTCGGGCAGGATCAGGCTGAGAATCTGCGAGGTCTGGACCTCGAGCGCCCGTTTCTGGAAAAAATGGCCCAAGGGGTCCGGTGTTTTGTAGCGCGCCACCTGGAGGATGCCCTCGTCAACGGCGAACACCACCGCCTTGGCTGCCTGGCCCGGTATGCACTCCATGGTCAGTTCCTGGCCGGGTTCGATCAGGGCCGGGGTGGTGAGGTCAAGCGGCAGCCGGTGAGCGTCCAGGTTCACGCTGAAGGGCGCCACCCCGGAAGAGAGCGGACTCATGAAGATTTCCGCTGAATTGGGGTCGCGCACGAACTGGACATTGATATAGCCGTTGCCCTCCAGTTCCTTGGGCACGGTGATGGTTTGGACGCTGCTGGTGGCGTTGGTGGTGAACCAGGCGTGGGCATAGACCCGGTCGCGTTCGATGGTGATCAGGCCGGAGCCGGTATAAGGCGCACGCAGGCTGATTTGGATGGTGTCGCCGGGGGCGTAGCTGGTTTTGTCGAGTTTGATCTGCAACAGGGCGTTGCGCTCCAGCGAGCGGCTCAGATTGCCTGCCCCGGCCACGGACCAGGCGATACGATTGAGCACCGTGCCCTTGCCGTCCCGTACCTCATAGGAAAAATCGCCGGGTTCGCCGGTGGGCAGGGTGAGTTCCGCTCCCTCTCTGGCCAGGGTGAGCGCGGTGTTTGCCCGCTCCAGATCCTTGCGCCGGGATTCGTATTTGTAAACGCCGCTCGGTTGTTTGACCAGCACCGATACATGGCGGTGCTCGATCAGCACAAGATGCAGTCCGTCCACGGCCACAGGCTGCAGGTCCGGTCCCACTGCCAGCCAGCGGCTGGTACGGACGGCACCCTTGGCCACATAATCAAGCGCATCCTCGCTGCCCACCCCGATCAAATAGGGAGCGGACGAGACCAAAATTTCCTGCTCGGCCGCCACGTTGCGGCCACCCTTGGCTTCAAATACCCGCGCGGTCAGGCGAAGACGGTAGGTGGCTTGGGCGAAGCGCTCCAGATTCGGGTTCAGAACACCTTCTCCGCTGGCTGAGGTGGCGGTTTCGGCCAGATCCTCATCCACGCTTTCCTTGAGGACGCCTTCAACGTGGAAGCGTAGTTGCGGATATTGTTTGAAGGCGGGCAGGGCAGGGGACAACTGCATCCGGCCCGTCACTCGCCGGTCGGAGGCATCGGCCCCGAAGAGATGCCGCGCCGTGACCAGGGGCTTGACCTCCTGCGGTCGCACCCAGCCGGTAACCGGCGTTTGGGCCAGGCTCAAGGCGACTTTCATCCGGTCCGGCTCGAAATCGCGCACCTTGAACGTGGTGCTGCCAATGAAGGCGGCACGGCGGTTATTTTTCACCAGATAGATCGAGGCGCTGTATTCGCCAGCAGGGGTTGTCGGGGTAGTGGTGAAGTCAACAGCGTCAAAGCCGCTCGGCGGGCAAGTGCGGCGTTGATTCCAGGCCACCATGCCGCGCGGGTCGGTGATTTCCATCTCCACCGGCAACCCCTCGATGCGGGTTTTCCAGTTGGCGGCCCGCAAGATGAAACCGACATGGGCGGTCTCTCCCGGACGATAGAGGCCACGGTCGGTAAACAGATCGGCCGAGAGCTGCTCTGGTCCGCTTTCATTGGCTGCGCCGCCGATGTCGAAGCGGGTGAAGTCCACCTGATGCTCGCCGCGCCCCAAGGGCAGGAAAGACAAATCGTTCGCCAGGCTGGCGGTCAGCATGATCGGTTTCTTCTCGCGCCGCAACTCATGCATCTGGGGGAAGCGGGCATGTCCCTGGGCATCGGTGTGGGCCTCGGCCACCGCTAGACCGTTGCGGCCGATTACCTCCACCTTGGCGCCTGCCACCGGAGTGCCGGTGGCAATCGACTGGACAAAAACCTCCTGGCCGCCATCCATGGTCTGTTTGCTGATCAGGCCCAGATCGGTCACCAGGATGAAGCGCCGGTCCCCATTTTCCTGGCCTCTGGGGTAGTCGCTGTATTCGCGGCGGGGCTGCCTGGGATCATAGGGGGTGAGGCGGAGAACAAAGACCCCGCGCCGTCCGCCCTCGGCATTGAGATAGGCCCCGAGATCAACGGCGTCATAAAGCGGTTTGGCCGGATCGAGCTGGGGGAATTCGCGGACGTATTCCATTCGTTCGACCAGCCGGTCAAAGGTGTCGCCGTAGACTGAAGGCTGGGCGAACTGGCTGTAATTCTGATCGATGATCTGATGCAGCTGGCCCGGGAGCAGGCGGGCAATCTCCACCTTCATGCCCGGCAGTCCCTGGACCATGAAGCCGATCCGCTGCTCGCCATTGAGGCTCAACAGGGCGCCGTCACCCAAGAGTTTGAGCAGCTTGGGATATTCGCCGGTGTTGAGCAGTTTGGTTGTCTCTTGTTTGGAGAGATAGCCGCCAATCGCCTCGACCTGTTCGCTGATCCGGACGAAAATCTGGCGCTTGACCGGGGCGCGAAAGATGAAGCTGTGATGACTGTTGCGGGGCTCGGCGCTGGGGATCTGGGTCAGCGGCAGGAGGTGTACTGGTTGCAGGTCGGCCTCACTGAGCCGGGAAGCATTCCAGCCCTCCTCTTTTTCCGGCAGTAGCCAGGCGCGGACATGCTTGCCGATGATTTCGTCGCTCACTGGAAAGGAGCTGTCGAACATCAGCACTTGTTCCGGTTCGCCCTGCTGGTTGGTGATGTAACGTGTTTCTAGGTTGCTGAAGGTCAACTGGTAACGGTTGGGCACCGTTATCTGCCGCTCGACGGGTTGGGCGGTCAGGTTGCCGCCCTTGGCCGCGCCGATCCCCTTGTCCAGGATGATGGTGGCCGTGGCTGATTCCAGCGGCACGGCCAGAGGGGCAGAATGGATGTAGGCATGGAGTCCGGTTTTGTCGATGGTCAGGGTCCAGGGCTCCTTGCCTGTATCGCGAAAGGCGAGTCCCTCGCCCAGCTTGAGACTGATGGTCTGTTTCAGGCTGCCCTCGTCCACCGGATGGGAAAAATCAACGGTGGCCACTATTTTTTTCAGCGTGCTGTCCTCCGGGTCCTGATAGAGTTCACTGCCTGCGATGGTGGCGGTGAAGGGAGCGCTGGCAAAGCTAGTCTGATAGTCGCGCAGCAGGACACCCGGGGCAAAGAAGTCCTTCTTGGCAAAGGCCAGGGTAAAGGTTTGCCCCACCGGCCAGTCGCCCTCGGGGGTGAATTCGAGGGTGCGGTCATCGAGCCAGCGCCACGCGCCGGGTTGGGCGGGTTCCATTCGCAGGCCGGTAAGCACCGCTTTGCCCGCCAGAGTCAAGGGTGCCGCGGATTCGGTAAAGCGGACGCGCAGAGGGGCGATCACCACCGGCGACTTTTTGTACGCAGTGAGCAGCGGCGGTTCCACCTGATACGCAACGGTGTGGGGCTGGGGTCGATGGCTGTACCATTGCCAGCCATACCAGCTGCCTCCAGCCGAAGCCAGCAGGGCGAGCAGTATTGCCGCAGCAGTCAGGGGCCGTTGACCCAACCACGAAAGCCACCAAGGCGGCTGCCAGCCAATCCGGCCGAAAACGGCGATGAACACAGCGCGCAACCCGCGCAACAGGAAGGCAAAGGGAGCAGCAAGGGAGGCAAACTTCATGGGAACTCCATGGGGTGGAGGGGAAGTGAAACCTGGAAAGAACCGGCACAGTTTGCACTTGTCGAGCCGTTTAGGCAGGGCTGGCAGAGGGCCAGCAGGAAATCATACAAGCGAAGGGCAAACGCCAGGTCGCTTGTCTATCCTGCCCGGATCGCAACTGGATCAACGCCGCCTGTACCGTGGTGGATAATACCACCAGGTCAGCACGATGGCCAGACCGAACAGGGAGTAGGCCAGGATGAACACCCAGGCCGGCGCATCGTAATAGAGAAGCCGATGCAGCCAGTGGCCGATGAAGCTGCCGCTGTAGGTTGGCGCTCCGGCTTGCTCGCGTAGCCACATCTCCAAAGAGGTGAGCGGGCAGATGGCGCCGAGCCAGGCTTGGGCAACAATGATCGCGATGGCCGCCAGATGCGCCAGCCGGAACCACAGGCCATTGACCCAGCGCCAACCGCGCCAATTGCCGAAGAGGATGACCACCAGGCCGCCGGTCACAAACAGGGCAATGGCAAAATGCAGCACGAGCACCACATCGGCAAGGAGGAGGAGTGGGGGATTCATGGATGTTGGCGCATGCCGTTGATGCTGCGGACGGTGATTCTTTTCAATCGTATTCCGTAGCCCGGACGAAGGACACCGGAATCCGGGGTTCTTTCTCCCGGGGAGTGGAAGAAGGTTTCGGGGTGATATCGATTATTGTAAAGCTAACCATCAAGTGCGGTTTTTCGGACAGATTCGTTTGAACGTTGCCGGGTTAGGGTAAGGCGAAGCAAAGCTCCGGTAAAAGCCATGCCCAAGACGGGCAACCAAACCCACAAGAATTCAGACCGCAAAACGGCCGCCCCTTTCAGGGACAGAAAGCGAGAAAGACGAAGTGGTGCAACTTCGATGACCTGGATGGGTGAAAAAAAACGCTCACCTGACCAGGGCCACAAAAAGGCGATACCAAGACCACCATTGGTCAAAGCGTCAAGGGCACCATGAGAGAGGGCAGCGATGAACAGAAACGAAAATGACTGGAGGAAGGTGGAGCGAAAAGAACGAAACAAAGAGGCACCAGCGAGTGCCGCCATGAATGCAAACAACACCGAGTGGCTGAACCCACGGTGACCAAAATCTGCGCCATAGGGAATGCCAAGGCGAAAGGCTACAACATCCAGGTCTGGGAGCA
>Ga0074197_1003190_pt1 | contig 10252 bp, 9 predicted proteins | sample EPASupsiteSAE305_FD_64526 | JGI IMG/M metagenome (GOLD analysis project Ga0074197, IMG submission 64526) | Bioremediated contaminated groundwater microbial communities from EPA Superfund site, New Mexico - SAE3-05 reassembly with SPADES | ecosystem: Environmental > Aquatic > Deep subsurface >...
GGGCGGCCGCGGCCAGCGAGACCGCCAGCGTCAGGAATATCTTTTTTATGGTCATAGTGTCGCTCTGCTTGGCCTTCTTCTGTAATAGCAACGCTGGGGGGGCCGGTTTTATTGCACTTTTTTTACCGGTCGGTAAGAAATTATACAAAAACGGCCCCCCCGCGGTACGGGGAGGCCGCTTTCGCGCGGGCGCCGGCTATTTCAGCTTTTCCTGGCCGGAGAAGGACCGCTCCAGTTTGAAACCCGCCAGGATCTCCTTGTCCTCGGCGGACGGCTTGCCCTCTATGTGGGCGGCTATGGCCTCGCCCAGGCCTGGACCCAGCATGAAGCCCTGGCCGCACATGCCCACGGCCAGCACATAGCCTTTGAGCGCGGCAGGGAAATCCACCACCGGGAAACCGTCCGGCGTCATAGGATAGAGCCCGCGCCAGGTGCGGCGCACCTTAAGGCTGGCCAGCGCCGGCATCAGGCTGATCATGCGCCGCGAGATCTCCGGCAGGAACTCCGAGGTGGAGCGCCGGTCGTGGCCCCAGATAGGCGGCTGGGGGGTAAGGCAGAACACTATCTGGCCTTCCCAGTTCTGGTAGAAATAATAGTTCTTGGACTTGTCGCCGGGACGGATATCCACCACCATGGGCTCGAAGAAGCGCTCGGCGGGTTCCGTGATGCCGGCCTCGTGGCAGTCCGGCTTCACCGGCACCTTGACGCCGGCCAGCTCGGAAACGGCCGCAGCCTCGGCGCCGGCCGCGTTCACCACCCACTTGGCGTGGTAGCGGCCCTGCGGGGTCAGCACGCCCTTCACGGCGCCGCCTTCGGAAATTATCTCTTTCACCGGCTCCTTGAACCTGAACTCCGCGCCCAGCGCCACGGCGCGCCGGTAGAAGGCGTTGACGGAGAGCAGCGGCGAGGCCGAGCCGTCGCCGGGCGACCAGGTGCCGCCGCGCAGGTCCTTGGCGGCTATGCCGGGCACCAGCTCGCGCACCTTCTCCGGGCCTATCCAGTTTATGTCCAGGCCGAAACCCTGCTGCACCTTGAGGAGTTCGCGCAGCACTTTCTCGTCGTTCTCGGTATAGACCGGGAACAGGTAGCCGCCCTTTATCCAGCCTATGTCGTCGCCGTGCTTATGCTCCCATGTGGAAAAGACTTCCAGGCTGCGCAGGCAGGCCTTGATCTTGGAGCCGTCGGAGTGCGTGGCGCGCACGCCGCCTATGGCGCACTTGTTCTGCCCCTGGCCCGGGGAGGCGGCGGCTTCCAGCACCAGCGTCCGCAGTTTGCGCCCGGCCAGTGCCATCGCCAGCGGCGTGCCGATGCTGCCCGCGCCGATTATTATGACGTCGTAGTTGTTTTCAGCCATAGTTCCCTTTTAGAAGCCGCTCCAGCTGGCTTTCTCGTCCGCCTCGGTGCGGCATTTCACGCCGGAGAAGACGCCCAGCGGCGCCTCCACGAACAGCGGCCGCTTGGTGAAGGCCGTGACCTCTTTGGGGTCCACGCCTTCGCTGCGGAAGATGTTCAGGAGCATGGCCGAGCAGGTCTTGGCCCCACAGGCGCCCATGCCGGCGCGCGTTACGGCCTTGAGCTGGTTAAGGTCGCGCATGCCGCCGCGGATGGCGCGGCGTATCTCGCCCAGGCTCACTTTTTCGCAGCGGCAGATAATGGTCTCGTCGTCGGCCTTGGACAGGTCGGCGGGCGACTTCAGCCCCTCTTCGGCGGCGTATAGTTTCAGGGAAACCGCCAGGTCGGCCTTCTCCGGGGTGGTCTTCATTATGACTATCATGGTGTTCTCGGCCTTGAAGTCCTTCACGTCCACCACCTCTGCCTCGCCCAGGTCGGCGCCTTCCCAGCCGGTCAGCCGCACCTTGTCCCCCCTCTTCACCAGGCCGCGGCCCAGCTCGAAAGGCACGGCCACCGTCGGGTTGGCTTTATCCTTGCGGTAGTCCACTATGGTCACCGCGAGGCCGGGGCAGATGAGCAGGCACTTGAAACAGCCTATGCAGTCGCCGGCGAACTTGGGCGTGTTCATGATGCTCTCGCCGGAGAGCTTTATGGATTTCTTGGGGCAGACGGTCACGCACGGGTTGCAGGGGATCTCCTGGCGGCAGTGCAGCACCGGGTAGACGGGCTTGTCGTGGTCCTTCGGCGCCGTGGCCTTGGTGACGCCGGGGCGGGACTTCAGCACCTCCAGCCGGTCGAACCAGAACCCGGGTACCGGGGCGGCCATCACGCCGAGCGATTTAAGCACCTTGTGGGCCGTGATCTTGCCGCTGAACATGGCGGCGGAGGCTTCGGCTATCTCCTCGGCGTCGCCGCAGACGAAGGACTCCATGCCGGCTTCCCGCGCCTGCGCGTGGAACTCGTCCACGGACGAGAGGCCCACCGCTATGAGCAGGGTGTCGGCCTCGAAAGTCTTTTCGGTGCCTGGCAGGGGCTTGAATTTTTCGTCCACCGCGGCGATGGTCACCTTCTCCAGCCCCTCTTTGCCGTCGGCGCGCAGGATGGTGTGGCGCGTATAGACCGGGATGCCCAGGCGCTTGATCTTGTCCTCGTGCACTTTATAGCCGCCGCAGGCCGCCTGCGCCTCTATCAGGCCCACCACGTTTATGCCGGCCTGGGCCGCGTGGTAGGCCGCTATCAGGCCCACATTGCCGCCGCCCACTATGAACAGGCGCTTGGCCGGGCGCACCAGGTCGCGGTTCACCAGCGTCTGGAAAGCGCCGGCGCCGTACACGCCGGGCAGGGTATTGCCCGGGAAAGCCAGCGACTTCTCGCGGGCGCCGGTGGCGCTGATCACGGCCTTGGGGCGGATCAGGTAATATTTGTCGCCGCGCAGCACGCCGGCCTTCTTGTCCGAGAAAATGGCCAGGCAGGTGGCGTCCTTCCAGGCCGTCACGGAGGGGTATTCCTTGAGCTGCTCTTCCAACTTTTCGGCTATGTCTATGCCGCGCGTGCCGGCGTAGCAGTCTTCCACCGAGCCGAAGAATTTGTGGGTCTGGAGCACCAGCTTGCCGCCGAAGCTCGCCTTGTCGTCTATGATGAGGGTCTTAACGTTGAGCTTGCCCAGTTCGGCCGCCGCGGCGAGACCCGAGGGGCCGCCGCCTATGATCAGCGCGTCCACGTCCAGCTCTTCCACGCGCCCGAACTCCTGCACGCAGGCCACCTTGGGCAGGCGGGCCGCGCCGCGCAGGGTCTCCACCTTCATGCCCTCGCGCACCGCGGTAATGCAGGATTTAACGGTCAGGCCGTCGGCGATGACCGAGCACTGGGCGCACTGCCCGTTGGCGCAGAAGATGCCTTGGGGGCCGTCGTCCTTCTTGTGCCGGCTGAAGATCTTGATGCCGTTGGCGTACAGCGCGCTGGAGATCACCTCGCCCTCCAGGGCCGAACAGGCCTTGCCGTCGAAAGTGAAGGCGACCGCCTTCCTTTCCACAGGCTGCAGCACGGGATGCTCTGTTATTCTTTCCATGATAGATCCTTATGTCCCCCGCGGTGGACCCCGGGGGCCTTTTTATATGTTACAAAAAAACCGGCCGCGCCGCCGACGGGACCGCTTTTGGTATAATATCCCCATAGACAGGATGGAGGGTACAATGAAAAAGATATTTTTAGCGCTCACCGCGCTGTTCATCGCCGCGCAGGCCGTTCAGGCCTCCGAGCTCGGCTTCGCCGACCAGCTGCTGCAGATAAAGGCGGCCGCCCCCGAGGTGCAGGTGCCGGAAGCCCCGGCCAAGCGCGCCAAGATGGGCCGCTACGTGCAGGTCTCCGGCTACGTCAGCCTCAACGGCAACGGCTGGGTGCCCGGCCAGGACGGCGGCTTCACCAGCGTGAACCTCACCGGCTCCGCCACGTTCAGCGGCGACGGCGGCAAGGTGACCAGCAATTACACCTACATCAACACCTCGGTCTCCATGTGGGTGCGCCCCAACCAGTACATCTTCCAGAGCGTTTACCCCAACGTCTACGCCACGTTCTACCGCAACGGTAAGATGGTGGGCTCCACCAGCATGAGCGGCAGCATCTCCGTTTCCGGCTGGCCGAGCACCAGCTTCTTCACCCTGAGCGGCAGCGGCTACCTCAGCGGCTCCATCTACGTGGAGGACGAGGAATAGTCCCGCCCGCCGTAAGGGAAAAAAGAGCGGCCAAAAGCCGCTCTTTTTATTTTAAAATATGCCTATGAAGATACTGGAAGGCAAAACCCTCTCCGCGCAGATCCTGGACGCCCTGCCGGCCCGGATAGCCGCCGTGAAAACGGCGCTCGGCCGGCCGCCGTCGCTGGCCATCATCAATTATTTCGCGGACTCCCCTTCCGCCGTTTACGTGAAGCGCAAGATCGCCGCCTGCGAGAAGCTGGGGATAACGGTGAAACTTTTCGCCCCGGACCAGGCCGAGGGGTACCCCGCCTTCAAGGCCCTGCTGGCCCGCCTGGGCGCGGACCCGGCCTACGACGCCATCATGCTGGAACGCCCCCTGCCCGACGGCTTCGAAACGCTGGAGACCTGGGACTCCATCCCGGCCGCCAAGGACGTGGACGGGCTGTCCTCGCTCAACATGGGCCGGCTGTTCATCGCCAAGAAATTCTCGGAAGTGGAGACCGGCGGCTACTTCGTGCCGTGCACGGCCCTGGCCGTGGTGCGCCTGCTGAAGTTCCACGGAATTAACCCCTCCGGCCTGAACGTGGCCGTGGCCGGCCGCTCCGCCGTGGTGGGCCGGCCGCTCGCGCAGATGCTGACCGCCCTGGACGCCACCGTGACGGTCTGCCATACCAGGACCAAGGACCTCGCGGCCATCTTCCGCGGCGCCGACCTGGTGATAACCGCGGTAGGCAAAGCCAAGTGGCTCAAAAAGGAGCTGCTGCCGCCCGGCATGACGGTGATAGACGTGGGCACCAATTTCGACGAGAACGGCAAGATGTGCGGCGACGCCGACTTCAAGGACCTGGAAGCCGGGGCCGCGGCCGTTTCGCCGGTACCCGGCGGCGTTGGCCCGGTGACCCTGGCCTGCCTCATAGAGGCCTCGGTAAAGGCGGCCGAACTAGCCGCCAAGTCCGGCGGCGCCGGCGAAAACAAGAAGGGAGAGATCATCCTCACATGAACAAGAACCTTAAACTGCTGCTGCCCGCGCTGCTGCTGGCGGCTTTCTGCCTGCCCGCTTTGGCCCAGGATAACCAGACCGAGACCAGCGAGGCCACGCTCTCAAGCGACGGAACCTATACCTCCGACGACACCGCGGCGAAGAAGCCCGCCGCCAAAAAACCGGCCGCCAAGAAAAAGGCCAAGAAAAAGAAAAAGCCGGCCGAACCGGCCTCAGAATACAAGTTCACCGCGGCCGAGAGCGTGCCCACCTACAAGTTCGACAGGAAGGCCAACCCCATAGTGAAAGAGACCAAGAAGAAGCCGGCCAAGAAAGGCGCGGCCGCCTCCAAGAAAAAGACCCAGCCGGCGGCCAAGCTCAAGCCATCCAAGCCCATAGGCGAGGAAGAGACGCCGCAAGGGCAGCTGCCCGTCGCGCCCGGAGGCGAATAACGGCCGCCCCCGATGAAACCCGCGTCCGACTGGCAATCCGGTTTCTTTAAAAATTCGTTCTACAACCCCGCCTCCCCGGCGGCCGTGGCCCACGCCCCCGCCGAGGCGGCGTTCGTCCTGAAACAGCTCAAATTAAAAAAAGGCGCCGCGCTGCTGGACCTCTGCTGCGGCCCGGGCCGCCACGCCGTGGAGTTCGCCGGAAAAGGCCTGCTGGTGACGGGCGTGGACTTTTCCGGGGAATACCTGAAGGAAGCCGCGGCCAGGGCGAAGAAAAAAAAGGTCCCGCTGCGCCTGCTGCGCGGCGACATGCGGCGGCTGAAGTTCCGCAACGAATTCGACGCGGCGGTGAACCTCTTCACCAGCTTCGGCTATTTCCTCAAATTCTCCGACGACCTGAAAACCCTCAAAGGCGTCGCCCGTTCGCTCCGGCCAGGCGGCCTGTTCCTCATAGACATCATAAACGGGGACCTTATCCGGCGCAATTTTACACCGCGGGACTGGCACGACCTGGGGGACCACTACCTTCTGGAAGCCAGGCGGCCATTCAAAGACGGACAGGTGAATACCTGGACCAGGATCGACAAGAAGACCGGCAGGATACAGGCGCGGACTTTCTTCGACCGCATGTACGACAAGCGCTCCCTGACGGCCGCGCTGAAAAAGGCCGGCCTGCAGCCGCTCAAATTCTGGGGCGGTTTCGACGGCCGCCCGCTTTCCGCCAGGACCGTCCGCCTCATCTGCCTGGCCCGCAAGGCCTGACCGGGGAATAAAAAGAAAAGGCCCCGCGCTCCCCGTCAGGGAACGCGGGGCCCTTTTTACGCCTTACTTTATTTCGAACGTCTCTATGGTGCTGGCTTCGGCGCCAGAAGACAGCGGGCCGGAGCGGAAGAACTTGACGGTGACCACGTACTTGCCCGGCCTGGCGGGGCCGTCCATCAGCTTCAGTTCGTAGGAACCGGCCACGTCGAAGGCCTGCGTTACGTTGAACTTGACGAAGGAGTTCAGCACCTGGTCCACCGGCATGTTGGGATCTATCTGCGGGATGTTCATGCCGTCGGCGGTGATGGTGATCTTCTCGCCGCGGAAGTAGTCGGCGCGGTTATCCCTGAGGGCCAGCCTCACGTCGCCGGAGGTGGTAACGCCGGCGTAAGTCATCTCCAGCTCCTTGGAACTGGGATTGGAGGGCTTCTTGGCTCCTGGGGTCAGCGTGAAGACGGTGCTGCGCTTAAAGAGGCCGTCGTCGTTGCGCGACGAGACCGCGTATTCGTAGAGCATCCCGCTGAGGTTGAGGTCCACGGACTTAGGGGCCCGCATGCAGATCTCGAGCCGCTCGGTCTCCCAGGCTTCCAGCCGGCGCGGGCCGATGTTCACGGTGACCTTGCGCTTGTGGTAGTTGGTGGCGGGGCGGCAGGGGCCGGTGTAGCCGTGGCCCCAGGACTGGCATTCCTCGCCGTATTCTTCCAGGAACATGTCCATGGTCTGGCTGAGCGGGCTCTGCGCGTTGAAGTCCATGGTGCGGCAGCTCTCGCGGTAGCCGCCGAAGTGATACTGCGGGGGCGGCGGATTCGGGTGGTCCCAGCCGGGATTATACGGAGGCGGAACCGGGGGATAATGCGGGGGAGGAGGCGGCGGGTAGCCGGGGTGTCCCGGATGGACCGGGGGGGGCGGCTGGTGGCCGGGGTGCCCGGGCTGCGGATGGCCGGGGGGCGGCGGCTGGTGATGCCCGGGCTGCGGCCTGTCACCGGTCAGGTCCGACACTATATCGAGCACGTCGATGACAGTGTCCAGACCGCCCTTATTGGCGCCGTCGAAGTTCACTTCCGCGGCCCTCGCCGCGGCGGAAACCGACATCAGCGCCGCGAAAAATAACGCGACATGTTTTTTCATTACTGTTCCTCCGTTGGTCCTTTGTTGCCGCTTTAAAAGCTTATCGTAGTTGCGCTTAAGGAGATTCTTCCAAAAACCGAGGCCTGGCAATAGGTGCGATGTGCCCAGGCAGATAAGATTTTTCGACCCAGCCTGAACTAGGTCTTAAAGGCCATGTTACGTTTGTATTTGGGGAGTCGACCAGGGGAGGCCAGATAGTCAGGCCTAAGCTTCAGCGATGACCGCGCGTACCTCGGCGGCTATCTTCTCGATGCTGTCCGTCTTGGAGAGCATCCTCTTTACCTGTGGGAACCTGGAGATCTCGTCGCGGCTGAGGCGGGTGAAGTGGGTGGCGGTAACCACCAGCACCGGGATGGCCGCAAGGGCCGGGGAGAGGTTGAATTCCTTGAGCATGGCCATGGCATCCATTTCAGGCATGCCGATGTCCGTGACCACGGCGGCCACGCCGCCCTCGCGGCACAGCGCCAGGCCTTCCAGGCCGTTGTGCCCGGCCGCCACCTCGAATTCCTCTTCGAGGGCGGCGGTCAGCAGCGCCGCGAAAACCTCATTATCCTCGACTATTACGATCTTCTTCCGGCTTTCCATGCCCATAGTATATCAATTCCCGGCGGCCAGCTGGCCGCAGGCGGCCCCTATGTCAGCGCCGCGCTCCAGCCGCAGGTAGGTCCGCACGCCGGCGGCTATGAGCTCGCGCTGGAATGCCTTTATGCGCGGCGTCTCTCCGCCGGGGCCGCCGGGGGGATTGTAAGGTATGAGGTTCACCCGGCAGGGGATATCCCCTATGAGCCCGGCGAGCAGCGCGGAATCCGAAGGCCTGTCGTTAACGCCGGGGAAAAGTATGTATTCGAACATCACCAGCGCCTCTTTGGCGCGGCAATAGGCGCGCACGGCCTCTACCACCTTGCGGATGGGGTAGACTTTCTCCATGGGCGCCAGGCGGGCGCGCAGTTCTTCCTCGGCGGCCACCACCGAGACCGCCAGGCGCACCTTCAGGTCGGAAGACGTGAGTTCTTCTATGACCGGGATCACCCCCACGGTGGAGACCGTCATCTTGGCCTGCGGAAAATGTCGGCCCTTGCTGTCGGAAAGTATGAGGATGGCTTTTTTCACGTTCTCCCAGTTCAGGAAAGGCTCGCCCATGCCCATGAAGACCAGGCTATTGAGCGTGCCGGCCTCCTTAAGACAGGCCTCGAACTGGGCCGTGATCTCGCGCGGCTCCAGGGACCGTTTCAGTCCCAGGCCGCCGGTAGCACAGAAGGTACAGCCGCAGGCGCAGCCCGACTGGGAAGAGAGGCAGGCGGCCTGGCGATCCTTGGCTGGCAGCACCACACATTCCGCCGGGGCGCCGCCGCTGAAATTGAAAAGCATTTTTTTGGTACCGTCGCGCGAGACGCGCAGCAGCTCCGGCGCCTCGAGCGGCTTCAGTGAAAAGCCGCGGACCAGCGCCGCGCCCACGCGGGCGGGGACCAGCGGCAGGGCGGCCAGGTTCGCGGAGTTCTTTTTGTAAACGGCGTTGAAGATGGCGGCTGCGTGGGATGGCTTCTCGCCGAGGCCGGCCAGGGCCGCCTCCAGCTCCGGGCGGGTGTAATTGCGGAGGTCCGGGAGCGGAGCGGCGGCGTGTTGGTCTTTTTTTTCTGTCATAAACCGATCGCGGACCGGCCGGCGGCGGAGTTTGCTAGAATACTTTTGCCCGGCGGCCAGCTAAACTATAATAAATCTTCGCCCGCCGTGCCATAGGCCCCGGACAGAACCCATGAACCAGCTCCGCCTTTTCCTCTTCCCCGCTCTTTACGCGGCGGCCGGCCTCCTGCCTGGCGCGGCGGCGGCCGGCGAGGTCGGGGGCGACTATTTCTGCGGCGATATAAAGAAGCCCTTCTTCCGGACTGAAACGAAACCGGACAGCACGGCCAGGATAGTGCCCGGCCGGCCGCGCGCGATCCCCTTCGAGTTCTCCATGCCGAAGCCGGCCGGCACGGCCAGGGTCTTCGTGGCCGGGGAATCTGCCGCCGGCCTGCTGGGCCGCGGTGAGGACCGCCTGCTGGAATTCCTCGGCCGCTCTTTCCCCGGCAAAAAAACGGAGTTGGTGAATTGCGGCATGCCGGCTTACGAAAGCCGGCGCATCCTCGCCGTGGTCGAAGAAGCCCTCGTCTACCGGCCCGACCTGCTCGTGCTGCTCAGCGGCAATAACGAGACCGGCCAGGATTTCTGCCCCGACTTCCGCTCCGACCTGGACCGCCGCGCCAGGAAGATAAAGACCCGGCTGGCCGGCCTGTCCCTGCCGCCCGAAGAAGCGCCGGCGGCCGTTTCCCTGGCCGTTCACGAGGGGCGGTTGCGCGAGATGGCAACGCTGGCCAGACAGAAGGGCGTGCCCCTGATGCTCTGTACCCTGCCGGCCAATCTCAGGGATTTTCCGCCTTCCGGTTATCCGCCCGCGGGCGCGGTTGAGGATATACGGCTGGCCCATAAAGACCCTGAGGCCGCCCTCCGGTTCCTCTCCCGCCGCTGGGGGCCGCGCGAACCCTTTTCGCTGTTCTACTCCGGCCGGGCGCTGGACGCGCTCGGCAGGAAAAAAGAAGCCGGGGAAAAATACGCGGCCGCGCTGAAGTACGATCCCGCCCTGGACCGGTGTTCTGCGGAGCGCAACAGCATGATCCGGCGCGTGGCCGCCGAGGAAGGCGCCTGCCTGGCCGACCTGGAGAAGGAGTTCTCGGCCGCGGCGGCGGACGGCATAACCGGCGGCCGCGAACTGGCCGACGGTGTACACTGGTTCAAGAGCTACGCCCCTTTCGTAAGCGCCGCCCTCGGGCGCGCGGCGGCCCGCTGCCTCAAGGCGGACCCCGCCGGGATAC
>Ga0074197_1003193_pt1 | contig 10238 bp, 8 predicted proteins | sample EPASupsiteSAE305_FD_64526 | JGI IMG/M metagenome (GOLD analysis project Ga0074197, IMG submission 64526) | Bioremediated contaminated groundwater microbial communities from EPA Superfund site, New Mexico - SAE3-05 reassembly with SPADES | ecosystem: Environmental > Aquatic > Deep subsurface >...
TTTAAATATATCCCTCGCTTCGGGCACCCACTCCACCCCTGCCACGCCGGTTGAATCGGGCGGGGCGCCGCCCTCGCTCAGGATATATTTAAATTCAGCTTGCGTTACAAAAGCCGTAGGCTAGGCAGATAATCCAAAAATATTAAGAAAACATAAAAAAGAGCGGAATTTTTCCGCCTTTTTTGCTAATAATAGATAAAATTTAAGGATTAGCCATTGACAGAGCAATTGTTTCATGCTATATTAAAAAGTGCGTTTTTCGCGCGTTTTTGTTCTTTAAAAATGTTAAAACCAATAGCCGCGCCAAATAATGAACTGATCATATGCGTTTAAGATCGGTTTATGATTTGTCGCGGTTCATTGGAAGCTCAACAAAAACCGATGGGTTTTATTTTTGGCTTTTGTTGGGCAAAAGGAATTTTTAAATTTTGTTTTATTGAGGAGGGATTATGAGAAGTTCGGAAGAAGTGAGACTAGCGTGGTTTGGGTGGCTAGTCTTAATAGTTCTAAGCCTCTTGGTGTCGGCGATTTTTTTTCATCGCCCGATGCCGATAGATCGGTATTATACTATTCGGCAAATGGCTGAGGCAGAGATGGTGTCCGCTGAGGCCGGAAGGAGTGAGAAATGAGAAGGAGGGATTTTTTTATTGGGGGTGGTTTGATGGCAAGCTTGGCGGCACTGGCGGCACTGGCAACAATGTTGCACTACGCCACCGAGTACAGCGAGACCAGGCAACTGGACTCGCTGTGGGCGTGCCTGTTATTTACACTTGTGGCTATTATTTTTATTCTGGTGGCTTACAGGTGCGAAAAGCGGGCTCGCGCCCGCGTAAACATGTACGTCCAGCAGCCGTCAACCCGGGGCGAACCCCCCCCGCATCACGAGGAGGTAAAACTCTCTCTGAGGGCCGTCTGGACGACGGTCTCAAGAGACGAATTCCTGCGGGAGAACAACCCCGCAGTATAGGCTCGGCCTTTTGGGCCGGGAGTTCATTTGCGACGTGGTTTTATTAAACGACGCATTTGGATTTCCCGGCCTTTTCTTTTGACTGTATAGTGATATACTAGAGTAAATTATGTTTAACTTTCTCCACACCTTCCATCCCGACCCGGTTTTAATATCTTTCGGCCTGATTCAAATTTATTGGTACGGGTTTTTTATTGTCCTCGGGATTTTGGCGGCGATCGCGGCGGCCGTAAAGCTCGGGAAATATTATAAAATTTCCAAAGACGAGATTCTGGATTTAAGTTTTTGGCTGGTTATTTTCGGGATAATCGGAGCGCGCGTTTTTCATGTCTTAATAGAGTGGCAGTATTACTTTTCCTATCCTTTGGACATTATTAAAGTCTGGCAGGGCGGACTCGCGATTCACGGCGGAATAATCGCCGGCCTTATTACGGTTTATTGGTTCGCAAAAAAAAGAAAAACCGGTTTTTGGATGCTGGCCGCGATAATCGTTCCCGGCTTGGCTTTAGCGCAGGCGATCGGAAGATGGGGCAATTACTTTAATCAGGAGCTTTTTGGCCGCCCGACTGATTTACCCTGGGGCATTCCGATTGATATAATAAACCGGCCGTTCCGGTTCATGGCCAAAGAATATTTTCATCCGGCTTTTTTATACGAAAGCCTCGGCAGTATGCTGATATTTGCGATAATGCTGGGAGTTAACGCGTGGATAATTAAAAAAGGAAAGTTTAGTAATTTCTATTTTTTATTTTCTGTCGCCTGCTATCTGATTCTATATTCTCTTCTTAGATTTTTTACCGAATTCATCCGAATTGACGAAGCGTATTATTTTTTCGGCCTCAGGCACGCGCAGATTACGAGCCTTATAATTCTCACTGTTTTAATTTCGTTTTTTCTTTATAACCTGGCTAAAAAACGAATAAAACTGGCTGGCCTTGAAAAAAAAGGAAAAATATGATAGAAATATATCATCTCTCACACCTCAAATAAGTTATTTATCATGTTCGCCGGAAAGGCGGCAATTACTAATCAACAAGGATTATGCCCAATCTACCATCAGCCAAGAAAGAATTAAGAAAGAATGTTGTCAGAAACGCGAAAAATTCAAAGGTTAAAGCCGAATTAAAAAAACTTTTGAAAAAAACTGATAAGGCTATCGCGGTTAAAGACGAGAAAGCCAAAGAATTACTCAGAGCGTCGCTAAAAGCTATTGATAAGGCGGCGAAAAAAAGAATTCTTAAACCTAATACGCGCGACCGGAAAAAATCCCGCCTGCACGCCCGGTTTAATAAAGTTTTTTCTTCCAAGGCAAAATAAATCGCGTTTGACACTTATCAAAAACCCCGCCGAAAGCGGGGTTTTGCGTCTGTAAATATTTTTAAATTGAAACGGACTCCTCCCCTTACGAAGGGGAGGGATGGGAAGGGGTTTTACCTGAGATTATATTACCCCCTCCTGGCCTCCCCCTTAGTAAGGGGAGGAAAGTAGGTATTTTGTGATTCAAAAAATATATTATTTTAATCCGGCGATAAGCAGAGCCAGGCCGGTTTTTAAATCTCCCTGTCCGGTTTTCAGTTCGTAATCCATCCGGACGAGACGGCTTATTATTTTTTTTAATGAATCAAGGCTAAAAAAACGAGCTTGGCTGATTCCTTTCTGGACAATAAAAGGATGGAGTTTTAAAGACGAGGCGATGCTTTTTCCATTGCCGCCGAGATCAAGAGCCGCCCTTATCCGGAGAATGATCTTAAACTGGCGGAGAATCATAGAGAGAAGATAGGTTTCGGCGGCGCCGGATTCAATTTGCTCTTCCAATAGTTTTAAAGCCTGGCCTTTATTTCCCGCGCCGATCGCGTCGGTTAAAGAAAAAATGTTTGTATCCAGTTTTCCCCGAACCATTTCAAAAACGTCGCGTTCTTCAATCATCGGCCGGGGTAAGTTTTTTTCTCCAGAGCTGTTTTTAGTAGAATCATTTTTCAAAAGGGCGGACTGCTTAAAAGCGATAATTTTTTCCAGTTCGTTATGAACCTGCCAGAGGTTTTCCGCGAGAGCCGAAAAAAGGGTCGCGGCGCTGGCGCTAATTTCCGCTCCCGCGGCATCAGCCTCGCTTTTAATCCATTTTATCAGGTCGCTTCGCGAAAGGTTTACAAATTCCTGCGAATATTTTTGGCCAATGAGGAATTTAAAAAGTTCGGCTTTTGGGCCGGTTAATTTATCTTTTTTCGCGATTGAATCGCGGAAAATAATTATATTTTCCCCCTTTTCCTCTTTTATTAAAAGTTTCGCGAGTTCGCCGAAAATGCTCGCGGATTTATTTTGAAAAATATTTTCCACCACCACCATCCTTTTTTTTGAAAATAAAGACGCGGGAGCGATAAGCTCGTTTATGCCGCCTAGCGAGGCTTTTTCGCCGTCAATTTCCGCGAAATCGGTTCCGGCTTTGTCAATTTCCCGGCGGAATTTTTCTTTCAGTTCATTTAATTTTTTCTTGGCGCGAAAATCGTCCGGGCCGTAAAGGAAAATGATCATGTTATTTTAACCGGCTTACTTCTTTTTTAAACAAATTTCCTTTTTCAATGAAATTCTTAAATATGCTGTAGCTTGGCGAAGCCGTAGAAAGGAGACAGATACGGCCTTTCTCCGTGTTCTGGCTGGCGAATTTAACAGCTTCAGCCATGCTTTTAGTGTTTAGTTTTTTTGGCAAAGCGGTTTTCTTGAGCCTGTATGCTTTTACAATTTGTTGCCAGATTCTTTCGCCGCTTGACGGGAATAAGACAACATTTTGAATTTTATATTCAAATATTTTTTTTGCCAATCCGGAAAATTTATACCCCCGATCCTCGCCGCCGAGAAATACGGTTCCAATAGAGTCCTTAAAAACTTCAATAGCGGCTATAGTGGATTCGGGCGTGGTGGAAATTGCGTCATCGTAGAATTTTATACCTTTTTTTTCCGCCACGAATTCCAGACGGTGATTTAAGCCTTTGAAATTTTTTATTGACCGGCGGATAGCGGAATCAGGCGCTTTTAAAATTTTTGCCGCTGAAACACAGGCTCGGATATTCTCAAGGTTATGCTTGCCGAGCAGTTTTATTTCCGCGAGCGGCATGATTTTATTTTTTTTATAAAATAGCCAGCCATTTTTTATCGGGCAATCAATTAAATAGTCAACAGTTTTCGCTTTGGATTTTTTCGCTATATTTTTTAGGAATTTATAGCTTGAATTATAGACAAAATAATCATCTTTACCCTGAAACTTAGCGACATTGACTTTGGCCTTCCTGTAATTCAAGTAACTTCCGTGATAGGGCATGTGTTCGGGAAAAATGGTAAGAAAAACGCTGATATGCGGGCTTTTTTTTAAATCACTAAGCTGATAGCTTGATAATTCGTAAACGAAAATTTTTCCTTTGCCCGAATCAGCGCCTAAATATTTCAAAGGCGGGTTTCCAATATTTCCGACGAGATAAACGTCTTTTTTTGCGGCTCTTAAAATTTTATATATCAGGGTGGCGGTCGTGCTTTTTCCTTTGGTTCCGGTTACGCCGATTATTTTCCCCCGGCAATTACTAAAAAATATATTAGCTATTGAAGTTATTTCCGTTCCTCGCGAAAGCGCTTCTTTTATTTCTTTGGTATTGGGGGAAATGCCGGGAGTTTTTACGATAAGATCATAGTCGCCGATATTCTTAAGATAATTTTTGCCGAAAAATACTTCCGCCGAACCGGGGACTGTTATATTGTTTTTATCGGCGATAGCAAAGCGGGCTTCAGGATATTTTTCCTTCAAGTACGCGTAAACGCTTTTTCCCTCCACCCCGAAGCCGAGAATAATTATTTTTTTATATTGCATAAAGCTACTTTATTCCGCTTAGCGCAGGAAGAAATTTTTTAGGAATGCAGTGCCTGCCTTTGATATTTAAAGTTTTTTTAGCAAGCTCCTTTCTATTTTTTATGCCGGGCATTATGTTATCGCGGAAGTATTTAATAATATAATTGTCGGCGAATTCATTTTTTTCTTCAGCAAAAAGCATGGCGGCTTTAACCTCCCCGGGCGTGCCGACGCAATCAAAAGGCTTTACGTTTTTTTCGCCCAATAACTCAAGATATAGGTTAAGCAGAGTCTGATCGTTATAAAGATTTTTGCCGAAAATTTTTATAAGGTCTTTTTTCGGGAGAAAGGCGGAAAGCTGGGAAAAAGTAAAGGCGCATTTAGGGCATTTTCCGCACCACCTTTTTTTAGTTTTTTTATTTAGTTTAAAATTTTGGTTACAGCTGGAGAAATGGCTGAAATATTTTTCATGAGCGGAAAAAAGCCGGGAAATTTTTAATTCGGAAAACGGCCGGAGCAGACTAAAAGAATCAATATCCGGCGTTATAAAGTTATGCACATAATTATAAAAATCTGTTTCAGCTTCAAGGGATTTACTGTACTGGTGGTTTATGGTTTTTCCGAGATATTTTACATTGCCGAAATTAGCGCTTTGCTCATTGGAAAAAACGATGTATTTGTAATTATATATTACGCTCGCGAGCAGGGCGGAAAACGAATAGATAAGCGAAATAGGAATATGTCCGTTAAAGGCATTTTTTAAGCGGAACAATTTTTTATCAACCACTCTTTCAAAAATCATTCTTTTTTTACCGACGATTTTGGCTGTTTCTTCTTGAATCCGGCTGTCGCCCAGGCTGAATAAGGTAAAATCATAGCCGTTTTTTTTAAGGATTTCGGCGGTTACAATGGAATCTTTTCCACCGCCCAAAGGCGCTAGCGTCCGGTTTTTCATTTTTAGGCGGACGGGTACTGATCGCTTGTTTTCGTAAGGGAATTTCACGAGTCCTCTGAAGTCAATTATATTTTTGTAATAAAACTCTCCCATCCCGATCGTATAGGCTTTGTTCCAATAAAGAGCTTCGTCTTTACTTAAAACGCCGGAATTGATAATAATTTTTTTCGGGCAAAAAGTCTTCCAGTAGCTTATGCCAATGATGAGGTGCAGGTTGAATAAGGTTCGGTTAAGCGCTTCATTGTCTACTTTTTTCCAGTTTATTATTTCATCCTTTAGCTTTAAAATTTCGGTAAAACCATGCTTATTATCCAACTTGTAGCAAAACCTTATCTCACCTTTGTTTTTATCCAGAAAAAAACTGTCAAAAACAAAAGTCTTCGGATTGGATTTTTTTTTATTGTTTAGCTGGCTTAATTTCATATTTTTATCTTCTCCATCTCGCCCCAATTTTTTCCGGCTTTTATATCAACGATAATTGGGACTTTGAGTTTTGCCACGTCCTCCATGGCGTTTTTTACGATTTTTGACCACTCCTGGATTTTATCCTCTCTCACCTCAAAAAGCAACTCGTCATGAACCTGCAAAAGCATCCTGATTTCGGTATTTTTTTTATTGGTATTTTTGACTCCGGAAACGGATTCGCTGTTATTTGTTTCATGTTCGTTTAAAATTCGTGAAATATTTATCATGGCGATTTTTATCATATCGGCGGCCGCGCCCTGCAAAGGCATGTTGATGGCCATGCGCTCGGCGGCTTTTTTAATCTGGATAGCCGGAGAATTTATTTCCGGCAGGTATCTTTTTCGGCCGAAAATTGTTTCGGCAAAGCCTTTTTCCCGCGCGCTTTCTATGCTTTTATCAATATATTTTTTTACGTCCGCGTAGACGTTAAAATATCCGCTGATAAATTCCTTTGCCCGGTCGTAAGGGATATCGGCCGACTCGGAAAGACCGCGCGGCCCTTGGCCGTAGATTATACCGAAGTTTACGGCTTTGGCTTCGCGTCGCATTTCGGGCGTTACCTTATCAAGCGGCAGATTGTTTATTTCCGCGGCCGTTGCCGAATGGATATCCAGACCTTCTTTAAAAGCCTTTAGCATTTTTTTATCGCCCGAAGCGTGAGCCGCGAGCCGGAGTTCAATCTGCGAATAATCGGCGGAAAGAAGCGAGAAGCCGGGCTCGGCGATAAAAGCTTTTCTTATTTCCCGGCCGAGTTCGGTGCGGATCGGGATGTTCTGCAGATTCGGTTCGGTTGAGGAGAGCCGGCCGGTAGAAGTTACGGACTGGTTAAAGCTGGTGTGGACCCGCCCGGTTTTTTCATTAATCAGTTCGGGCAGAGCCTTTACGTAGGTATTTTGGAGCTTTGAAAGTTCCCGGTATTCCATTAAAGGCCGGATTATAGGATGCTTATCTTTTAATTTAAAAAGTTCGTCGGCTGAGGTGGAAAAACCAGTTTTTCCTTTTCCCACGCCAAGGGTGGAAATTCCTAAGTTTATGAATAAAACTTCTTTGAGCTGTTTCGTTGAATTGATGTTAAATTTTCCCCCGGATAATTTCCAGATTTTTTCTTCCAGCTTAGCGATTTCCTTTTTTATTTTTTCTTCCATGTTTCCTAAAAATCTTGCGTCAATTTTTATCCCGGCGAGTTCCATATCAGCGAGTACCGGAACCAAAGGCATTTCAATTTCATGAAAAAGTTTTTCCTGGCCGCGATCCGGTAACTCTTTTTTAAGTTTTTTAAAAAGCCGGAAAGTAAAATCAGCGTCTTCGCAGGAATAAAGGCTTAGCTTCTCCGCGTCAATCTCCGAAAAGCCGATTTTAATTTTTCCTTTGCCTAAAAGGTCTTCTTTGGAAATTTTTTCAAAGCCGAACTCCGCGAGAGTTAAAGCGTCAAGTCCGTGCTGGCGGCCGCCGGGATTTAAAAGGTAGGAGGCGATCATGGTGTCAAAATAAATTCCGGTTGTTTCCATGTCGGACATTTTTAGGATTTTGTAATCAAACTTGATGTTGTGGCCGGTTTTCTTTATTTTCGGGTCAGAGAGAATCGCTTTTAACGCGGTAGTGATCGTTTTTAGTTCAAGGCCGTCTTTTCCGGAAACGGCCGCCGGAAAAGCGTCTTCGGTTTCCGGATTAGCGAACAAATTGAGGTTTCTCGCACTTTTTACGCAGGTTTTATTAGCCTGGTTTTTTACTTTTATAAACCAGGCTTCGCCTTCTTTCCAGCTAAAACTTACGCCTAAAAGCGAGGAGCAATGGGCGTCAAAGCCCGAAGTTTCCGTATCCAGGCAAAAAATTTTTTGTTTTTTCAGGATAGTGATGAATTTTTCAAACTTTTTTTCATCATCCACGAGCCAATATTTAAATGTTTTTTTATTCCTTTCAAACTTATCTTCAGCCGGACTTTCATCCCCGGCCGCAATTCCGCCGTCCTTAGTTCCGATTTCTTTTATTCTCGGGATAAGCGATTTAAATTCCAGTTCACTGAATAGTTTTATGATTTTTTCTTTATTAAATTCTCCAAATTTAGTTTCATTTAAATCAAAATCAATTTTAGCCGCGCATTCAATCCGGGCGAGTTTTTGGCTTAAGTAAGCTTGCTTTTTGTTGTTTACGAGTAAATCGGCGATGCGGGGTTTGATTTCTTCTTCAGTCTTTTTGTTTTTATTTCGTCTGTTGTCTGTTGTCTGTTGTCTGTTTTCTAAATATTCATAAACCCCGTCCAAAGTCCTAAATTTTGTTAATAGTTCAATGGCGGTTTTTTCGCCAATGCCCGGCACGCCCGGAATATTATCCGACGGGTCGCCGCGCAAGCCTTTGTAGTCTATCATCTGATCCGGCCCGAGTCCGTCAAAGCGTTCACGGACTTTTTGTTCATCATAAATAACGCTGTCCGAAAGGCCGTGGCTCATGGTGTAGACCTTAGTATGATCATTTACGAGCTGGAGCGTATCCAGGTCACCGGTAACGATAATTTTTTCAACTTCGCCGTCAACTTTCCGCGAAATCGTCCCGATAAGGTCGTCAGCCTCATAGCCTGACATCTCGTAAATGGGAATATTTAGAGCCCTCGCGAATTCCTTAATCCGCGGGATCTGCTTATATAATTCCATGGGCGCGGCGACCCTGTGCGCCTTGTAATCGTCAAAGGCTTCATGCCGGAAAGTCCGGCCTTTTTTGTCCAGCGTCAAAGCCACGTATTCGGGCTTTACGTCTTTTAAGGATTTTAAAAGGATCATGATAAAGCCGTAAACCGCGTTGGTTATTTCCCCGCTTTTAGTCATCATGGTCGCCGGCAAGGCGTGAAAACTCCGGTGGATAAGCGCGTTACCGTCAATTATCAGTAGTTTTGGTTTTTTGTCAGAGGTCATAAATTTATTATACCTTAGGACTTTTAACAAGTAAAATATGCCGTGAATTTTAGCCAAAATATTGACAACAGTCGGTTTTTTGTTATAATAATAAAAGCTCCGCAAGAGAGCTTTTATTTTTTCAAATTTTTGTAATTTGTAATTTGGAATTTATTATTATGGTCCCTTCGTCTAGTGGTTAGGACACCAGGTTTTCATCCTGGTAACAGGGGTTCGATTCCCCTAGGGACTACACACATAAAAACTGGGCTAATGCCTAGTTTTTTATTTTCTTTTAACTGACTCAATTGACTATCAACCAAGCTAGCTGTTATTCTTTAAACTATGAGAGTGCATAACAACCATTACCGGACAATCTGGCTAAGGCCGGACGATCCTAAAATAATTCAAATCATTGACCAGACCCGCTTGCCGCATGAATTTATTATTGAGGATTTAAAAACCGCGGATGACGCGGTTTCGGCGATTAGCGAGATGAAAGTCCGGGGCGCGGGACTCATAGGCGCGACAGCCGGATACGGGATGTATTTAGCGGCAACAGAAGCGCTGGCGGAAGATATCGCGTCGGAGGTTGTTTTTGATAGATTTATGTTTGAAGCCGGAAAAAAATTAATCGCCACCCGGCCGACGGCGATAAACCTTGCTTGGGCCGTAGAGCGCCAGCTTAAGGCCATGAATGGCGCGGAAAGCGTAAAAGAAAAAATCGCGGTTGCGTTAAGGACGGCTAATGAAATCGCCGACGAAGACGCTCAATTCTGTAAGCAGATTGGAGAACATGGGCTTAAATTAATAGAAGAAATCAGCCGAAAGAAAAACGGGGAAACCGTAAATATTTTAACCCATTGCAATGCCGGCTGGCTCGCTTTTACTGATTTTGGATCAGCGACTTCGCCGATTTACGCGGCTTTTGATAAGGGAATAAAGATTCATGTCTGGGTTGACGAGACCCGGCCGAGAAATCAGGGCGCCTCTTTAACCGCCTGGGAGCTCGGAGAACATGGCGTAGCGCATACGGTTATTACTGATAATGCCGGCGGACATCTAATGCAGAATGGCCTGGTGGATATGGTAATCGTTGGCACTGACCGGACAACCCGGACCGGGGATGTCGCC
>Ga0074197_1003195_pt1 | contig 10230 bp, 19 predicted proteins | sample EPASupsiteSAE305_FD_64526 | JGI IMG/M metagenome (GOLD analysis project Ga0074197, IMG submission 64526) | Bioremediated contaminated groundwater microbial communities from EPA Superfund site, New Mexico - SAE3-05 reassembly with SPADES | ecosystem: Environmental > Aquatic > Deep subsurface >...
GCCGGACCGCAGAGAGCCGCCACAGGAGTCAGTGACGTTGTAGACTGCCCGGATTGCTTCCGGGTCAGTATAGACCAGACCCCCGTCGATGTAAGACCAGACATCAGCATCAGACCACAGACGAATAGGGGTGTACAGGGTTTCATTCTTGTTCTTTCGGGAAGCCAACAGGTGGTTGGCTTCATCAAGCAGACTGCTCTCGATCGACACCTTGCGAGTACCGCTTTCTTGCTCACGGACACCAACCATTGCAAGGACTTTCTTGCTGTCGCAGTCGGACACCAAGTTCTGCATCTTTTTCCGCATAGGGGTGAGTTTAAGCATGTCTGTGCACCAATGGGCGACCTTGGCCAAGGGCATCATGTAGCCGTGACCGATCACCCTCCCCCACATGGAGTATTCCGGTACCGGGCGAACCTCATGGAACTGGATGGGAAGGTTGTGTTGGGCGATGAACGCCCGGATGCTGCTGATCTGACCAGTCATGTATCGGGCCATGGTCGGAGCTTCCAATCCGGTGTTGGCATAGAGGATGTTGAGTTTGGGAAGGCCTGCCTCTTGGAGGTAGGCTCGAAACACCAGGTCAAGCAACACGGATGAATCCTTGCCCCCGCTGAATCCGAGCGTGACCACATGGTCCCGGTGAAACAGCAAGGTAGTGATAATGTGCCGAACTGTTGAGGAGTAATCTGTTTGGGGCTGTTTCATGGCATTCTCCGTGCGATATATCGTGTCGCTTCCTTTAACTTCATGGTATTCACTTTGGCTTTATTTGTCAACTATTAGTTGACAAATCAGACGAGCATGATATGATGGTCTTAAGGGTGGTTCAGGGCAAGGATAGAAGCTGCTGGATGTGTGGTTATTTCGGGAAAAGAAGCCCTGCTGCGCGTCAAAACGACGGATGCAGTGGACGCTGCTATGCTTTTGATAGTACGGAAGCGCCAGAGGCGTTGCTAATCACTGAAGGCACTGAGCGTGAGACCGCCATTAAGTGCAAGCGATATTTCCGTCGAAGCCAACATCTTACCGTGGGGGAATTCCTTGCATGGAGAAGTGGCATCGCCGCAGACATGCACCGTCAAGTGTCAGAGCGACAATTCAGAATTATCACTCTCCTGTTGGCAGGATGTGCGTTCATAGACTTTGCGTGCAAAGCATTCGGTGTCTGGCGCTAAAACTGAGCTACACATGGGCGCAAATACAATTCATGGTTTAGTCATAGTTGTGTTGATTTTGTTTCAGCACGGAATCTGGATAAAAAGCAGTATCCCGAAGCATTTTACTGGCTGTCTCTCGTTGCCCTGATTTTATTCGCAGATAAATGATGTTGTCTTTTACCCTATGTATTTATGAGGGATATGACACCGTGGAGGAAACAATGCCTGCAAAGCTAGCAACTAAGACTGCGAATGTCGTCGCTACCATATACGAAGGGGCATTCGATATCGCCTTCGATTGTGTCGGCGTAACAGTTTGTCGGTTTGCAATGTGTTCGCTGATGCCGCCCGATGGCAGTGAGGAATGCACATATCGTGATTTCGGATCGTGCATCCTGCCACACGCGAAATATGCAGCAATGAATTCGCTCCGAAATAGGCTCTTAAAGGAGTTGAAGCAGATAGAGGAGGATTTAGAGCGCTAAGAATAGGCGGTCGCGCTAGCGGGCTATGCCCTGAGCGGTGCAGCCAGAGAACGGAGAAAACGAGGATGGAACTAGCAAAAACGAACAATAAAAGCCAGCCGGTCCAGGGCATTGCTATCCCTGGTCTCTCTCTTGCTGAATATGAACGGTTGGCGCTACTCGCTGAGGAGTGCGGGGAAGTGATTCAAGTCATCGGTAAAATTCTCCGCCACGGTTACGACAGTCATCACCCTGACGGCACCAAAACGAACCGGAACCTGTTGGCCACAGAACTCGGCCATGTTCGACACGCGATGCTTCGGGTTTGCGATGCCGGCGATATTGATAGGTCTGCTATGAATGAAGCGATGCAGCAGAAATCCGTAAATGTGGGGTGCTGGCTCCACCATCAACGGCCTGCGCCCTGACCAGCGCGGCCAAAACAAGGAGAAATGAACTGTGAGCGACGAAACCTCAAATAGCAATCAGACCGCCGCGCCTGTTGTCCAGGGCGTGGTTATGCTCACTCCTCGCGTTGAAGCCCTGGTAGCGCAACATAAACAGGGTGTCGGTAACTCGTTTTATGGTGGCATGGAAAGCTTGGCCCGTGCTTGCGCCAAGCACAAAGACGGCGAAGATTTAGCTGTGCATCGTCCAGCGGAAGGGATCTAAAATGGAAAAACTTATTGTGAGTGAGGAACGCATGAATAGCCGCGAGCTGACTCCGCAGAAACTTTACGATGAACTATGCAAAAAAATGGCACCAGATACTCCGATCAAAATATTAATGCGTCTGGGGACGTTGGAATATTCATTCGAGCCTGTAGACCAACGATAACCGAGGGGCGAAGACCGTCAGAGGAGGAAATCATGGGGGGAATGAATGAACTATTTGACGGCAGCAATGCTCATTTGCTGGATGATAGCGCGAGCCACCCGCCTGGTTATACGTTTGAATATTGCAACGGGGACGAGGGCCGCGCCTACTATGTCAAAGGGCATGTTCCTTTGGTTGAGTTTATGGCCGCGTTGCGGAACGAGGTTGGCCCTGATGATGTGATCCTGTCCGAGAAACCTGTATATATGTGGCTGAGGATCTGCCGCGATTTCCAGGCGGGATGCCCGATTGTTCTAGAGGCAAAAGCGGAAAGCCGAGGGGCATTCAAGGCAACGTACATTCAGGATAATTCATAATGGCTGGCGTGTGATAGTCAAGAGGGAATTATGAGCGACAAAACGATATTGGATGGGAAATCGGAATGGATGGTAAAGAGCGGTGCATTCTTTTGTAAACCTGCTTTTCAGCGAGAAGAACGCTACTTGGTCCTGGAATACACAGATATTGCCGGCACCGTGGAGTCTGGGGCTATTACTGAAGATGAACTGTCAGTATTAACCAAAATCGCGGGTGAGGTTGAAGCGTACAGAATGCAGCGTCGCGGAGAAATCGGTAAATTTTTTAAGTGTGTTGTTGTAGAGAGCGATTGGCCGGAGTATGAACTTGTTTGGAAAATGATCGAGGACCGCATGCGTCAAGCAAGATAACGGCCGGGAGAACACGGATGCCCTGTTATACTGGATGCATGCCAGATGGCAGCAAATTTTTTCTATGTGGAGATCTCGGCCCACACTGTTCGGCCGAGCAGTGCGGCGACGTGAGCGAGTATTTGTGTGATTTCCCGATTGCAGAAGGCAAAACCTGCGACCTACCACTTTGCCCGAGCCACGCATATGAGGTTGCGCCGAACATCCACTACTGTCCCGCTCATTTGTTGTTATGGAAAGAGTTTCGTGATCTAGGGGGTGTGAAGCGAGAGCTGTCAAATGTCGTCCCCTTCGCGGGACGATAGGAACCCCGTCTGCTATGCGGAAAGAACACCAAATAGGAGTAATTTACTTTGATCAAATATGAACCCAAATGGACAACCGCCAAGCCCAGCCCTCTAACTGTTGATGAGATAGCAACTATGACCGGTGTTTCGGAGACAGTGGCTGCTGCCATGGTGAACAGAGGTGTAACACCAGAGGAAGCTGAATTGTACATAAGCGCTGCTCACTGTCTTTTGCCCAATCCGTTCATGCTTCTCAATATGGAGAAGGCCGCAACACGCCTAGCCAAAGCAGTCAGGAAAGATGAACGAGTAGCGATATGGCTTGACTACGATGGTGACGGCCAAACGGCTGGGGCTCTCCTCTGCTGGCTTGGGCGAATGTTGGGAGTCGAATTTCGCCCGTATATTCCAGACCGGTTATCTGAAGGTTATGGCCTGAACCCTGATGGTATCCATCAGTTGGCAAAAGAAGGTGTTTCTCTGCTCGTAACCGTTGACTGCGGAATTACCGCATATGCTGAAGCCATGTTGTGCAAAGACATGGGGATAGATCTGATTATCACTGACCACCATACACCAGGTGTAGATATACCGGAGGCATATGCTGTCGTAAATCCCCTTCTCCCTGGAGACAAGTTTCCGTTCAAGAAATTGGCCGGTGTTGGCGTGGCCTACAACCTGGCTGCAGCTACAGTCGAAGTGCTTCACAAACAGGGCTGGTTTAGCGAGTCAAGTCCTAAACCTTGTGTTGGGGACCTGCTACCCTTGGTGGCCATCGGCACCGTGGCGGACGTGGTAGAACTTCGGTCAGTCAACCGGGCCATGGTAACTCAGGGCATTGATCGCATCCGTAAAGGGAAACACTTCTTCGAAGGGATAAAGGCTCTGTGCGGAGTTGCAGAAGTTGACGAACGAAAGGTCACCAGCGGTCAGATTGGCTACAGGTTGGCTCCACGGTTGAACGCTGGAAGCAGAATGAAAACGGCCCAGATCGGCTTCGACCTGCTGATGTCGACAAACCCCCTGATTGCCAGTTGTCATGCTTCCGAACTGGATCACCTGAACAAGATGCGTCAAGAGACGGAAGAGGAGGTCGTCAACCAGGCCATTCAGATGTTCGAATCGGACCCGTCGCTATGGGAACGTAAGACCATCGTTCTGGCTTCTCCAGAATGGCATCCAGGAGTAATCGGGATTGCTGCGTCCAGGATGGTAGAACGATATCACCGACCAACCGTCCTGATAGCCATAGATGGGGACAACGGCAAAGGTTCTTGTAGAAGTATCAAACCCTTCAATATCTACGATGGATTATGTGAGTGCTCTGGTTCTCTGGTCCGGTTTGGAGGGCACCCCATGGCGGCTGGCCTTTCCCTTGAGGCAAGTAAACTTCAGGAATTCTCAGAAGCATTTGAAAACTCTGCTGCTTATCTCACAGAAGAAGACCTGCGGCCAATTATCATAATTGACGCAGAGGCAAATCCAGAAGATCTGTCACTTGCTATCTGTAAAGAGGTTGACCAGATGGAGCCTTTCGGTATGGGAAATAGCAGGCCTGTTTTCTCTCTAATGGATTGCCGGGTAGAAAATGTGCGAATTTTGAAAGAGAAACATCTAAAACTTCAGATATCAAAAAATGGTTGGGTTTTTAATGCTATCGGGTTCAATATGGTCGATTCACCTTTAGGAGAAACGGTGGATCTCGCGTTTGTAGTTGAGCGCAACGAATGGCGGGGAGATGTTAATCTACAGTTACAGTTAAAGGCCATCGGTAGCTTGTGAAATAACGATTTAGATCAGCGGAGGGACTATGGATTGCCCATGCGGAATGGAATGGAAAGAAGAATACAACAACAAGTGCCCTAGATGCGGAAGACCGCTGTACCGTCTGGTTCTCTCTCTGTGCCGGCTAATCCGGAACCTGAGTGCATCGACAGCATGTGCCTCCGGTACGACCACGGGTTTGGATTGAAGCGAAACATCTATGACAAAGACCTGGCCGCCTACCGCGAAGAAACGGACGAGGAATATCAGCGCAGAAGAGAGGCAATTCGCGCCACCATGCGCCAACTCTACGAAGAGGCCACAGGACAGGGGTTTTTCAAGAGACAATAAAAAAAGGCGACCTCGGGGATTCCCCGGGCCGCCTCTATCCAGAGGGACGCGGGCGCGTCTCCTCTGGAGGTGTTAGGTGGTTTTTCACGCGAAAACCACCTTTTTTGTGCCGAGAGCCTTTGAAACGGCATTTTCAGCTTCCTGCCTGCTTTCAGCGACACCAAAATGCCTGCCGCGCAAAGCAGGAGGAGCATTGAGAATGTACCAGTGAACCTTTCCCGCGGCCTCAGCATACAGAGTCTTGAACCGGCTTGCGCCGGCTGCTTTCTCCATGGCCTTAGCCTCGTTTCGGGTTAACATCGGTTCCACTTTCTCGCGATAGACTTTCCCAAAGTCGATGCTGTTATGCGGCAACATAAGCACCTCCCTTGGACCTGATATCCAGGATCTCTACGCAGTGTGGTGTTCTCAGACCCTCGAATTCCTGCCAACTGAATGTAAACTCACGACCGTTGATACGAACTCGAACTGACATAATAACTTCCTCCTTTGGTTTTTTGTCCTGACAAGCAGGACAAAACCTCCGTTCGATGTTGCTCTGGAACAGAGGCTCTGTCCTGCCTGCCAAGACATCCGCAGGGAGGAAGGAAAGACGGGGCTGGGTTATGTGCCCAAAGCTACCCCGTCTTGTATGTGGTCAATCAAGCTTGCAACACCTCCTGAATCTGGGCGAGAACATCCTGGCTAAACAACTCTTCCAGGTTGCCCCGCTTCTTCAGGACTGTCGCAACTGCGGGATTCTGAGCAAAAAACAGCATTGCCTTCTCCAGACGTTCCAACCGCCGGAGTGCCCGCATCGTACCATTCAGCTCGATTCCTGAGTTCTCCAAGAATTCGAAGCCCGAAACGGCCGTGATGTTTTCTAATGTGCCGCCAGCCTTGAAGTAACTGTCGGGATCTTCATCAGCGGGGAGGCTGTACACCATCGTCTGGACCTCTTCCGTGCAGGCAAGAGAGACTGTACGCTGAGTAGCCTTTATCCCAGCCGAATCCGCGTCGAATATAAGATTCAACCTATGCACCCCGAGTTTCTTCAATTGCGACACATGCTCTTCGGTGAAGGCCGTGCCGCAGGCGGCAATGACGTTTTTGATGCCAGCGGACCACATTTGAATGAAGTCCAGGTACCCCTCGACCACGAAGACCTCGCCGGAGGAGAGATCAGCCAAGTCGAGACCGAACAGAGTGGAGTATTTCTTGTACAGCACCGTTTCGGGAGAATTGACGTACTTGAACTTGCTCTCGCCATCAATTCTTCGGCCCGCAAAACCGATGATGTATCCACCCTTGTTGCGGATCGGGAACATTACCCGGCCACCCCAGAAGACATCCTGGTATCTGCCATGCTTGTCCTTTCGGATAAGACCAGCCTTTTCCGCGATCTCTTCTGTAACGCCATTTTTCTTCAGGTGATTGTAGAGAGCCTTGCCATCGTTTTTGGGGGCAAAGCCAATGCCGAAGGTTTCAACCATTTCTGGTGTCATCCTTGTTTCGACATACGTTTTGCCGCCAGTCGTATCGACAGCCAAACTGCCTCTAAAGAATTTGCCTGCTTTGGCCAAGGCGGAGAAGATTGCCTTCCGCTCCTTTTCCTCCTTGGTCTCCCCTGCCCCCGGGATGGTTATACCAGCCCAGTTGGCCAGCTTGACCAAGGCCTCATTGAAGTTGATGCCTTCTATCTTCATCAGAAACTTCGCGGCATCACCGCCTTCGCTGCAGGAGCCGAAGCAATGCCAAGTTCCACGTTCGGTGGAAACACTGAACGATGGAGTCTTCTCTCCATGGAACGGGCAGCACCCGGTCAGACCTTTGCCTGATTTCTTCAGCGGGAGGTAATCCCCGATAATGGCCGCAATGTTGCGCGAACCATATTCGAGAATTTCCCTTTTTATTTCTTCAGGAATCCTCATCAGGAATCCCTCCTTTCTAGTCTTTTGGAGCTGTAAGCACAGCTCTCGTGGGAACATAACGAATGGATTTACAGAACTCCTTTTCGTCAAGAAGAATCTGGGCGGCAATTGCATCTGCCCGCTCGATTGCGCGATTCTTCTCCGTGTCCGTTATACTGAACGGGAAGTCTGTATTTTCCTTGAAATGAACCCTGTATCCTCCCTCGGTTTTCTCAACACGATAAATTGCCATGTTCGCCTCCTCTTGGGAGGGCAGACACAGCACACCCCCAAGAAGGAGCGTGAAATGTCTCGCCCCTCCCGGGAAATGTATTTTTTGTGTTGTCAGATTAACAAGAACCACTCATCGGCCTGCACATCCTTGAACGCAGCAGCCACCTTCGGTGAAAGCGGGTATAAACCAGCCAACCCGGATAAGGGATGCAGCGGTGGATGGCATGCAGTGAGACGAAAGCCCAATTCTTCTTTTTTAGCGACCACCTCTGCTAACACCGCTCTGGCCTGCTGTTCATCGCTGAACAGGGTTTGCCAGAGGGGGAAGCCAGCATGACTGTAATGTTGCGAGGTTTCGAATTGCTCCAATCGGAATTTGCTGTTTCGAGTCTCAAACAAGTCTAAGGTGATCTTGTCGGAATTCTTATGTTCGAGCGCGGTTGCTGATAGCCGTGTCTCGAACAGGCGTGATGGCCTGCCTGCAGTCTGCATGATGGGAACGGCGGATTGCCACTCCTCATGCCTGCTGTCCCAGGTAATCTCTAATTGGTTATACCCTTTGACCAGTTTCTCCCGGACCTTTGCATCGAAGGATTTTTCAATCGGGAGGAACGTATCCACTATATTCCCCATAAAGACACCATCGGGTTTGTTGTAGATACGAAACTGGAAATCGTGGTTATGGGCAAGGATATAATGTTTTAACCATGCTTTCGGGGTGCCCGGCGCTTCCGTCTTGGATAACCAGACGGCTTTGACGGTGTTAGGTGGCATATTGATCATGACACCCTCCGAATACTTCCGCCTTTGTCGGTGTACCACCCGGGAGGGACTTTGAAACCGTCACTGATGGCGAACATCATTTCTGGTTTTTTCTTGTTCCTCACAAGGTAATACCCGCGACCCTTGGAGTCGAAGGCTTCATAGGCCGCCATATCATCGTCTACGGGTTTCCAGTTGAGTGAAGATAAATCCTTTCCTCTCATTTCAGTCCCTTTCTTTGAAAATGGCCGTGGTCGGGTTGACGAGTATCCAATAGTCACCGTTCAGGCAGCCTGAGAACTCAGAAGAGTACCAGGCACGAAAGATCCCGTCGTCGCAGAGCTTGCACTCCACCTTCAGGTCTCTGCCGGCACGGTTGCTCGTACCTCCCCACGAATGGGATGGCGGGCACACATTACTGTCTTTACGGTAGTGGTAATTGGACTTGTTTTCAAAGGCCAGCCGAATTTCATCCAGAACATAGCTCGGGAACTTGCCAGTAATGGAAGTTACCGTGTAACCGTAATTCCGAAAATATTCGGCGGGGTCTGCCAGGAGCTTTTCTTTCAGGTCCGACCACGCATTTGTGTGGAACCTGTTGGCAAGCTTCCTGACCTTTTCTATCTGCTCAGCATCACCGATGGGTAAAATGCCTTCAATCAAGACCAGCTTTGAAGCCAGATCGTAATCGAAAGCCCACCCTGTCCTTTTGCTGTTGGTATATGCCAGCACTTCCGAACCGTGGTCGTTGCCAACGAACAGTCGGAAACGATGCACCGTCTTTGGTTCGGACAGCTTTCTTTTGGCGATCCTCATACGAACAGGCTCAGAAAATGTGAGTTTTACCTTGCCTTTAAGATCGACCGGAAGCGACTGCCACGCTGTTTGCACATCAACTGGAGTTGATCCGGGTTTCAGCACAACAAATGGTGCGGCGGGTTTTGCTGGCGTAGTGGGTATGGTTGGCGATGAGGGCGGAATCGGTGCCGGTGTGTCTCCAATAAGACCAAAGTCTATGAAGCCGGAAGGCTCGCCTTCACCCCAATTGAATAGTTCTGTTTGAAACATCTGTAGTGTCCCCTTTCTCGATCGAGTAGACAGAACACCCCCAACGGGGAATGTTTGTCCCCCGGTTGGGTTTTGGTTGTTAGTGGCCAACGTCCTTTTGCACAAGGCTTACTGCTGAAGTCTCAGTGTCAAAAAAACCTATCACCTCTGTCCGTGTTTCTCGGTCAAACCGCATGTACCTGTGAAAACAGTTACCATGAACAGCCTGGGACCAGAGTGACGGAAACTCCCACAGTTTTTGGCCGGAATAATCGCACTTCATGTGTGCAGCAAGCTTGGCCATATTGCAATTTTTGCCAATTGAAGGGATTACTGTAAACATCTCAGCACTCCCTTCTGTCCGTGTGTAGTGTCATTGTTGACTCCTTATTGCATTGAGAGGATCGGCAAACGCCTGGCTGTTTCCAGAAACCTCTGCAGATTCTGTTCTTTGGTCAGGTTCTTTCCGAGAGATCCGGCGATGGCGTAGTCACCATTGGCCGGCCGGTCTGCCGCAATCAGAAATCCGCCGTCTCTTTCCGGAGTAGTTGCTGCATACCACCAGTAGAAGTCAGTGAATGGTTCCCTGCATTGCCGTGCAAACCATGCCTCTATTTCGAGTTTGGCTCGTGCAATAATGTCGTTGAAGTCTTTCATGTCGAAATATCCTTTCGTGTTGAGGGGCAACAAAGCAATCCATCGGGGAAGCCCCAGTGGATGACGATTA
>Ga0074197_1003197_pt1 | contig 10218 bp, 11 predicted proteins | sample EPASupsiteSAE305_FD_64526 | JGI IMG/M metagenome (GOLD analysis project Ga0074197, IMG submission 64526) | Bioremediated contaminated groundwater microbial communities from EPA Superfund site, New Mexico - SAE3-05 reassembly with SPADES | ecosystem: Environmental > Aquatic > Deep subsurface >...
CTCTTATGGTCATGATCTGGGGGACAAGGTGCTGTTGATGGTGGCAAATCGTTTACAGTCTTCTGTACGCGATGAAGACATGGTCAGTCGCTGGGGAGGCGACGAATTTGTGTGCCTGTTGTTAAAAGTCAAGCAAGAAGCCGACGTGACTCGCCTTGCAGAAAAGATGATAAATCGGATTGCTGAACCCTGCGAGTTTAACGGGACTGTACTTTCTATAAAAGCCAGTATCGGTATTGCCATATATCCTGCAGATGGAGAAACGGCTGATATTCTTTTCAAAAACGCCGATACAGCAATGTATAAAGCCAAGGGAACAGAGACTCGAGTTGTGCTGTTCCGAGAATCTGGCGAGCAAGAAGCAGGCCACCGCCAGCCTCCTCATCAATAGAGGTCCAGGAGGCTTTGCCTGTAATTTGTTTCCAAATGTGGAATTTCTACTTGTTTTTTGCTGCCAGTTCAACCGAGTTGAGCCACCTCTGATAATCTCTTATCAAAACAGATAGTCCGTCAAAAACATATTGAATTGGCGGTGTTGAATAACGACCAACGCCCCTCATTTTCTCTCTCCAATTGAATACCATCCCCTCTCTTTCCCGATTGCACGTTAAAGCACCATTTCTTTGAAAAAAGGTCATATATGGCCATCGGTTAAATGCGACCTTTTTTTGTTGAGGTATTCATTCGAACGCTGCCAGATAATATTTAAAAAATATTGTTAAATATTAAAATATTACACGTTTGTATGAGCTGGCATTATAAAACAGGAACCACGATTGCTTTGACCATGGTGGAGAACACTGGTTTTTTCCCTTAGCCGCCACTCTGATCATGATTCGATTTATCGGGCTAATCCAGGTCGTTCGAAAGACTCCTCTTTATTCTCGAGTAAAAAATCATGCCCAACAACCAGCAATCAGCCACGAAACCACATTCGGTTTATTTGTATGTAGTGCTGGGGGCTTCGTTATTTGCCTTCATCCAAACCTTCGCATTGCTGTCCCCTATCCTCCTGTCGTTTCTGCTCATTTTTCTGATTTCGCTCGCTTTCAATCCCGTGATTTCTCGATTGCGGGCTTTGACGGGTGGAAGAAGAGGAGCGACAGGGCTGATTGTGGCGGCATTGCTGATGGTCATTGCCTTGACCGGATGGGCTTTCTTTGGGCCGTTGCAGAACTCGGTCACCAAACTCTCGGAACAGCTCCCTGCTTACTGGGAACGTCTGCAAAAACCGCTGATCAAAATGGAGCAACAGGCAGTCCTTTCCGAGGAAAAACTCCAGGCGGAAGTCACCACGGAAATTGCCCAGACCGCGGCGGTGGAAGGGAAAGGGGAACCAGAAGCTGCGAAGCCCATCATAAAACGGGTTCCGGTCAAAACGACGAAAGAGCCGGTCTCTTTTCGTTCCAGCTTAAGCCAGATGCTGCAAGGTGTGGTTGGCCGCTTCACGGAGGTGGCGTTCAACGCAGCTCAGATTTTGATTGTGTTGGTGACGGTCTTCTTTGGCGTGACCTTTACGCTGACCAACCCTCGCCCCATCTTTGGAACGCTGTTTGCTCTCGTACCCGAGCGTCACCATGACCAGGCCCTGGCTATCATGCAACGGATAGTGAAATTTGTGCCCGGTTGGGCCGGGGCAACGCTGCTGGGAATGATAACGATCGGCTTCCTGGTTTTTGTGCTCATGTTGCCGATCTTCGGATTCATGGACGCCTTGGTTCTCGGCCTGATTGCGTGTATCCTGGAAGTTATTCCTTTTTTGGGACCACTCCTCAGCGCCGTCGCGGCCCTGTTGCTCGCCGCCGGCAAGGGCGGCATGACCCCTCTCTGGGTCGTATTCGCCTATATTGCCATCCAAGCCTTGGAAAACAATGTTATTCTCCCTTTTATCCTGGCGCACAGCATGAAATTGCATCCGGTGGCCGTGATCTTTTCCATGCTCTTATGCGTGGCGGCCTTCGGGGTGCTGGGTGTTCTGGTTGCGGCTCCACTGGTTGCCATTGTCGGTATCGTGCATGAGGAACTGTATCGCAAGCGGTTTCTCCCTACGACAACAGACGCAGACCTTGATCGTCTGGCACGAAACGCCCTGGACGAAAACAGCCCTTGAGCAAATGACACTGGCAAACGAACACCACCCCCTGAAGACCACGCCGATGCATCCAATGACGAGCTGTTGATCGGCAAGGTCGTTCATTTTTCCATCCCGATACACAGCTTGTCTGCCAGAGCAGGCAGCTGCCCAATCACACAATTCCACTGCCAAGAAAAACCCATCCGCAGGTTCCAATCGGCTTCCATCATTTGGACCTCATGAAACCGGAGAGGTCGAAAAAGGGTCATATATAGCCACCGGTTAAATGTGACCCTTTTTTTAAGCTCACCAACAACTACCCGGTAAACAATGGTACAGATATTTACTTTGTTAAATCAAAACGATGAGCGATGGAACACAGAGTACCGAGGAGCTGGATCAAAGATTGCAATCAAGGTGATATCGACGCTGTCGTTTGTATTGCCGCATTTTTTGCCAGGATCTTTTGTCAGACAAGCTGTTCTCGAAAAAATCAGGATAACTTTCACGTCGGAAAAAGAGGAGACGCCATGTTGAACAATGAAAAGGGGAAAATAGGGTGGATTTTACTTTGGGCACTGGGAGTCCCGATCCCGATCTTATTGGTGCTCTATTTCCTGCGCGGATGCACCTAAGGTGAATTGCATCAAGAGGACGGCCTGTTCCCTGAGATTTCTTGATTTCAACAAGAAATGATGAGGGAAAATTGTGCCCTGATTCTCTTGGCAGTGGCACTGACGGGTTGTGCCTGTGCCCAAGCGATCCCCCCCAAAGGAACCGCCCTGCTTGCCGGCACGGGCACGGAAGGAAGAGCACACGGCACGCTCAAGTCCGAAGATGCGTTTGCCCCAACCAATACAGCCAAGGGGAGACAGACCATGCCGTTTTCTGAAGGAAAATGGGTGAGCATCAGTCCTTTTGAAAAGGTCCCTGATGATGAAGAACGGTTGATCGAGGAGATGCACACTCTCTTAAAAGAAAAGATGGCCAAAGATTATTCCCCCGGTCAAACCAAACGAGACGCACACCCGAAAAATCTGGCCTGCCTGCAAGCAGAATTTGTCGTCGAACCCGGCATCCCGGCTGAGCTCAAGGTGGGTCTATTCGCATCCGCCCTAACCTATCCCGCTTGGGTTCGAATTTCCAGTTCCAACGGTAAGATCCAGTCGGACGAAGTCAAAGACCTCCGTGGTTTTGCCATAAAGCTCATGGGGGTCAAGGGGGAGCGGTTCGAGAGGCACAACGAGGAACAAGAAACACAGGACTTCATTTTGATAAGCTATCCGACCATGCCACTAGGAACGGTGAAGCTGTTTCACGAAGCAGTGTACTACAGCATCAAATGGTCGCCTTTGGTCTTTTCTGCCCGCCTCGTTCTATCCGGCAATATCCATATCCTCAACGAACTCCGCAAGGCTCCGCAAAATCAAACATCTCCGCTGGACATCCGTTATTGGAGCACCACTCCGTATCTTTGCGGGAAAGACCGCGCTGTAAAATACGCTCTTGTTCCCACTTCATCCGTGAAAAGCACCCTGCCGCCAAAACTTACCGATCATTATCTCACTGAAAACATGGAAAAACATCTGGCAGCGAATGAGGCCAGCTTTGATTTTATGGTGCAAGTACAAAAAGACCCCGGCCGGATGCCGGTTGAGGATGCCGGAGTGGAGTGGAACGAAAAGGAATCGCCCTTTATCAAAGTGGCCACCCTTCGCATTCCTCCTCAATCCTTTCGCACCGAGGAACGTGAGGAACTGGCTGAAAATTTGTCGTTCTCGCCGGCACATTCTTTGACTGAACACCGGCCAATCGGCGGCATCAACCGGGCGAGAGTTGCAATTTACCGGCGCCTCTCCGAATTCCGCCATAAGCAAAACGACACCCAGCTGGAAGAACCCCGCAAGTAATCGTTTTGATGTACGTGTGCGTCTTGCTGATGGCTCGATGCTGACAACGAACAATGAAAGGTTGGCACTCCGGCATGGCACCGCCACCGGAACCAACACTTTCATAGCAAGATGGCAGGGTTCTGTCGTTGGGAAGTGTGGCTATCAATTATGTGCGCGATGCCTATGGGTATTAGGCGCTGGCGGCAGGTAGCAGACAGTTTGTCAAATGGGCCTGAACCAGCGGCCCCTCAACAATTCAGAAAGGAGTATTGGTTATGCAAAAGAAGCTACGATCAGTTGTTTTATTGGCAACGGGATTGAGTGTACTGATTTCCTCCGATATGGCGGGAAACCTGATCTCGCAGGCCTCTGCCGATTCCACCACGGAGGCGCAAAATAAAGCATCCAAGGCCCAGGATGGCGTCGTGCTGCTGCAGGCGCATGCGCTGTTCGGCAAACTGCCTGCGACCATGCCGGGGAGCGAGCAGGACACGCCCGCCATGATTGCACTGGGGAAGAAGCTCTATTTTGAGGAAGCCATTTCAATCAACAAAACCCAATCCTGTAACTCGTGCCATCCCATCGACAACAAAGGCGCAAGCGCCGATAATCGCAAGACAGGCAAAGGAGCTGAAGGAAAATTTGGCGACCGCAACGATCCGCCAACCATGAATGCCGGGTTCCAAATTGCGCAATTCTGGGACGGACGCGCGGCCACGCTGGAAGAACAGGCCCAGGGCCCACCGCTCAATCCCATTGAAATGGGCATGCCCAGTGCGGCAGCGCTGGTCGAACGGTTGAACGGCATACAAGAGTATCCTGCTGATTTCAAAAAGGCCTTTCCTGGCGACAAAGACCCGGTGACGTTCGACAATTTTGCCAAAGCGGTTGCCGCCTTTGAACGAACGCTAATCAGCCGGGGCCGTTTCGACCGGTTCATGGACGGGGACAAGCAAGCCCTCACCGAGCAGGAAATGGAAGGAATGCGCACTTTTATCAATGTCGGCTGCGTGCAGTGCCACAGCGGCCCCAACCTGGGCGGAATGACCTTTCAGAAAATGGGCGTGTTCCATGCGTACACCAACGACTCGGATCTTGGACGAATGAAAGTCACCAACCTTGAAAGTGACAAATATGTGTTCAAGGTTCCCATGCTGCGCAATGTCACCCTGACCGCCCCCTATTTCCATGACGGCGAGACGGGCAACCTGGCTGAGGCAGTGGATCTGATGGGTTACCTGCAGTTGGACAAGAAACTAAAAGACGAGGAAATCCACAATATCCTCCGTTTTTTGACCACCCTGGCGGATACAGAGCGCACCACCGCGCCGCCAACAGAGGCGGAAAGAGTATCTTCCGCCGCCTGGGTGCCGCCACTGATGAAGGATATACCTCAGGGTGAGGAAGAGGATCGTATCCGTTACGGTGCCCTGCTTTTGACCGACACCTATGCGCAGCTTGGACCTGGCGTAACGGAAGTAACCATGCGTTTTTCCGGAAGTACCCTGAACTGCACGAGCTGCCATCTGGATAGCGGCACCAAGCAGTTTGGACTTCCCTGGATGGGGGTGAGCCAGACCTATCCCCAATATCGAGGCCGCGAAGACAAGGTGCAGGGGCTTGAGGAGCGAATTAACGGTTGTTTCGAGCGGAGCCTGAACGGCAAAGCGATGGCGGTTGACAGCAGGGAGATGAAGGCAATGGTCGCCTACGTGAACTGGTTGTCGAAAGACATGCCCAAGGATGTTTTCGGTTTGGGAACACCCAAATACGAAGGTCCGAACCGCAAGGCCGAGGTGAAAATAGGTGGCGAGGCGTACAACCGGTTCTGCCTGTCGTGCCATGGCGAGAACGGGGACGGCTATCAGTCCATGTCGGCAGGAGGTGCGGGCAGCCACGTCGCCCCGGCGCTCTGGGGAGCAAACAGCTATAACAACGGAGCGGGAACAAACCGGCTTCTGACCACAGCCGCGTTTATCCATAGCAACATGCCCCTGGGCACGCCGTGGAACCGTCCGGCGATCACCAATGAAGACGCCTACGATATTGCCGCTTATCTCAGTTCCAACAAGCGGCCGCAGATGAGCGGACTCGAAAAGGATTATCCGAAATTGGAGAAAAAACCGGTCGATTGCCCGTATCCGCCCTATGCGGATGATTTTTCACAGGAACAGCACCAATATGGACCGTTCCAGCCAATTAAGGCTGCGCAGAAAAAGAAATAAGCAAGGCGGGAAGTCTGGTGGTGAAGACAACCTGTAATCAACAAACAGATGAGGCTGCATGATGCGATATCACGTTCTGGCGACTGACTATGACGGGACTCTTGCCCAAGATGGCCGCGTCGACACTATGCTGGTGGTGGGAGCCAATGCGCAGGAGACACTGACCAGTTTTACCCGCAGTATCAAACAACCCTTTCCACAAATGGACTCTACGGCCCTGGAGCCCGGCGAATTTCTCTTCTGGTTGAAAGAGAGCGCCACACCGCCGCAAAAAGTCCTGGGGCATCCCTGCAAAATGGTACGTCATCGACACAGCCGAAAATATGCCGAAGGGCAGCTTCCCCCGGAACGCAGCTTCTACTTCCGAGGCCCGCAGCACAAAATGAATCTGCGGGCCCAGAATTTGATGCTCTTCCTGCAAATCGGAGACGGGGTCGATGACGAGACATGGCAGTACCATTTGCGTCAGGGCGACTTCTCTCGCTGGTTTCGCGAAGCTATCAGAGACGAAAATCTCGCCTCGGCCGCGAGGCGGGTGGAATCATTGACCAATGCCACACCACAGGAAAGCCGCGCCTTGATCCGGGCTGCGGTTGAGCAGGATTATACGGTTCCGGCGTCGTTACCCCTGCCGGTGCCCGGTTCCAGTTAATTTTCCCAGGAGGAAATATGAAAGCTTTGATTGTAAGCGCGGACAATTTTGAGGACTCTGAGTTGCTGGTCCCCTACTACCGCCTCCAGGAAGCGGGCGTTGCGGTAACAGTCGCCTCCCTGAAACGCGGGGCTATCACGGGCAAGCATGGCTACGAGGTGACCGTGAACAAGACCCTTGATGAAGTCAATCCCGACGATTATGCGATCCTGGTCTTGCCTGGGGGGAAAGCGCCGGCCGAGCTGAGAAAAGAGCCCAAAGCTTTGGAAATCGCCCGGAGTTTCTTTACCCACGTCAAACCGGTAGCCGCCATCTGTCACGGACCGCAGATTTTGATCAGTGCCGGTTTGTTAAAGGGCCGGCGCGCCACCTGTTATCTGTCGGTGGCGGATGAACTCAAAGAGGCAGGGACACTGTATGAAGACCGGGAAGTGGTGGTCGACGGCAATCTGGTCACGTCCCGGCAACCGGCCGACCTTCCCGCATTCATGCGCGAAACCATGAAATTGCTGGGACGGTAGCCCAGGCATCAAGATGCCCCTAGTTATTCAATGAACCGTAGAGAGAAGCTGATTCTACGGTTCTGGAAATTCGAGAAAGTCTATTTGTAGCGCAATGAGCGTGTACAAATGATCAACCATAAACGTGTAAGGAGACAGAACATGAAACCCAAAATGCATCAAATTGCTTCCCCCGTTACCCGCGTTGTTGTGATGATGGCGTTTTTATCCGCCCTCTTTTTGGCGCCTGCACATCCTTCTTTGGCGGCATCAGACACCAAAAAAGCGCCGGCAGTTGCTCGAGCCACTGTGGTCGAACATACCGAGGCCCGTATCAAAGAGCTGCAAAGTGTGCTCAAGATCACCCCTGTCCAGGAAAAATTATGGGAGAATCTGCAACAGGTGATGCGGGAAGATGCCAAAGAAATGGACGCGCTGATTGCAGACAGGGCTGAAAAACCCAAGGCAATGAATGCTGTCGAGCGGATGAAATTTCACAGTCAAATGACCGAAACCCGTTTAAATCAGCTGAAAAAATTCATCCCGCCTTTCGAGGAGCTCTATGCCAGTATGTCGGATGAACAGAAGAAGAGTGCCGATACCGTCTTTGAGAAGGGGATCATGAGGAAACAGAAGAGCAAGAAGAAATAATCGGTGTTGTTTTCCCATGAAAAATTGCAGCCAAACAGGCGATTGGAATCCATCCAAGAATGGAGTGATTGTATGAAAACATCAAGTAGATGGAGTTTGAGATCCATAGCAGGCAAGGTTTTGTTGGGACTTGCCTTAACCGCAATAATCGGCAGCATTAACGTGGCACCGTCCTACGCTGATAATGATCGTAACCGTGGAAAAAAATATGACAACCGCCGTTACGAGCACAGGGGGCAGGGGTATGACCGCAACCGCCGCGGTGGACATGGCCGCTATTATGACAGGCGTGGATACCGGTATTACGAAGACGGCTACCGTCACCGGATTTATGCGCCGCCGCCAGGCTTTTATACTCCGCCTCCAGAGCCGGGCATCAGGCTGTTTTTTCCACCGGTCTATATCAATCCCTGAGTGGCGACGCTGTCCTGATCGAAAAGCGAAAAGGGAACAGAACTCTTTTCCATTGAGTGGCTAAACGAGGGAGCAGCAGCCTTCTGGGAGGCCAGATCGCCGGCATGGAAGGTTCGGCCAACCGGATAGGCACCCCGGCAACCGCTCTTCATGCCGGCATTCCGCTGTTGTCGTTTGGTTTTGTCGAACATGAGGCAAGGCTGCGGCATCGTTTTTCAACAGGTGCGGACAGGCTGCAAACCTGAGGTCAATTACGAAAAAAAAACAACCAACAAGAGAGGTAAATAATATGAAAAAGCAAATAGTTGCCAGTTCATTCATCTGTTCCCTCCTCGTATCGACTGTGATCCTGGCCACCGGATTTCTCTCGGGTTGTTCAGGACATCGCGCAGATGCCGGGGCAGCGGGCAGGACTTCTGTGCCATCCCAATCCATTGTGTCTGAGCAGGAGAAAAGCATGGCAGAGGCCAAGATGTTGGATCGCTGCATGGAGATGGTAAAAATGAAAAAGAAAATGATGGCGGATATGAAGGCGCAGGACGCCGAACTCACCGCGCAGGTTGCCAAGATGAACAAAGCGCCGAAGAATGAGAAGGTGATGCTGATGGCCGCCGTTCTCACCTCCATGGTGGAGTATAGGACGGCCATGCATGCACGCATGGAAAAAATGCAGGGGGAGATGATGCAGCACATGATGCAGCATATGCAGATGGGGAAGGAATCCATGATGAAGTGCCCGATGATGCAGGGAATGGACGAGCACTCGGGGGATGTTCACAAGAGGTATTAAGCGGAAAACGATGCCGGTCAAATTTTTAATGGGCAATACCTTGAGCGAGGTTGCGACCATCACGACCGGAAAAGGCGCGCATGGAGTTGTGGTCAGTGATGACGGAAAACACGCCTTTGTCACCAACACTGAGAACGATTCCGTATCGGTGATCGATACAGCGACTCAAAAAGTGATCAATACGATCAAGGTTGGCAAGAGACCGAACAGCATCACGTTCAGGAGTGCCGGTCGTTGACGCAGAGATCGCGCCTTCCAGTGGAAAGAGAACATGCTCTATGTGGCTCCGGTGGAGACTGGGGTTGGACAGGCTAATTCGATCACAGGCCTTGCGGTGCCATGAATTGGGGAGGCAATGTACAGCTAGCCTGCATGACCGGGAATGAATGTATTGGCAGAAAACCAATCAACCTTGAATGAGAAAAGAGAAGGCAGAGCAATGGCCAAGGATCCTATTTGCGGCATGACGGTGGACAAAGCGACAGCGCTGTCTGCCGAACGTGACGGCGAACTCTTCTATTTCTGCAGCGACCACTGCCGGCACAAATTTCTGACGACTCCTGCCACCGCGCAGCCCGAAGAGAAGCCGCAGGGCAAAGCCGTCTACACCTGCCCGATGCACCCGGAGATCGAACAGGATCATCCCGGCGATTGCCCCAAGTGCGGCATGGCCCTGGAACCGAAAATGGTAACCGCGGGCACGGACGATGAGGAAAACGCCGAACTGCTCGACATGACCAGGCGCTTCTGGATGGGCGCCGCGCTCACGGTGCCGGTGTTTGTCCTGGCGATGGCGCACATGATCCCGGCACCGGCTGTTGCGTCCTGGGCGGATAGTCACGCCTCCCGCTGGCTGCAATTTGCGCTCACCGTGCCCGTGGTCGTGTGGGCGGGCTGGCCGTTTTTCCGTCGTGGCTGGCGCTCCGTCATCACCCGTCATTTGAACATGTTCACGCTGATTGCCATCGGCGTCGGCGCAGCCTTCGTCTTCAGCGCCGTGGCGATGTTGTTGCCCGACGT
>Ga0074197_1003200_pt1 | contig 10212 bp, 10 predicted proteins | sample EPASupsiteSAE305_FD_64526 | JGI IMG/M metagenome (GOLD analysis project Ga0074197, IMG submission 64526) | Bioremediated contaminated groundwater microbial communities from EPA Superfund site, New Mexico - SAE3-05 reassembly with SPADES | ecosystem: Environmental > Aquatic > Deep subsurface >...
TTAATGGTGTTGTGTGCCATCTTTCAGCCCACTCCCCCACAAGAACGCAGCCGTTATCGATGTAATTTTCGAAATCAAGCGCATCTGCCTCAACATGTGAATCCAGCCTGTAGAGGTCAGCGTGTATCAGGGGGATCTCCCCTTCATGTTCCGCGATGAGTATGAAAGTAGGGCTCTTTATCTTCCCGCAGCCTAGAGCTTTGCCTATTCCCTGTGTAAGAAGGGTCTTCCCCATGCCAAGTCCGCCATGCAAAAGTATAGTAAGCCCGGGGAAAGAATGTTTTCCTATAGACATTCCAAAGGAGCATGTCTCATCTTCAGAAAAGGTAACTATTTGCAGTTTTCTAGTTGAGTGTGAAAGGCAGTGCATCTGCTATCTCTCTCGCCAGTGTTCCTCGGATCCCTGATCTTTTCTCAATAAATGACCCCGCAGCGGCATGTGCGGCAGCTCCTGTTACCACAGCATCGTATATCGGCATCCCGCATGCCATCAATGCGCCCACAGAGCCGCTGAGCACATCTCCTGATCCCGGTACAGCAAGAGATGGGGAACCTCCCTTAATGATCGTTATGCTCTTTCCTTTTGAATATACAACAGTATCCATGCCCTTCAGCAGTATTGTTCCGGCTGCACACGACATTGAAACCGCAGCACCGATCCTGTCATTGTTAATATCTTCCGGTGTTGCTCCAAGCAAATTTGCGGCTTCACCGACGTGAGGAGTTATAACAGCATTGGCTCTGAAAGCAGGCTTGTATTTATCAAAAGAAAGAAAGTGCAGTCCATCTCCGTCAACAAGGAGCGGCTTCTCCCATTTGTTCCAGAACCAGTCAATTATAGATCCGGAACCTTCATTCCTTCCCAGACCCGGACCAACAGCAGCCGCATCGCATCTCTTTTCCCACGGTGCTATAGCTTCCGCAAGGCTCTCAGGCAACACAGCATCTCCCCTTGTCCTCAGCGGTACGAAAATGGCTTCGGGCAGGAAGAGAGATGCACTGTCTACCATGAAATCAGGAATAGCAAGGACGATCAGGCCCGCACCAGAACGCAAGGCACCAAGACCGGCAAGCAAAGGCGCTCCCCTGTAGTTGACGCTTCCTCCGACTACCAGCAAGCCTCCCTTTTTACCCTTATGTATGTCTTTTGGAATCTTAGGCAGCAGTTTTGGAATGTCTTCCCTCCCGAATGATAGGATACTCTTATTGTCATCAAGGACCTTGTCAGGAGATATACCGATGTCAGCGACCACAACTGTTCCGCACATATCATACGCCGGGAAAAAACACATCCCTCTTTTTGCTGCAAGGAAGGTGACCGTAAGATCAGCCTTGACGCAAGGATCATAAACATTGCCAGATAAAGGGTCTATTCCACTTGGAATATCAAAGGCTACAACTGCCCTATTGCTGTTAGAGTGCCTTATAAGGCGTTCAACTTCTCCCCTGGGGGCGCCTTTGGATCCAGTTCCGAGAAGTGAATCGATCAGGCAGTCAGCATTGTTTGCCTCTTTGCTGATCTCTCTGTCTGTAAGATTTTTGGAGTATTTTATCGTGCAGTTTGGATCATTTAAATTGATAAGGGCCTCAAGGTTTATTTTGGCATCGCCCTTGTATGTCTCTAAGTCAGATGACAATATCATTGTCACCTTCAGTCCTTTTTTCAAAAAAAACCTTGCTGCTACGAAGCCGTCACCGCCGTTGTTTCCCGGACCTGCAAAAATAAGGAAACTTTGTGAATCCGGATACCTCTTTAATGTCTCACGGGCAGCGTTAGTTCCTGCGTTTTCCATAAGTTCGAGCGAAGCCTTGCCATAATTCTCTATTGCAAGAGTATCTGCCTGTCTGATGTCTTCAGGAAAATAGTACCTCTTCATTGGTTTTTCTCCAGGATAACTACTGCAACAGCGATCCCCGCTTCATGCGAGATCGAAAGGAAAATATTGTCTATACCCTCATTTGAGAACTTTGAAAGTGTGTTTTCGTCAAATATAAACCTTGGTCCGGACGCAGTTCGTTCTATTGAACAGGAATTAATGCCAAGTCCGGCTATTCCCCATCCGGTTGCTTTGGATAAGGCCTCGCGCGCAGCGAATGCTGAGGCGTAATGAGCAGCCGGATCCGCGTTTGATTCCGCATAAGCTATCTCCTCTTTGGAAAAGATACGCTTGCAAAATCCTTCTTTGGAAACAGCTTTACGCATTCGGGAGATATCACATACGTCTATTCCAATCCCGCGTATCATCTTATACACCTGCTTTATTTATTTCAGATTTTGATAACAGTATCTGGGGAAAAGTCTTTCTACAGTACGTTGGCTTTTTTTAGCTCGCTGCGAATAATGTCCTTCTGCCAGTTCTCAAGAGAATTTCTTCTTGCAGCGACTTTAAAATCTTTTATAAGTTTGTGTTTCCATTTGGAGCTGTAGATTTCAGGTGCAAGTTTTATTGCCTTAACAGTTAGTTTTTCGTAATATTTGTGGTCAGTCGCCCATTTACCAATTCTTCCGTCATAAAGCCCTGCGAAATATCCCCATATATTGTCGTGGTTTCTGGCGCATCTTGGATAGTCCTGTCGGATCTTTTTTTCATAATCCTTCAGAAACTCACCCGGCGATCTGTATTTTCTAAATTTGGAAGCCTCATTACCATAAACACCGTTCCTGCTCTCAACGCTATTTTTGGTAATATATGGTTTTCCTGCATTGAGCCACTCTGATGAAACCTTGATTCCTGCGCCGTTATAACCAAGTTCCCACAGTTCACTGGACCAATAGGCCGTTTCACAGGCGCTCTGGACAGTTGCAGCGAAAGGCTGGATATGCTTCTGTTTTCTCGCGAGCCTGTAAAACTCAATTGTGGTCATTGCATGGGCGCTCTGGAAAGAGAGCAACGCGGCAAGTATGGCCAGTGTCAGCACGCTTAAAAACTTTTTCGTCATTTATATGTCCTCCGCACTGTAGTTGCGTGTTTAATAATAGCATAACAAACATCACTGACCAAGGCACGAACGTAAAAAGGCGCCGCTTTGAGCAACGCGGCGCCTTTGTGATAGGTTGGAAAATATTTTTTAAACAGGAAAGACCGGGAGTTTCTGAAGATAAATCAGATCCTCTCCGCTGTATCCTCCCTCTTCAAGCAGCACGGCAACCTTGCAAATGACAGTGCATCCTGTCTTTGCAAGAACATCTTCAACTGAGCGGAGGGAACCGCCGGTGGAAACAACGTCATCCACTACGCAGACTCGCTTTCCATCCAGTTTTGCTGCATCTGTCTCATCAATTACGATGATCTGTTTTTCATTTGTCGTTATGGATCTGACTTCAGAAGTTATCGGGTTTTCCATGTATCCCTTGATCGATTTTCTGGCGACTACATAGTCGACACCCAGGCGAACAGCCAGCGCATGTGTAAGCGGAATACCTTTGGCTTCAGGGCATACAAGCATCTCTATCTCTTTGATCTTCTTCATCTTATTGAAGAGGGCGTCAGCGCTTTTTTCTATCATCTGTGTGTCACCCAGCATGACAAAAGATGCTATCACAAGATTTGGGGCAACTTGGACTTTTTTGAGGCTTCTTGTAAGACCGCAGATCTTTAGTTCGTAATGTTCGTTCATAGCTCTCTCCTAAAGTGAGAATATCATTTTGATCAGGACTCCCGCGAGAAGTCCAAAGAATGGGTTCCATTTGGCTGAAACAAGTACTGTAGCACCGATGACCATGCCCCAGGGAGAAAATCCAAACGGTCCGTTGGCCGCGGGCACTGTAGCTATTGCTCCCTGTATGTTGGAAGCAAAGGTCACAAATGTTCCAAGAACGAAGAGGAATCCTGCTATCGAAGCACTGTGGACATATTTGCCGATTGTAGGAAGCAGTTTGAAAAGCAGTATGGCTGCCATGATGAGCATCATGATCACTGAAGATCTCAGTGGATTCGGCGCTGTTGCAGTTCCGGATATTATTGCTTCGACCGGGCCGCCTCCGAAGAAGGAAGATCCCATGTCAGCAAGGGATGAGTATATTGCAAGGTGGTCAATATTTGAATCCACACCTGCAATGCTGCCGGTGATCTTTCCAAAGCTTATGTTTGCTCCTATGTTGAGACATGCAAGGGCAAGAGCGTGAACGATAAGCATGGGGTTTTCCCATATCTTCCATTCAATGTTGCCGAACGTGAACTTCTCCCTGTTCATATCCATTACAAGGCTGTGAGGTTCAACTTTACCCATTTTCATCAGCACGTTGTATACGACAGTTGAAACAAGCACGGAGATAATTATGGTTTTTGCGAGATCAAGAGTCATAAACCATACCGCTATGCCTGTAACCATAGATATCGTTCCAGATATCTTTTCTGAGTTGAAAAGATCTATCGAAACATAGGCCAGCATTATTCCTACTCCAGCCATCATTGAGGTGACTATTGTCGGTCCTATAAACTCAACTATGGTTTCGTTCAGACCAAGTATGGAAGGAATAAGTAAAAATAGAGCTCCCCAAAAGACTATACTAAGCCGTTCTTTGATATTTCTGCCCATTTTCCCGGCAAGTGTTATCGTTTCAGCCTGAAAGGATATCGTGGCCACCGAATTGAAGGCAAAGGATCCTGCTGCTCCGATAAGAAAAGCTATACTTGTCGGAAAAGCTGCAAAGCCAAAACTAAGAGCAAGAAGTCCCTGTGGTATACCGTTTATAACAACGGCGAATGAAGTTAGCAGATCAGTCATAAAAGTGTCCATGATACATCCCCCTGAAAAGTGATATCGCAGTTTCAATGCCTGATAAAATACCCTTCTGTGAATTATTTGTCAAGGCAAAGCTCATCTAATGTAGATGATAGTGGCATATTGTAAGGTAAGATAATGTGCAGCAATAATGCAGCAGAAATTATACTTGAGAAAATAGAGTCAGGTGATTTAGTCCTTGCAGCAGTGGTTTTTATTTCTTTTCCCAAGGCAGTTGGTGCCTATCACTCCTAATATGATGCATATAGAGCCAATGATATGGTAATAATATATTTTTTCATTCAGGAAGACAACGCCTGCCGTTATTGATATAACTGTGCTTAAGTTTGTAAAGACACACATCTTGGACGCCTCGATCCTGGAGAGGATGTAGTTGGTCAATAAAGATGTGACCAGTGAAGAGAGCACGCCCAGGTACAGTGCTGAAATAATAAACCTGTAGTCTTTCAATGGTGCAAAAAAACTGCTCAAAGTGCCCTTTAAAAGGTGATTTGTTACAGACATTGCATTGAAGCATAAAAAGCTGATGATTATCATAATACAGCTCATTTCTGTCACAGAGAAATTCCTTGTCAGTTTTCTCGCAACAATGCTGTAACCGGAGAAAGACAAGGCAGACAAAAGAAGAAGCACTATCCCCTTCATGTTTGTGAATCCAACAGTGGAACCTTTGTTAAGTATGATGTATATGACAGCCAGTACAGAGAGGACTATTGACATCTTCTGCAGCAGAGTTGTCTTTTCTTTCAGTAAATATGAAGCCAGGATCAACGTGAAGACAGGGATCATAGCGAGAAGGATACCTGATTCAGAGGAAGTCATATACTGCAGCCCAAAGGTCTGAAAAGCAAAAAATGACAAGGGATAGAAGATAGCCAGAGGCAGTATGCTCTTTATTTTTTCTTTGCTGAGGTCCAGTCTGATCCATTTGAATAGGACCGGGATCAAGACAGCCAGAAATGAAGCAGTAAATCTGTAAGCCAGCAGATCCCATGGGTTGCTAAGATTCAGTCCCATCTTTGAAAACAAATAGGACAGGCCGGTAATTAAGGAATGAAGCATGGCAGCAGCGTATATAAGGCTTCGCTTGTCGTCTTTCATAATTTGCCCTCCCCTGCCGTCAAATTTGGGTTCTGTCTTTTCTTACCAAGGAAAATCCTGCTAAGTAAATTATAAAGGCAGACCGGCCGTTAAAGGGACAAACACAAAATCATCTCAGTAATATTGACCTGAGAACACTGTATTATTTGGGCAATATTGAATTTAGTGGTTTATTGGAAGGGAGCAGATTACTTCATTGGGTATATCTATATCTGCTTAAAATGGTTTGGTGCGAGAGAGGGGATTTGAACCCCTACGTCTGGGACACGGGATCCTAAGTCCCGCGCGTCTACCAATTCCGCCACTCTCGCATTCGCCTGAAATCAGAACAGAGTAGATTTTACCCTGCTTTTATTTAAAGTGCAAGGAAGAGCTATTTTTTTTCAAAGGGCTGTAAAAATGAACTATTTCTGCAACAAAAGAAAGATGATATTAAATTTGATCTTCCTTTTTGTACAGGACATCTTTATATCCATCTTCCCTGTTCATTACCTTTTCGGCGTAAGAACATTCGGGGATTATTTTTGATCCCTCTCCACGGGCTTTTGAAACGACCTTCTCCAGAAGTTTGGCAGCCACGCTATGACCTCTCAGTTCTTCTGAAACAAAGGTACGTTCAATGACCATGATGCCGCTCTTTTTGTAGCAAAAAACTATTTCAGCAAGCGGGTCTTTCTCACTTTCTCCTATGTAAAACCTGTTGTCTCCCTCTTTGATATCCATCAAGACAAATACCCCCTAAAGCGACATGTCAACTTACCTGCATGTTTCAGAATAACAAGCTATGCAAACGGTGTAAAGAGCACTGTAATAATTATACAGGTGAAGTCCGGGTTATTTAGGTCGTATAAACGGGATAATTTGAAAGGTTAATAGAATTTGGTGGATCGTACAGGAATCGAACCTGTAACCCCCTGATTAAGAGTCAGGTGCTCTGCCAGTTGAGCTAACGATCCACGCTAAAAAGTGCGGGGAAAAGCAGGATGATAAAGACAAAAAAATGGTGGATCGTACAGGAATCGAACCTGTAACCCCCTGATTAAGAGTCAGGTGCTCTGCCAGTTGAGCTAACGATCCAAACCAAAAAAGTGGGGTGAGCAACGGGAATTGAACCCGCAACCTCTGGAGCCACAGTCCAGTGCTCTAACCAATTGAGCTATGCTCACCATGTAAACAATATAGCTTTTTCAAGTAATGGCGCGTCTGAAGGGACTCGAACCCCCGGCCTACTGCTTAGAAGGCAGTTGCTCTATCCAGCTGAGCTACAGACGCACGCCCGACACTGCCTCTGCCGAAGCACGAGAGACATTATAACTAATACACCGGCGCTGTCAAGTCATTTGAGCTCTGTAAAAATGGCGTTTTATCACCCCGCAGACGGGAAAATTCGGAACAGATGCCTTTTGAGCGATTTTTTTTAATTCTGGTACTTTTTGTGCACAGGCAGAGCAACCTTATTTCTGATATTATTAACTGTGTACCCCGCAATAGAAAAATATGGCACATCAGGAGGTAATAAGGATGAATTGTTTCCAGATCATGGCTGTAAGAGTTGAACAGAGGGATACAGCAGCAGTGGAAGTCCAGAAGATCCTTACTGAATATGGATGCTCCATAAGGACCAGGCTTGGCCTCCATGACCAGGCTGATGACAAAACCTGCTCACCGTCAGGTATACTTATCCTCCAGCTGGCTTGCGGAGAAGAAATTGCGGAAGGGCTCAACAAGAGGCTGAATGCCGTTTCAGGCGTAAAGGCAAAACTGGTAAATCTGTCCTAAAATTGTTTCAGGCAAAAATATCAGCCATTTAAAACCGGCGTGGTCTTTTAGACCGCGCCCTTATAATATTTTTTGCTTATGGCAAATAGCCCGGGCCAAAGCGAAGGGAGATCCTGTTCAGGATAATCTTCAAGCTTCTTGCCTGTTGCAGCCCTTAAGAAGTTTTCGACCCACCAGAATACATCCTGCCTTCTTATAGATTCCCTCATCGACCTCATCCTTATTTTTTTCTCATGCTCACCCATCGAAAAAGCACGATAGATGGAATCAGAAATGTCATTTACGTCGAATGGGTTGACCAACAGGGCTCCCCTGGAAAGCTGTAATGCGGCTCCAGTGAACTCACTCAGAATAAGGACACCACTCTCTTTTCCTTTGCTTGCACAGTACTCTTTGCAAACAAGATTCATTCCGTCTTTCAGGGATGTAACAAGAGCGATATCTGATGCCCTGTATATCGCATAGAGTTCTGATTCCGGAAGAGTGCCGTGACGCCATATTATCGGGGTCCACCTTGTTGTGGAATATCTTCCGTTTATCTCACTGATAAGAAGTTCAATTTCATGTTTCAGCTCTTTATACTCAGAAATGGTGTCCCTGCTTGGAACTACAAGCTGGTATAGAGTGATCCTTTCCCTGATCTCGGGATAGGAGGCAAGGCATTTCTCAAACCCCCTGAGCTTCTCCGGTATCCCCTTTGAGTAATCCAGGCGGTCGACCCCAACGACGATTTTTTCTGCGTATATCTCTTCTCTGATTTGCCGTGCTCTTTTTGCTACATTGGAGGCACTGCTAAGTGAAGAATAATATTTATAGTCTATGCTTATAGGTAAACTGCCCGTAAGAAAGATTCTATCACCGATATTTACCTTGACAACATGTCCTCTGCCGTAGATCACAGCCTTAGGATAAAAGGTCCTTATACAGTCAATAAAGTTTCTTCTGTCCCTCAATGTCTGAAAACAGACAAGCGAGTAACATGTTAGTTGGTGAAGTATTTCTTTCCGCCACGGGAGTTTCATAAAAACATCCACGCTTGGAAAAGGTATATGAAGAAAGAAAGAGGAATTTAATTTTGGATTTTTCTCCAGCAGCATAGATCCGAGCGGAATTAACTGATAGTCATTCACCCATATGAAATCATTTTCTGACGAGTGTCCAAGAACGACCTTTGCAAATTTTTCATTCGCGGCAAGATAACCATCCCAATATGCCGGCAGGAAGTTGCAGCGTGACTGAAAATCATGGAAAAGAGGCCATAGAATGGAATTTGAAAAACCGTTGTAAAAGGTTTCTATGTCCTCTTTTGTCAACAGAATGGGCAAAAACCTATAGCCGGATTTTTTAGAGAGTGGACCCAGAATTTCCTTCATCGTAGAGATCTTAAGGTTATCGAATGCCCCTGGCCAGCCAATCCAGAAACCGCCCCTGTTTTTGAGGACAGGGTTAAGTGCGTTGACAAGTCCTCCGGAGGAAGATTTTGCTTCCCATTTTTTCTCTTTGCAGGCAAGGGTAACGGGCAGCCTGTTCGATACTACCAAAAAACGTCCTTTATCTTCTGACATGTCCGCTCCCTCCTTTTGGCGTTAATTCATTGAGCCAGAAATCAAGAAAACTATCAACATCTTTCCTTGATATATACACGTTTGCAGCGCTCTCTTTTTCATCATTCGAAACCAGTACCCCCACACCTGACTTTATATTTCTGATTACCCTAAATGCGTCTTCATCTGTGGTATCATCTCCCAGATAACACAAAGGGCTGGCGTTCTGATAAATAATGCTGATATCAGAGAGAGCGGTTCCTTTCGAAAAATAGGGCAAAATAAACTCAACCCCACCATTGAAGGGCATCGCCTTTAAAGAGTGCGCAGAGGCTTCAGAGAGCAGTTTGCCGGAGACCTCCATGTACATATCGAAGATTTCTGCTCTCTCTCTCCAATGAAGTGCTATCCCTGAAGGTTTTTTTTCAACTGATCCACGGGGGAAATAATCAAGCTGTGATGAAAAGTTGTCCAGTTTTTTAAGTTCTTCTTCAGGGACTTTTCCTCTGGTGTACCTGCCATTTTTATCTATTCTTTCCATTCCGTGGCTGCCCCATATTTCTAAGGGAAGTCCTACAAAGTCTAATATTTCTTCAGGTTTCCTGCCGGAAACAATAATTACCTCTCCCCCGGCTTCACATATTGATTTCAGAAGAGACCTGGTTTTTGGCGTAAGAAATGCCTCCTCTCTATCCTTTACAAAAGGGGCCAGTGTCCCGTCATAATCAGTCACAAGCAAGGGGGATGCTTTTTTGTACGAGGAAAAAAATGATATGTATTTATCCGGTTCCAACCGGGTTGGCGCTATAACCATCTTTCCCACGTTCCCCCCTGCGCTTCCAGCGATATCAGCAAAGTCATGTATCTTCTGAGATGGCCGGTAATAAGGAAATTTTCAAGCACGTATTCCCTTGCGTTCCTTCCCATTTTTTCCATTTTCCATGGATGGGACAGCAGATAGCGTGTCCTTATTGCGGCACCCTCAGGAGTCCTTACTCTAAATCCGTTGAATCGGTTGATGACTTGAAGCCTTATTCCTCCA
>Ga0074197_1003206_pt1 | contig 10196 bp, 9 predicted proteins | sample EPASupsiteSAE305_FD_64526 | JGI IMG/M metagenome (GOLD analysis project Ga0074197, IMG submission 64526) | Bioremediated contaminated groundwater microbial communities from EPA Superfund site, New Mexico - SAE3-05 reassembly with SPADES | ecosystem: Environmental > Aquatic > Deep subsurface >...
GGCTGGGCCACCAACTTCGGGATCGGTTTTACCGTACTGGCAGCCCTGCTGCTGGTACCGGCAACAGTACGTTTGACTACGTTAAGGAGGTAAATCATGCTGCGTTTTTCAGTTGTGTGTCAGCTGGTATTGCTGATCTGTCTGGCAGTCCCGGTTTGGGCCAATCCGGTTATTGAAGAAGTAAAACAGTCTGGACGTGAGACCAAACAAGCATTTAAACAGACAGGCAAGACCATTAAACAGGATACAAAGAAAGCTGCCAAGGAAACCAAAGAGGCCTTTAAAGAGGCTGGCAAAGATACCAAGGCCGGGTTTAAACAGGCAGGTACGGAGATCAAAGCAGGGGCAAAAAAGGCAGGGGAAGAGATCCGTAATTTTAAATGATCGTAATGAGATTAACGGTAGGTCGCATAAAGTCTATAATTTGCGCTCTGGTGTTCTATAATTTAAAACATATTTAATCGATTTAAATTCTGCGATTTATTGACATATTATCTTATTTAACTTAGAAATAACAAAATTTTACATTATCCAGAGAGTTTCCTCAGGAGGGATGCATGTCCCAGGTGGCACTGCCTGAAACCGTTAGAAAATTGCTGGCCTCACAACCGATCGAATTGCCTATCTTTCATCCGGTAGCACTGAAGTTGCAGCGAATGCTGTCTGACTACGATTTTACCGTTGATGAGGTGGCACAGATTGCCAATGAAGATCAGTCACTGGCCAGCCAGATGCTGAAGATGGCAAACTCTCCCATGTACATGGGACGTACCAAGGTGGCCACCATCAAGGAAGCGGTTATCCGGCTTGGTGCCCAACAGGTAATTAATATTGCCATTGCCGCTTCTCAGGCATCTGCCCACGCTTCTGAAAATCCTGCTCTGAATACCTACATGAAAGAACTCTGGCTGCACAGCCATGGTGCTGCATTGGGGGCACGCTGGCTGGCACATAACTGCGGTATGCGTGGCATTGCTGATGAGATCTATCTGGCTGCCCTGTTGCATGACGTGGGTAAACTGTATCTGGTAAAGGCGATTGAACGGCTTGTTAAGGCTGGTGTGATCAGCTCCATGTTTGATGATGACCTGATCATGGAAATTTTTGAGGCAATGCATGTGGAGCAGGGGTATCGTCTGATGCAGCACTGGAACTTCCCTTCCATGTACTGTGATGTGATCAGGGATCACCATTTGGAAGAATGGGATCCGGTCAACAAGATGCTGGCCATTGTCCGATTTGTGAACCAGGCCTGCCATAGGGTTGGGTTAGGTTTGAAAAAAGAGCCTGAGTTGGCACTGCATCTGACACTGGAGGCTGAGATACTTGATATTGGTGAACTGCAGATAGCAGAGCTTGAGTCACTCTTGCTTGAGAGTCGGGATGCTGAATTTTAACGAGCAACGGCAAGTGGTTATTTACGCCGAAGCCCCTTCTGTTTATGCAGAAGGGGCTTTTGTTCGTCTAATTCTATTTGTATATCAGGCGCTGAATATATCCATTAAAACGGCAATCAATTAAATGACAGGATAACGGTATGAAATACAATGATTCAAGTATGTTAGGTGCAGTAACTCGGCGGGATTTTGTGAAATATTCAGCCGGTACGGTTGCCTATATCTATTTGACGACGTTAAACATCGGCTGTAGCAGCTCAAGTTCTCAAGCTACCCAATGGCCGATCCCGAATACGGTTTACACAACCGCAGAACAGCAGATTCTCCCGGTTCCGGTCTCTGCCGGTGCGCCGCAGATTGCACCAAAGGACCTGGCTCTGTACACCCAGTATAATTACAGTTCATGGACAAGGGGGACAGGCTTAGCGCATACGGTGTGGGAAACAATCGCCACTAAAGCCCCCAATGCTGCTCACCTGCTGTCATTTTTTACCATCACCGATATTCATATTACTGATAAGGAATCTCCGGCCCAGCCACTGTACTACGAATGGAACAAGCCCGCAGGCTCGACAACAATGAATTCATCGGCCTATTCGCCGGTTATCCTGGCATCAACACATGTCCTTGACGCTGCTGTCCAAACCATCAATGCCGTGCATAAAATATCACCATTTGATTTTGGGATTTCCCTTGGCGATACCTGCAACAACTCCCAGTATAACGAGCTGAGGTGGTACATTGATGTGCTTGACGGCAAGGTTATTACCCCAAGCTCTGGTGACCATGCCGGAGCCGGATTTATTGATTATCAGAAACCGTTTAAGGCCTACGGACTCGACAGGTCAATTCCCTGGTACCAGGTTATGGGTAACCATGATCAGTTCTGGATGGGTTCCTGTTATGAAAGCCCAATGTTTCAGGCTGCCCATATCTCCAGTGCCATACTAATTTCAAACAACTCGACGTCGCCATGTCAGAGTATGGGTACCGGCGATTTTTATTCGGGGGTAATCGATGGCTCGGATCCCTTGGGTCCGGTTATTTTTTCAGGACCAAAAGCTGATTATACAGTGCCACCGATTGTTGTAGCCGACCCTGATCGCCGTTCCCTTTCAACAGCTGCATCTTCAAGCCAAAACTGGATACAGGAGTTTTTCACTACCACATCAACCCCTGTGGGGCATGGATTTAATCTGGTTGCATCTAACCCTAATATTAACCTTGTTCCAGCCGGTGATAGAGCCAGCTTTGCCTGCTACAGCTTTGTGCCCAAATCAAACATACCGATCAAGGTCATTGTGTTGGATGATACCTGCAAGGGGACTGGCCAGCCAAACTACGCCGGAGGTGCTCTTGACCAGATCCGTCTGGACTGGCTCAAAAGCGAGCTTCAGGCCGGGCAGGACAATAACCAGCTGATGATCATTGCCGCCCATATTCCGTTTAACGTGTACACAAATCTGGTGACTGATCCAACCCAGGTGGGCTCAAATCCTCAGCGGATGCACCTGTTTCTCCCGGAGCCCTTTTCAGTTGTTAATGATTATCCAACATCAAGTGGCACTCCTCAGTCATTGCTTGACATACTCCAGGGCTACCCCAACCTGATTATGTGGATCTCCGGCCACCGCCATATGAATACCGTGACGCCACAAATCTATTCCGCTGACCAAACCCGCAGCTTCTGGGAGGTTGAGACCTCATCACTCAGGGATTTCCCCCAGCAGTTCCGTACGTTTAAAATTTACCGAAACAGCAACAATACGGTCTCAATCATCATCACTAACGTTGATCCGGCGGTTTCAGTCGCATCGCCGGCAACAACATCGCGGGGTAACGCCATTGCCACCGCACGAATCACCGGAAATGTTCCAATGACCGATGCTACCTCCCACTCGATAAATGCAGAGCTGGTGGTACAATTGACCCCTGCAATGCAGACCGTTATTGCCAATGTCGGAACGCCGATAGGGTAGGGACTGGTTTCCGTTCCGTTCCTGCACAGACTTAAACAGCCGGTAGCAGAAGATAAACCAAAGGAGACTAATACTTAGAGGAGGGCTGCATGCACTGTTTTAAGCAGTTGATTATGGTATCACTGTATGTATCTGTCTGCCTGCTTACTGCATGCGGCAGTGATATATCAACGTCTCCTGATCCGGCGCCGATCAGTCTGCAGGCGCAGTATTCCAGTGCTGTTACTGATACCCGCATAGCCCTGCCATCGGAAATATCACGCTATCTCACCCCCTCACCAACGACAACCCCAATCTTATCTGGGAGAACGGCGTGGTGGGGTCGCGGTTGCTGGTGCTAACCTGGCTGGGCGATGCGGGCAGATATTATAAATGTAATGATCCCGGTGGCTGCAGCGGCAACACCTCCTGCATCGAAGGGGGAGAGTGCCCGACCTACCGGTATGATTCCTGGGTTACGGTGGCGCCGGAGATCAAGAACTTTTTCGGCATTGTCGTGCCGCAGTCACTACGCATTGCCCAGTTGTTGGGGGTGCCTCCTGAAGCTGCTGTAACAGGTGGCCCCAACGAGTACAAATATATGCTGGAGTTGTGGGTTTCACCCCATGATCTCTTTCGCCCCTGTCCTGATACCGAAATATCAGATACGGTCTGCGAAACAAACTTTCCTGCTGATTCATTCCGCATGCTTGATCCGAACAACAAGGTCAGGGCAACGGCCGGGCCGGAAGCCGGGGTGTTCAAGACCTATTCTTCCTGGTTCAAAAGCCAGACCAGATACTCCTACACCCTGGGGTCGTCTCCCTATCCATGGACCCGGCTCGGTTACACCTATGATTGGGGGAGTAGCAACCATGTCGGCCTGAGCAAGTTTGTCATGCACGGCAGAAAAATTGATGGTTCAACCATTTCAGTGGGGATTAGGTCAGTCAAAACCACGACAGAGTATTTTACGCAATAGGGTTTAGCACCGCCTGCCATCAGTATGATCCTTGGAGTAACCACATGTACTCTGATCTAAGTAGCATCTACCTCGGCCTTCGGTTTTGACCTGCATACGCTGCGACCAAAGCCGGATATTGGTGGAATGATCAGCTATGGTGGCTATTCCGGTCCCGGTATCAAGCCTGTTTCCCTGCGGGCAGTCAGTGAAATCTGCCAATCACCCGGATTGCCGGTTATGGCCAGCGGCGGTATTGCCAGCGGCTTTGATGCGGCGGAATTCATGCTGCTGGGAGCACCGCTGGTACAGGTGGGGACTGAAGCCATGCTACGGGGATTTGGACTGGTCGACAGAATGCAGCAGGAATTACGTGAGTTTATGGGGTGGCATGGCTTTACCTGTACGGCCGACTTCATCGGACGCTGCGGAGATAAGGCCACCAGTTTTGAGAAATTATCCGGCGATGGAGCCTGTCGCCCTCAACTTCTGGCGGAGCGCTGCACGCAGTGCGGTGCCTGTCACGTCGCCTGCCGCGACGGCGGCTATCAGGCCGTCAGCTGGGACGGCGGCCTGCCGGAGATTGATCCGGCTGTTTGTACCGGTTGTTCCCTCTGTAGCCATGTCTGCCCGACCGGGGCGATTAGCATGAACGTGTAGAACTCAGTATAGCTGCTATTGGAGACACGATGAATTCATTGACACTGATTTTTACTTCAGCCTGCCTCTTCGCCATTGCCTACCGCTGCTACGGCCTGTTCCTGGCTAACCGGGTCATGAACCTGCGAGAAGAGCGGGAGACCCCTGCTGTTATCTACGGGGATGGCCATGACTACCTGCCGACGAATAAGTACGTTCTCTTTGGCCATCACTTTGCCGCCATTGCGGCAGCAGGACCGTTGCTCGGTCCGGTGCTGGCGGCCCAGTTCGGCTTCCTGCCCGGCGCGCTCTGGATTTTGATCGGCGCCGTCCTGGCGGGCGGGGTACATGACATGGTCGTACTGTTTGCCTCGGTGCGACACAAGGGGAAAAGTATCTCCGTTATCGCCGAAGCTGAAATCGGCAAGGTAGCCGGTAAAGTGGCTTCTGTTGCGGTACTCTTTATCCTAATTCTGACCCTGGCCGGGCTCTGTATTGCCGTGGTTAATGCCATGTTCAACAGCCCCTGGGGCACCTTCACCGTCTTTGCCACCATGCCGATCGCCATGATTATGGGGATCTACATGCAGAAGATCTGCCCAGGCGATATCAGGGGGGGGAGTATCATCGGCGTTGTGCTACTGGTGCTGTCGATCTATGCCGGCCCGTACGTTGCTGCCGACCCCACACTGGCGCCCCTGTTCACCTTTTCCAAGAAACAGCTTGCCCTGGTCCTTCCGGCCTACGGTTTTGCCGCCTCGACCCTGCCGATCTGGTTCCTGTTGGTGCCCCGTGATTATCTCTCAACGTACCTCAAGATCGGCACTATCAGTGCCCTGGCGCTGGGTATTGTTTTTGTCCATCCCGATCTGCACATGCCGGCCATTACTCCCTATTTATTCGGTGGCGGCCCGATCATCCCCGGCGCGGCATTTCCGTTCCTGTTCATCACCATCGCCTGCGGCGCTCTGTCCGGTTTCCATGCCATTATTGGCACCGGTACCACGCCGAAGATGATCGCCAACGAACGTGACATCCTTTTTGTCGGTTACGGTGCCATGCTGGTGGAAGGCTTTGTCGCGATCATGGCGTTAATAGCAGCCTGTGTGCTGCTGCCGACCGATTACTTCGCCATCAATGCCGCACCCGACGCCTATGCCAAACTGGGAATGACCCCGGTCAACCTGCCTGAACTGTCCCGAGAGGTTGGCGAGCAAGTCCAGGGACGACCCGGCGGTGCCGTATCTCTGGCAGTGGGGATGGCCTACATCTTCTCTTCCGTACCGTTCATGAAGAGCATGATGGCCTATTGGTATCACTTCGCGATCATGTTCGAGGCGGTCTTTATCCTGACCGCTGTGGATGCTGGCACACGGGTGGGGCGCTACCTGCTGCAGGAGATGCTCGGAAAGATCTACGCCCCTTTTGCCGACAACTCCTGGACGCCCGGCATCATCCTGACCAGCGCCCTGTTCACCTCTGCCTGGGGCTATCTGGTCTATACCGGTGACATCTCCACCATCTGGCCGCTGTTCGGCATGAGCAACCAGCTGCTAGCCACATGCGCCCTGATAGTCGGGACCACCATGCTGATACGGCTCGGCAAGGCCAGGTACGCCTGGGTCACTGCTGGGCCAGGTCTGTTCATGATGCCGATCTGCATCTGGGCCGGGTATCTCAACATCACTCGCAACTTTTTGCCCAAGGGGTTCTACCTCCTGGCGAGTCTCTCCCTCATCCTGATGGTGCTGATGACAATCGTCTTTGGTGAAGCGTTTCGTCGCTGGTATGCTTTGCTGCAGATCGAAAAAACGGTATCCGACAGTTATGGAGACCAGGTGCTGGCGTTGGCCATGGAGCGGGAAGAGGCTGCAGTTCGCCTGCCGCTGCAGGAATAACATTGATGGGAAACATTCAACACGAAACGGAGGAGTCACCATGTGAGGCTGACATATCCTTAGATCAAGCAGCCTGAAAGTCCATTTCCGACTGGGGCGGGACATTAACAACAATACAACGTTTAAGGCTCAACAGACAGGATGTTTTCTGTATGTTGAGCCTTAATTAAACTCAGGTGTGTTGAGCAAGATCTATCGGTTCTGCAATCGCCGTAAAATGGCGTAAATGGTTTCCACCTGGTCCGGTGCTCCAATCGCTTCAGCAACCTTTTCAGGCGATGGTAGATCAGCATGCCCTTGTACAAATGCCTGTACCTTCTTTTGTAGCTCAATCACGGCTCCTGCAGCTTTTTTACCTGCCTCAACACCCGGCTGGTGATAGGCATTGATATTGACCAGTGAGGCGTACAGACCAACAGTCCGCTCAAACAGGGCGATAAGTGCACCTATGATGGCAGCGTCAATCCGCTCTACCGTGATGGTCATGGATTCGCGTCCCTTTTCCGACAAAGCCTGGCGGGTGCCGTACAGGAAGCCAAACAGGAAATCACCGCTGGTTACTCCCTCTTCCACCTGCATGGAGCTACCCTGACGATCCTGCAATACCTCAATAAAGGTCACGAAGAAGTTATGCACCCCTTCACGCAACTGCTGCACATAGGCATGCTGATCAGTAGAACCTTTGTTTCCGTACACTGTCAGCCCTTGTCCCACGACATTGCCATTCAGATCCAGCTGTTTGCCGATTGATTCCATAATCAGCTGTTGCAGGTAACGTGAAAACAGTAACAGTCGATCTTTATAGGGCAGCATGACCATGTCCTTGTCACCGTTGCCACCGGTGGCATGATGCCACATCAGGGCCATCAAACTGGCTGGATTAAAGGTGGTAATTCTGCTGCGAGTGATCTGGTCGCAGGTCTGTGCGCCACGTAACAGCTCTCTGATGTTAATTCCCTGCAGGGCAGCAGGCAACAGGCCAACAGCCGAGGTAACCGAGGTCCGGCCACCAACCCAATCCCACATCGGAAAACGGGTGATCCATCCTTCGCTGACTGCCAGTTTGTCCAATTCGCTGCCAGCGCCGGTAATGGCTACAGCCTGTTTGCTGAAATCCAGCCCGGCACGTTGCCAAGCTGTCTGGGCCTCCAACATGCCGTTGCGAGTTTCTTTGGTTGAACCGCTTTTGGAGATTACCAGTACCAGGCAGTCAGAGAGGTCGTCTATCTGATTAAATACCCGATCCATGCCATCCGGATCAGTGTTATCCAGAAAGTAAGGCGTCATGCTATCGGAACTGCTACCTAGGGCATCAGCCACAAACTGGGGACCCAGAGCAGAGCCGCCAATCCCGATAATCAATAGTTTAGTAAAGGTTTTATTTGCCGGAGTACAGATTTTGCCGCTATGAATGTCAGCTGTAAAAGACTCAACTTGGTCAACCATGGATTCAATCTGCTGCTGAATCTCCGGCGTTGGAGAAAGGGTAGAGGTGCGCAGCCAGTAGTGGCCCACCATGCGTCCTTCATCCGGGTTGGCTATGCTGCCCTGTTCAAGGGCATGCATGGCATCAAAGGCCTGCTGCATGGCCGGTTCCATCCGGTTCAGGAACTCGTCATCAAAATCCATCCGGCTGATATCCAGCCAGAGGCCGATCTCAGGGCAGTGGCAGAGGTATTGCTGAAAACGGTTCCAGGTGTTTAGTGGCATTGGTTTGCTCCTTCAGGTGGATGATACTGGTTCTATACCACAGGTTACCTGTAAATCCAGACCGGATATCCCTAAATGACAAAACGCGTGAATAATATTTTTGTTTAAACTGTGCGTAACGACATGAAGTCACGTTTGTCGTCAGGTAACCGTTAGTTTTCCATCCTGCATCTCTACCCGCAAAGTTCCCCCATCAGTCACTTGTCCGGCAATAATGGCCCGGGCAACCTTGGTTTCCAGCTCTCTCTGGAGATAGCGTTTCAAGGGACGGGCACCATAGACCGGATCATAGCCGGATCGAGCGATCTGTTTCAGGGCTTCGTCACTGATTTCAAGGATGATCCGGCGGTCCTTGAGGCGCTCAATCAGTTGCTGTGCCAGTAATCTGGCAATCCTGGTTACCTCATCCAGATGCAACGGTTTGAACAGTACAATATCATCCACCCGGTTCAGGAATTCAGGCCGGAAGGCGTGCTTTAATTCATTCATTACAGCTATTCTGGCTGATTCCCGGATATCACCATCCGGTGTAATTCCTTCAAGCAGGTGTGGAGCTCCTATATTTGAAGTCATTATAATAACGGTATTTTTAAAGCTTACGGTGCGACCGTGGCTGTCGGTAACCCGTCCGTCATCCAGGATCTGCAGCAGGATGTTAAAGACATCCGGATGTGCCTTCTCAATTTCATCAAACAACAGCACGCAATACGGTTTGCGGCGTACCGCCTCAGTCAGTTGTCCACCCTCTTCATAGCCAACATAGCCGGGAGGTGCCCCAATCAGCCGTGAAACCGCAAACTTTTCCATATATTCAGACATGTCGATCCGCACCATGTTTTCCTCTGAATCAAACAGTGATTCAGCCAGGGTACGGGCCAGTTCGGTTTTACCAACCCCGGTGGGGCCAAGAAAAATAAACGAGCCGATGGGGCGTTTGGGGTCCTTGATGCCTGAGCGGGCCCGTAGTACAGCATCACAGACCAGTTGTACCGCCTCATCCTGGCCAATTACCCGCTGGTGCAGGATCTCATCCAGTTTCAACAGTTTGTCCCGTTCAGATTCCACCAGCCGTGTAATAGGAATGCCGGTCCAGTTGGCCACTATTTCAGCGATTTCATCCTCGGTGACCTCTTCACGCAGCAGTTTTTGACCACCCTGTTTGTTGTTCAGGTTGGCTTCCTCATTTTTTAGGGCAGTTTCAAGACCTGGCAGTTCGGAATATTTCAGCTTTGAGGCCTGCTCAAGGTTGTAGGAACGCTCGGCCTGCTCAATCTCGCGGCGGGTCTTTTCAATCTGCTCCCGCAGCCCCTGCACCCGCTGGATGGCGACTTTTTCAGTATCATACTGAGCCCGCATGGAATCGGCTTTTTCTCGCTCATCCACCAGCTCTTTACGCAGTGCTTCCAGGCGTTCACGACTGGCCTGATCCTTTTCATGCTTCAGCGCCTGCTCTTCAATCTCAAGCTGCACCACACGGCGGGAGATACTGTCCAGCTCAGACGGTAGTGAATCGATCTCGGTGCGCAGCATGGCGCAGGCCTCATCCACCAGGTCTATTGCCTTGTCAGGCAGGAACCGCTCGGTAATATAGCGGTGGGAGAGGGTGGAAGCAGCTACCAGTGCATTATCCTGG
>Ga0074197_1003207_pt1 | contig 10192 bp, 11 predicted proteins | sample EPASupsiteSAE305_FD_64526 | JGI IMG/M metagenome (GOLD analysis project Ga0074197, IMG submission 64526) | Bioremediated contaminated groundwater microbial communities from EPA Superfund site, New Mexico - SAE3-05 reassembly with SPADES | ecosystem: Environmental > Aquatic > Deep subsurface >...
CCAAAGCACAAGACGAAGCTGCGCCATTTCCGTCGGCAACGCGGGGACGTGGCGTTCTATGAGAAGAAGGCCCGCAAGAAGTCTGAGCAGGACACCTGGGAGTTCCAGCGGGGGTATTATCCTCAGCGCATTCGAGAGCACTTTCTGAAGGTGGTGCTGCATGCCCAAATGATGACGCAACGCCGGGTGCCTGATTTTGAGTGGATCAGTCAGGCCGAGCTGGAGACCATCCGGCAGATCTGGATTGAACGCCATGGGGAGGTTGAAGACTCCCTACCTATCATTTACCACCGTATCTACGGTTCCTTCTGGGACTGCGGTACCGAGTGGGAGATCGAGAACGGAGTACACCGCTGGTTCTCTTTTCAACAAAAGATGAAGATCCCCGGTAGTTGGAAAATGTTGGCTGATGTGGCGCCGGAGATTGACGCTGAACGTATTTTACGGACCGCTCACGCCCTGAATGAGGCTTTGGACAACATCCAGTTCAAGACTGCTCGTGGTGCATGGTGTGATGATCACATCGAACGGGCCGAAGAGTTGGCGGCTGCCCTGGGTAAGACGGATTGGCGGTCGGAGCAGGCGGCCCGGAAAGAACTAACCCGGATTCTGGCCGGTGGTGATCAGCCGCCGAAGTCGTTGCCGAAGCTTGGCCTGCAGATCGTACTGGATAGCCTGAGAAGCGCCAGGCAGCAGCTCATGTCCGAGCAGGACAGAGAATGGGAGCGGTTGCTGGCAATGTATGACCAGATACCAGAGGAAAAGCGTACTCCGGAGATGAAGGCGCTTGTTGCAGAGGGGATGGAGTGGGGGGATCCACGCAAGGGATGGCAGCTTGCGTTTAAGCTGGGCGGAAATTCTGTCCGGGCGCAACGGAAGAGAAGGCTACCTGGTCGCCGCCTTGCAAAAAGAAGATGGGAGCAACCGGCCTTGATGCTCCTGTAAAAGATTCAGTCTAGTTGGTCGAGGAAGGATGAAATAACGGCAACCATTTTGCCCCCATCGAAGCCGTAAGCGCCGTCGAGAGAGAAAATAGCATCGTACAGAAGAACCAGATTTGCTGTAAAGGCGTCGGGGTCCTTTTCGTACTTCTCACAGGGGCCATTATCCATATTTATGCAATCGGAAATCCTTTGGCAGGTTTCGCAACTTGGCCGGGCGTAGCGCATAACAGCAAAATTGAGAACATGAGCGGTGAGTTCTTCACCAATCTGTTGTCTTTCTAGGAAGGGATTGATCCCGCTCAAGGCAAACTTCACCTTTTTTGCGCTTTCATTGAGACCTTCGCCACCGGGGCCGAACGAACGCAAGCGGGCGTGCTTCCATAATCTGTCAACGAACATTTCAATACGCTGGTCCTGCATAGATAACCACGCCCCGGTAAAAATTACGACATTGTAACAATAAGCAAACTATACACCAATAGAAAAATTAGGCCAATCTACATAACTTTATTCGTTGCCGGTATCGTCAACTAATAGTTGACACAAGTGCGAACACATGGCAAGATTGAATCAAGGTTGAAACATTGAGTCCAGGAGGCCAGCTATGGCGGTAACAGCAGTTGCAAACAGACAGGGTAACGAATTAACCAACACCCCCGTATATGAAAAGATGATCATGCAGGCAAAGGATCTCTTTCTGCAGGTCTGCGACGAAAACACATGGAAGCGAGAGCTCTCTTTCGCCCTCCAAATCATGGAGGGTAATAAATATCTGCAGGATGTCGCAAAGACGGCGGCGGGTGCTCAGAGCATCAAGAACGCCGTCATCAATGTCGCTATGACCGGTACGACTCTCAATCCGGTCCTGCAAAAGGCATATCTGGTCCCCAGGTCTGTTCGCGGGACTATGATGTGTTGCCTTGACTTCTCGTATCGCGGCCTTGCCGGCATTGCTATGGATAGCGGCTCAGTGGTGCATATAGCTCCCCGGGTGGTCTACACGTTCGACACGTTCAAATACACCGAAGTCGATGGGGGACAACATGTAACCTTCGAGAAGAATCTACTGCCTCCACCAGAGTTCACCGCTGGTCCTGGAAAATTCTGGGATTACCTACTGTGCGGATATGTTGTTGCGACATTGCATGACGGTACCAAAATCATAACCGAGCCCCTTCCGAAATGGAAATTGAAAAAGGCTATGGACACGAGCATGACCAACGGTGAGAAAACCCCATGGCGTACCCATCCCGACGAACAGTGCCTGAAAACTCTCGTTAAACATGCCTACAAGCTGTTGCCCCAAACCACGCGCATGAGTACAGCTGTGTCTGTCCTGAATGAGCATGAGGGAATCGACACAGAAACCGATAAGAATTCGATAGCGTCAACTCTTTTCAACCAAGTCCCGGAAGACGCAACTTTCACTCCTGTCAACAGGGCACAGGGGATGAAACCGGAAAGCCACGGGACAAACGAAACTATAGTCCCGTTGATTACGCCGGAACAGTGCGACGAAATCATGAAGAAGTGCGAGGAGTATGGCGTAACGGGAGCGAGTTTCGATCACTTCCTTGCATTCCTCGAGGTAAAAAACATCGCCGATCTGCCGCAAAGTGCTTATGGCTTTGCCATGTCTGCACTCGACCGCAAGCGCCAGCAAGCTGCCTCGACAATGAACTCTCACGACACTGCACCTACCGGAAGTGAGCAGCACACGATTAACGATATCGTAAATGCATTGGCGGCAAAAAACCTGACCTTCCAGATGGACGAAGAAATCGGGCTTGTCCAAGTTAAGCTGAACTACCAGGACACCTCCAACAAAGAATTCGTTAAAGGCTTGGGCTTCAAGTGGTCTCCCGAAGACAAATTGTGGCTCTGGCAAAAGTAACAAAATACCAAACCCGGTAAGGAGGGCTGGGTAAAATGGACCGGGGTAGGAGGGGGACCTCCCCCCGGTCTTTTAGTTTGCTTTTCTCCAAGGGCGATATGTCCCCCAGTCTGCGGATGTCAGTAGACGGGCATAAATCTACCTTCGTGGGGAGAAAGGAAAGCAGATGCCCCGATAAGTGCAGAGAGCATCCCCCTTTGCTCTCCTTTTCATTGGTCTGCTGTTATCAAATCATTCGGAGGGTTGCTTATGAAGATCTTGGGCGCTTTTGTGAAAAGGAACATTTCTATTCTCCTTATGGCTTCATCGCTAGGGGTTCTCCCGGGATGTGCGGCTATACAACATCGAGAGCTCAGTGTACAAGCCAAAATGTCGGACACCATATTTCTAAACCCCGAGACGCTGGAAAGTGGTAAGCCGATATATGTTCGAGTTACCAATACCAGCGACTTTCAGGAGATCAATTTTGGTGAAATGCTGAAGAATAAGATTCAGGCGTCGGGGCGCAAAGTCACCGTTTCTCCCAAGGAAGCGGCATATCTCATCCAGGCGAATCTTTTGTATCTTGGTGAGGAGAAGAAAGACTATACCTATGAAGGGGCTCTTGCCGGCGGATTCGGTGGTGCGCTTGGGACTGCCATTGCAACCAGACACTCTTCGTTCGGTACCCAATCCCTTGCCTCGGCCGGTGTGGGTCTGGCAGCTGCCGGTGTTGGCGCTCTGGTTGGCTCCATGGTGCACGTTGACGACTATATTGGTCTTGTAGACGTACAGATCAAGGAAGCGGTAGAAGGTGGTGTGAGGGGAGTAGAGACCGCTAGTCTTAAGCAGGGTTCCGGTAACACAGTACAAACTGAACGGTCAATCCAAGACTCGCGTCAGGAATACCGGACAAGAATTGGGGTGAAGGCCACCCAAACTAATATTGACAGAACTGCAGCAGCAAACGCGATTGCAGAACGTCTTGCGGCTCAGATCGCAGGGTATTTTAAGTAAAATATCGATCTCCAGTAAATGAACCGGTGCCTATTCTTCGCAATGGGCACCGTTGTCGCCCGCTAATTAGATCGGAGGAAATGTGACAGAGAAACAAGAATTTGCTATCAGAATGCTGGAATCGGCCTTTCGCGGGTGCAAGGCGGCAGGGCTGGTATTTGTGGGCATCGAAGATACCTTAATGGCGTTGCCGGCCAAAATGCTGGATACTGATCCCCGTCAATCAACAACTGCCGAGAGCGTTGTGCAGATCATCAATGAGGGAGTGAGCAAGGTAAATGTTAACACGCACGGTACATACCGGGATGCGGGAGGAGCGTAAAAGTGGGTAAAGGGAAAAATTGGAAAAATGTGTTCGGCGGAGGTTTAGTAACTCATCTTTTCCCGGCCTTCGCTATCCTGTTATTCCTGGCGGTACCAACATGTTTTGCAAGAGGCCCGATCCGAATAATCGAAGGTAACGTAACACGCGTTTCTGACGGTGACACAATACAGGTAGTTGATAACCAAGGGACAAAGGTCAAGGCCCGCTTGTATGGGATAGACGCTCCCGAGATCCATCATCCTAACAAGCAAGGCCAGCCAATGGGGGAAGAAGCTCTGATAGCTCTTCGGTCGAAGGTGAACCGCCAAAGGGTTCGACTCGAAATCATGGACCTCGACCAATACAAAAGAGCGGTGGCCATCGTCTGGCTTGGGAACCGAAACATAAACCGCGAAATGGTTGCCGGAGGTTGGGCTTGGGCGTATCGTCAATACCTCGACCGGCCACATGCTTCCGAGTATATTGGCGCTGAAGAGAACGCGAGAAGGGAAGGGAAGGGGTTGTGGCAACAGAGGAACCCTCAACCTCCCTGGGACTTCAGAAAAGGTCAGAAGAGGCAGAGCGCTAAGGCCGATGATTGCTCTAAAGGTCTGCATCTGCCTTGGGGGCGGCAAGAAGGCTCCTGCGGCGGTACCATAAAAATCGGGGAGCTATTCCAACGGTAGAGCCACCTTGGAGCATGAGGGACTTTTTATGTCAGACAAATACATTCCTGCCGAAGAAGTGTATCTCATTGAACAACGAGTTGCCAAAGACCTTATCGACATGGTCCGTCGGCACAAGCCTCTGAACGAACAGGAAATAAGGCTGATGGACGCCATATGCGCCGAGGTCGGTACCAAATATGGCGTTCTTCCGCCACAAGAAGGGTTCAAGGTGGAACGCCTTGAGGAGAAAATTCCCCTTGACGGGCAGTGGTTCTAGAGTCCAACGGGTCTGCAAATGACCGGGGAGGAATACAGTGAACGAAGGCAATCAGATGCAGTTAATGACGGATACGAACGAGGCGAACAGACCACCGGTCGATTTGCTGGTTATATCCGTCCGGCAACCATGGGCATGGTTGATAATCAATGCTGACAAGGATATTGAAAACAGGGATTGGAAAGACTACAACCCTGGCCTGAAAGTCCGGGGGCGCGTGTTGATCCATGCTTCAAAGGGTATGACTAAAAACGAATACTTTGATGCCAGATTGTTTGTAAATACGGAATTTCACCATGAAATAGAAATCCCAGCATTCGAAGATCTACAGCGGGGCGGTATTATCGGTAGCGTGGAAATAGTGGACGCTGTTACAAAATCCAATTCTCCATGGTTTTTTGGGCCAAAAGGGCTTGTTCTTCGTAATCCTCAGCGACTCCCATTTTACCGCTGCAACGGGCAACTCGGGTTTTTCAGGATATAACGGCTGGAGGTAACGAGTATGAGCAAAGCGATGGGTCGCTAACGACAAGTTCAGCTTCTCAGGGAAAGGATCCAGATTGGGCAATATTTCTTCCGACAACATCATCAACCGTGTTTCCATAGAACCTACTGTAGAATGTGCCTGGATTGATGCACTTGCAGATATAAGCAAAAATATCCGATTTAAAAAAGGCATCGCCAATGCAGTAATTACGATCAACCAAGAAACCGCCCGGTTGAAGGGTAATGGAGTTCTGACGCTAAGCATAGCAGTTGACGGCACTCAAGTAGAAATGGATATTCCCTCGGGAATGTGGAGTTGGCAGCAAGATGCAGTTGCGGGGAATATCTCAATAGGGGCCTCGTGTCCAGAGAGGTAGACTTTTATGGAAATGCTTGAAGGTGCAATACAAACGATAATATCGTCCGGAAACTACAAACTGCTTCGGCGACTCGACGTCGATAACCATCCAGCCCTCTGTACTGCCGCTCCAACACAACCCTTAAAAACCGGGCTTTCCCTGGATACTGAGACTACGGGGTTTTCTCACGGGCATGACAAAATCATCGAGCTCGGGATGATCTCCTTTTCGTTCGACCCCGGGACAATGCGAATTCACAATATACTGGACCGTTTTAACGGGTTTGAAGATCCAGGGGTACCCCTCTCACAAGACGTCATCAATGTTACAGGGATCAATGACGCTATGCTTGCAGGACAGCGGTTAGATGACGACAGGGTAAACTCAATGTTGACCACTGCTGATATCATTTTTTGCCACAACGCAAAATTTGACCGGCCGTTTATGGAGGATCGATTCCCCGTTTGTGTGCAAAAGCAATGGGCATGTACGTTGTCGCAAATTGATTGGAGTGGCGAATATATAACCTCAAGGACTCTCGAATATCTTCTTTTCAAACTCGGTGGATGGTTCATCGATGCTCACCGTGCACTTAATGATGCGGAAGGTTTGTTGGGGCTCCTCTTGGAGGACTTGCCTCACGCTGGAACCAATGTGCTGCGGCCATTGGTAGAAAAAGCCCTGTCAAACGATACTCTTATCCACGCTGTGGGGTCTCCCTTCGACAAGAAAGATATCCTTAAAGAACGAGGATATAGGTGGAATGACGGTTCTAATGGGAAACCGAAGTCTTGGTGGACCGAGGTTGAGGGTGACGGCACCGCAGAACTTGAGTGGCTTGCAGCAAACATCTACCCGAATGGGAATATTTCGTCTGTAAGAACAACGCCTGTTGATGCTTACTCAAGATTTTCCATTCGTTGACCGGGTTTCCGTTCAGTTGAATATCTGAGTAAAGCCACCTGTCCCCCGTCCTGCGGATACCTTTGGGAAGCAGGAAATTTTCAAGGGGGAAGGTGGCTTCTTAATGCTTTATCTTTTTATTTCGGTTCTTGGCCTTGCAATCTGCGTAGTTGCCGTAGTGCTTTTTAAAAAGAGCAAAGAAGTAGATAAACGAGCTGAACCCACATATCCACCCCCCGATGGCCCACCATCCACACTGCATTCTTCCAGTGTCTACCTTAAAACGTCTAAGGAAAATACCACAAAGAGTCAACCCCCAGACGATTCCTTGCCACCATGGGCACTCGTCCAGCCAAGTCTTTGCCTACACCCTGAAATGGACGATCAGAAATCGCCGGTAACAGATACTTATGCTGCGGCCGGCGCGATGTCTGACCTCGACATGGCCCATATCCGTGCAGAGATGGAGTCTACCCTCAAAACTGTCGGACGTCCTCTTCCAACGAAATCACAATGGCAAATGATCCTTTCCAATTCGAGAGCTACCAGGGTAATCGCCGGTGCCGGATCAGGAAAATCAACAGCGTTATCTCTACGAGTTGTGGCCATGCACAAATACCTTGGGATCCCGCTGGAACATATCTCGGTCGTAACGTTCACAAGAGCGTCACGCAGTGACATGGTGAAGAAATTGATCTGTGACATGCGAACCTTCGGGGTGGAAATCTCTGAAGGGACAGGCCGGCGGATCGTCCGGACATTCCACTCAATGATAATTAGCCAAGTGACGGCAACCTCAGACATTAAGTTTATCGAGCATGTTGGCAGTGATTCAGACGCCACCGGCGATACAGAGGAGCTGGGCACACTAAATCCTCGCCAGCTTGACTATCTGCGAAAGGTATATGCTGACACTTACCATGAAAACCAATCTTTTCGTAAGAGTATCGGGCTGGTCCTGCTTGAGAAAATATCAGCTCTCAGGCAGTCCAAGTATAACGATGCAGAAAGCCTGGAACGGGCCATGGCTGTTGCCGAACCGAGGGATTATATCGTGTCTCAGGCCATAACGGATGCCTGGTTGGCCAAGGACGGGTTAAACACAAGGAACAGCGCTTTTTCTTGGGAACCCACGCCGATTAATGCCAGCCGCGGCACCTGGTATGCAAATGGTCGCCTCCTCTCTACAGGGATGCCCATTGTCCTTGGTTGCGGTGGCATAACTGCCGCATCCAAGTTGCCACTCGACCCAAAGTACCATCTTGGCGATAACGACAAAGATCGTACCTTGTGGTTTATCAGTAACGTGCGGCTCAAGGTCTTAGCCACAGTCGCCACGGAACGTTACCTGTACATCGAAACAGAAGACGATCTTGCCGACCTTTGCACATACATCGACTGGATACAACCGGAAGTCTCGCTAGAAAATGGCAAGGACACGTTCCCGGCGTTTTCCATACGAATCCCTGGCGATACTTCCTCCACAAGCATCTTCGAGTGCCTGTATTCCCTGGGGACTTTCATTGCGAGCATGGGCCTGCCAGTGCCGGCAACAAGCGACGAGCTTTCCGTAACCATGCGCGAAGAGGGCTGCCCTATAGAAGCAAACATTTGTAGCGCCTTGAGAGAGTTCTGGCCTGCGCTTCATCGGGCAGGACACGGGACTTACAATGAATTATTCCTGTCCTACGGCAACGTAGAGCAAGCCCAGGCTCTGCCGACCGAGGCCATGTTGCCGATGAAACATCTCTTGGTGGACGAATTTCAAGATATATCCGGTCAGATCATAAAATGGATCAGGGCCATCCATAGCGTCCTCCATCAACGTGGGGAACACCCATCTCTTATGGTGGTAGGTGATGATTGGCAGTCGGTATACGGGTGGCGCGGAAGTGATCCAGAGTTCTTGATCCACTTCGACAAACATTTCGGAGAGTCTGAATTGGTGGTGATGAACGAAAACTATAGAAGTGGGCAACACATCATAAATTCGGCTGAATTGCTGGTAGCACATTTAAAAGAGAGCGCACTACAAAAGCATGGTGTTGCCTCCGGACAGGCCGCGTCTTCGCTTGGGCAGGTTGAACTGAGTTATGGCGATGACAAGGCCATACTGAAACTTATCGACAAAATACGCAAAAATGAGCCGGATAGTACAATCTTCATTTTGTCGCGTACCAATGAAGGGTTGACCCCGTTCAGACGTTATTCCAAAGACACTAAAATCACCCTTTTAACAATGCACCGAGCCAAGGGATTGGAAGCGGATCATGTCATAATCAAGGGTGACTGTTCATATTCCAACAGCTCCCCTTTAAAGAACGCAATCTACGATCACGCCGGGTTGAGCAATTCCTATGATGCCTCGCAACTGGATGAAGCCCTCCGGCTCGCCTATGTTGCTATTACCCGTGCTAAAAAACGGGCCTATTGGTTTGGGGAACCAATCAAACCGGATGGTGCATTTATGAAATTGTCACAACATATGAAACCTGCCTAACTGAGACACGAAAGCCCCGGATTCCGGGGTTTTTCTTTTGGGACGGAAATATAGTGCTTGGTGGCGGGGGCGTTTCGTGATATAAAATAAATATCACGACGAACGAACAAACCCGAAATGGAGGCTGCTTATGCAAAGCAACGGAAGTATCGCTATGAACCAAACCATGATCCCCCTGTCTCTCATAGCCCCAGGTGACAACCCTCGTAAGCATTTCGATCAGAGCAAAATGGATGAACTGACTGCTTCTATCCGCGCCAAAGGCGTTTATCAACCGATTCTTGTTCGTCCAGTTGAGGGAGGGTTCAAGATTGTAGCCGGGGAACGTCGTTACCGTGCCTCTCTTGCCGCTTTCGGGGAACAAGGGAGTATCCCCGCTTTCATAAAGGATATGGACGAAGAGGAAGCAGATGAAGCTGCTTTGATCGAAAACACGATCCGTGACGATATGTCAGTTACGGAAGAAGCGGTATAGAAGCCCGGAGATAATTATTTCCTGCGTTGACACCAAGGCCGCACGGAGAGAAATAGCCAAGTTTTGTAAAAACCGATCTGTGTATTGGCTGGATATGGGCAACAATCTCGTCGATGGGCAAATAATCTTGGGACAGTCCGGTTTTGGCCGCAGATTGAAAAATGGAGAACAACCGCTCCTACCGACCGTAACTGATCTGTATCCATCAATAATGGACGAAACAATACCTGAAGATGATGATGGCCCATCCTGTTCGCTGGCAGAAGCCTTGGAACGGCAGGATCTCTTCATTGGACAAACCATCGCCACGTTCGGCCTTCAACTGCTTTGGTCGCTCTTCAGAAACGGTGGGGTCGATCACCACGGTTACTTCGTCAATCTCAAAG
>Ga0074197_1003208_pt1 | contig 10190 bp, 9 predicted proteins | sample EPASupsiteSAE305_FD_64526 | JGI IMG/M metagenome (GOLD analysis project Ga0074197, IMG submission 64526) | Bioremediated contaminated groundwater microbial communities from EPA Superfund site, New Mexico - SAE3-05 reassembly with SPADES | ecosystem: Environmental > Aquatic > Deep subsurface >...
ATGACATTACGGATGCGTACTTTTTTACCCGGATTGATGCGATAGACAACATCAACACTTTTGCTCTCTTTATCTTTTTTCAGATCGGGTTGAACCTGTACATACGCGTATCCCAAATCGGCAATTTTGGTCTTGATACGATCAGCGTCTTCACGAAAGGTTTTGATGTTAAACGGTTTGTTTTTCTCTAAAGCAATAACGGCTAAGAGCTCTTTATCATCAATAACGGCAGTGTCTTGGAAAATCAAAATATCACTGACGCGATACACATCCCCTTCAAACACATTATAGTTCATCTCGGCGGTGTAATGGTCAAAATCGACTGCAACAAACGGTTCATCGATTTTTGCATCCAAATAGCCGTTTTGCATGTAAAAATCACGAATACGAAGCGGGTCGTATTGAAGCTCTGCTACTTTCATTTTACCGTCATTACGTCCCCAGAGCCATCCCATAAATTGCTCTTCTTTGTTCGCAATCATACTCTCAAAGTCGTCACTGTCTTGCGTCAAAACACCCGCATAGGTTAGCTTTTTAATGATAATCTCTTCACCCTCATTGACGATAAATTTCACCTGCATACTGCCGTTATCGAGTTTCTCGGACTCAATTTCGACAACCGAATCGATTTTACCATCCTGACTCAGAGCATCGATAATTCGCTTCTTAGCCCCTTCTAGGCGCTTTTCATCGTAAAGTGCCCCTTTTTCAATCTGCAACAAACTCTTGCTTGCCTCTTCATCGTTCTCTTTGTACCCTTTGAGCTCGATTTTAGAGATGATCGGTTTTTCTTTAAAGTGAAAGGTCACTTTACCCGTCTCCTCATCAGCCCATACATCTTCGAAATACCCCTGATCAAAGAAGTTTTTGATGGTTTTATCAACCATCACAGGGTCGAGAGGTTCACCCACTTTAACCTCATTGAGCCGTTTTGCAACCGCTTCGGAGATATGAATCATCCCCTCATACTGAATTGATTGAACATTTTGTGTCGATCCATAAACAAGAGCGCTCGCTACTGCTAAAGAGAGGGTGATTTTTTTCAAGCCAAAGTCCGTTGCGTTAAAATAGTCTCTTATTCTAGCACTGTAACGATTAATAGTTCTGTAAATTAAACTTAAAAGGGCTAAAATAGTGTCATTACTGCACAAAGGGCACGGATGAAGATAGGGATTGTAGGATTAGGGTTAATGGGGGGATCGATGGCGCTTGCGCTCAAACATCTCTCTTTTATCTCTTCGGTCATCGGATGCGACCATAATGAAGAGCATCAGAAAATCGCCCTGCAACGAGGATTGGTTGAGTCATTTGTAAGTTTTGAAGAGCTTAAGAAGCACTGTAATGTTATCTTTTTGGCTATTCCGGTTGACGGGGTCATCGCATTCTTGCAAAAATCAACCGATTTAGCCGGAAGTGACAAAACCTTGATCGATTTGGGAAGTACCAAAGCCCTGATCGTTGATGCTATACCCAGCGTTATTCGTCCTAATGTGGTTGCTGCCCATCCGATGACAGGAACCGAGCAGTTTGGTCCGAGTGCCGCTTTAGAAGGGCTCTATGCTGAAAAAGTAGTGGTACTGTGTGATTTGGAACACAGCGGCAATACTCAACGTGATACGGCGCTTCGCATTTTTCAAGCGATCGGTATGCAAATCCGAACGATGGGTGCGGCGCAACATGACCGCCACGCAGCCTTTATCAGCCACATGCCCCATATTATCTCGTACGCTCTCGCAAACACCGTGTTAGCCCAAGAGGAAAAAGAGAATATCCTCACCCTCGCGGCAGGGGGATTTCGTTCCATGAGTCGTCTGGCTAAAAGTTCCCCGGCGATGTGGGAAGATATTTTCCGTCAAAACCGCCAAAACGTCCTCAATGCGGTAGAACTCTTCGAGATTGAACTTCAAACTCTGAAAACCGCCCTTCAAAACGAAAATTACGCTGAACTGCGCCGTGAAATGAAAGGTGCCAACAAACTCTACGATATTTTTAAATAATCAAAGTTCAAATAGCCGCGTTTCCCGCTTCAAAGGTTTTCTCATCATCGAAATATTTGAAGTTGCCGAGGTAATAGCATTGGCACCCTTTTCTCTTCCCTTTTTTTGGAATTCAACCGTTTGAATCTTTCCGATGCTCTTTTTTAGATTATGGCTGACCCGCTCCTTTAACCCCGGATCGGTCGTATAGACCCGCTCATACCAAAAGCGTGCTCGATCAAAACGTCCGCTCATGTACAGAGCATTGGCTCGGTTGTAACGCACCTGCGGAGAATCGTGTTTCATCTGATAGCGTGCGAAAAGGCGTTCACTTTTTTCATATTCTCCCCTCTCATACGCCGCTTTCGCCTCGATAAGTTCCTTAAAATCCAAAATTCCGGCATGAGCGGGTGTTAGTGAGAGGCTAAACAACAGCGCTAATGAACCGACACCCACGCTTTGACGCTTGCTCATGGACGAAAGGGCAAAAAGAATCAACGTCATAGCCAATCCCAAGGGATAAAAAAAGAGGGGAACATGCGCTTGAGCGAGGTGTATCTTTCTAAGCTCAATCAGTTTTTCATGGACGGCTGACACATCAGAAGGTGAAGAAACGATCCAAAAATCTTCCCTTTTCATCGACGTTGAAGTCACAACAATCTTCATATCTGCATCGATTCGATGCAGTTTCTCCTCCAAAAGAGGCTTGTTGGATAGTTGCGAAGAAGGGGTTAGATGTTTAATCAATTCACTCAATATTCCTCCGTCATTACTGCGCGGTGCAATACGGTAAACGCGATCATTAAACCCTATCAGTTCAATCTTCTCTCCCAAAACGGTGTAAAGCGTTGAAAGGGCCAGAGAGCGGGTTTGATCAAAGTTTGCTCCCCCTCTATCAATCGCTAGGATAATATGAAGCTCTTTCCCCTCAATCGGCGTTGAGTCGATGATGACCGGTTGAGCCATTGCAACGATAATCAAAAGGGATGAGACGAGAAAAAGGCTATTCCGCCCCTTTAACCCCATCGTCGTCTCGGGCGCATGAAGTTTCTCGAGTACTGCTTCACTCAGCCAGCGATTTTTCAACGGTTTTTGAGTGAGCCAAAAATAAAAAAGGACTAGGGTCGGAAGCAACAGCCAGAGCAAAAATTCGGGGTGTAAAAAGCTCATGCAAGCCCCTTTTGATTACGACCGTACAGATAAAGAAGCATTGCTAAAAAACCGATAAAAAGGGGATAAATGTAGTAATACTCATAATATTTTTGCACTCTTATCACCTCAAACGGGGGGTGAGCACGATCACTCATCTCCACCCAATCTTCGTTCGGGTCGATGATACTTACTTCTACCCCAATCGGCAACGAACGGACCAACTTTTTGGGCTTCTCTGAGAGAACGAGCACCCATCCTTTCCCATCAGGGGAGGTGGAGAAAAAACGTTCAATTTCCTTGGTTATTTTTCCCTCAGAATGATCGGAAGTAAGCTGCAAAAGGATTTTTTGCAGTGCTTCATAATCGTCGCTAAGAGGGATCATAATGGGTGAAGCACCGGGAATATATAAGGCGAAGCGATCATGATTTCGTTTCTCGATAAACGATTGTATATCCTCTATCATGTCAGGATGGATCGATGCCGGGTCAAGCGCAATAAGAATATCGTATCCGCTCACCTCCTCTTTAACCTCTCGCACCGGTGACATCAGCGCGACGATAAAAAAGGAGATCATAGCCCATTTGGCAACCCACATCCAAAGAGGTGATTTTGTCTCATTCGATTCAAAAAAAAGTGTTCGGGGAAAGTAAATCGGATTGGTGCGCAGCGGACACAACGCCTCGCACGCTAAAAAGAAAAAGAGGATAAATCCAAGTTTTGGGAACTGGAAATAAACGCCATCAAACATCGATAATCTCGACATAGAGACGATAATACCCCAACGTCTCCTCATCGATCATTTTCACCTGCGGAGCATATTTGTACGGGGCTAACCGCTCAAAAAGGTTATGAAACGCTTTTGAAGTTCGCTCGTTATCGGAAGCGAATACTCTTCCCAATTCAGTGATCGTATACGCGGCACGTTTGGGATCGGAAAAATCAATGGCAGAAAGTGCCATAAAGCGCTCTTTTCTCACATTTATTTTGCGTTTACGCAGCTGTTTGATCAGTGCTAAAATCAGTGCCAAAGTGACAGTAACCGTTATAATGACGACCGCAATGAAGTAATAAAGGGAATAATCGGGTATCTCAACCAGCGGTGCGATATCATTCACAGGAATATTAAGATCTTTCATACTCTCCCCTCAAACAATCGTCGCAATGTCACCACAGCATTCGCATCGGTATAGAGTTTCGTCGCCCGTACTCCCGCTTTGCGAAAGGTTTCAAATAGCTCAATATCATGGACTTTTACCTGATCACGGTAACGCTTGACACTGCGTTCATTAAAATCTCCCTCTAAAACCGCACCGCTCTCAGGATCGATCAGTGCGCTGAATCCCATAACGGCAGGGTTCTCTTCGGCACGGTCACGAACGACGATAGCGACCACTTCGTGCTTCCTAGCGAGGAGCCGCAAATCAGGAATCTCGAAAAAATCACCAATAAGGACGATGAGTGATCTGCGCTTTGTCCGCCGATAAAGCTCTTTTATCGTATGAGATAAGTCTACACGGTGATGCAATATTTCCGAATCCAACACGCTCACGGTCGCCTGCTGAACCGAAAATCGTTTTTTCGCGGGACGAATCTCACTCCGCAAATTTTCCGAAAAATTGCAATGACCGAACATATCCCCGTTAGCTACCGCCGAATATCCAATCAGCGCTACCGCTTCGGCAACACTCTCGATTTTAAACTTCTCCGATCCGAAATGAAGCCCTCCGCCCAACAATGCAACCGTGAGGACATTGAGTTCCCGCTCTTCCCGAAACACTTTGACGAACGGTTTTCCCATCTTTGCCGTCACGTTCCAGTCGATATGACGGGTATCATCGCCGCTGACGTATTCGCGCAATTCGATGAAATCATACCCCTCTCCCCGAAACATGGAGGGGTTATTACCGATACGATCTCCGATGATCTGGCGACGGGCTTTGAGAAGAATCTGAGCGCTGTTTTTCATTAGGGTATCGGTACCGCTTTAATAATTTTCTCGATCAGCTCATCAGCAGTGATCCCCTCCGCTTCCGCTTCATAGGAGAGGACAAGGCGGTGGCGCATCAGCTCTTTGATGACCTGCGCGATGTCACTCGGAGTGACAAACTCTTTACCGCGCAAGAACGCCACGGCACGTACCGCTTTGAACATATCGATACTGACCCGAGGAGAGGCACCAAACTGTAAAAATCCTTTGATCTCACCCAATCCAAATCGCTCAGGTTCACGGGTCGCGGTGACGAGGCTGATCATATATTTCTCTACCTCTTCGTCGATATGGATCGATTTGACTCTCTCTTTGAGTGCAATTAGCGTCGCCGTATCGATCACCGCATTAATAGCTTCACCCAATCCCGATCCAACACGCCGCGCGATGGAGAGTTCCTCTTCGGGAGTATTGTAACCGACATTGATTTTGAGCATAAAACGATCGAGCTGCGCTTCAGGGAGAGGATACACTCCCTCGTTTTCAATCGGATTCTGCGTCGCCATAACGAGAAATGGAGGGGGGAGTTTAAAACTCTCATCCCCCAGCGTCACTTGACGCTCCTGCATCACTTCCAGCAGTGCTGACTGTACTTTTGCCGGAGCGCGGTTGATTTCATCGGCGAGGAGAAGATTGGTGAAAATAGGCCCTTTTTTGATTTTAAAGCCGTTCTCTTTCGGATCGTACACCTCAGCACCCAAAATATCGCTCGGAAGCAAATCAGGGGTAAATTGCACCCGTTTAAATCCTAATCCTAACGTTTGCGAAAGCGCTTTTACCGTTGTTGTTTTCGCTAACCCCGGTATCCCCTCGATCAAAATATGCCCGTCGCACAATAATCCGATCAACAATCCGTCGATCATTTTTTCCTGTCCGACGACGACTTTTGAGACTTCGGAGCGGATTTGGTTTATGGTATTTATCATCACTATTTCCTTTTCAAGATTCTTTTTTCTTTATTTTTTTCCAAACGCTGTTTTTGCCGTCCTCTCATCCCTGTGAGTAGTTTAGCAATTCTCCTCTTTTTACGAATAAGATCATTAAACTCATCATAAATTTCGCTCATTCTTTGCATTTCAGGACTTATCCAGCCAATAACTTCAAGAATATTATCACGATCTTGTTTTAAATTCGGTCGGTTAAAAATAGGCTCATAATGAAATATTCGATTTCTGAACTGACGTATTGCATTCACTTTTATTGAAACCGTATCGACATCGGCATCTACTGAATGACCATGCGGATAATGGGGGAAAACGTGTTTAAAAATTCGCCGCCACATCAATGTTTTATAATGGTTCTCCTCCAATAAAGTTGTCCAAAAACCAAAATTCAATTCCGAAACTATTTTTCCGTCTGTCGGGACTACTCCATCTCTGATCAAATGATATTTTACCGTTCCGATCATCTTCCAACACGCATACGAGTGATATTCCCGATTATATGTTTTTTTAGTGTTTTGTTCTCGAATATAAAAAAAATCCTTTGCAAATCCTCCATTAGTGTAACTATCATAAATCGCATTACGCAATGTCACTTCCAAATTTTGAAGAAGAAAATAAAAATTTTCAGATATTTTCGCATTAAACATATAGTTTTCGATCAACTTGTTTTCATTATTGCGTGTGTAATGATTTCTATAAGTCGATAACCTGCTTGTCGAAATAGCTTTCTCCAACGCGATAAAATCACTATGCCGCATAATTATCATCTTTTATTAAGATAGATTGTGAGATAATTCTTTTGATAAGCCCATGGTTCACCCTGAATAGGGATTTGCCTCTCTCGGTTCGCCGATGATGATGCCTTGGGTACTGCATATTATCGTACATTCTTTCCCTCTTTTTTTGTATCATAGTTTTAGAATCCAAGTTTTTTTTCATCTTTTAAATCAAACTGTTTGAGAATATCTTGCGTAAGTTTGGCATGATTTCGTTTGTTAATATCTTTTTGATCGAGATAGTTGCAAAAAATCATATTTTTTACCTCTTCTTTTGAATAGCCTAAATTTTTATAGAAACTCTCATACAGTTCGTCTATTCTTGAATCATTGTAAACTTGAGCTTTATTCCATATCTCTTGAGCTATGTCGTTATGTTGTGTATAGATTTTATCTAGTTGAAATCTATTGATACTTTTTTTGCATCTATCATCACTTGAGTTTAACGTGATCGATAATTCTATACTTTTATGAAAGGGCAAACTATCAACACTGACAATAAATTGGGCTTTTTCATTAAAATCTTCATAATAGGGGTGATGTATATTTCCTATATGACTATCGCTACCGCTAAACTTACTATTACACGTACTACATGATGGAATGAGATTATAAAAAGACAACGAGAGATGGGGATATTTTGCTTTTGGGTAATAGTGTTCCAATGTTGATAACGTATTAAATTTTTTTGCACCCTCTGCGTAGAAATAAACATAATTATTATTGCAAAATGGGCAACTTTTGATATTGAGTTGTTTGAAGTACTTCATAAATTTAACTTTTTTTCTATGGGCTGTATAGTTAAAAGCTTTTTCGATTTCTTTTAGTTCAGGGGGAGAATAGTCATTACTTAAGGCTAGATAGTCATTTTTGATAGTGTTTAAATCTGCTTTGATAATATTCTCTAAATCGTTTGTGATAGTATGATATTTAGCATCTGAAAGCTTGGTTTTGATATTTTCAATATCAATTGCACCGAAATATTCATTTATATTTATACTAGTTACATCAATTTGTTTCATGATGAGCACTTTTTAATTTATCGATTTTTCCTTGAATCTCTTTTTGTTCTCTTTCAAGCTTTTCAAGTTCGGTTTCATTTGTATTTGCATTTAGTTTTTGATCGAATTGATGTTGTAGTGTTTTTCGTAAAATCGGTTCACCAATAATAGAGATAATATCTTCACAAAACTTTTGATTTTTTTTAGATAGTTTTCTTTTACTGTTCAACAGTGTGATGACTTCATTAATTTTCGCTTTCGCAAACTCTCCCATCAAACCATCATCCATAAAAAAGCTATCACTTAAAAGAGTATGAATATTAGCTCCAAAGGTTTGCTTCTTTTCTTTGAGTCCATCTACAACTTTGCAGTTTCCCTTGTCATCTTTATCCAAGAAAATTATATTTTCTTTTGGGATGTCTGAGAGGATGAATGGGGAATGAGAAGTAATAATAAGGTGAAAATTTTTGCTGTGTTTAGAAAGAAAATCTATCATTTCATTGATATATTTTCTTTGCCATTCAGGATGTAACGTTAAGTCTGGCTCATCCAACACTACAAAAACATCTTCTTTTTCCGTTTTGATAATTGCATCATGAACCATGAGTAACTCAGTAAATAGCTTTCTCTCTCCTTGACTAAGATCATCGTATTCTCTTCCAACGGTATCTTTAAAATTTATTTGCAGATACCCAATCTCAATCAATTTGAGAAAAGCTTCTTTGTGCGTGTTGTATATTCGTATAAACTCTTCTATAGTAATTTGATTCTTATCTTCAAAATAAATCAAAGAATCGAAAAAATCATATAAATATTGAAAATCTTCTATATTCATATATTGAGCATGTTCTAAAAATATTGCATCATGAGTAATTAAATCCTCTATCTTTACAATTTTAGGAAGACTTAACTGTATTTGACGATTAAGATTTTCATAAATAAATACTAAAAACTTTTCCCTTGTTAAGTGATTATCATGAGTAGCTTCAATCAATTGATTGACCTTCACCCATCTTTCATCTTCTGATTTTACCTTATGAATATAATCTGATAAAATAATTTTAGATGGATTATAAAAAAATAGATGTGAGTCAAAACTTCGTTTATATTCGACAATTAAATTAAAAAAATTCTTTCTAAATTTATAAATGTTAAAATCATTCTTCCCAACACTCCCCTCTTCAACTTTAGTATATAGATTTTTATTATAAATATTCAAACAAGCATAATCCCAAGAATCTCTTACTGGGTTAATCTTTATTAAATCAAAATCGACATAAATAATCTCGTAATCTTCTCTACGATCAAGAGGTTTAATATCTGCATGAATAAAATCATTGCTCAAAAGATTATTGTTTTTTTCAACCAAAATTTTATGATTAGTCAAACCAACTAAAAGACTACTTTTTCCACTCCCATTTTTCCCTACAATCGCCGTGACATTAATATTTTCAGGAAAGATATGGAGATACTCATTATTTTCTTCAATCGTTAAATTTTTCCCATCATAATCGCATCGATACCGCCCACTAAAATTAAACCCCTGATGATGGATATTTTTATAATCTTCAACCCATAAATAGACTAATTCCATCCGATTTCCCTATCTGCTTCGTATTTCCGTTCATGGTTCGACTGGCTCACCACGAACGGCAAAAAAATTATATGTGTTTTAATGGTATCTCTTATGCCCTTAATTCCGAGAAAATAGTTTTATTTTAGAGCTGGATTCTCAATCAAGTTGAAAATGGCAAAGCCTGAAAATGTAACTATTTTGGTCTAATTTCATAGAGTGCAAAAAATGGGTATGGATTTACCACTCATGAACCACCTCGTTGAAGTCAACGAGGTGGTTCATCACGTCAAAACCGCTATATTCGAGTACCTCATTACAATACTTCTCATATACCTCAAACAAAATTCTATCCATTCAATTTCTTCTTCGCTTCACGCAAATCCATTCTTCCCGCTTCAACTTCACCGATAATTGATTCAAAACGCTTTTCTCCCGAAAGGGACAATAGTATCACCAACTCTTTGGATGTTTTAGCTTCATCGTAAAACTGCTTCATCTTTCTCCGTGGACGTAATTTCCATAGCCGGCGTGCCACTTCTCCCAGCGCGATTCCTGCTATCACAAGTGCCGCATAGAGGCTATAACGCATCCAGCCGCTCCAATCAGCTAAAGCGGGAGGGTCAAGGAGGTTGGAACGCTCATACCCTTGTGCCACTTCGATTGCGACCGCTTCGCTTTGGAGGCGTTTGATTTTTTGACTCTGTGTGTCAAACACATCGATGGTAAATTTGGGAATCACAAAACTCTTCTCACCGACAAGGGCAAATTCCTGACGTA
>Ga0074197_1003209_pt1 | contig 10181 bp, 6 predicted proteins | sample EPASupsiteSAE305_FD_64526 | JGI IMG/M metagenome (GOLD analysis project Ga0074197, IMG submission 64526) | Bioremediated contaminated groundwater microbial communities from EPA Superfund site, New Mexico - SAE3-05 reassembly with SPADES | ecosystem: Environmental > Aquatic > Deep subsurface >...
CGCCATACCGAAGATAGGCGCCTTCTGCCTTTCCTGCGTGCTGTTGTCGGCGGTTCTGCTGCTGCCGGCGCTGAGCAGGCATTCCATGCTGGAGCTCGGGCATCGCGCCGGCTGGACACTGCCGCACTCCATAACCTTCAAGGAAGCGGCGAGGATGGTATTCTTCCCGCTGTGGAGCTTCTATTCGGCCATACCGGCCACGGCCTTTTTCTGCGGATGGACCGGGCTTGTGCTGGCTTTCCTCGGCCTCAGGAACTGGAAAAGCCCCTGGATGCCTTTTGCCATAATCGCCTCCGGCGGCCTGCTGTTCTCCTTTGGCGGGAACATACCTTTCTTTGAATCGGCCATGCGCCTGCCTATGGTCAACTGGGTGGGAGACCCTTCCTCCGCCCTCTGCATGAGCGCCTTCGGCGTGGCGGTGCTGGCCGGACTGGGAATAGATTACATTTTCGTCAGGCCGCTGCGCGCGCTGCTCGCTTTCATCTGCCTGATGGAATGCGCGATATTCGCCATAAAGGCCGTTCCGCATGCCCCGCATGGAACGTACGAGGCGACCTCGCCCGCGGTGGAATTCCTGGCGGAACGCGGTCCGCAGAGAAACAAGAGCGTCTCCCTGCTTCCTGATGGCGCTCTGGAAAGGGGGGAATACCAGCACATGACCGAGGCGGCGGCTTATTCCTCCATGTCGCGCAATTACCTTTCAGCGGACGGACCGGTGTTCATTCCACCGCCATTCCATTATACGTCGGCCCTGTCCGGGGCCAGGTCTCCGCAGGGAGGGAAGTGGCTCTCCATTCTGGGCGTCGCCTTCGCCGCAGGGAGGGAAAACCGCTCGCCGGATTTCAGCCCCGTTGAAGGCGCGCCGGAAACAATCCTAGGCAATCCCCGCGCGCTTCCGCGTTTCCGCTTCGCGAAAACCATACTCTGCGCCGATGATTCCACCACCGCGAAAAAGCTGGAGGAAGCATCTCAGGACGATTTGCTCCAGTTCGCCTACTCCGGGGAAGACTGTAATTCCGGTCCTCTGCTGAACTACCGGGACCCGGCGGCTTCGGTGGAGATAGTCAGCCACACATCAGACAGCTATACGGTCTCGGTCAAGACCCCGTTCTCCGGGTATCTGATAGTCAACGAGAACTGGGACAAGGGCTGGCACGCCAGCGTCAACCGCCGCAAGGCCAAAATACTCAGGATTGACCTTTACCAGAAGGGCGTGGAAGTGCCCGCCGGGGAAAGCGAGGTTTCCTTCAGCTATACGCCTCCATTCCTCTGGCTGGGAGCGACCATCTCGCTGCTTTCTCTTTTCGGTCTCGGTGCGACGCTGCTGATGAGCGGCATCTCCGATGACTATGACCGGCCTTCATATGCGCGCAGGGGCAGCGGGCTCAATCTCGACGTATTGTCCATCAACTCCGGCGCGCGCCGGACAAAGTGGGGCAGAAGCTGACCGTCTTCGCTTTAGCACTAAAAACGCCCGCCTGAACAAGGCGGGCGTTTCCGTTTATCGGGTGAATATCTGTTCAGGCCAGTTCCTGTATGAGAGCGAGTCCGGCCTTCAAATCGGGCAGATTGTGGTGCCTGATTATATAGCCGTAGTGCCCCATCGCCCCTGAAAACGCCTCCGGCATAGGCCCCTGCCACATGATGGCCGGTCCGAGCGCGGAGGAAACTTCCTCAAGCCCTCTGCGGTAGTTGAGTTCGCGCCTGCGGCTGGCAAAAGCCGTATGGTATTTCCGCTCGTAAGGGAAGCCCGTTTCACCTCTGGACACAATGCCGGCGTAGGCGGCGTAAAGGTCCGTGTCGCAGGCGTAGTTGAACATGTCCATTGTCATTCCGCCGGGAGGGCGCATGTTCACTTCCATAACCGAAAGGGAACCGTCCGGTTTGCGGAAAAACTCAAAGTGAAAGAACCTCTCCTTAAGCCCGTAGGCCGCAACAACCCTGCGGCCCAGGGCCTCCATTTCGTGGGGGATGTCCCTCAGCGAAAAATAATAGATGTGCATGGCCTTCTGCACTGTTTCCATGACGCCGCGGTCGTATTCATGGCTGGTGAAGAATACCAGCTCTCCTCCCGGTCCGGCAAGCCCGTCGAACGTGATTATTTCCGCGTTGACGAACTCCTCCAGCACGAAATCCCCGCGCCGCCCTGCAAAGAAAGCGCGCAGCTCCTCCTCGGAATGGAGCTTGGATATGCCTTCCGCGCCGATGCCGTCGTCAGGCTTGGCTATGATGGGATAGCCTGTCATGGCCGCCACTGAGAGGCCTTCCTCCAGCGTTCGGCAGAGGGCTCCCCTGGCATGCGGTATGCCGTGCGCGGCGAAAAATTCCTTCTGGCCGCTTTTCCGGCGGGCGAAGCGTATATCGGACAGCGTGAAGCCGGGACGGACATTGAAGTCCGTGCGGAGGGAAGCCTCGGCCTCAAGCCAGAATTCGTTGAACGACTCTATCCTGTCCAGCCTGCCGAAGGTGTGGGTGAACCATCCGCAGGCGCGCACAAGCTCGTCATAATTCCGCATGCTACCGACCCGGTGATACCAGTCCAGTGATGAGCGCAGTTCTTCCGGGAAAGACGCGAAATCCGAGTCGCCCAGTCCCAGCACGCGCACGCCCGCGCGTTTGAGCGCCCGGGCGAAGTTAAGCCAGTTGGGGGGAAAGTTCGGGGAAAGGAAGAGAAAGTTCTTCATACTCATATTATCCATTATTATCTGCGGGAGGAGTATAAAAAAAGCCCGGGCCTGAGCCCGGGCTTTCATCCGTCAATAAGTTACTTGGCTTCGTACACCCATTTAAGGAAGTCGAGCCAGCGCGTTTCCTTCGACATGCGCAGGTCAGCGTAGCGGGTTCCCATTTTCGCGTCAAGCGCCGCGAAATAGCTGACGCCGCGCTTTACCATTGGAATATGGATGGAGAGGCCGTGCGCCTGAGAGAAAGGCTTGCCGGTGCGCTCGCTGCCGAAGGCGTAGTATTTGGCGACCATTTCGCCGCTGATGAAGGACATGAGCTCCTCGCCCTTCGCGCGCAGCGCGTCGGCCTCCGGGCCGGACGCCGTCATGCTGCGGTTGTAAATTTCAAGGAAGTCGTACAGGTCGCCGGTGAATGAAATGGTCTTGTCCTTGTCGTTGGTCGGGTCAAGCTCGAAACGGATTACTCCGTCCCGCGCGGCGTTGAGCGCGGCCGTGTCCTTCACCTTCATGGCGAGGGTGACCCATTCGCTCAGCTTCGCGCCGAATGCATTCATCTTGCCGGGGCGAAGGGCGGTGACGTGGGCGCCCATGTTATTGCTCTGGTAGAAGGCGATATAGCCCTTTGCCAGGATGTCGGCAGCCTGCTCCGCCGTGGAGCCGGGCGCGGCGTTGAGCTTTGCGAGGAAATCCGCGTAATCGAAGCCGGCGGCGCTCATCACTTCCTCGGAGCCGAGCGTTACTGGGGCGTAATCCTTAAGCTCGTAGGAGACCTCGGCGTTAAGCATGAGGCAGGCGTTAAGCACCAGTACATCCAGCTTCCCGCTCTGGCGGAGGAGTTCCGCGAGTTCAGGCGTGGTTATGTGGTTCTTGGTGACAAAGTCGAAGGAAATGGCCTTGGTTCCGGCGGCGCCGGAAGTGCCGGTGGGGGCGACGGCTACGTTCTTCATCGGGTCCACGAAACCCGTGCCGTGGTCCCAGATTATGAGAACATAATGGCGGGCTGGGAAATATTTCTTGGTCCACTGCACGAAATCCACCACGTTGCGGTAGTCGCCCATGTCCACGTTCTGGCGTTCAAGCAGCACCGGAGACTTGACGATAAGTTCGCTGGAATCCTGCTGAAGGAGGTAGCGCCTGTTGGCGTTGGAGGTAAAGTCCAGCGTGTTTATCTTCATCTTGGCGAATTCCGCCACCACGTTTACGCTGCCGGTGGTTCCGACCTTCTCAAGCTCGTTCAGTTCCAGGAGACCGGGCAGGGCGACGTCGTTGCGCGCGTTGATGAAGGCCATGACGGTCCACTCCTTTTCCGGGAGGGGGGCCAGCTCGGGCTTGGGCTTTGACTCGAAAAGCCCGAAAATTTTGGCGTCATTCGGCTCGGCCTTCGGCACTTCTATATCCTGACGGGCCTTAATGTCGCGAAGTTTCATCCCGTCGAGATTGAAGTCCGACGCGGAAAGCATTCCGGCGGAAACGGCCACTGCGCAAGCGGCGAAAAATACCGTCTTTTTCATCAGTTCTCTCCTTTGCTGCCTTATTTAATTATACATTTGAGTTCCCGCCATGCGAAGAGGCATTGGACCTATCCCGCCCGGGTCCTTTTGTCCCTTCGCACTTTCAGCCATGCGCGGAATTTTACTACTCTTTTAGATGAGGCGTCCGGCGTGACTTAGATCACGTGGAAAACCCCGCTTCAAACTGCTATCAAATATGACGGGGATGGTAAGGAGGGAGGCTGATGTACAGGATAATGCTTACGGCGGCTCTGGCCTGCGTTATGGGATGCGGCATGGCCCGCGCGCAGGATAGTGATCTGGTAAAGGCAAAGGCCAGGGCGTCATCGGATGAACTGGCGTCGGTGCTGACGCTTGTGTTCCGGGACGCCATAACCTGCGCCCCCATAGAGGACGCGGAAGTGACTTTCGAGGGGAAGACGGAAAGGACAAACGCCAAGGGATTGGCAAGCTTTCCCTTTCCCCGCATACCGGCCCATGTGGACAAGACGCTGACGGCGGTCTTCTCTAAAAAAGGATACGTCACCACGAAGGCTCCCATACTGTTTTCAGTGGGAACGGTATTTAACAATGCCTTCTCCATATCGCCGAAACTGCCTCCGGGCAAGATGCGCATAGTTCTGGACTGGGGGGAACGCCCCGCCGACATTGACGCCCATCTGGTCAAAAAAGGGGTCTACCACATTTCCTTCCGCGACACCCAGCATTACCTTGAGCAGGCCCGCCTGGACAGGGACGACATGGACGGCCACGGCCCCGAAACGATAACACTGGACAATCCTTCCGGGGACGGGGAGTATATCTACTTCGTCCACGACTTCACCAACCGCGCATCCCGGACGCAGGGACAGCTGGGCCCGTCCCACGCCAGAATAATGGTGTTCCAGAACGACGCGCTGGCTAAAACCTTCAGCATACACGGCAGCGCGGGGAAATACTGGACTGTTTTCGGCATTCGCGGCGGAGAGGTGGTTGCCATAGACAAACTCGGCGACGCCCCTCTGGACGCCATACCTTCAGCCCCAACGGGTCCTTCCCGCTCCATGCCGGAGGACTTCCCTCCCACCATACCGGACGAACTGGAATAAAGCTCCACCGTTTGACAATGAAAAAGGCCGTCCCCCACTATGGGGAACGGCCTTTTTACCGGCAAAACGCCTATTCGGCCTTGTAGATTATAACGTTTACATCTTCCAGCGTGACAAGGCCGTCCTTTATCATGCCATCCAGGTTTGGAATGAATGCGTTGATTTTCTCCGCGCTGTCCACCAGCTCTATGACCATCGGCAAATCCTCTGACAAGCGCAGTATCTTTGCCGTGTGCAAATGGCTTTTCGCGCCGAAGCCCATGCAGCCCTTAAGCACCGTGGCCCCGGCAAGGCCCTGCTCGCGCGCGAGCAGAACTATCTCCTCGTAAAGAGGACGACCGTTAAAGCGGTCCGCTTCGCCCACGAAAATTCTCAGCAGCTTCCCGTTCTCCGGTATTTTCATGTCAGCCTCCCTATATGGCCCTGCCCAGCATGACGCCCAGCCGGAACACGATTATGCCCAAAGTTACGCTGGCCAGCACATTCGCGCAGGCGGGCCACTTCTCCCCGTCCTTCCAGAGATTGGAGGTCTCCAGTATGAAGGTGGAGAAGGTGGTGAACGCCCCGCAGAAGCCGGTCATGAGGAGAATGCGGTCGTTGGGCGTCATGAGGTACTTGTACTCCATCAGCGAATCGAAAAAGCCTATCAGCAAACAGCCGGTCAGGTTCACTATGAGAGTGCCGTAAGGGAAAACAGAATCTGCCCTTACCTGAACCCAGCCGGCGAGGGCGTAACGGGCGAAACCGCCCGCTACGCTGCCTATGACCAGATTCAGGATTTTCTGCCAGGGCATCGGGTATCTCTAGCGCTTCTTCCCGGCAAGCATGGCCTTGAAGGCTTCGGCCATCGCGTTGTTTACGGGCTGGGGCGCGTCGCGGCGCGGCCCTCCGCCCTGGGGGCGGCCTCCGTCCCTGCGTCCGCCGTCGTGCGGCCTTTCGGCGCGGGCGGCGTTTCTGCTCTCCCGCGTGCCTATGACGGGGTTGCTCTTCATGGAAAGGGCTATGCGACGGCGCGGCAGGTCAACATCCAGCACGGTGACCATGACGCGCTGCTGGGTCTTGACCACGGAAGCAGGGTCGGTAACGTAATTGTCAGAGAGTTCGCTTATGTGAACCAGTCCGTCCTGATGCACCCCGATATCCACGAAGGCGCCGAAGTTCGTGACGTTCGTCACTATGCCGGGAACCTTCATGCCGGGCTGCACGTCCTCTATTTTTGATATTTCGGCGAACTGGAAGGCCTCGAATTTCTGGCGAGGGTCGCGTCCCGGCTTGGACAGTTCGTTCATGATGTCCTTGAGGGTGGGCAGGCCGACCTCGTCCGTCACATATTTCGATATGTCGATTTTGGTCCGGGTGGAGGCGTCCTTCAGCAGGTCGGCCACATGGCAGCCGATATCCTTGGCCATCTGTTCCACCAGAGAGTAGCGCTCCGGGTGAACGGCCGAGGCGTCAAGAGGGTTCTTGCCGTCCGGTATGCGGAGGAAGCCGGCGGCCTGCTCGAAGGCCTTGGGGCCGAGGCGCGTCACCTTTTTCAGTTCCGAGCGGGTCTTGAAGGAGCCGTTCTGGTTGCGGTATTCGACTATGTTCTTGGCGAGGACGCTGCCGAGGCCGGAAACGTAGGAAAGCAGTTCCTTGCTGGCGGTGTTGACGTCCACGCCGACATTGTTGACGCAGGACACCACGACATCGTCCAGGGATTTCTTGAGCGCGGTCTGGTCCACGTCGTGCTGATACTGCCCGACGCCGATGGATTTGGGGTCTATCTTTACCAGTTCGGCCAGGGGGTCCATAAGGCGGCGGCCTATTGAGACCGCGCCGCGAACCGTCACGTCCTCGTTGGGGAACTCGTCGCGGGCGGCTTCGCTTGCGGAATAGACGGAAGCGCCGCTTTCGTTGACCATGACCACCGTGACTCCCGGCAGCTTGAGCCCGCGGACAAACTCCTCGGTCTCGCGCCCGGCGGTGCCGTTGCCTATGGCGATGACTTCCACCTTGAATTTCTGGCAGAGGGCCATGACCAGCTGGGCGGAACGCTCGATCTGCCCTTCGGACTGGTGGGGGAAAATCACGTCGTGATGGAGCAGCTTTCCGTTGCTGTCGAGGCAGACGGTCTTGCAGCCCGTGCGGAAGCCGGGGTCGAGCGCGAGCACGTTCTTGTGGCCGAGGGGGGAGGCCATCAGTATTTCGCGCAGGTTGGTGGCGAACACGCCTATGGCCTCGATGTCGGCTTTCTTCTTGGTCTCAAGGCGGGTTTCCGTCTCCATGGAAAGGGACAGCAGGCGCTTGAAGCCGTCGGCAAGGGCTTCCTTGACCTGCGCGGAGCAGAGACCGCCGCCCTTGACGAAAATGCGTTCCAGAATGGCGATAGCCTCGTCTTCGGGCACCTCCACGCGGAGGGTGAGGAACTCCTCCTTCTCGCCCCGGCGCATGGCAAGCAGGCGGTGGGAAGGCGTCTTGGAGACGGGCTCCTTCCAGTCGAAGTAGTCCTTGAACTTGGCCCCGTCGTTTTCCTTGCCTTCAATGACCTTGCTGATGAAAATGCCCTTGTCGAAATAGAGCTGGCGCATCGCGGCGCGGGCAACGGCGTCTTCGGAAGCCTGTTCCGCGATTATGTCGCGCGCGCCGGCAAGGGCCTCGTCCTCGCTGGCGACGCCCTTTTCGGCGTTTATGTAGGCCTTCGCGGCGGCGAACGGATCGTCCGCGCCCTGCGCGAGCAAAAGCTGCGCAAGTGGTTCGAGACCCTTTTCCCGGGCGATTATGGCGCGGGTGCGGCGTTTCGGGCGGAAGGGGAGGTAGATGTCTTCCAGCTTGGTAAGGGTTTCGGCTTCCTCTATCTTTTTCTTGAGCTCTTCGGTGAGGAGCTTCCGCTCCTCAAGGGATTTGAGGATGGCCTCGCGCCTGGCGTCCATGGCGCGGAGCTCCTCCACGCGGTCGCGCACTGCGGTGATGGCGACTTCGTCCATGTTGCCGGAAACCTCCTTCCTGTAGCGGGCGAGGAAGGGAACCGTGGCCCCTTCGTCCAGCAGGGCCACGACGGCGGCCACATTGCGCTGGTCCTTGCCAAGCTCGGTGGAAATTTTGCTTACGTGCGCGACATTGAGGTCCATGATGGTGTTTCTCCGTATTATAAGTTGCTTCCGAAATCGCGGCCCCTTTTCCATCAAGGGGCCGGGTATGCCTATATTTTATTAAAAACAGGGCCGGTCATGCTTTCGGAGGGAGCAGTTTCCGAACGGCGAACAGCAGTCCCGCCGCAACCAGCGCGAGCGCGCCCCAGACCAGCAATTTTTCGTGTCCGGCAAGCTCGGCGCAAAGAGCGCCGTTCCGTCCGGGGGCGAGTTTTTCCTGCGGGCCGAGCGAGGCTTCCTGCCTTTTCGCGCCGACCATCTCCGAAAAAGCCGCCGCGATGTCATAGGAGGGGAAACCCGCGCTCGGGTTTCCATAATATAGCCAGGTCTCTCCGGGTTCACCTTTGAAAACAAGCCGTTCCGTCTTGTAATAGACCAGGAAGGAGCCGAGGTCCAGCGGGGCATTGTCCCCATCCACGACTTCGAAATAAAGCATGTCCTCGCCCGCGCGCCTCAGCGGGATTATGTAACGCCCGGTCCGCTCCTGCGCGTCGCGCACTATGCCGGCCTCTCCAAGCGTCCTGTCGTAGCGCGCGCCGCCCGGCTCGGTCCGCTTTTCGTAGACGCGGAAGGTGCGGGAGAAAACCAGCGCCGGGGCCTGGAAGCTTATCTGGGTTACCGGCAGATTTTTCGCAGGCAGGCGCAGTGTCCAGACCGTAACGCCGTTGGTCTTTTCGCGGGAAACCAGCTCCGGCGCCAACGTCTGCTCTATATGCTCCCTGTCCGTGACATAAGGTATCTGCCGCCCATCCCGCACCAGACGCAGGTCCGACAGGTCGCAGCGCGCGCCTGACAGGACGCCGGTCGGCAGTTCCAGCCCGTATATTCCTTCACCGGCGATTTTGACCGGAGCGCGGTATTTCCACTGCGCGGTGTCTATCTCGGCGCCCACGCCACTGACCATGGGCGCCACCGGCGGGGCTGAATAGCCCGGATTCTGGGTCGGCTGGCCGCTTATTTTGACCGGGGACGCGGACGGAGCGGCCTTCATGAGCGGAACCACGTTATAACGCGCGCGGGAGGCGAACTGGTTGCCGAAGGCAAAAGCGTAAACGCCGGTGCGTACCGGCTCGAACACCGCATAGGTGGGGACGTAATGGACGCGGACCGCCTTTATGGCGAGAGGCTCGTTGTCATAATCCAGGGCGCGAAGCCTGAGCTCCCCGGACAGGTTTCTCGCTCCCACGAAAAGCCTGCGCCTCGCGGCGCCGCCGGCCATCGAATAAACCACGTCGTCGGCAATGTCCGCGCGTCCGCCACCCTCGCTGTCGAGGAGCGTCATGCGGCGCCAGAACATTCCCTTAGGGGCCTCGAAAAGCGGCTCCACCCCGGTTATGGCCATATGCCTGGCGGGAAGCCGGAAGGAATAGACAGTTTCAGAGGAATTCGGCCGGGTTACGGACGAAACAGGGACCTCCATTGAACGGATGTCCTCCGGCTCCCTGCTGAAAGAGGCGCCGAGCGTAATGCCGCGCAGCCCTATGGGGGGAGTGGAGGAGTCGTCCACCTCTATTTTCAGATAGCGGGTCCTGACCTCCGGGAAATCCACCCTGGAGTTGCCCGGGCGCCCGGGCGCTCCGAACACCGGCGCCCCGGACACCAGCCTGCGCCAGTTTTCCTTGTCTGGCGAGGCGTAAACGGAAACCGCCTTTATATAAGTGGAGGAATCAAACAGATCCAGCGTGACCGAAGCGGTCGGACGGGAAGCGTCCGTCTCTACTATTGCGACGGTCTTGCCCTTTGCAAGGCGGACGGCGAGGCCAAGCA
>Ga0074197_1003211_pt1 | contig 10178 bp, 7 predicted proteins | sample EPASupsiteSAE305_FD_64526 | JGI IMG/M metagenome (GOLD analysis project Ga0074197, IMG submission 64526) | Bioremediated contaminated groundwater microbial communities from EPA Superfund site, New Mexico - SAE3-05 reassembly with SPADES | ecosystem: Environmental > Aquatic > Deep subsurface >...
CCAGACCGGCGATCATGCGCAGAGTTGTGGACTTGCCGCAGCCCGAGGGGCCGACGAGTACAACAAACTCTTTGTCCGCGATTTCAAGAGAAAACTCCTGAACCGCAACTACGTTCTTGTCGTCGACCTTCTTGATGCCTTTGAGTGTTACGTTTGCCATAATTTCTTGGCTTCATCGGGCGCAGCGTTCGCTCATCGCCCAACTCGCAACCGTTCGCACAAGGAACGGTCGCATTACAGCAGGTCTCCACACTGCTGCACCGCAAGCCATGCGGATGGGTATCCCTCCTTTTTAAGCGTCACGGGAAATAAGAAGTGGAGTATGCCCCGTGCGCAGGAATACAGAGAAATGCTTCTTATATTATTGCAGACGACGCACCATTTCGCAATACTTAAATCGCAAAACATATTTAGTTCAAAATCCATCTGTTTACTCCCGTCGGGTGAATCCGGGGTTGACTTAATGCATCGTATGTGATATATTACTTTTTGCACGCCGAACGGCGCTTGACGCGGGGTAGAGCAGTTGGTAGCTCGTCGGGCTCATAACCCGGAGGTCGTTGGTTCAAGTCCATCCCCCGCAACCAGTAAAAAACCGCCCAATTCGGGCGGTTTTTGCCTATCTTGAGAATCATTCTCGGACATATAATTGCCTCAGAACCTACTAGCTGCTGTTTATTTGTTGTTTGTTGGGATGATCGGTGGTTTGTAATCATTCGAGATTAGCGAAAGCATCTGCGCCTAATGCTTCGATAATTGACAGATTAGCTTCGATTATCAAAATCATCTATGAGTATCATATGATATTGGTTGTCACTAAAAAGAATTCGTGCGATTCTTGTAATTTCTAATGTAGCACTTACGGAATCCCACCTCCCAAATTCAGCCCATGAAAACAGTATGCTTCGCTAGAATTTTGTCTGTTTTTCAAGAATTGATCTTCCAATCCTTTTGAGATTATTCTGAATAATTTCTTCAATAGTATCCTGATTTAAACGGTGTCTTTCCCCTAAAAATTGATATACCTCAATAACATCCCAAGGCATTAGTGGCAAAGAATTCTTTGTAGCAAAAGGGCCATCTGTTTCCGGTAGTACTCTATCTAGAGGCACTAAACCAGCTGTTCGTCTGCCGCTAAAACTGCTTAACATAGCTGGTCCGATACTAAACCAACATCCTAGGTCAATTGCTTGTAGTACTTCTTTCTCAGATCCCGTAAACCAATGCAACACCGGAATACTATTTTGCACATGCTTCGCAATTTTTCTTAGCACATGTTGAGTAGCACAGCGCGAGTGGATACTAATGATTCTGCCGCCATTGGCTTCGCATTCCTGTAAGATCTGACTGAAAATATCTTCTTGCAATGGGAACGTTTCTCGATATTGAGTAGATCCATCAATTCCAACTTCACCAATGTAATTTACGGTCGGAATTGATCTCAATAAAAGATCGAGTTCATTTTTCTTTTGCTGAACGATTTCAGGATGTAGTCCCAACGCAACCTTTATATTCGAATATTTTGCAAACTTATCCCGCGCTATTGCCCACGCTCGCGGGCTAGTGGTAACAGCAAGAGTGAATTTGTTTCTGGAAGCAACCATTGGAAGCAAATTCATTGCATCTTTGTATAAATCAAGATGGCAGTGGAAATCGATCATACAACCCCAAATCTTTCAAGTAAAAATCCTAATTCGTTCAATCCACGTGTAAAAACATCCAAATACTGTGTTCGTTCCTCAGTTGATGTTTTGGGCAGCTTTCCATATGTTAAGCTTTCGCTACCGTCGTTGCGAGCACGCAAATACGAATAAGCCACCGCTTGAACATCTTGTGAACTTGCGGTTTTCAGGTCATTAACACAGTACCCTTTTTGAGTTCCATCTTCAATCTCCGCATGTAGATAGGCAGCACGTCGAACTAAGCAAGGCACACAAGTCCCACAATGAGTAAGGGCATGCCTTCCATACTTCCCACAACTGACAGATGCGTTGATTAATTTCTTGAGCAATTCTTGGTCTAAGCAGTTTTTCAACATCTCGCCCTTTGTAAAAAACCTGTATGGTTGTTTAAGCTCCGCTTCGATCCCTAAAGCATTCCAAAGTTCTTGAATCCCCGATAAATAGACTGGTTGAGTTGTTTTTGTACTAAGGCTTCCTTCCCGTAAAGGACTAAGCGGAATGTTCAAGCTAATAAATCCATTTTCGGGAACAAAAACCTCAATCTTTCTCTCTTGTTTTATATCCACATGTGATAAAACCAGCAATGCGAATGCGAAGAAAAGAATTGATCTAGCTCGAGTTGAAGGCTCGGTGTCTCCTGGACAATTAATAACCCCGCCCCATTGACTGAAGCGGTTTTGTGCTCCCATTGCACAAGCAAAGGCATACTGTGCCTCGCTGCTGCCACGCGAAATTTGAGATACAAATATTGGCATTCTGCTTTGGGATACTAAATCTATTGCACCTACTAAACTATCCATACCGCCTGAGAGTAAGCAAACAGAGTCCCCTTGCGATAAAGCATGGCCTTCTCTAATCGCAGGAAATACAATGCTTGAAGACTCGTGAAAATGCAAGTCCCAAAAATCCCCGGTAAGAAATCTAAGTGTAAACTCAATTTTTTGTTTTTCTTCCTTCCAGATCTCAGGTGCCTGTAAATGAACATGCAGTTCAATCGATCGTGTCCAACCATCTGCGCTTTGATTTCTCAGCACTGCGTGATCAGCAGCAACCACCGAGAATGCAAATGTTACGAAATCCATTATTTGTACAGACGGACTTAACTCTTGTCTTTTTATTTCGCGAAGCAACTCGGGTGCAATATTCCCGATTCTCGAATTGCCTACTGGTCTTGAGTATAATACAAAGTATCTTGTTTCATCATTTAGTACACGTGGTAAATCCTCTCGTAGGCAACATACTATTTTATTCATAGAGCCCCCTCGTATACTAAAAAAGTATTCTCAATTGCTTTCTGTAAAATATCTGCTAAATTCTCTGTGTTAATCCCGCTAATTGCCTTGCGTACTATTTCGATTTGAACAAATATTTCAGCTTCGACATACTGTTGCATTTCAATTATCCGTTGCATCTTTGTTTGAATTGGAATTGACGAATCTTCATATCTCTGACCAATATCAAAACATATCCGTTTATAAGCTTCAATTCCTAGAAACGATTCAATAAGCCTCCAAATATCGTCATCGTTAAGTTTAAGCAGATTAATCTCTGCGTTTTCACGGCAAAGTTCAGTTAATGCTTGCTCTAGTGATGCTCGGCTTTGAGATTCATCTTCACTTCCCCCTTGTGCAGCAATCCTCAACACTAATTCATCAATAATTTCACTCGTGCTTGCATCACGTTCAATAAGTCCTGAAACCCATGCATTTATATCTTCGTTCGTTCCTTCTTGTATACGATGCAAGTATTGAGCCAATGCCGCAGCTGATCTGGTCGATAAGCTCATACGCTTAGCGACTCGTTTCGCACCACCCATTCCATTGCGTGAATAGTACCCTATTGCTCTAGCGAGTGATTGAGTGCTGCCTGTTTTTATGAAATCGCCTAGTGATCGACGCGCTCCAGCATAACGTCTTGAAGGTGCTATCTGTTGTTCAAGTTCATCAAGTGTTGGACTTGGTTCTTTTGTTGGTTTGATATTCAAGTCAGCAACAGGTTTTTCATCACAAGGCAATACAATATCATCCAACCATGGGGGATCGAATGGCACGCCTTTCCCCGGACCTGAACTTGATGCAGAAGTACCCATAAAGCTCCTCCTCGATACTATTATTTCTTATGCTTAGTAATCTCAATCGCGCTTTTAACCGCAGTAGGCGTGTTTACATCATCTCTCCAATGTTTGATCAATTCATTTGCCCATGTTTCATCCCTAAGAAACGGTAAAAAGACAGGGCTAATTTTTGTTGGAGGCAATTCAAATAAGAAACTAGATAATTTAGCACCCAAAGCAGGATATGCGGCGGTAATGTGAAACGTCATTTGAACTTTTTCTAATTCATATTGACTTTCTCTAATAATCCTGAAAAGCTTGTTTAAAATGCGCTCTGCTTCAGTTTCCCCAAGTTTCTTCAATTCATCTATAAGAGGTTGTGTGAGTTTTTTCGATAATAGGATAGCCTTCAAGACACCCTCCCCAGCAGGTGAAATTTCATCGCCACTAGTAAATAGTATTGATTTGTCTCGACTAAGATAAAGTAGCGGTCTAAGATCAAGTTCTCCAAGCTTTGGTTCAAGTTTTAGCCAATCTTGCACAAATGGTGCATTCCAGCTCTCATGAATTCCTTCAATCTTATCACCGTCAGTAACTTTTTGTTCGACATCGGCCAAGAAGGGAATTTTTCCACTTTTCTGATCAATATTCTTAATTAAAACATCATATGCAGCTGGAGTAGCACATCGTTCAAATAATTGCATTTTCACAATTTGATTGAAGGCAACCGGTAATCCTTGGGCTTTGGCGATAGCCTCTCTGATAAGCAAATTATTCAAGAACCGCTTGATAAGTCTCGGATTGCCACTTATCTGGTCCGATGATACCATGATAGTTGCTAATTGATCGGCAATGTCGATTTTCTCAGACATCTTCGCTGCTTCTGTCACAAAAGCATCCTCTAACTTCTTACGTGTTACTTCACCCATCCATGCTCTAGACACTAATTCAGCAATACTCTTTTCTGCTGTCGATAGTGTTCCTTCGGCAATTACTCCTTTGCGACGTGCTTCGTCCGCGAAAAGCATAACCATATAACATTTAACTTCCGCAATACCAGGCCTTGGAACTCGTAACGGAACTTGAATTAGCTTGTCAAAATAACTCGTCACATGTTCTTCCGACAAACTGACATCCGAGAAATGAGCTCGAACCGCATTTCTGATCATTTGCTCATCTGCGGCGATAATAAATGCAGTATTCGGAGTGAAAAGCAAAAGTCTCATTGCTTCTAGTGTTGAAATTGCAGTTTCAGGTAAACATCTGTCAAGATCATCAATAAGCAAAACTAAAGTAACTCCCAGTTCTTTAAGAAGTTCACCGAAAGTGTCGCGTAAACTCTCTATCTCTTGGGGAAAAGACATCGTGGCCTTTTCTTTAAGCAACTTCTTCAATTCAGGGCTCAACCCAGTATATGCAACTCGTAACTCTTCAACATCTTGGGAAGAAGGAAGCCCATCGCTTTTCAGTAATCCACCAACAGCACCAACGACTGCCCCTATAGGCCCGGCAACAGTTCCGCCAAGAATTGCGCCAGTCGCAGCTGGAACCATTAGTTTTGCAAGTTGTAACCAATCAATACGTCTTGCGAACTCGATAGCTTTTTCTTTTCCAGTTTTCCGCTTTTCAGATTCCTGCAAGAGTTTGCTAGATACTACTTGTAATAAAGCAGCGCGAGCATCATCATATCCTTGATATAACCACGCATTGAACTCAAGAAACACATATTGATTCTTTGCATCAATCTTCTGTAACGATTGTCCTATCATTTTTACCAAGGACGACTTGCCGGTTCCCCAACCCCCAGAGACCCCAACGGATATTGGTTGTCCATACGAATCAACGATAAGTTGAGCTGCAGTATCAGCCACAACTTTAAAATTCAGAAGATCTCTTGTGGTTTCAATATCATTCCACATATTTACCTCGCAGCTGCTATCTATAGCGCATAAAAATCAATCATCTAGTATGGTATTAAAGAACAAATACTATGTCTTGTAAATGGGTTAATTGAAGCATAAATGATCAAATCACTACAATCATGAAATTATACTCAAGAGTAATATTACTCTAAATGATTGCATTGCCGAGGGCGTAAAACTCCTTTTTGCTTCGATATCTACTTGCCGCACAAACAGCCATTTCTTACAAATATACCACCAATTTAAGTTTTGTGAAGTTTTTTTTTGACGAAAATAGTGAACCCGCAATAATTTTGTTTTACACTTAACAGTATAGTTATTTCAATATAATTCTATTGAGGTGCATATGAGTATAAACGAGTTATTTGACCCTTTGCTCTTTCATCGACCTGCTATGATCAATGGTGCCCCTTATTATGCATGCACACAGATTTATTATTTTGATAATGATATTGCGTTCAACTTAGTGTTGTTTAAAAATGGCGTGAAAAATTCGTTTTCTAGTACTGACTCGATTCAAATTCTCAACTATGACATAGCGACTATGAATCTATATCCAATAGAAAGAAACTTAATCAATGAAATTGTGAAAATTCTAAAAATCCTCCCGCTCAAGGAAGAAATTCAAGTAAGGCTACTATCTGTGCCAAGTGAGCGCAAATACTATGGAACAGGTAGTCAAACTTTAAAGCTTGCAAACCATGTGTTTTGCCAAGTTGCAGATAAATCTAGGATTATCGCAAGTAAAAAGAAAGTCGGGGTGATACTCGAGGATGTCAATTCTCGAATTACTCCGTACTCTTTCTGTTTCTTCTGCAATAACGAAACTGACTTTAATGTCTGTATATCCGTTGTTCCTGATGATATTCGTGAATGTAAAAACTGGCACTTCTTGGCAGGTTATAAAATAGAAATAGATGATATAATCGAGCCAATAGTGTTTATGCCGGTATTAGTTTCTATCACAGAAAATGGAGTCTTTATTGCTTCAAAAATCTACGAGCTGATTATTCTAAGCTCGAAATCTTTTCATGGCTTAAAAGCTAAGATGGTTCCTCCTGAAATTCTTGTAGACTTTATGCTCAGCATTGGTGGGTTTCCTCATCGAGTAAGTTTGCCTGATAACGTTTTACTAGCTCATGATTGGTATACTGTAGTAATTCCAATTTGTACTTTACATATTGAGAATGAGATTGATCTCGGTAATGTTCGCTTTGTATCTAGGAGCAATCCTTATGTGAAAAACATGCTTTCATTTGCCGTAAGTAACCTCGACCAATATTCGTCGTTTGCTTTTGTTCATGTAAATGAGTCCCTCCCTTTTGCGGCTTACAAGAAAGCTTGTGAGCAAATTGAAAGAGGCCTTGATTTGCTAATCAGTTTGCAGCGTCGTGATTTACTCGCTCCCATGAATCCTTTTACTAGCTCTGTATATAGTTTCAACTTGTCAAACCTCGAATGTAAAGTACTAAAAGTTGCGCCAATCGCGTACATTACCTCGTCATTATCAAAGCAAGAACTGTACTTTGATGATTCTCCCCTACCAGACGATAATAAAGTAAATGCATCGGATGCAATTGTTGGCTCGATAAATGAATTATCTCACGTCGAAATGCTACTAATAGCCTCCAGCGACGGTAATAGGCCAGAAATCGAACCAATATTGAATTCATTTCGTTGGGCTAGAAAAGCATGGGAATCGAGAGATACTGAAGATGCAATTATTTATGTGTGTATTGCTCTTGAGTTTCTTGTAGCAAAAGAAGAAAATGCTGCATTGATTGATAAATCCAAACGAAAGTTACTAAAAAACGATATTGAGGCAAGTATTCGGAGAATATTTGAGATTGGAGAATTAGAATGTCAGTTCGTTAACAAGGTAATTGATAAATTTGATTTTGCATATTCTGATACGCCATTCATGGAAAAGCTAGCCAGGCTTATTAAACGACTAGATATTCCCATCTCTAGTAGAGAATTTGAATTGATTAAAGATTTGCGAAAAAAGAGAAATGCGATTGTACACGGAAAAGGTCGCTCCGAAACACCTGTACTCGATATCGAACGTGTGTGTGAATCAATAACCACCATAGCGTTACATCTGATGAATTCATTGGAGGAATAATGTGAGTCTAGTTGATATTTGTGAAGAAATCGGTATGGAAATAAGGCAAACCCCTCAGGGGCGACTGGTTTGCAATGAAATACAAAAAATGGAAGAAGAAATCCCAGAGATTGAATTATCGTTGTTCCATCAAATTGAAGAAAATTACTACTTTTCGCATCATTTTTTTGCTGGTAAAATAGCCGCAGAAGCAATACAGAATTATCCCAAAGAGAATGAACTGGCACTATTAATCAATAAACTATCCGCGTACCCCTCAATATTTCGTTATGGCGATTCAGTTGTGCCTGTTGGACAGTTCGTTCAGGATATCACAACAAAGGCATTTCAATCCGAGGTGCGATATACTCTCCCCGGAATGTTAACACCAACACCTAGGTTGATCCGTCTTGTTCAAGACTTAACAGTTGAGTGTCAAAAAACAAATATTGTTCAGAACTTACTTCGCATTGCAAATACTGATTCGCAGTTTCTTGATCTGTTGCATAAGTTTGAATCAACTAGAACCGAGCGGCCCAACGCTACGTATAGCAAACATGATAGGCAAATCATACCCCACTTTATTCGGCTGGGATATAAGAAAAATAGCGTTGAGATTATTTATGCTTTCAAAAGCATTGTATCTTTTATCGAAACATCAATTTACGATGGTTTTCGAAACAACATTTTTACCCTCCATGAGATCGAAGATATTCAGTCGAAAAAAACAAAACGTATTTCTGAAATAACAGTTTTGCGTGCACAATTACAGCCCAACGAGAATACACTAATGTTAAACGAAAAATGGATAATGCGTTTTATTGAATCCAGTGGCAGGCAAAGATATGGACAAATTTATGTAAAACGATTTGAATATAATCATGATCAACCCCCTAGAATTTTCATAGAGGCTTTGTTATATGATATCTTGTAAAACATTCAGAATGTCATTGCAAAGCAAGTTCATTCTAGCCACATCTGCATATGTATTGTTTATCACACTATACAGCCCGAAAGTCGTCTGAACGAAAACAGATCACCCAATCTATGTCTTACAGAACCCTTCCAACACCTCCGCCGCCTTCTCATCCGCCGTCCTGATCGCATGCGAGTAGATGTTCGCCGTGGTCGATGTTTGCGCATGTCCCGCCCTGTAGCTCACCGTTTTCAACGGAATACCAGCCGCAAGCAACAGCGTAATGTTCGTGTGGCGCAAGGAATGAATCGAAATCTGCGGCAAGTCTGTACGAGAAATGAAATCGTGGAACCAACCCGTTATGCTATCCGGGTGAACTGGTGTGCCGTCATCTTGCGTGAACAATCGATCGCAATCGACCCAACGATCCCCCATTGCGATTCGTTGTTTCCGTTGCCATTTGCGATGCGTTTTCAGGAGTTCGAACGCCTGTTCTGGCAGTTTGATCGTGCGCACTGAGGAATCCGTCTTCGTGCCTTTTGTGAATATCCCCTTCTCAGGCAAGTATTGCGATGTACGGCAGATCGTGATCATATGGTTGTCAAAGTCGATGTCCTTCCATTCCAGCCCGCAGAGTTCACCGCGCCGTACACCGCTTAGCAGAAAGAACCGAATCATCACCTGATTCTGGTATGGTTCGTTATCCAGCAAGCGCAAAAGCGTCGCGGTCTGCTTTTCATCGAGATACTTGGCTTCTTTGCGTTCGAACTTCGGCGGTTTCACTCGCCGTGAAGGATTATCTGGAATTACCTGCCAGAACACCGCTTGGTTCAGGATCGACGAAATCAACCTGTGATGGTGACTGATCGTCTTCCCCGCCAGTTGATGCACTGGTTTCGTCGTTTCTAAACCTTCCTCAAAGGAGATCCCGAGGATGTCGCAGGCTACCTGCGCAATGCGAATATCAACGCCTTGTCCACGAATGAGGCGATATATCGTGTTCACATGGCATTCCGCTTCGTCCGCCAAAGCCTGTCGTGTCATGCCGGTTTTTTGGAACACAGAAAGTAAGCGGGGTGTCGCTTTGAACGACACCCCGCTTTGATTTTCAATGTTTTGTAGACTGGCATAGAATGCCATCAGATGATGTGGTTGGAGCTTATCCAGCCGGATATAACCGATCGCTGGGAGGATGCGTCTGAGCAATTCCTCATATCGAACAAGTGTCTTAGGTGCTAAATTCGGCTCGGCATAGTCGTGTTTCCAGCGTTCGACGAACTCCGCAAACGTCACATGCCCATCCAACACTTGACCCGTGCGCACTCTGCGTTCGAACAGAACCGCTTGTGTGTTCAGTTCTTCTTTAATCTGCCGCTTCGTCATGCCGGGATCGGGTCTCCACGTCATGGTTTTACGTTTTTGCTTTCCATCGAGGCCGTACCCCTCGCTGACCATGATCATGTAGCCACCGTTTCGTTCCAATATGGTTGCCATTTTGCAT
>Ga0074197_1003212_pt1 | contig 10177 bp, 10 predicted proteins | sample EPASupsiteSAE305_FD_64526 | JGI IMG/M metagenome (GOLD analysis project Ga0074197, IMG submission 64526) | Bioremediated contaminated groundwater microbial communities from EPA Superfund site, New Mexico - SAE3-05 reassembly with SPADES | ecosystem: Environmental > Aquatic > Deep subsurface >...
ATCCGAAATTTCAACCTTTTTCGTCAGCGGATCGCTTTTTGCAATCGAATCGAAAAATGTCGTCTGTTCTCTCGTACATCAAGAGCTGACCTCCATACTGCACGCCAGTGAATACAATCTGGGAGTCATCAGCTACGATAAACGGATGGTGAGTGTCATTTCTCTAGCCAAATTGCTTGGAATGGAGAAAAAATACGATAAAGAGAGCGATACGATCATCCTTGTCAAAACGGTCATTGAAAAACAAGTCGTGTATCTCGGGTTCGTCGTCGATGCAATCTACAGCAGCCCAGAAATTCCGCTCCGCTCCATCAGCCAATACAGCAATGTCCTGAAAAATGAAAATTCATTGACCAAAGCGGTCATCATCCCCGATAATGCCGAAGATTTCGGAAATGAGATGATCTCGATTCTCGATATACCGAAAATCTATTCTCAACTAGTACAGCCCTACGCCCACCCGCTTCACAAAGTGATGGCGTAGGCGTTAGTGCGCAGGAGACTCGCTGTAACTAAGCCGTAAACCATCCTCACTCATCACAAATCCATGAATAGCGATTTTCCCCTCATGGACGAGGCGGTGGTGCTTGGAGCAGAGCGGAATGAGGTTGTAGCGGTATTTTTTTTCATTTTTTACGCCCTATTTATGGGAGTTACAAGTATATCGTAAAAAAAATATGTGAAGTTTTTGTGTAGTTTATATTGCATCAAATTGCATCAAAATTGATATTTTTAGCAATTTTTGCACTAACTTAAATAGATTTTTCAATATAAAAAATGGAGATTTTTTGTATAGAACTGGATGAAAAAACAAAAAAATATATGGAGCTACCGTTTTAGAAGATATTTTTAAAACGCAAAATACTCTTCATAAATTTCATGCAACTCATGAAGCTCTCTGTCATCTCTTCTGTAAGGCTTGAGACCTTCCGATAAGGCATACATCGTTTCGAAAGGTATGGCTATTTTTTGAGATAACTCCTCATAAACGTAAAAACGATGTGCAGGCTCGAGTAATCGATCCGATAGAGAGCGTAATGTTTGGAGTATCTGAGGGTCATCACTTTGTCGAATAACCTTCAGAAGGGCGAGAAATTGATGAAACTCTTGTTCAATTTTATGAAAATATTCTGTACCTTTATCAAGATCATCCCTCATCAAAAATATTTCTGCCACTTTTTGTTGAACTTCCAAAAGTTCCACTGAATTGTCTTGCAGTTTATCGATCAGACCAAATGCGATTGATGGATAGTGCTCGACGATAGCAAAAGCTATTTCGATGAGAGCGCTATCATAATCATATTGGGATATTTGATCATTCTTGAGCATGAGATCGATCAGATATAGAGTGGATGAAATTTCTTCTTCATTCATCTCTGCGGCAGCTTTGTACCCATTAAATCCGTAGCAATACTGTATAGGGAGTTCAGATATAAGAACGTTTGCTTGATCGGGATCATCTGGGTAGATTGTTTTGGCGATGTGATAGTAAACGTTTTGAAGAACATATTTTGTTTGGATATCACTCACCAGACTCAATGCTTCCTCTTTCTCAGAAACAATCAACAACTTAACCATCTGTTCAAGAATTTCATCACGCATCCGTATTAAATTCGATGGGATTTCTGGAAGAACTTTTCTTGCTACGGCGATATCATGTGAAGCGATAGCATAATTAGAAAGGTTTTCATAAACTTTGTAGGTTTTGTACTCAGCAAGTTCTTGCAGATATATGGCTTTGAGTTCATCGAGGCTTTTTGAGAGCAGTTGCGATGTTTCGATTTGATCAAGTGTATAGCAGACATTTTTTAGCGCTTCATACAGTTTTTGAAAATCTTGAATCTGATCTTTTTGTTTCAGAAGCATCGCCACATACACTGCTTTATGATTACAGCAATACAGCTCTCTCCAATCCTCAATAAAGTGGAAAAACTTCTCCAAAAAATCGGGATTAGAAATATTGATGGCAACGTCGTAAAATAGTTCATAGAGCTTGGCTTGATAGAGTTTTTTGAAGTATATGGCGTGTGCTCTGTCTCCAAGCGCTAATGACAATTGGAACCCTTCGACTGCATTATCAACACTTATTTCATTGGCTGATTTGAGATTATCTAAACGATTTTGGGCTGTTTTAGGTGTCATATTTCCTCTTTTTTTTCACCGTTCACAGTGAACTTTCGGCTTGTCGCAATCGCTGTTTTAGCCAGAGCAGTGTTACTTGGCAAATATTTAATCTCCATATTACGGGTTAAATTCCCCAACAAAATAACTTTATTAAACATGACATACTCCTCGTATTTTTACTCTATTCTATGTGAATTTTTAATTATCAGAATGCAAAACTCCAGTATTTATTGAAGATTTCTATCTTCTTTTTCCAGCATTTGTTTTTCTGCTTTCAAGTCCTCTTTCAGCTCATCAAAATAGGCATCCCAATCTTCAAGGGTAGCAATGGTTTGATACGTATCGTCGTCTAAAATATCGTCGATTTCCGATTCGAGATTGGCGATTTTTTCTTTATACTTTTCGATTTTTTCTTTTAACAACTCTTTGTCGTTGATTTGATCGCTTAATATCTCGCTTTCTAAACTGTTTTCTAATGTATCAAGAATCTTTTTGATTTGAGCCAAATCTTGTTTTTTATACGCATTGTTGAGTTGTTGCATGATTTCTGTCGATTGCTGTTTCAGATTATTATCGGAGATCATATCGGGATGACATAGCTTTGCAGCTTTTCGATAGAGTCTTTTGAGTTCAGCTTTGTCTTGCTCATTTATCTTGATTGTATCTTTTTGCTCTTCCTTGATATGTTCATATGCATCGTCAAATTCATCGTAATACCTTTTAGCTTCTTCATATTGCTTGAAGGAGGTGTCATCATCTATCTCTTTTTTGATTTTTTCAAGCTTTTTATATTGCTTTGCCAGATTTGCTTCAAGTTTGGACAATTCATCTTGCAAATCATTATAAGCGTTCAGTAGTTCTTTATAGTTTTCATTATTCTCATCGATCATGCCGAGAGTTTCTTTGAGCTCTTCAACAGTGCTTTTAATCTCAAATATCGATTCTTGTGTGTCATCGTAGATGCGTAAATCTTCTTGGTATTTGGTTTTGAGATTTTGCAGTTTGATGGTTTGTTTGTATAATATCTCTTTTTTGAGGTTCAAAATAGACTTGATAATATCGCCCACATGAAGATTGTATTCTCTATTGAACTCATCGAGTGCATTGAGATATTCTGTTTTTTGCTCGAACAATTCTTGGAATCTGTTTTCCAGGGTTTTGAGTTCCAGTTTTAACCCTGAGAGTTCTGGATCGACATAGATAGTTACACCGCTAAATTTGAGCAAGTATGCATCGATCATCATCGACGCATCACTGTACTGAGCGTTTTTAAGTTTTTGAAGGATCGTTTGAACCTCGTCATCGATATCGATATCGAGTGATAATATCTTGGAGATTTGGAGTTCTATGATCTCTTCATCTTCGATGGTGATAGAGCTTTTGATAATTTCGAGCCGTTTGAGTATCTGCGTAATCATATCTCGATAAAGTTTCCTTTTTTTCTAAAATGGTCTATTTCTTCTTTAGTCAATTTACGCTGTATTTGTGGCGCTTCACTTACACGGATATATTGATCTATTGCTTCATCAGATGTATTAAAGTAACCTTTTTCATCCATTGCTACTTCATTCGAGTTGTTAATCGAATACAGTAAACTTCCCGAATGTATATCCCAAATTTTTATACTATTATCGTTACTAGATACTATTCTCTTCCCATCTGGGCTAATTGCAATAGAATGTACGTAGTCAGAATGCCCTTTAAATGTTTTCAGACATTCACCACTTCTAATATCCCAAATTTTAATACTACCTTCAACGCTTCCAGATACTATTCTTTTCCCATCTGGGCTAATTGCAATGGCGCCTACAAAGTCAGAATGCCCTTCAAATGTTTTCCGATACTCACCAGTTTGAATCTCCAAGATCTTGATAGTCTTAATATTATTTTTATAAATAAGTGTATTTCCATCAGGAGTGATAGCAAGCTTATAAATGTCTGGACCATGTCCTTCAAGGATGCGAAAACATTCTACACTATTTATGTCCCAAAATTTAATCTTAGGATGATCAGCACCTCCACCTGAAATAATTGTCTTTCCATCAGGAGTGAGAATAAAAGATGAAATATTTTCTAACATCCATCCATCACTGAGACTATTCAGGTGCTTGCCATTTTGCATATCCCAAAAATCAACTGTAGGACCACTTTTCGAAATGATTGTATTTCCATCGGGGGTGATGCCAACACCAGTGATCCCATCCATGTTCCCTCCACACCTGTGCAAGCACTGTCCACTTTGCGTATCCCAGACATATATCATTCCATTCAATGATCCACCTGAAACGAGGATATTACCATCGGAACTGATAGCAAGCGAACCTGCTGTATCTGCATTCAAAGTGAGCAGGCACTTTCCATTTAGAATGTCCCAAAATTTAATACTACCATTCTGACTTCCAGAGACAATTTTTTTTCCATCAGGACTGATTGCAATAGAATATACTTGATCGTAATTTTTATTTTCTATCACAAATGGTCTATATTTAAAGTTCTCGACTAAATCTTTTATATTTTTTTGACTTAGTATCTTTTTTGTGGTATCCAGTAGATTTTTAGCTTTACTAAGTGCTAAAGGATTGTTTTGATTTGTTGTTATAAGATCTGAGCTCATATTTGGTCCAATATAATAATTTCTTCAATAAATTCTGATTTTGGATATTCAGAAATCAGAATCGGATAAGAATTTTGACTAATAATTTTGCCAATTACTTCACTTGATGGGTGATGTTTATTATTTTGCTTGGCTGAAATAGGACAAATGTAGTTTTTGTCATCTAAAACACTTTCATTAAAATTTTGAGTCGCACCATGATGAGGGATTTGTATTGTACCAATATACTCCCAGTAGTTTGAGTAAATATTCTTAAGATTAACTACATTCAAATCTGCATCACCCGTATAAATACAACTTACTCTATGAGTCCGCTCCAATATAAAAGAATGAATTCCATAAATACACTTAATATTGCCAATATGCTCTTTTTCTATGCCTGAGTACACGATCATAGAGTTTTCATTGATACAAGTGTCACTTCCATCTTTTGGAAGACTTTTATAAATAGCGTTAAAGCTTTTTTTACCATTTCTACCAATATCATTTACAATTTCATGAAGAGTATACTTAGCATTCTCTTTTAATTTATGAACATCAAAACCTTTCTTTACAAGTTCTTGTTTTAATATACAACTTCTTACAGAAGACTTGTGATTATAAGGGATAAATACCCAGGTTTTCATCGATGGGAAGCTTAATGTGTATAATATCGTCCCACTAGAAATTTGATCACCATTTTTTAATTCGTCAATATTTTTTCTATTTGTATCATCGCTTAGTGTGTTGGTTTCATTTGCTTTGACATAGATAATTTCCGTCTCTTTTCCAAAAAACTTTTTTGGATCACTGATAAGTACATTGATACCTTTCTTAAGTACTCTGTGAAGATTAATCAAAAAGTTTTTTTGTTCATCATCCAATAGAGGAAGAATAACTTTTTTAATTAGCGTATGATTTTTTAATACAGATATTTTATTGACATGATCCGAATCAAAATGAGAAATAAAAAGTATGTCGATTACCTCTTCCTTTTTGAAAGCATTCGTTATAACCGTATCTGCAGTTTTTGAATTATGTCGTCTTCCGCAATCATAGACAATATTAAAATTTTCATGTCTTTCAGAGTAAAATGCACCTTGACCAATTGGATGAAAGATTCTTTGTATCATCGTACGACCTTTTAAATATATAATTCTGGGAATTTCTCAACAGCCTCGTCGTGTGGAAGAATTAACTCTATTTCATTCTCCAATAAATGCAGATAACCTTTAAATTTCATCATTTCAATCATATGAGCATTTGAAGTCATCAGGATTTTGTTGGTGATATCCAGCATTGTTTTTGATTTTGAAAGTGCTATTAGTGTTTTGGTTGATTGTGATTAGATCATTATTCATATTATATTGTCTCTACATACATAGTTCTGGATGATCATTTGGATTACATTTTTCAATAAATTCAGAATTCAAAAAAAATAATGGAATTAATCCAGATGTATTACCTATTTTGTTTTGATATTTTGATTCCAAATAATGTAATGCTATCACTGTATCCCCATGGTTCAGTTTATTACAGTCGATGCAAATACCAACGGTCATATGCCTAATAATCTGTGTTAAATATCTACTATCTATACAAATGAAATCACTTTCATTTAATCGGGTGCCATTTTTATCTGTTAACGTTGACATGTGTTTTTTCCAAAGTTACATAATTAAACAATAATACCATCTCCATTGATATTTACCTAATGTTTTTAATCAATTTTTTTCTTCATTTATTTGTCTTTTGAAATCAATATTTTGTAAATTGTTATCAAAAGCATCCTTTATCGATTGGATACCTACTCCTAATGGTGGAAGTTCCGCTTTTACACCATCTCTTGTAATTTCAATTTTTCCGCCAGAAAATACAACTGCTAGAGTTAAAACTATTATTGAAGCGACAAAAGTATTTATGATCGGGTTCTCTCTATGAATGTCTAATAAATAAATATCAAATTCTTTTGGGATATCTAAAGTTCTAGCATAGAAGGAAATATTTTTCTTCCGAAACATTAAGTTTTGCAATGTATCAATAGGTAAATTGATTAAATCATTTATAGACTTAATATTATTCTTACTAATTAATTCATAAGCTAAGGAATAAGCAGCTACAAAATGATATTGAAAGTATGAAAACTCTCGCATTGAGATTAACCCATTATCCGTTTCAATTCTGCAAACTATACTTTTACTTGTATCATTAATCATTTTGAATTCTACTTTGATATATTTGAACTTGAAATTTCATTAATCGAGTTCTGTAATTCCAGACTCGAGTATCTCATTTTTTAAATTTATAAGTCTTTCTTGTACTGTAATGTCATTATTTAGATCTACAATGTAAGGTGCACGAATTATGTCAAATGGAAAATCATGACTTTCCATTTGACTGTTCATCCAATCATTGATGGACACACACTCATCTGGCCATAAAACCACATCGCACTCGTAGTTAAAATTTTGAACGCTTCCAAAAGCATTTCTTGTGAGATTACTACTTCCAATAATTCCGAATATAGGTTCATCATCATGAGATAGTATATAAACTTTTGCGTGCCAGTGAAGGCCATTTTTGTAATAGCAATGGATATTTGCTCCATATGATCTCATATTATCTCGAAAATTTTTGTAAGACGGTTTCCATGTAGGATTATGTATACCAACCGTATCTAGTTTTATTTTAGATTTTGCCACTTCTAATCCAAAGTTATTTTCATTGGATACTTGATAGGAAGAGCTTTTAAAATTTTCTTGAAAGAAACCAGAACATAACAAAGCATTATTACCTGCACCTGTTGCTATAGAACCAATTAATAAATCACGAAATTGATTGATTGGAAGTTGACTCCTCAAAATAATTGCAATTCCCATGAGGCTAAATCTCCTAGTTTTTTGATTCTATTTTTCAACCATCGCTTTGATGATCTCTTTAACTATACCAATCAACAAATCACTGCCTTGTTCCTCTGGGTTTTTCAGATTAAAGGCTGAGACACCTACCGTAAACTTGTTTTTGCCATCATCTATATTGACAATGAACGTAGCGTGGGTTTTCTTTTGATCGCCATTATTGACACTCAGATTTCTATATCCACTGATTTGAAGACCGCTTGCATTGAAATCCGTAAAATCATTCTTTACTTCGTTTTGTAAATGTGCAAAGATGAAATACGACGTAGAGGCATTGATTACCTGTCGCTTTTCATCTTTTTTAACTGCCACTCCGAAAAGTCTTGAATTGACCATGTTGCCATCGTTATTAAAAACACTGTAGGCTTTGACATTTTGCATTAATGACGCCTGTACGCCATATCCTAACGGAATTGTCGCTCTACGGTTAGGATTTTCCATATCAATGAGTGAGATCATACTTCCTAGTTTAGTGTCTTTTTCACTTAATCCTATGGGTTGTGCATAACCAAATTTGAGAAGTCCTAAGTGGATATCCATAGGGGTAAGTTTTTTAGTCATTTGAACTTCGGATTGTGACTTTACCCATGCTTCATTAGATACATCGTCACGCAGTCTATCGATAGCGGTATTGGTTACTTTTGAACCTGTAAAAAAATCAGGCGATACTTTTGTTCCGGTTGGGTTGAATATATCATAGTTCAGTGCAAATATAACAGGAAAGAGAACCTTGCTTGGACTATAGGTATATTTGATTGCATTGGATTGTGACATTTGCTGGATGCTTTTGTAGGGAGTAACAGCCTTAGAAGAATCAACCGTTAATAGTTCACCCGTATCAGATTTCATAACGACAGCGACGATCTCGTCAACTCCGAGTTTTTTCTGATAGTATGTAAGAGTATTGTGTACTTTGGATTGAAAAGTTGCGACATCGTTATTAGCTGCTTGATTATTGGAAGCATATACATATGAGCAGGATATAAGAATCAGAAGCAATGTTGTAGAAAACGATTTCTTTAAAATCATCTAGACTCCAATGGATTGACATTCATAGAGTTGCTCTTGCTCCATTAAAGCCATTGATATTGGAATAGATGATAGTTATTTTTTAATGAAAAGGAACTGAAAATGGTTTTTTGACACTATTTCAGAAGTGTCTCTAAAAAAGTTATGTAGTTCATATTGCCTCAAATTGCATCAAAATCAATGAGAAATAAACATCAATTTTAATCTTCAAAAAGTTATGTAGTTTTTTATGTAGTTCGCTTGAAAAAGTATTACAGAAAAAATGTTTTAAAATTCCCTATTTTACACTTTTTTTACTGCATAAAATGTGGCTAAATCTCCCTAAAATAGGCCTTATGAATCACTTCCCGTTTCGCTGTAACTGAGCCTCAAGCCATCTTCGCTCATAACAAACCCATGAACAGCGATTTTGCCCTCATGCACGAGCCTGTGGTGCTTTGAACAAAGAGGTATTAAATTGTAGCGGTGATTCATCCCGTAATGACCGATAGAGCCGCCATCATCGGCGTTCGCTTGCGGGACGATATGGTGCACTTCATCCACCGCTTCGTCACACAGCGCACATTTGGTGAGGAAGAGTTTGTTGTTATAACGGCTCTTTTTCTCCCGCTTGAGCATCGACGCTTCATGGGTTTTATCGGTGATCCGCCCTCGGATCTCGTACGCTTTTTTCAAAAAGGTCTCATCCATGTGGAGCGATTTGGCAAACTCCAGTCCGTACAGCGTCGAACCGCTTCCCGTTTTGAGTTTACGATCATAGACCAGCTTGTCGCTTGCCTCGTCGTAATAAACCCCCAAATGGAGCAATACAATCTCTTTCGCCTTTTCAATCTCACTCAGAGATGAGAGCTGATGGAGGTGGGTGGCGAAGATAAACATACTCCCGATCTCACGGAGTTTTAGGATCGCGCTGGCGACGATGGCGAGAGCCGATTCGGTTTCGGTGCCGTGGCTGATCTCATCTCCGAGAATCAGAGTATTTTCGGTCGCACGGTTGAAGATGTTACGCAACTCCAACATCTCCACCGCAAACGTCGAGAGCCCTTTGTAGAGGTTATCTTTAGAGACGATGCGGGTGAGGAGCTTATCGACGGGGGCGAAACGCATCATGGCACACGGAACGAAAAATCCCCCCTGTGCCATCACGACAGAGAGCCCGATACTTTTCATCAGTGACGATTTACCGCTGGAATTGATACCGTATAACAACACCCCTTTGACATCCTCACCGTTCTCGATCGTTGTGTGTTCTTCATAAGTGTGCTGATCGAGTGAACCTAAAAAGAGATCATTCGGGATAAAGATACCGTTCTCTTCGCGCGATTCGATAAGAGGATGACGTAGCCCGACCGTCTCGATAAACGCTTTAGGAGATGGAACGATGCTAGGACGGATATAGCGGTATTGCTTCGCACATTTTGCACCGCTTAAACTGACATCCACCACGGCAAGAAAGGAAATCAAATGCTCTATCGCATGGGAAAAACGCCGTTCAATCTCTTCGAGGTGTTCA
>Ga0074197_1003216_pt1 | contig 10167 bp, 12 predicted proteins | sample EPASupsiteSAE305_FD_64526 | JGI IMG/M metagenome (GOLD analysis project Ga0074197, IMG submission 64526) | Bioremediated contaminated groundwater microbial communities from EPA Superfund site, New Mexico - SAE3-05 reassembly with SPADES | ecosystem: Environmental > Aquatic > Deep subsurface >...
CGATTCCGCCGCGCCGCCGACCGCCTTGTTAATCGTTTCGGAACGGTAGCCCGACGTGACGATGGTCGGGCCGAACTTCTGGCGAATAGGCTCCAAAAGCGTGGCGCACAGATTCCGTAGTGGCTCTTCGTGCGCGGCAGCTTCAAACCGGTTTTTGAACTGAAGATCTGGCCGCGAGGGGCAGGTGCAAAGTTGCTCCAGCGTGAAATGAGGCGACAGCGGTACTTTCTCGTCCATGATTAAAACTCTCCCAGGCAACGCTTGCCGAACATCCGGTCGCCGCGACGCTTGTTTGTGCGGATCGTGGCCTGGCTGCGGCCAACCTCCTCCGCGCTGATGGATATATCGCCACGTCTTATTGCTTCCAGCTTGGCCAGATCCTCTTTGTAATCCTTATCGAGAGACTCCGGGCGGAGAGGATCTAGGCGACGCCGGTACAAGTTCCGGGTGGTGATATCCACGGCTATCCGGCGAATGATTGCCGGTACGGGCTCCAGGGGCAGGTTTACCCTGCCCCTGAGGTAGCCGTCTATTTCCTCCTGCGCGTCGGCAATCGCCGCGTCAACCTTGACCTGGTCTATGACAGTGCTCTGCGGCGTGTCATTTGTAAGCTCAACGAGCTTTTCGTTTGTCAGGCGGCGGGCAATTATGTCATCCAACGTGCAGTAGGCCATAGTTTCTCCTTAGAGGAGGTGAGGGGTTACCATTACCTCAGCGGTACCGCGCCAGGGATTGCTGGCTCCGCTGGCCTGATGCTCACCCAGACAGATCGAGCGAGCCGCGCCTTCGTTAGAACCGCCCACCACCAGCAGGTCGGGTTTGACCTGGAGAAGTTTGCCTGCGGCATCGGTGAAGGCCATCATGGCCGCACGTGCTTTGGCGTAGTTCTCCGGGGTAAGCGGCTGCTTGGAGCCGAAAGCGAACTGCCACAGGCCGTAGCCGGCATTGTCGCGGCTGTCCACGCCGTAGATGAAGCTTTTGTTTTTGAACACATGCTCGCTTTCGGGATTGGTCAGCGCGGCAAATTCCGGGGCCTTTCTGTTCTGGAAAATCACCGGCTTTACCGCGCGGGATGTGTCCAGAAGGAACCAGGGATTGCCGGGGTTTGATTCAGGCACGTCCATATTGGAAACCGAGATGACTTTCCCTTTGGCGTCCTTGCCTTTATGGGCGGCGCTGAAGAACGGCTGGCCATCGTAGCACCCTTCGGTGAACCCGGCGGGCAAAAGAGCAAACACCAGCTCATCGGGGTGGGAAGCCGCAGCCCTGCCTACTTCCGCCACGAAGGGATTGAACAGGCCGATTTTGTCATCCTGGATATCATTGCGCGGGATTTCGACGGAAGACTCGAAATCCTTGTTGGGGACTGCGTACTTGGACGCCAGCAAATTCTTATACTGGCGTTCGCCGATCCATTCGCGCATCTTGGGGAATGCCCCAAGGAAGGCGTAATTCTCGGACGCGGTGGTCGAAGGCACAACCATGGCTATCCGTTCATACTCCGGCTTGTAGGCCTGGAAAGCCTTCTGGTAGATCACATTGAAGCCGGCGAACAGGGCATCAAGGGTTGCTTTATTGATTAGCATGTGTCGTTATCCTCTTTGTTAGGCTCTAGGCTAGACGGCCATCAGGCCGGCGGCTTTGAGCGCAGCTATTACTGCGTTAAGCTGGACCTTGCTTTCATTGGCAAGGGTTGCGATGGCCTGAACGTCGGCCTGGACGTAGGTGGAACCCTGTGTCGCGGCATCGGCGGCGGTTACTGCGGCTACCGCGCCGGCGGCGCGCAGGGAGTTTCCCATCTGTACATCAACCTCGTCCGAGCTCTTCACCTCTTTGATAAAACCAGCGAAGACTTTGTTCGTGCCGCCGGATTTGGCAACGGTCTCATCATCGACGATGAAAACAGGCTTTCCGGCATCGGCGGCGGTAAAACCGCTTCCCTGGTAAGAGAAGCACCCCTCGCGGACGGCAATTATGGCGTCGCCTGCTGCGCCGTCCGTGTTGTCGATGGTTGCGGCGGCACGACCGTAGACGGTCAGGCCTGCCTTGTCGCTGGCGGGGTCAGCATATCCCGCCGAGGTCCTTGCCACGACGCCCCCGGCGTAGATCTTTACGCCTGCGGCAACGGGCAGCTCGTTTATTTCGCCTTTACGGATGGCGGTATCCCTTTCAGCGGTCAACATCTACTTTGTCCCCCTGTGCTTGAGGAAGTCTTCCTTGGAAAGGCCCATCTGTTTGCAGACGACCATTTCCGTTTCCGATAATTCGTCGGGTTTCTTGTCCGGCGCGGCGGGCGACATATCGCCGGGGATGACGGGTGCAGCCTTTGCCACGAAGACCTTGAATCCTTCAGGGTCGGACTTGGCGTAATTCACCGCCCATTCTTTCTGCGCCGGCGTGATCTTTCCCTCTTTCATGGCCACCTGGACGAGTTCGGCTGCATCGCGTGCGGCCAGCTTGCCGGTCAGGTCGTTCACCTTCTGCGTCAGGCTGGCGGTGGTTTCGGCCCCGGTTTTCATAGCCAGGATTGTGCCGGTGGCTTCGCTTTCGGTAGCGTCTGCCTTGAGGCCAAGGGCGGTCAGTATGCCCTTGCAGGCGACCTGCTGCCCTGCGTTTTTGAGCGCGTCGATTGCCGTCAGTGCCTCTTCCACGGTGGCGGTGGCGGCCAGGCCGAGCGCTTTGAGTATTTGCTCCATGTTGCTTGTATCCTCCTTCTGCGTTTCGGCGGGAATTCCGCCGTCCTGAGATTTGTTCACTACCGGGATCATCCCGTCGATTGCCGGCTGATTCGTCAGCGCGGCATTTATGATCTTCACGGGCCGTCCATCCTTGTCCCTGAGGAACACCGGCGACAGATAGCGGTATTCGCGGTTGTTCAGGTAGTCCTGTGCCCGTTTTGTCCACGAAACGGTCCCCCAAATACCCAGCGGGCCTTTATTGACCAGCTTGCTTATCCAGCCTGCCGCCGGAGCCTCGACGTCTTTCAACGTCTGGTGTTCGTAGTCGATGACCAAGTCATTCTTGTGGGTGATGGCGGCGGACAGGATCAGCTTGGCTGCTATCTCGTCCAACAAAAAATTACCCTGGCCAGTCTCGTGAAAGCCTGCCGGCAAGAGCTGCACTTCCGACGGTGCGCCGGACACGTCCACGGACATGGCCATGCGCACAAGCTTTCCGGTTCCGTCTGCGTTTCGCTGTTTCATCGTCCCTCCGTTTTAGTATTGCGGGCGGAGGGCCTCCAGGGCTCTTGCATAATGCAAGAGCCCAAGCGCACTCGCGCAAGTAAGACTATTCTTAACGAAACAAAAGGCCCAGGCCTGAAAGGCCTGGGCTATATATCGTGGAGGACTATGGATATGTGGACTTCTTTCACCGACATGGCCGTCCGCTGGGGATTGCCGGCGGTGATACTGATTTTCTGGTATCTGCACAATCAGCAACAGGCCAAGCTGTTCGAAGCGTCGCTGGAGCAGCAAAAATCGCAGACGAAGCAGATGGTCGAGATGGTCCAGATGATGATCACGCAGCAGAGGCAACAGGCCGACCAGCAGTTCTCGCAGACACAGAAGATGCTTGAGACGCTGCAATATCTTTCCGGCCAGGTAAACCGGATTGACACCAAGGCGGAGACTAATCAGTTCTGCCCAATAGTGAGAGGAGAGAGCAAAGAGAGATGAATAGCGAACGCATGATGATGGAAGGAAAACTGGCCACGCTGAAGCATGATCTGCGGGAGGCGGAGATCGCAGCCACTGCGGCGCGCGGCCTCGTCCGGCTGAACCTTAACGAGTGGGAAGACGATATAGTCGTCGGCTGCAACACTGAGACGGCGCTGACGGAACTCAAGCGTCTGCATGCTGCCCGTGCAAAAATCATAGACCTGCGCGGCCAGATCGAACGCCTTCAGGAGGCCCTGGGCCATGAGTAAAAAACAAGCCCTGGCCCCTGAGGCAGAACGGCTTTACATTCAGGAAGGCATGACCTTTGAAGGGATAGCCGGCACGCTAGGCATTGCCGAGAAGACCGTGCGCCTATGGAAGGATGAGGGCGGCTGGGAAGAGAAGCGGAGAAGCTTCCTTAAAGGGAAGGAGCAATTCCATCAGGAATTATTTGGCCTCGCACGCAAGCTGGCGGAGCAAATTAAAACCTCGCTAAACGATATGGGCAAACCTTTAGACGGCGGACGGGTCCGCCTGTTTGTGTCCATACTGGACAAGCTCGACGTGGTCAAGGGCTATGAAGATGTGGTGCGGAAAGTGAAGGATGATCCCGCTTTGCGTAAAGCCGGGAGCGATCTGGCTACGGCAATCCGCGAAGAACTACTGAAAGGGGACGAGGAATGAAATCCAAAACGCCAAGATTCTTGCCCTACCAGGCACGCTGGCTCAACGACATCAGCCGCATAAAGGTATGGGAAAAATCCCGGCGCATAGGCGCAACCTGGACCCAGTCCTACGAGGACGTCAGCGATTGCATTGCAAAGCCTGGATTGCAAGTCTGGTTTTCATCGGCTGATCTCACCGCCGCGATGGAATACATCGACTACGCCGAGGATTGGGCTAAACTGCATCAGAGGGTTTCCGTAAAAGTCCTTGGCGAACAGGTTATTGACGAGAAGAAGGGCGTCAAGGCGCTCGTTCTGGAATTTTCCAACGGCTCGCGCATACATGCTCTCAGCAGCAACCCGAAAGCCTTCCGTTCCAAAGGCGGCAAGGTTGTATGGGATGAAGCAGGATGGCATGACGACGCCGACGCCATGTGGAAGGCAATTCGTCCCTGCATAATGTGGGGGTATACACTCCGAATACTCTCTACACACAATGGCACATCATCCAAATTCTATCGTTTCGTCCAGGACATCAAGGCGAAGCGGCTCCGCTGGAGCCTTCACACCACACCGATTACGCTGGCGGTCGAGGAAGGACTGGCCGACAAGATCCTTGGGCACAGGCTTACTGCGGCGGAGCGAGACCAGTGGCTAAAGGATGAGCATGATGATTGCGGGGACGAAGATGCATGGCAGCAGGAATATTGTTGCCAGGCGACAGATACCAACAGCTCTTTCCTGACATACGACGAGATTTCGGCTTGCGAGGACCCTAACAGCCTTATTCCTGACCTTTCCGTAGTCGCGGGCGACCTGACGGTTGGATTTGACGTGGCACGCGTGATCGATCTGTCAGTCATCGCCACCCTCGAATCTTACGGCGGGATTGCCTGGACAAGACAGATGATTGAAATGTCGAACACGAAGTTCGGCATCCAGCGGGAAACGCTTTGGAATACCCTTCGCCACCCCAAACTTCGCCGGGGTTGCATAGATCGGACAGGTATCGGCATGCAGATGTCTGAGGAAACCCAAGAAGAGTTCGGCAAATACCGGATTGAACCCATGACCTTTACCCCAGGCGTAAAAGAAGACCTGGCGTATGGGCTTCGCCGCAAGATAGAGGATCGCGCCATCCGTATTCCGCCGGATTTCAAACTGCGCGAAGACCTGCACTCGATCAAGAAGATCGTTACTGCCTCCGGTGCCATCCGCTTCGATGCGGCCCGTTCGGAGAACGGTCACGCTGACAGATTCTGGGCACTGGCGATGGCCATACATGCCATTTCCCCGGACAGTGGGCCGATTCGGGGGGCAAGCTCCAGCGGGGCACATGTCAGCCGGATCGCCACAGGCTATGATGCTGCGCCAAAGTCCCGGCTTACGCGGGATTTGCGGCCCCGGAAAATATGGGACGGGTATTGAAATCCGAATAAAGGCCCCTAAAATGCCCTAGGACAAAATCGGCGGGGAAGTGTACCGCTTGCGCGTCAAAACCGCGAATTGAACGGGGGTTTGGGGCCTCTAATGCTAGGTTTGGCGGTTTATTTGCAGGCCATTGGCGCGCAAAGCGCAGGGCCACTATGTACACATTTATATTTGCGGGCGCGAGGCCCGCGCCAGGGAGGCAGCATGAGTAACGCAGGAAAAAGGCAGGCCGCGAGCGCGCTTCGCGCGAGTTCATTCAGCGCCGGCGAGATTGCCACGCGCGAACGGGGGCAAGGGTTCAGCCTTAAGGGGTTCACATTACCGAACCCGGACCCCGTCCTTAAGCGCATGGGCAAGGATCTGGATGCCTACAACGATCTACTGTCCGATGCCCACGTCGGCGGCTGCGTTGAATCCCGAAAGGCGGGCGTCCTGTCGCTCAACTGGGCAATCAATCGCGGCCAGCCGAAGGACTCGGCGGCGGAGTTGATCGAGACCGTCTTCAAAAAGCTTAAGATTCAGCGCATCATGGAAGAGCTGCTGGACGCGCCGCTGTTCGGCTACAACGTGTCCGAGCTCATCTGGGAGCATGATCCGGCGCTGGGCGGAATGGTGGTCCCTCTGGATATCCGGCAAAAACCGCAGAACTGGTTCGGCTTTGACGAGAACGGCCAGCTTATGTTCAAGAGCCGGGAACACCCGCAGGGCGAGCCTGTGCCGGCCCGCAAATTTCTCGTGCCGGTCAATGGCGGAGGCTGGCGCAACCCTTACGGCTTCCCAGTGCTTTCCCGCGTCTTCTGGCCGACCACATTCAAAAAGGGCGGCCTGAAGTTCTGGGTAACGTTCACGGAAAAATACGGGATGCCGCACATCATCGCCAAGATGCCGCGCGGGAAGGTTGCAGAGGAAAGCGCGGAGATGCTGGCCATTTTGGAACAGATGGTGCAGGACGCCATTGCCGTCGTGCCTGACGATTCCAGTATCGAAATCAAGGACTGGGCTTCGGGCGGCGGCAGCGTGGATGGATATGAACGCCTGCTGAATTACTGCAAAGGGGAAATATCCGTCGGCATCATAGGGCAGACCCTAACCACTGATGTCGGCGACAAAGGCTCTTATGCCGCAGCCAAAACGCACATGGCTGTACGCGGCGATATCGTGACCCGCGACAAAATCCTGGTGGAGGCTGCGCTGAATGAGCTGATCCGCTGGATTTACGATTTTAATTTTCCCCAACGGACGCCGCCGACCTTTGAGCTCTATGCCAAGGAGGACGTGGACCTGGACCTTGCCGACCGGGACGAACGTTTGACACGGCAAGGCGTTAAATTCACGCCGGAATATTATCAGGCCGCTTACGGGCTTAAGCCTGGAGACTTCACCCTGGGCGCGGCGGTGCCCGTCAGCCAGTTTGCCGGCAAGGCTGCCGTTAAAACGCAACAGGAGGATCCCGTACAAGCGCTGGACCAGACAGCGGACAGCCTGCCGCCTGCGGATCTGCAAGGGCTGATGGAGGGTCTGCTCAAGCCGGTACTGCCGATTTTGAAGCAGGCCGCCAGCTATGCCGAGATCGAGGAGGCCCTTAACCAGGCTTACCCCACCATGGACAACGCCGCATTCCGGGATGCCATGGCGAAAGCCCTTTTTGTAAGCGAGCTCTTCGCGCGCGCGAAGGACGAAAAGGGGGCGGCACAATGACCGGTTACGAACGCGGGCGCTTCCGACTGCACGGAGGTTATTGTGCCGGCACATTCGGCCTGACGGCCAGCCTGACCCGCAATAGCGTGTTCTGGGCGGCGGAGTTCCGCCTTGGTCCGCTGTTCATGCTTATCCTTCTTATGCACCGGAGCCGGATAAATGGACAGCACTGACCTTGCCTATGCGCTGAAGCTCCCGCCGGAAAAAGCCTTGGAATATTTCCGTTCCAAGGGCTACAAGATGGCTTTTGACTGGAACCAGGTGTGGCAAGAAAGCCAGGCGAAAGCGTTTACCGTCGCCAAGTGCATGAACATGGACGTCCTTGCAGACATTCGCGGCGCGATGGACCACGCCTTGGCGGACGGGGAAACGCTCCGGGAGTTTCAGAAAGGGCTTGAACCCAAGCTCCGCGCCGCCGGATGGTGGGGCAAGCAAATGATGACCGATCCGCTGACCGGGCAGGAACGGCCTGTCCAGCTCGGCAGTCCCCGCCGCCTCGAGACTATCTTCCGTACCAACATGACCGTGGCATACTCCGCCGCGCACTACACCGATATGGTGGATTCGGCGGACACTTATCCTTACTGGCAGTTCGTCTGCGTCATGGATTCGGCGACGCGGCCAAGCCATGCGGCGCTTAACGGGAAAATCTTTCGCTGGGATGATCCCATTTGGAACACCCACTTTCCGCCTTTGGATTGGGGATGCCGCTGCCGCGTGCGGAAGCTGACGTCGGCACAGGTTCGGGCGAAAGGGCTAAAAGTGGAGGCCTCCTCCGGCTCCATGTCGTGGGATGAGCGCCTCGTTTCGGAACGTTCCGGCGAGGTGGCAAAGGTCGCGGTATATGAGGACCCCGGTACCGGGGCAAAGGTTTCAACCGGGGCGGGATGGAGCTATAACCCAGGCCAAGCCTGGCACCTGGATGAGATGGCCTGGCAGACAGCCCGCCAGATGCCGGAGGAAGCACGCTATGACTTCATAGGGGACATGGCAAAGAGCAAGCTATCCGCCGAGGCCTTCCCTGGCTGGGTGGACGGTATCATACAACGCGGCAAGCCGGTCGGCTTTGCCATGACGGTAGGTTGGATGAAACCGGAGCTGGTGGAGGCATTGACCAAGCATAACCTGGAGCCGGACAATCCATTCCTTGTCGCAGATGATAAGGGTATCCTTCACATGACCCGCGACGCCAAACAGAAGAGCGGACAGGCGCTTTCACTCGCTCAATTAAAGGCACTGCCACGTGTACTTCAGAATTACAAAGCCATTCTGTATGACACGGGGAAACACAACCTGTTGTATGTGGTGAAAGATGGCGGCAATCGGTCCACCAAGGTGGTTGTAGAGGTTAATTACAAATTGCGTGGGCAGACAGGGCGGGTCAACTTCGTCAACACAGCCTCGAACATTGCCACGCATCACCTGCTGGAAGGGAAATACATTTTGGTCGACGGAGCAATAAAATGAGCGGGCTCTCAAAGAGAACCCGCTCAATATCGCGTCTGGATGGAGGGACGGCTCTTCCCCTCATATCGCTGCCGGTAATTTGCACCACCGGAAACGCCGTAGGCAGCGCCGATTTTCCTACTGTCATCCAGCACATATATTTTACCCCGGCAAAGCTAAAAGCGCAAGATGGGAGGCTTCATGTCTGAGCTGATTAAGGTGCAGTTGGATATGGCCGAAGTGCAGGCACGGCTACAAAGCCTGCAAGGGAAACTGCACAATCGCAGGCCGTTCATGAAAGCCGTGAAGAACATCATGCAGGATGCCGTGGAAGAGAACTTCGCCCAGGAGGGCCGCCCGAAGTGGAAGCCGCTGCGGCCTGCCACCATAGCCCGGCGCGGAAACAAGGGTGACGGCAAAATCCTCCAGGTCACGGGTCGGCTGGTGAATTCCATCATGGGCCGATACGACGACAACAGCGCCCTGGTGGGCACAAACGTCCGTTATGCCGCCATACACCAGTTCGGCGGCACCATCAAGCAGAAGGCACGCACCGGCGTAGTGCACTACTTCCAGCGCCACGGCAATAGCCAGCGTTTCAGCCGGGAAGCCGACGCCCATTATGGCATGAAACGGGATCATAAAGCCTACACCATCACAATGCCGGCGCGGCCCTTCTTTGCGTTGACTGCGGACGACAAAGCGCAAATCAGTACTGCCGCCGCGCTTTACCTGGAGGGCAAACCCTGATTACACCGTACCGCCAGGCTTAGGCCGGGCCGCAGCACCGCACAATCTTTCTTATAGGACACCATGTTCGACAACACGCTGATTCACGACGACTGTATTAATGCCATGAGCAAAATGCCAGACGCAACTTTAGACGCCATCGTTACAGACCCGCCTTATGAGCTGGGCTTCATGGGCAGCGCCTGGGACAAAACCGGCATCGCTTTCCGCACGGAAACCTGGGCGCAATGCCTCCGGGTTGTAAAGCCGGGGGCACATCTTCTGGCCTTTGGCGGCAGCAGGACCTTCCATCGCCTGGCCTGCGCCATAGAGAACGCCGGCTGGGAGATCCGCGATTGCATCATGTGGCTGTACGGCTCAGGATACCCCAAGAGCCTCAATCTCGCCGGACGATGGCAAGGGTTCGGAACAGGGCTGAAACCCGCGTTTGACCCCATCGTGGTCGCGCGCAAGCCGCTGGACGGCACCGTTGCCGCCAATGTCGACAAACACGGCTGCGGCGCGCTTAACATTGACGG
>Ga0074197_1003217_pt1 | contig 10165 bp, 10 predicted proteins | sample EPASupsiteSAE305_FD_64526 | JGI IMG/M metagenome (GOLD analysis project Ga0074197, IMG submission 64526) | Bioremediated contaminated groundwater microbial communities from EPA Superfund site, New Mexico - SAE3-05 reassembly with SPADES | ecosystem: Environmental > Aquatic > Deep subsurface >...
ACCGACAACATAGATTCTGACAGTACGGATCCGTCCGCAGGAAAAGTTAAAACCATGGCTGTATAAAACTCGGATATTTTATTTGAAAAGAGCACAATGGGAATGACCAGATCTATAGCTAAAATTGGTAATAATCCAAAACCGAAAAGGAAATATGACTAGGATAAATCAGCATGATGAATATCTACAAAAGAAGCAACAGGAAGTATCAAGTACACTCCCTGAAATACGCAAAAAGGATCTGTGAAAATTTCCACAGACCCTTGATATTTCTGGAGCCGGCGAGAGGACTTGAACCCCCGACCTGCTGATTACAAGTCAGCTGCTCTACCAACTGAGCTACACCGGCAAACAAACCATAACGTTCCTGTTATAGAGCGCCGAAAAGCATTTTACATTATTTTGAGTTTTCGTCAAGTATCAGAGCTATTATTCTCTCACTATATGTTTTGATTTCCCCTCAAACCTTGGGAGAGTTCCCGGCTCTGCAACTGTAAGCGGAACGTGGATCCCGAGCGCGCTGTGGATCGATTTTTTGCCCTTTTCCAAAAGCACCTCTGCGATCTCCTGTTGGCTGTCCGCGGTTCTTTCACATGATATGCTCATCTGCTGAAAACCATCTACCTCCCAGACCTTTATCTGATAGTTCGCGGTCAATCCGGGGACCCTGCAGAGCGCCCTTTCGATCACCGAAGGAAATACGTTCACTCCATGGATAATTATCATATCGTCTGAACGTCCCTTGACCCTCTCGATCCTGGTGCTTCTGTCCCCGCAGCTGCACACGCCCGGCATTATGCTCGTCAGGTCGCGGGTGCGGTAACGGACTATCGGGAAAGCTTCCTTCTTCAGGGACGTAATGACAAGTTCTCCCTCTTCGCCGGGGCCAAGCGGTTCAAGTGTTTCCGGATCGATTATCTCGAAAATGAAGCCTTCGTCAAAAAGATGTATCCCGTTTCTTTCAAGACATTCCATTCCAACACCCGGTCCCATTGCTTCTGACAGGCCGTAGCTGTCTATGGCAGGGATCCCAAGCGTATCCTGGATCTTAGTCCTGAGTCCTTCCGACCATGCTTCAGCACCGAAGATGCCCAGACGGAGACTGTATCTTGCTTTCTCTTCGTTTGAAAACGTATCCCAGACCTCACAGAGTTTGACAGCGTAGGAGGGCGTACAGGTAAAGACAGTCGTGCCAAGATCACGCATTAGTTTAAACTGACGCTCGGTAAAACCGCCGCTTGCGGGGATGACCGTGACTCCCATATCTTCAGCTGCATCGTGGAAACCCTGACTCCCTGTAAAAAGTCCGTATCCTGTCGATATCTGGAGTATATCTTTCGATGTTATTGTGGCACGTTTAAATGCAGTCTTCATCGCCTTTTTCCACCAAAAGATGTCATTTGCGGTGTATCCTACAACAGTCGGATTCCCAGTAGTTCCCGATGTAGCATGGAAGCGCACCAGATCATCCTTGTCACATCCAAGCCATCCCAGCGGGTAATGAGCCTGGAGATCCTGCTTTGTTGTAAAGGGAAGTTTTTCGATATCCTTTGGTGATCTTATTTCCGATGGTTTGACTCCGGCATCCTTCATTTTGTCTGCATAAGGATGGTTACGCTCCCAAAGCCTGTTCAATGTTGCCTGAAGTTCCGATGTCTTTTCCAACGCTGTCTCACTGTGTACCATAATAATTCCTCCCGGTTCATACTCAAAATTACAAAATAAAAAAAGACGGGATCCGAAAAATCCGGACCCCGTCCTCACGTCTTGATCAGATGTTCAGCGCACAGCACCTGGACACCGATCCCGCGAGTCGGGATCCGTGCATGGATAAGAGTACACTGCGACAGAAAAATCTATATGTCTTGTTATTTCAACAAATTTCTTTTTCATGTCCGGTGCCTCCTTCGTTCGTGCGACATTGCGCGTAAGTTTAAATAATATTTCAAAGATTGTCAAGCCCGAAAAGAGTTACTACTTTACCGCTTTTCGATGCTAAACTTTAGCGTTGTGAGGCTCCTTGTGCCTTTTTATGCGGACTGCCTTGCCTTCCGAACGGGGGACTGTATCCGGTTCAGCAATGTTGACCTCAATATTTACGCCCAGGCTGTCTTTCAGACGTTTCTTTGTCTCATTCCTGATGTGTTCAACTTCCCCCGGATCACTCTCCGGAGCGCGTTCGCATGTAATTTCAATCTCATCCATTCCATCCTTTTTCCAGACATCTATGATGAAATTGGGAGTAAGGTCCTTGACTCTGCACAGAGCTGCCTCGACCTGTGACGGGAATACATTGACGCCCCTTACTATGAGCATGTCGTCCGTCCTTCCCCCTATCCTGTCTATGCGGACACTTGGATCACCACAGGGACAGGGTCCGGGAAGGATCCTGGTACGGTCCCTCGTACGGTAGCGGATTATGGGATAGGCTTCCTTCTTTATCGAAGTCAGCACAAGCTCGCCCTCTTCGCCGTCTTCCATGTTTTTCAGCGTATCAGGATGTATTATCTCGGGCAGGAATGCCTCGTCATTTACATGCAGTCCGCTCTGGTGGATGCACTCCATCGCCACTCCCGGGCCCATTGCTTCGCTCAGGCCGTAAATATCCAGAGCCTTGATGCCCAGTTTCTCTTCAAGACGTTTTCTCAGGCCCTCGGACCACGGTTCCGCTCCCAGTATCCCTATCTTGAGTTTTGTCCCCCCGTTTGAAAAACGGTTCGGATCTATGTCATCCCATACTTCCGATATGCGAAGGGCGTATGAAGGTGTACATGCCAATGCTGTAACGCCCAGCTCCTTGATCATCCTTACCTGCTTTTCCGTGGCTCCTCCCGAAGCAGGGATGACAGCCAGGCCGCGGCGCTCTCCTGCGTAATGCATCCCAAGACCTCCCGTAAAGAGACCATATCCATAAGAGACCTGGAGAGTATCCCATTCATCCAATCCGGCAAGCCCGAGACACCAGGCGCCGCACTCACTCCACATCTTTACATCGTTTTGTGTGTAGCAGACTACCGTCGGGTTTCCTGTAGTCCCTGAAGTCGCATGAAAACGAACCACATGCTTTCTGTCGACGTTCAGCCAGCCAAGGGGATAGTGCTTCTGCAGATCCTGTTTCGTCGTGTAGGGAAGGAGCTGCATGTCCCGTGCGGTCCTTATGTGTTCGGGTTTGACACCATACTCCTTCATCTTTTGGGCGTAGGGATGATCTCTCTCTACCATTTTCTCCAGTGTGTAACGGATCCTCGATATTTTTGTCTCAACATTTCTTATTACAAGTTTCATTTCTCTTCCTCCTCGGGGTCTATGTGAATTTTTAATAATTCCTTTGTTCTTCGCTGCATAAGGGCACGAAAAAAGCAGGGCCCGCATTTATGCGGGCCCTGCTTCAACGGCGATTTACGCAACGATACTGTTATCCGGTTGATCCGTCCGAATCACGCAGCCCGAGCGCAGATCCCGTGAAGGGGACCCGCGCCGATAAAGGAGAACTGCGTAACATTGCCACAAGATGTGATGCTGTAATTGATATGTGTCATGTCCCAGTGCCTCCTCTCGACTTCAGTTCGTTGTTTTAAGATGTTGGGGGTAATTTTATTCACTTTTTGGATAATTGTCAACCTAATTGCCTATTTTTGTCTATTTTTTGCCTTAACATAACTTTTCATGAATTTTTCCCTTAGAAGGCTGTTTTCTTCCGGCAGCCCCACTGTTATCCGAATGATACCTTTGCCCCGGAAACGGAGCAGGCGGACGATTATTCCGTCCTTCAGCAGTCCATCTCTCAGCCCGGAGGATACCTCTCCAAGCGGAAGAAGTATGAAGTTTGTCTGTGAGGCGATAAAGCTGATATCGTTGGCTCGGAAGAAATCATAAAAACTCTTTTTTTCATTTCTTACCATTTCGACGCTTTCCGTTAAAAACTCAATGTCGTCAAGTGCTGCTTCCGCGCCTGCCGCGGCCGGCACCGAGACCACATAGGGCTCCCTGACCTTATAAAGGTACTTCATTAATTCAGGGTCACCTGCTATCCATCCAACTCTGAGGCCTGCCAGTCCATATACTTTTGAAAAAGTCCTGCAGACCATCAGGTTTGGATATTCGTTTAGCAGTGTCAGCCCATCAGCTGTATTTTCATCGGCAAATTCTATATATGCCTCGTCAAGGACGAACAGGACCTTTTCGGGGATGGCATCAAGCATTTTCCTGATATCACGTATACCTGTGCCCGTTCCTGTAGGATTGTTGGGATTGCAGAAGACGACCATCCTGGTCTTTTCTGTCACAGCCGCAATAAATCCGTCTGTGTCCAGCTCCATATTCTCTGTCATCGGGACCTTTACGGCCCTGCCTCCCATTATTTCAGCCATCTCGGCGTAAACAGAGAAGGTCAGCTCACCGCACACCACCTCGTCTCCGGGTTCGATAAAGGCTCGGCCAAGCATCGTAAATACTCCGTCAAGACCGTTGCCTATCACGAACTGATCAGGAGTCATGCCGTGTTTCTGGGCAAGCTTATTCCTCAATCTGTCGCATCTGCTGTCGCCATACCGGTTGCATTCCGAAACGGCATTTTTTATCGCCTCGACAGCCTTTCTTGAAACTCCGAGGTTGTTTTCGTTCGAAGAGATGCGGACAAGTTCCGGTAATACAGGCCCCGGATCATACTCTTCCATGTCTCTTATATTAGGACGTGCAATGCTGTAGAAAAGCTCACTTTTGTTCATCTCTTACTCCTCCTCGATGAGGGAAATTATCTCTTTCACAGCGTTTTCGGTATGGTCGTAAATATATTCTGCTTCCGGAAGAAGTCCTCCGATAGCCACGAAATGACCTTTTCCGAATGCTGCCTGTGCCTTCATGTCGCTTCCGGTATCACCGAAAAAGACGGGATTGCTGCACCCAAGCCTTTTTGAAAGCAGTTCCAGTCCCTCCGGCGATGGTTTGTAAATTCCTGTATCGCTGTGTATTATCCTGTCGTCGGGAAAATCCTGCCATCCCAGAGTGCTTTTGGCGAGATTCCACTCAGCAAGGTTTCTTCCGGTGTAAACACCTACGGGAAGCGGCAAGTCTTCCCAATGGGGACCCAGCATCGGTATCTCCAGCCTGTAAAGTCCGGGGGCATCTTCAGTACCGAAGTAGAGTTCAGCACACATTTTCCTTACGTCATCTCTTGGAACAGGAGCGCCGTACCTGGCATTTATCCATGATATGACATCCAAGCTGAAAGTTTCAAGCTCTTCGCTAAGCCTTTGTGGTGAAGGCAGTGCTGCTGAAAGGTCTTTCTTACCGCTGTAAGCAGCTATTGAAAGCATCGTCCATGCGATGTCGTAGTCATCGTTGAAGGATCCGTGCCTCTTAAATATTCTTTCGTGTTCGGAAGTGTAACCGACAGAATCAGTTATTCCCCCGCAGATCAATTCCCATCCCTTCTGTATACCCTGGCGGATGACCTCGGGAAAGGATCTCTCAACATTGAGCAAAACTCCGTCGACATCAAATATCAATGCATCGGGGACAAAGTCGATTTTCATAAATTATTCCTCCAATATTTGCAAAAGGGACAAACGCGTGTTATTATATAGCCCGTTTGTAAAACTATCAAGCTATCAGTTTAACTAAGTAAAATGATAGTAAGAATTATTATCTTGACTGTCATTTTGATTTTACCTTATCACATCTGCAGGAGGAAACGGAGAATTGACATGAACAGAAACCCTAAAGGCTGCAGCAACATCGGAGGACCTGCCGCGGCAAGGCTTGAATACTGCCGCAACAAGGCGCTCAAAATTTTCTCTACGTATGGTTACAGACCATTCAGTCCGTCAGAACTACAGCTCGTGGAGGATGTCTGGGACAAACTCTCAAAATCAAGAGCCAGGCGCCTGATAGCTCTCAACTCTCCATTCGGAGAGCCATGTGTTCTGAGGGGTGATCTTACCCTCTCCGCTGTCGCTTATCTGAGCAGCCATTATGAAGAAAATGAACGGCCTTTGAGGCTTTGCTATGCAGACAGGGTCTTTTCGGTCCCTGCTCCCCCAAAAAGCAATCTTGAGGAAAACCAGGTGGGCATAGAGCTGATCGGATGGGAAGGCTCAGGCACCGATGCCGAGGTCATCTCGCTTCTTCTCAGGACTCTTGATGAGCTTTCCATAGAAAAATCGATCGTTGTCATTGGTGACATGTCAGTTATCGCAAAGCTTTTTGAAGGCCTTCCGGAAAAGAGCGCGGAACAATTGGTGAGCGCACTGCAGGACGGGGCATACACAACATATTCAAAGATCCTCGACGATACCGAGACAGAGGAAGAGAGAAGGAAACTTCTTAAAGCCCTGCCCTTACTGAAAGGTGATTGTTCCGTTATAAGTGAGGCAATGCTGATGATGGAAGATACCTCTGTCCTCATGCCGCTCAAAAAACTGTGTGATTCCCTCTGCAAGCTCGGATATTCAGAGAGGATCCGAATAGACCTTGGTTTCATCCGCGACCTCGGCTACTACAGCGGCCCGATATTCAACGCCTATTCCTCTGTTACAGCCTCGCTTCTGGGTGGCGGAGGCAGATACGACGGACTCCTGGCAAAGGTCGGGATGGAGGGAGAGGCTTCCGGCTTCGCACTGAACATCAAGGAACTTGCTGATCATTGCACCGACGGATCTCCTTCGCCGAAGATCATGCTCTGGTGCGGGTGCAGCGATCCTGCTGACGGACTGCGGTATGCGGACGGATTGTACAAAAAGGGAATATCCTTCGAATTAAGCTGGACTGCAGATAAAAATGAGTCAATGAAAACTGCTGGGCTCCGTAAATATAGATATTGGGCCGATTTCACGTCAAAACAGGTGACAAATCTGCTCACGGGACAAATTTCAGATCTGGCGGATTTTGACAGGGAGGTCCTATCATGCTGACTTTCGCGCTGCCCACAGGGCGTTCGCTTGAAGACTGTATAGAAATTTTGGAAGGATCCGGACTTCCGGTCGACAAACTCAAAAATCACGGGAGAAACCTTGTAGTCGACGAAGGCAGTTTTCGCTATCTGCTTTCAAAACCCTCAGACGTTCCGGCAATGGTGCACTACGGAGCTGCGGACCTGGCTATCGCAGGGAATGATGTTGTAGAAGAATCAGGCATCTCTCTGGTGGAACTGCTGGATACCGGCAGGGGAAAATGTTTCATGGCTGTCGCCGGCACCAAGAGAGTGGCAGAGAAATTCAACGGCAACACCTGCAGCCTGATGGGACTGAAGGTCGCAACAAAATACACAAGAATAGCCGAAAACACTTTCAACTCATGGGGAGTTCAGATAAAGATCCTCAAACTTAACGGTTCTGTAGAACTTGCCCCCGCTCTCGGCCTGAGCGACTGCATTTTTGACATCGTCCAGACAGGGAGCACCCTGAAAGCCAACGGACTGATGGTTATCAAGGAGACGGCTCCTGTCTCCCTGCGCCTCGTGGCAGGCTCTGGATCAGTGCAGCTTAGATGGCGTTCGATGTTCGGAGTCGTGAATGCCATAGAAAATTATGTAAAAGGGGCGGCGTCAGCATGAAAAAAGAGGCCAAAAGAAAGACCAACGAAACTGACATAGAAGTTTCCCTCGAATTTCCGGGCAAAGAGAGAAAAATAGAGATCGGCTGCGGATTCCTTGCCCACATGGTCGACCTCATGTTCAGCAGGGCAGGCATCGGGATCTGCCTTAAAGCAAAAGGCGACACCGAGGTTGACTATCACCACCTCGCAGAGGATATCGGGATCGCATTGGGACAGCTGCTTCGGGAAACAGCAAAAAAGGGCGGCATCGCGCGTTACGGATGGTGCATCCTCCCGATGGACGGCTCGCTGGCAAGGGTGGCTCTTGATTTCAGCGGAAGAGGAGCTTCTTACTTCTCCGGCTCGTTCCCCTCAGAAAAATGCGGTGACTTTGACATGGAACTCGTCCCCGAATTTTTCAGGGGTTTTGCCAGAGAGGGCGGCATGACCCTCCACATAGCCCTTCTGGAGACCGACAACTCACACCATGCGGCCGAAGCTGTATTCAAAGGGGTCGGGATAGCGCTCAGGCAGGCTCTTTCACCCTCAGACGGTGCACCAAGCACAAAGGGGCTCTGGCTGTGATACTTTTTCCCGCGATAGACCTCTTCGGTGGCAATGTAGTCCGCCTGACTAAGGGTGATTTTTCGAAAAAGAAGGATTATGGGCTCTCACCGTTCGAAACAGCAAAAAACTTCCTCAACGCAGGATGCACCCACATACACATTGTTGACCTTGAAGGCGCTAAAGAAGGAAGGCCTTGTCAACTGGAAGTGCTTGAACAGATAGCCTCCCTCGGAATGTTCGTGCAGTACGGAGGGGGACTTCGTTCAGAGGACAGTGTAAGGGACGCCCTCTCAGCAGGTGCCGACAGGGTAATGATAGGGAGCCTGCTCTTCAAAGATGACGATATGCCCTGTCATATAGCAAGCGAGTTTGGCCCTGCAGCCATGCCTGCAATTGATGTAAAGACAGGAAAGGTCGTACATTCCGGTTGGCTGAGTGAGACAGATTTGGCTCCCAAAGAAGCCCTCGCCTGGCTCAGGAAGACCGGTTTTTCAATTTTTCTCGTTACAAATACAGACCGTGACGGCATGATGTCCGGTACTGATCCCGAACTCTACAGGGGGCTGACCGAAGGCAAGAATGACATCGTGGCGGCAGGCGGGATAACCACTGTAAACGACATCATATCCCTGAATGCTCTTGGATTGGCCGGGGGCATAGTCGGCAAAAGCCTTTATGAGGGCGGTATAACTATCTCAGATGCACTGCATGCCGCATCAGGAAGGAAACAATAGGTAATGTCCGGTATAGATATGAGCCTTATCAAATTTGACGAAAAGGGACTTGTTCCGGTCGTTGTCCAGGATTCAACGAGCGCCGAGGTGCTTATGAGCGCATGGACAAACGAAGAGGCACTGAAACTTACGGCTGCCTCCGGGGAACTGACTCTTTGGAGCCGATCCAGAAAAGAGCTATGGAAAAAGGGTAAAACGAGCGGGAATGTGATGAAGGTCCTTGAGCTTCGTATCGACTGCGATGGGGACACCCTGCTGGCTATAGTGGAACCTGCCGGGCCAGCATGCCATACCGGAAAGCGGACCTGTTTCTACCGCTCCCTCTGGGGAAAAGAAGACTCAACAGGAGCTACATTCCTTGGACGCCTCTGGCACTACCTGAACATAAGGAAGTCAGAGAGTCCGGAAGAGAGCTACACGGCGAGGCTCCTTGCAAAAGGACCTTCAAGGGTCGCACAGAAGGTAGGGGAAGAGGGGGTCGAAACAGCTATCGCTGCCGCTACAGGAGACAGGGATGGTTTCCGCTATGAGGCGGCAGACTTACTTTACCACCTTCTGGTCGCCTGCATCTCTTCGGGAGTCACTTTCAATGAGGTGCTTGATGAACTTGTGTCCCGCCACAAAAAGGACGAAAACTGATGATAGCGATCATAGACTACGGAGCCGGCAATCTCCAAAGCGTGCAGAATGCGCTGGACTTTATCGGGTGTCCCGGAACGGTAACATCTGACCCTGAAGAAATACTTTCTGCAGAGGGAGCAATACTTCCGGGCGTCGGTGCATTTGGAAGCGCAATGGCGGAGATGGAACGCAAGGGACTTGTAGGTACAGTAAAAATTGCGGCAAAAAGCGGAAAACCCTTTATTGGAATCTGCGCAGGGATGCAGCTGCTGTTCGAAGAAAGCGAGGAAAGCCCCGGCGTCCCGGGTCTTGGTCTGCTTAAGGGAAAGGTGCTTCTCTTCCCGGCAGACAAGGGACTCAAAATACCCCACATGGGATGGAATTCTATAACAACAAAAAAAGAAAGCAGACTTCTTGGAAAGTTGTCCGGCCCAACCTACATGTACTTCGTGCACTCATATTATGTCAAGGCAGATAATGAAGATATCGTCTCAGCCAGATCTGAGTACGGCATAACTTTTGATTCGGCCGTTGAGCAGGGGAATCTTTTCGGATGCCAGTTCCACCCGGAAAAGAGCGGGGCTGAAGGCATTTCAATATTGCGACGTTTTGCGGAACTGGCGGGGGGAAACTAAAAATGTACGCACAGAGGATAATTCCATGCCTTGACATTAAAGACGGGCGAGTCGTCAAGGGAATAAATTTCGTTG
>Ga0074197_1003220_pt1 | contig 10161 bp, 5 predicted proteins | sample EPASupsiteSAE305_FD_64526 | JGI IMG/M metagenome (GOLD analysis project Ga0074197, IMG submission 64526) | Bioremediated contaminated groundwater microbial communities from EPA Superfund site, New Mexico - SAE3-05 reassembly with SPADES | ecosystem: Environmental > Aquatic > Deep subsurface >...
CGGCTGATCCTGGCCGGTGATCATCCGGAACAGGGTGGTTTTACCGGCGCCGTTGGGGCCGACAATGCCGACGATGCCGCCGGGCGGCAGGGAGAAACTGATATTTTCCATCAGCAGCCGGCCGTCATAGGCCTTGCTCAGGTTCTCGGCCTCGATCACCAGTTTGCCCAGCCGTGGTCCGGGCGGGATGTAGATCTCGAGATCGCCGCCCGCTTTCTCGCTCTGCTGGTTGAGCAGGTTCTCGTAGGAGGTGATCCGGGCCTTGGATTTGGACCGACGGCCCTTGGGGCTCATCCGGATCCACTCCAGCTCGCGCGCCAGGGTGCGCTGCCGTTCGCTCTCCTTCTTTTCCTCCTGGGCCAGCCGTTTCTGCTTCTGCTCGAGCCAGGAGGAGTAGTTGCCCTTCCAGGGGATGCCCAGACCGCGGTCGAGTTCCAGGATCCAGCCGGCGACGTTGTCGAGGAAATAGCGGTCATGGGTGACGGCGATGACCGTGCCCGCGTACTTTTGCAGATGCTGCTCCAGCCAGGCCACCGATTCCGCGTCCAGGTGGTTGGTCGGCTCGTCGAGCAGGAGGATGTCGGGATTTTTCAAGAGGATGCGGCACAGCGCCACCCGCCGTTTCTCCCCGCCGGAAAGCACGCCGGTCTTCATCTCAGCGGGCGGACAGCGCAGGGCGTCCATGGCCATTTCCAGGCGAGAGTCGAGATTCCAGGCATCGACGGCATCCAACTTGTCCTGGACCTTGGCCTGACGGTCCAGCAGCTTCTCCATGGCGTCATCATCCATGGGCTCGGCGAACTGCTCGTTGATGGCGTTGAACTCGGCCAGCAGATCCACGGTGGCCTGGGCCCCCTCCTCGACGATCTCGCGCACGGTTTTTTCCGGGTCAAGGGTCGGTTCCTGGGGCAGGTAATCGATGGTGAACCCTTCCGAAAGGATGGTTTTGCCGTCGAATTCCTTGTCGATCCCGGCCAGGATGCGCAAAAGCGAACTCTTGCCCGAACCGTTGAGCCCCAGCACCCCGATCTTGGCCCCGTAAAAATACGAAAGGGAGATGTCTTTCAGGATCTGCTTTTGCCCGTATTTCTTGCTGACTTTGATCATCGAATAAATGATCTTGTTCGGTTCGTTGGCCATGCTGTTTTTTTATCCTCTCTGCTGATTAACGTAACATGCTAAAATCATTGCCGGTCATCGGTGTCTTCGTCCACCGTGATCCGTCCTCTTCTCGTCGAAAGGCGGGACCGCACCCTCTCGTTTCGACCGCCGCCATTCTACACCCTATTGCGGCTTGGGGCAATTCCTGCGAAGCCCCGGTCGAACCGGTTTCGGGCACTGGGCCGGATCTTCATTCCCCAACCGATGGCGGGGCGGGGAGGGCTGGGACCAGATGTTGTTTTCCCTTGCATTCTGACAGTGGGCCTGTTTTTCTTGCGGCAACAACAACGACCGGAGAAGGGGAATCAGGCCAGGCCTCCCCTCTCTTCAGGTACAGGCAGCAAACTTTTGCGGAGCGTACAAATGGTTAAAATTTTACAATTTGTTTTGATGGCTCTTCTTCTGGTCAGCACCTCCGGCTGCGGCGCCAAGAAACTCGTAGGCCTCGACGGCACCGGATTTTTAGGCTTTGGCGACAACGAGAAGACCGCCTTCAAAGGCGCGACCTATCCACCCACCAGCCAGGTCGCCATCGCTTTTCAGCCCTCCCAGGTTGCCGCGTCCTGCCGGGTCTTTGCCGAAGCCCTGGTGCGGTTGCCCGCCAAGGTTTCGGGCAAGGATATCGAAAATACGATTTTAGCCGAGGCCGGCAAGAGAGGGGCGGAGCAGGTGCTCATCGGCCAGAGCCGCCAGGCTGAGGACGACGAGGGCGCGCAGTTTCTTTACTTCGGTCCAAGCAAGGAATATCTCTGTTCCGAGCAATGCGGCGGCTGGAAGTTCGGCTACTCCCTCTGGGAGGAGCAGGGGGACTGGGTGAATATCGGCTACAAGGAATGGGGCAATGCCGGATACCGTTCCGAAGGCCCCCTGGTCATGCAGATCGTCATGCTGCGGTGTCGATAGATTGACCAAATCAAGCGGACAGGGCGCACGTCAAGACCACTGTTCAGCCCAGGATAATGTTCTGCTTTTTGAGTCCGTCGTTATAGGAAAGCGAATTTAAGATCATATACATTCTGGCGTTGAAGATTGACCGGATATTGGTTTTGCGGTCAAGAGCACGCCGGGCGATACTTGCCGGTCTGAAATATCGTTGTCTTGCCCTGAAGCATCCCTCGGCCAGTTCTTCCGCAGTCATGCGGCGGGGAATAAAAGCGGCGTTGCCGAAACGGTACTCAGGATGGAGCCACCAGGCCCCGTCAAACAGGAGCCTTCGTTCCGCGGCCAGTTGATGATACAGGGGCGTATTGGGATACGGCATCAGCACATTGAAATCGGCCAGGGCGAACTTGTGCTGCAAACAAAATTCCAGGGTCCGGTCAATGGTTTCCCTGGTGTCGTGTTCATGGCCGAGGGTAAATGCGGCCCAGAGCAGGAGGCCATAATCCCGGAGGATCTTCAGCTGTTCTTTATAGCGATTATAGCCAACGAGATTGGGGCGCTTTCCCATCGCCTTCAAACTTTCCTCCTCAACCGATTCGATGCCGATCAGATGGCCTTTGCAGCCGCTGCGCATCATCAAATCCATCAGCTCCCTGTCGCGAGCCATATTGATATCGGCTTCCGAGAACCAGCTGATCTTGAGCGGGATCAATGCCTTGAACAGCTCTTTGGCGATTTCATGGTTCATGACGATATTGTCGTCGACAAAGAGCACCAGGGAACGGTCCTGCCTTTCAATCTCTTCGATCACGTCGCGCACCGGACGGTGAAAGAAGGTCTTGTTGTAGAAGGAACTCACCGAGCAGAAGTTGCAGTCAAAATAACAGCCGCGGCTGAACTGCATCAGCGTTATGGGCAGATACCTCTTCTCCGTGAACAGGTCTCGCCTGGGCAGGATGTTGTGCTGAAGAATCCCCGGCCGGGAATGGTACCTGGGCTTGAGACGGCCGTTGCGGGCATCGGCGATAACTTCGGGCCAACGGCCTTCGGCGTCGCCGATGTACACACTGTCGGCATGCAGGCTCACTTCCTCCGGTAAAAGGCTCGGATGATATCCCCCCATGATCACCGGCACTCCCCGTTTTCTGTATTCCGCGCTGATTGCATACGCCCGTTTTGCGGTGAAGGTCTCGACGGTCAAGGCGACGAGATCGCTCGGGTCATCGAAAGGAATCGACTCGATCCGGTCGTCAAACAGCGCAACCTCCACATCGGCCGGCGTTAACGCCGCGACGACCGCTAAGGCCAGCGGTTCCATCACCGCTTTTTCACGGAAGACATTATCGCTGCTGTGACCCATTCTCGGTTTGATGAGCGTCAGTTTCATATCAACCTTCCGATTGGTGAGAGGCAGGGAATATTCCGGCATTGCGGCGGATACGGGTGATTTCCTCTTCGGCCAGCGGCTGGCCGAAACTTCGCGGCCCGACCACCCGGAAACCATGACGCTTTGCGCGTTCCTCGGCGTCCCGGTAGGTGGAGAGAATACCCCGTGGTCCCAGGCCATAGTGGTTGCGCCAACCATCGAAGGCAAGGGCGATGGTTTCCGCCATGCAGGCGTAGAGGGTGCCGGGCTCGAGACCGAAACGCCACCCGAGGTCGGCTGACTCGGGAAGACGCACTATCCCCCCATCGATTACCAGCAGGTCGTTTCTCCGCTCCCTGGCGCCGGAAGCAACATCCGCCGGCCGGGCCAGGTCGCAGACGATCGATCCGGAGCGGAGCAGGGTTGCATCAAGAACCGGATCGGGCGAAGAGGTGGCGCAGATGACGATCCGGGCCTCGCCGACGGCAGCGGCGAGGTCAACCGTAGAGCGCGCCTCGCGGACCCGAGGACAATGCGTCCGGATTTCTTCAGCCAGGCCTGAGAGCCGTTGCATGACCTTGCGTCCTTCGGGTCGGCCGACCAGGATGATTCGTTCGGAGAATTCGCCGCAGAGCCTTGCGCAGACGCGACCGATGCTGCCGGTTGCCCCGATCACGGCGCAGGTCTCGTCGCGGGGGTCAAGGCCCAGGCTGCCGATGGCCAGCGACAGGCTTTCCATGGCTGCGGCCACGGTGTACGAGTTGCCGGTGGTCATGCCGACTCCCTCGTTTCGCAAGGCCATGCCGCCCTTGGTAACGACGCTCGTCATCGCCCCGAGGCCCACGATCCGGGCGCCCAGTTTTTTGGCTCTCGCGACCGCCTTCCGCACCCAGCGCAGGGCTTCGTCCGGCGGCAGCGAGAGCAGTTCCCGTGAGGTGAAAGGGAGGCCGAGGAACCATCCCCGGCAATACACCCCGGTCCGCGACCGCAGGGTGATCTCGGAAAGCTCCGCTACGCCCGCCGTGTCGCGCACCATCCGTTCGAAATTGCCGATCTCGATATCGCCGCACCCTGCCAGGGAAGGTTCGAGCTGTCGATAACTCTCATGATCCAGGGCCGTGGTGATGAAGGCAAAGGTGCCGGCAAGCGGCGGTGTTGTTGCCCGCCCTGGCGCGGGCTGTTTCCGATGCACCGTCCGAGTGAGCGGTGCGGGAAGGTTTGTTCCGAGGAGATAGCGGGTCAGCCCTCTCAGGTCGCCGCTGTCGAGCCGATCGCGCAGGTCGGCGAAGGCCGCGCAGGTTCGGTCGAGGAGTTCGGCCGGGGCATCGAAGGGCGGCAGCAGGCGGAGGGTGGTGCGCCGTGCCAGCGGCGGCATGACCCGAAGGCCGTGAACATTGAGCAGGTAGCCGCAGATGAGCGGCACCAGTTTTCGCTGCCGGGCAAGACTTCGGAGGATCGGCGAATCGACCTGGTCGAGATTGCCGATTTCCAGGCCGAAGAGCAGGCCCGCGCCTCTGACCCCGGCAATGGCTGCCCCCTCGCCCGCAATGTTCCCGAGACGCTGCCGCCACTCTTCCCCGGAAAGCCGGACGCGCTGGAGCACGGCGCCCTTATCCGCCAACAGTTTGCGGACAACCGCCAATCCGACTGTCATCGCCAGGGTGCCGCCGGCAAAGGTCGAGGAGTGACGCAGGGCCAGCGATTCACTCCAGGCTCGAGCGGAAAGAAGACAGGCCGCGGCAGGGACGAGGCCCCCGCCCAGGGCCTTGGAGAGCATGATTGCGTCCGGAGAAACTCCCTCAGCCGTACAGGCGAACAACTGGCCGAGTCGGCCGAGCCCGGTCTGGACCTCATCCACCAGCAGGAGAATGCCGTGGCGGCTGCAGATCTCCGCGACCGCCCCCAGGTATCCCGGCGGCGGGATGATCACCCCGGCCTCGCCCTGCACCGGTTCCACCAGAAAGGCGGCAATTTCTCCGTCCCGCTCGAGGATCGTGCGTTCCAGGTCGGCGGCATCGCCGTACTCCACCGAAACAAAGCCGGGCGCCGGCGCGCGGAACGGCTCCTGGTACCAGCGGGCCGAAGTCGCGGAGAGAGCACCGAGCGTCTTGCCGTGGAATCCGCCGCGGGCAACGATAATTCCGGGCCGGCCGGTGGCGGCGCGGGCAGCCTTGATCGCGACCTCGACCGCCTCGGTGCCGCTGTTGGCAAAAACGCAGTAGCGAATTCCCTCCGGCGCATTACGGCAGAGGAGGGCTGCAAGCTCTCCGGCCTCCGGCGCCAAGGAGCCCTGAACCCATTGGGGGGCATGGCGGCCGGCCAGGTTCATGACTTCTTCCCACAGCCACGCCGGGTTATGCCCGAACGGCAGCGCCCCGTATCCCCCGGCCAAGTCGAAAACCTCACGCCCTTCGACATCCCAGAGCCGATGTCCCGCACCGCGAACATAGATACGATCCATCCGCAGCAGGGCAAGGTATGCGGCCAGGTCAGGATTGACATGCCGGGCCCAGGCGCCTCCGGCGGCGGCAGCCCGCCGGTCCGGATTCGGTTCGGCAGGCGGCGCTGTCGCCGGCATGCCCCGGAAGACATTTCGATGCGGCAGGGCGGGAGGATTGAGATCGGCGCGTTCCACCCTGAGTGCCGCATGGAGGAGGGGACTGCGCGCTTTGACCAGCAGCCAGGTGGGTTCAATGCGAGCGCCGAGATTCGCCTTGGCGGCAAGAGCGGTCTGGCCCAGGTCCAGGTGAGCCGCGCCGAGCGTGCCGGCCCGCTCCGCCAGGGCGAGGAGCAGATTCAGGTAGAGATCGCTCCGCGCCTGAAGGGCATAATCAAGCCCCACCTCCAGGCAGCAGAGTCGGTTGTCTGTCCGCAGGGTGACGGCCGCCGCCACCAGGCGGCCCTCTTTCTTGATCCCGGTCAGGCCCGCCTCCTGTGGACAGGCTCGGGCAAGATTACGGAAAAATGAGCCGTTCAGTGCTTCAATTCGTTGCGCGGCCCGGTCGAAGACGGCCTGGTAAAGGGGCAGGAATTCCTCGGCGTGGGCATGGAGGTCAAGAGCGGGGCAGACTTCGAGGCCGGCATCTTCCAGCCGTTGACGCGTGGCCCGCACCTGACGGCGGTGGCTTGCGCGGAGTTGGGCCAGATATCCGTCGAGGCCGTTCCAGGTCACCGGCAGGGTGGCGTAGCCCAGAGAGGGCAGAAGGGTGTAATCGAGCTCGGCCAGCACCGCGAAGGGGCTTCGCCGGGACTCGTGCAGATGGGCGAAAAGAACGCCGTCCAGATGTTCCGCGGCCGCGACCTGTTCCGCCCATTGGGCGAGTATCCGCACCACCTCGGGGGCCGGGGGGGCCGGGCCGGAAACCAGGTCGTCGCGTCCCTGGGAAAGATTGAGCCCGCACATGAGCGCGCGAAAGCGCAGGAGGTCTTCGCGACCGGCGTTTTTCGCCTTGCGGACCAGGGGCTCCAGCCAATCGAGCCTTTGCCGGTCGAGGCGGATTTCGACCCGATGCATTGCCGCGCCCGCCAGCACCTGCCCCTTGCCGGTAACCATCGCGTAGACCGTTCGTACTCCCGGAACAGCGGCCGCTTCAAAAGCGCCGAGAACCCGAGGATCAAGGGCCACCTGCTCCTCACGGCGGAGGGCTTCCCATTCCGGAGGCAGGTCACGGGCAGATTCGATCAGGGTAAGCGCGAGAGGGGGGCTTTCGATCATGGCCGATCTCCTGAGGGAGTCTGCGCCGATGATATCGGCAGCGGCGAACCTGCGGCATACCGGGCGATCTCGGCGGGCCGATAGCGTTTCGGCGCCTGCCGCAGTCCCCAGAGCAGCCGGAGCGCGCCCAGAAAGGTCCGGGCGATCTTGGCCCAGCCGGCATTGTCGAGGGTGCGCGGACGCAGGGCGAAAATACGGCGGGGATCCAGGGTGGTGCGGATATACAGTTCGGCCATTTCGAGATAATAGGAGCGCATCGGCATCCTGCCCGGCAGGCAGAGGTGGGAGATATCCCACAGCTCGAAGTGATCCCGGTCAAGAATGACGCGGTCCTTCCATTCGTCCCAGATGTCGGTGCCGGGGAGCGGCATCAGCGGCTGGAGAATGCAGTAATAGATCCGATGGCGCAGCAGGTACTCTCTGAGTTCGGCAAAGTCGGTCTCGGTCCAGTCCGGTCCGAGAATAAACGAGGCATAGACATCGACGCGGGCCTTGCGCAGGACCTCGAAGGCGCGGACGTTATGATCCGCCGCCGAACGCTTCCGGTAGTAGGCGAGTTCGCCGGAACGGATGCTTTCCACCCCCACCACCACCGCCTTGAGGCCGATGTCTCCCCACATCCGGACGATCTCGGGATGCTCGGCGATAAAATCCGCCCGGCCATAGGCAAAGTACCCTTTTTTGATATCGCGGGCAACGATCCCCTCGGCGATGGCGACCAGCCGGTCGGGCTCGAGGAAAAAATCGTCATCCACCAGGTACACTTCCGGGAACCAGAGCTGCTCCAGTTCCTCCACCACAAGTTCCGGCGAACGGGAACGATAGGCGCCCCCGGTTATTTTCCAGCAGTAGCAGAAGGAGCAGGTGTAGGGGCAGCCGGAGGAGGTCTTCATGAGCCCGCAGGGTTCGTGAAAGGCGTAGTAATAACGGTGCCAGTGCCGCTGGTACAGTTCCCTGCGCGGCGCCGGAAGGCGGTCAAGGTCGGGCCAGGGGAGGTCGGGGGCATGCACGAATCCGTCATTCTCCCGGCGGGAGGTGCCGGCCAGGCCGACCAGGCCCGGTTTTCCGCCCGAGGCGTAGGCTTCAACCAGCGCGGCGAAAACCGTTGCCCCCTCTCCCCTGACGATAATATCCGGATCCGCGGCCAGGAAGTCCTCCGGATTGCAGGTGGCATGCACCCCGCCGACGACCGTCAGGGCGCCGGGGACCAGGCAGCGTACGGTTGCGAGGAAATCCCGGACCCGATTCACGCCGTTGATGTAGCAGGAGGTGCCGACGATATGCGGTTGGAACGACCGCAGGGTCCCGGCGAGATCCCGGTCAAAAAATCCGTCGAAGATCCGCACCTCGTGCCGGCGATCCACCAGGGCGGCGACGCTCGCCAGTTCCAGCGGATCGCAGCGGATGAAATTCGCCAGTCCGATGGAGTCCACCGGATCTTGCGGCCGATAGAGCAGGATTCTGAGACGTTTCATCGGCGCGCCTGGAAGAGTTTGCGGTACAGGCGATATCTCTTGACGGTCCGGGCGTCGAGTCGATCCGCGAGTCGCCGCATGGCACGATTCTCTGTGTCGATATAGCCGAACTCCGCCATCCGGTAGCCCCGTGCCCGGGCATCGTGCCACAGGCGGCTGATCAGGTGATAGGGCAGGCCCAGCGGCCTGAAGGGGCGGCGGACGGCCAGGGTCATGACCCTGAGGTCGCGGATCGAACGGCGGCCCCACAGGAGCCGGAAGAGGCCCCACGGCCAGAGCTTTCCCCCGCAGCGGCGGAGGACCTCGTTCAAATCCGGCAAGGCGAGGATGAACCCGGCCGGTTCCCCCCGGACTTCCGCGACCTTGGGCAGGGCCAGGTCCGCATAGCGGAGGAAGTCGCCCACCGAGGATTCCGCCTCTGCCGCGGTCATGGGGACAAATCCCCAGTTATGGGCAAAGGCATCGTTGTAGACAAAGCGAAAGCGGCGCACCTCTTCATTGATTCGCTGTTTGTCGAAATTGCGGATAACGATACCGGGGCGGAGCACACCGGGGTCGGGAACGGCCTGGCCCTGGATATCCCATGCATCGGCACGAAATTCGCGAACCGGCCGGAAGCCGGACTGCTCCAGAAGCCCGGGGTAATAATCCCGGCCATACGGCATCAGGATGCAAGGCGATCGGTCGAATCCCTCGACCAGAAGGCCGACCTCGTCATGGATGGAAAGAAAAAAGGGGCCGAAGAGGCCGACAAGTCCTCGTTTCTTGGCCCACATTTCCGCCGCGGCAAACAATGCGGTCGCCACGCCGGGATCCGGAGACGCCTCGAAAAGCCCGAAGGTGGCGACTCGCTCACCGCTGGATTCGGTGAACAGGCGGTCGTGCATGACCAGAAGTCTGCCGACGATGCCGCCGCTGTCGTGGGCCAGCAGCAGTTCCCGCTCCGCGTGACGCCAGAACGGGTCTTTTCCCTGGTCGAGGCGGGAGCGGAGCTGGAGGTCGAGGGGCTGGACCCAGGCCGGGACATCGCGGTACAGAGGGGGCGCGACCGCCAGAAACGCTTTCAGGCCCTGTTTGTCGATGACCGATTCAATCCTGATCATCGTCAGAGCACCCCCGGGCAGAGCCGTTTTTTCATCTGCTGCCGGTAAACAAGATTGACCCCCAGGAGAAACAGGGTGTGCCCAAAACCTTGGCCGCGACCCCGGGGCCGGAAACGGCGATACAGATTGGGCAATGAATACACGGTCTCGTAGAGTCGCCAATAACCGGTCTCGAGTTGTTCCGGCGTCATCCCGCGGGGAACAAAAACGGCGCGCGCCGCCGTGTAATGGCCATAGTCGGCATCGAAAATCCGCCCCTCATTGGTCAGCCGCTCATGGAGGGGGGTGCCGGGGATGGGCGTCATGATGTAAAATCGCGGCACCCGGATCCGGTTGCGGAGGATGAAGTCGGCGGTGCGGTCAAAGGTGTCGGGTCCATCGCCGTCCATGCCGAGCACCATCTCGGAAGAGATGTCGATCCCGGCCGCGGCCAGCTCCGCCAGCATTCGTTCGTATTCG
>Ga0074197_1003222_pt1 | contig 10147 bp, 10 predicted proteins | sample EPASupsiteSAE305_FD_64526 | JGI IMG/M metagenome (GOLD analysis project Ga0074197, IMG submission 64526) | Bioremediated contaminated groundwater microbial communities from EPA Superfund site, New Mexico - SAE3-05 reassembly with SPADES | ecosystem: Environmental > Aquatic > Deep subsurface >...
TTGGGGTTGTAGCTCAGTTGGTTAGAGTGCCGGCCTGTCACGCCGGAGGTCGCGGGTTCGAGCCCCGTCAACCCCGCCATTAATAGTAGATTTGGGTGAATAGCTCAGCTGGGAGAGCGCCAGCCTTACAAGCTGGATGTCGGCGGTTCGATCCCGTCTTCACCCACCATAACAATTAAAAGGAAAAGGCAACTTTTCCTTTTTTTATCAGTTTTAAGTGGTTTTTAACAATTTGGGGTTGTAGCTCAGTTGGTTAGAGTGCCGGCCTGTCACGCCGGAGGTCGCGGGTTCGAGCCCCGTCAACCCCGCCATTCTTTTAGAGGGTGCTCTCCAGGCACCCTCTTTCTTTTTGCGCTAACGTATGAGGTACTGATTCAGTATGAGCAAGGCCTTTGTTGTCATACCTACCTACAACGAACAGGACAACCTACAACGCCTGATTGAACTGGTATTGCAGCAGGATGAATCTATTCATGTCCTGATTGTTGATGACAACTCACCTGATGGTACTGGCCAGTTGGCTGATACACTTGCCAGTTCTAATGAGCGTATCAATGTACTGCATCGACCTGGCAAAATGGGGCTCGGATCTGCCTACCGCGATGGTTTTCGACGTGCCATGCAGCTGGGAGCAGACCTGTTAATTGAGATGGATGCAGATTTTTCCCATGACCCTTCAGTTTTGCCCATCTTCCTTGAACAGATTAAAAACTATGATCTGGTTATTGGGTCACGCTATTTGAACGGTATCAGTGTGGTTAACTGGCCTTTGCGAAGGCTTATGCTTAGTTATGGCGCCAACTGGTATACCCGTTTGGTCACGGGTCTGACTATTATGGATTGCACCAGTGGCTTCAAATGTTTTCGGCGCAGCCTGATTGAGTTGATTGACCTTGATCGTGTGCAGTCCGATGGCTATTCATTTCAGATTGAAATGCATTTCAGGTCTGCTGAGCTTGGTGCCAGGATCTGTGAGGTGCCGATTATCTTTATTGATCGTCGGGTTGGCCAGTCAAAGATGTCAAAACGGATTGTGAGGGAAGCGGTGTTGATGGTTTGGAAGTTGAAACTGGGCAGTTTGTTTAGGCGCAGGAGATAGCCAGTGATTTCCGGGGTATGGCCAGTTATTGCAATTATCATGTTTTGGGGGTGGGTCGCCTCAACCCTGCTGTTTATTTTTAAAGCCTTTCCTCGGCTTGGAGTGTTTCAATCCCGTCCTGCTTTGATCTGGGGAACTGTCTCTGTTGTTTGTGCCGGGTTATGGATGCTTGCCCTTCGCATGGCATGATAGAGTTCATTCAGTCTCAACGTTTTTCAGTTTTCCCATTAATATCCATCTGTGGTATTACAGTCTGAAGATCCCTTTACCCACTGGTGATAACCATGATTCAGTTCCATAATGTTTTTCTGGCCTATCAAAAGGACGCTTCTGCTCTGCAAAATGTCAGTTTCAGTGTGGCAAAAGGGGAATTTGTTTTTTTGACCGGGCCCTCTGGTGCTGGCAAAACTTCTCTTTTACGGCTTATGTATGGCGCTCTTACGCCCTCTCGTGGCCAGGTACTTATTGATGGTCAGAATGTGAGCCGCTTAACGTCATCTCAACTACCGTTTTTACGGCGCAGTATTGGCGTTGTGTTTCAAGATTTTAAGCTGCTGCAGAACAGGACTGTCTTTGAGAATGTTGCCATTACCCTTGAGGTACAGGGTGGTGGAAGCAGGGCTGATATCAGCAAGCGGGTGATGCATATCCTGCGTCAGATGGGAATGGAAAGTAAAATCAGCCTGACACCACAACGCCTTTCTGGTGGCGAACAGCAGCGGGTTGCTCTTGCCAGGGCGCTTGTGAATGAACCAAAGATTCTGCTGGCTGATGAACCTACCGGAAATCTTGATGACGCAAACAAGATGCAGATTATGAATATCTTTAAAGAAGCCAACGTCAGAGGAACGACAGTGGTAGTTGCCACCCATGATAGACGTCTGATTGAGCATGCCCATTACCGGATCATACGCTTACAAAATGGCGAACTTGCAGATAACGGGGAGGCGCGCAATGAAGAAGGCAAGTAATAAGCGCCCTGCCATGACGGCGCCGGGTGCCCAGGGGCGTCTACGCTATTTTGTGGGGCGTGCCTTAACCAATATTCGCCAGAATGTTTTTGTTAATGTTGTGACTGTAGGCACCATCACTTTAGCACTGCTGATTGTCTCCTTATTTTTATTGTTGTTTGTAAACCTTGAAAATGCAGCCGATACCTGGAGTGAAAAGGTACAGGTTACCGTCTATTTTGAAAAAGAACTGTCTCCTCAGGAGCAGAGTGAACTTAAAAATAGAATTCAGGCCCTTCCTTCCACCTCTAAAGTTACCTGGGTTGGTCGTGATGAGGCTTTAAAACGCTTCAAAGGACGCTTAAAGGGACAGGAAACCCTTCTTGAGGGGATCAGGCCTGAGGTGTTGCCAACATCCTTTGAAATCAGTCTTAAAAAGGCCAGCCGCAGTTCTGAAGATGTTGCTGCCTATGTTGTCAAACTCAAAAATATTCCGGGGATTGGTGAAATTCAGTATGGTGAAGAGTGGGTGCGTCGCTTTAACACCTTTTTGACCTTTATGCGGATAGTGGGTGGTTTGATAGGAGGATTTCTTGTTCTGGCAGTGATCTTTATTGTCTCCAATACCATTCGACTTACCATTTACGCCCGTCGCGATGAACTGGAGGTCATGTCATTGGTAGGGGCCACGCGTCTATTCATCAAGATGCCCTATCTGCTGGAAGGGTTGTTCCAGGGGCTTGCAGGGGGCGTTTTGGCACTGCTCCTTTTATTGTCGGTACATCTCCTGTTTTTACATAATGCCGGTAACTTTCTGACCTTTAATCCTGCTACTGCCGGGCTTTCCTTTTTACCCCCTGAATACATTGCCGGATTGCTTGGAGCCGGAGCTATGCTTGGTTTTATTGGCAGTCTTGCTGCCTTGCGGCGCTTTATCAATGAGATTACCGGATAATACAGTGAAATTTCAAAGATGCTGCATACTCTCTTTGGCGCTGCTATGCCTGCTCTGCGTTGGCCCATCTGTTTCTGCCAGTCCTCATGATGAATTACGTGGTGTAAAGAAGGAGATTCGAGAAAAACAGCATCTGATCAAAAAAACACGCAAGGTTGAAGCTGCGGTTTCAAGTGAATTACAGGAAATTATCCGTTCGCTGGACAGAAAAGAGTCGGAATTAAAGCAGCTTGATCGTGATCTTCTGACTGTAGAGGGAAGTATTGGCAGAACGGGAAGCGAAATTACACGTGCAACGGCAGAAGCACAACAAAAACAGCTGCAGATTGAACGGCGCTTGACCTCACTCTATAAAGCTGGCGAGCTGGGAGCAATCCGGATGTTTTTTTCTGCAGAGAGCTTCCCGCAAATGGCTGAAAATATACGCTATATGCGCTCTGTGCTGACACAGGACAAACGGGTCTTTGCCGAATATAATCAAAAAATAGAAGAATTGCGTCAGCTAAAGCTTCGACTTGAGCAGGATGCCAGTCGTAAAGAACGTCTTAAGGGAAATATCGCCTTAAAGAAGAATGAAATCGAACAGGATAAGCATAAAAAATCCAGCTATTTAACTAAAGTACGCCAGGACCGCCAAGGATACGAAAGTTCGCTTAAAGAACTGCAGGCCAATGCTGCTAAACTGCAGACCATGCTTAACCGGCTTGAAGCTCAGAGTCGCAGAAAAGCTGCAGTAAAGCATGATCCAGCTGCAAAAAACAAACAGTTACCTGAGCTTCCTCCTGTACCTGATCGTGGTTTCGCCTCCCAAAAGGGTCGTATGCGTATGCCGGTTAAAGGTGAGGTGATAGAAACCTTTGGCAAGCACAAACACCCGGAATTTAATTCCTATACCTTCAGTAAGGGGATTGTGATTGCAGCCCCGGTTGGCTCTGATATCCGCACTGTCTATGAAGGCACCGTCATCTTTGCCGATTATTTTAAAGGGTATGGCAATATGATTATTATTGATCATGGTGGCGGCTATTTCAGTCTTTATGCCTATACCTCACGTATTACCCGGAAAGTTGGTGCGGAAGTAGCCAAGGGGGATGTGGTGGCTGCTGTTGGTGATGTTGATTCAGCTAAAGGTCCAGCACTCTATTTTGAAATCAGGCATCAGGGCAAACCGGTAGACCCGGCGGGATGGGTACGCTAATCATGGTATCACGATAAAAAACACTCGTTTTTCTGATAGGTTCAATGGTATATACAAATATCTTGTTTGATCCACTCTGGAGGATGAATCACCATGCTGAAGTCCGGCAAAACAAAGAAAATTGCGTTTGGATTTGTGGTTATTGTCGTTGCACTGGTTGCCTTTATCGGTATTAGCACCCAACGTCGCTGCGATGCGCAGGGGGGTAAGGAATACGAATATATCGGTCTCTTTACTGATGTGATGACCATTGTTAAAAAGAGTTATGTTGAGGAAGTTGATTCCAAGAAACTGATTTACGGCGCAATTAATGGGATGCTTTCAGCTCTGGATCCCCACAGCTCGTTTATGTCTCCTGAAACCTTCAAGGAAATGAAGGTTGAGACCAAAGGCGCTTTTGGGGGACTGGGGATTGAGATCAGTATGAAAGAGGGGATTCTGACGGTTATTTCCCCGATTGAAGATACACCGGCTCAGCGGGCAGGTATCAAGTCCGGTGACCAGATTTTGAGAATTGATGAGCGCTTTACCAAAGACCTGACCATCACAGATTCGGTTAAGCGGATGCGTGGCCCCAAAGGTTCCAAAGTGGTTCTGACGATCATGCGGGATGGGTTTGAACGTCCTAAGGAGTTTACCCTTGTTCGTGACATTATTCAGGTCAAGAGTGTCAAGTCTCGTATGCTTGATAACGGGTATGGGTATGTCAGGGTAGCACAGTTTCAGGAACGTTCTGATGAGGATGTCGCCAAGGCGTTGAAGTCACTGGTTGAGGAGAACAAAGGAAAACAGCTTTCAGGACTGGTATTGGATTTGCGCAATGATCCAGGTGGACTGCTAGACCAGGCTGTTCGAATTTCTGATCACTTTATTGAAAACGGCAAACTGATCGTTTATACGGAAGGTCGCGAGAAGGAATCGCGGATGCAGTTTACGGCCAGTTCACGTGCCAAAGAACCTCAATATCCAATTGTTGTTCTGATTAACGGCGGCAGTGCCAGTGCTTCCGAGATTGTTGCGGGTGCTCTGCAGGATCATCAGCGTGCTATTATTATGGGTACCCAAAGCTTTGGCAAAGGTTCTGTGCAGACCATTATTCCACTTTCTGACGAGTCCGGTCTGCGTCTGACCACTGCCCGCTACTTTACTCCTAAAGGGCGTTCAATTCAGGCTAAGGGAATCACTCCTGACATTGTGGTAGAGCAGATGGAAATGCCTAAGGAAACGACACGTCGTGAATCCATGTTTATTCGTGAAAAAGATCTTGAAAATCACTTTGAAAATACTGACGGTGACAAAAAAGCTGCGGATAAAAAAGAAACAAAAGATGCTGCCAAAGATGCGGCTGATGCAAAAAAGACCGTTGACCCACTTAAGGTTGATTACCAGTTGGTGCGTGCCCTTGATCTGCTCAAAGGGTGGGATATATTAAAGAAAATGGGGCCGGAGAAGCGTTAAGTGTCCCTGAAGCAACCATCCCCACGTGCAAACAGATTTAAAAAGAACGGCAAGGGCGGTTTCGTCCTTGCCGTTTTCCTTGTTGCAATCTGCCTTCTGATGATTGGAGGATATTGGCTGCACCACTACCAGCAGCACGCAACACAGGCTCAAAAAACAAAGCAGGTCCCTCAGCAGGCTACTCCTCAGCCAGCGCATTCATCAGCAACGACGCCAGTACCACCACCGGTAGCTGCAGCCAAGCCTGTCGAACAGAAACCGGTGCAGTCAGACTACTATACCGGTGATGTTCATCCAAACCAGCTGGTTCCTCCACCTGTCCATCGTCCTTCAGCCGGTAAGGCAGAGCTTGCCATTCTTGTTGATGATATGGGGAGCTCTTTAACTGAGGCGCGGGCTATCGCCGGTATCGGGGTGCCGATCAGTTTTGCAATCATTCCCGGATTGAAACATGATCGTGCCGTTGCTGCCTATGCTGCTGATCAGGGGATTGATATCCTGGTGCATATGCCGATGCAGCCCAAGGAATACCCCCAACGTCGCCTGGAATCCAATGGATTGTTACTTGAACAGTCTGACGAGGAGTTGCGTAACAGAATGCTTGGTTACCTCCAGATTCTGCCTCAGGCTGTGGGGGCCAACAATCATATGGGCTCAGGTTTTACAGAACATTCTGACAAAATGCGTATTGTATTGAAAGTGCTGAAAGAAAAAGGCCTGTTCTATGTAGACAGCATAACAACCCCCAAGACGACGGGTCTTAAGGTGGCTGCTGAATTAAAGGTCTCCTCGGCCAGACGTGATGTTTTTCTGGATAATGAGCAAAATGAAGGTTATATCAGAGGACAACTGGATCAGGCAGTAGCCCGTGCCCGTAAAAACGGACGTGCCATAGCCATTTGTCATCCCCATCCTGTAACAATTACCACGTTGGTTAAGGTGTTGCCTGGACTACAATCAAAGGACGTGAAACTGGTAAAGTTAACCAGACTGGTTAGCACCACACCGTAAAGAGATATTAAACTCGGGCTGCCGACAGCAGACCTGTTTTAAGGAGGAGTTTATGACCAAGATAGAGCTGGCCAAACAACTGCATCAAGAGCTGGGTATCAAGCAAAAAGAGGCAGCTGATCATGTTGAGGCGTTACTGGACCTGATCAAGGAAACATTGGCAAAGGGAGAGAATGTCAAGATATCAGGTTTTGGCATTTTTGAGGTCAGGGATAAGAACGCCCGTCGTGGTCGCAACCCGCAGACCGGTGAGTCTATCACGATTGAACCCCGTCGAGTCCTGACATTCAAACCGAGTGCAATTCTTAAAGATGGAATTAACCGCGGATAGAGCGAATATCTGTTATATAGACCGCGAGGTCACCACCGGGCCGCCGGATGGTGACCTCATCATCCACCTGTTTTTGCAGCAGGGCTTGTCCAACCGGTGAGTCAATACTGATGACTCCCTGCTTGACATCAAATTCATCCGGCCCTCCCAGCTGGTAACAATACTGATTTCCTTCCATATCTTCGTATGAGACCCAGCAACCAAAACTTACCCGTGTAGGATTAACAGGTGGGGCAGGGGCAATTTCCAACACCTTCAACCGCCCTCCCAGTTGCTTAAGCCTGTGATCAATCTCTCTCAAGCGCTTTTTACCATAGATGTATTCCGCGTTTTCGGATCGATCTCCTTCAGCCGCAGCATCAGACACCCCTTGTACTACCTTGGGACGTTCCACCCGCCAGAGATATTCAAACTCATCCTGCAGGCGTTTAAGGCCTTGAGCTGTTATAAGATTTGTCATAGGTTGGGAGAGCTTTCTAGCGTATCGCAACAATCAGTTAGCAGTCATTTCTGACACTAAACGGTGCATATCCTGAATTCTGCGATATGCAGCATCCTGCAGCACCTGCTCAGGCTTTTCTTTGTCAACCGGATGAACAACCAGCCAGCTTGAACGCAGTTTGCCATCATAGCCGGTCATGGATTCATTCAGGAGTAGAAAGAGTTGATCACGGATACCGTCAAAGACCCCTTCAAAAAAACCTTCCAGGGAAAGCTCACGTTCAAGTAGTGCAGAACCATTTGGGTCAAGCTGCTGAAAAAACAGCCGGGGCTGCCCTGACTCATCCAGCAGTGGACGAAAAACTGCTATTGAAGCACCAGCACTTTCACGGATGACTTGTAAGGAAAGTTGGTACAGATCAGAGCGGGGGTGCAGATCATAAAGGATTGAGCAGAGCATGCCGGTAAAGCAATCACTATGCAGGAATCCCCTGGAGGTGCGGTCAGCTGTTTCAAAGTAGAAGCCTTTTGAGCCCTCACCTTCGTGCAATGCACCACAGATTACGCAATGGGGAAGAACGCCTTCCAGGCGTGCGAGAAAGGCCTCTTTCTTGCGTCCTTCCTGTTCGGTCTGCCACTGATGATAGAGGTAGGAACGAGGTTCACTGGTCTGATGGTAGCTGGTAAGGATATCCCTGGAAAGTTCAATAAACTGGCTATATACCTCAGTCTCCCGAGCGTGGCTAAGGATCGGATAGATTTTACCATCTGGATTGGTATTTAGGCTTTCAACCTTCGGACTTTTGGAAATGTAGGTGTCCATGCAGCGGTAACCACGGTTAATGGCAAAGGCGCGCAATAACGTACGCTGATCCTTGAACAGACCGTCATATTTGATCCGGTTGTCAATCAGGCAGGGGATCAGAGCCAGGGATTTTTTATCAATTCCCCGTTGATCAAACAGAGCAAAGATATGCTTGCAGTTCTCTAGACTGGGCATGTCCTTAACCGGAATAAGCACCCGGTCAGCAGCATAGAGGGCGTTTTGAGTCAGAATATTCAGGTCAGGCCGGGTATCCAGCACAATAATGCCGGAAATGCCAGATTCAGCCACCATGCGGCAGAGTGCCATGGGTCCTTTAAAGCCTTGATACAATTCTGTGAGATTATTGGAGGAGGGGATGTAGTTAACACCGTATTGCCCCTGGTGTATCAGATCAGCCCCGCGTGTTCCGGTCAAGAAGTCCTCAACCGTCCCATGGGGTTCCTGCCCCTTTAATTCAAACATCCGGTCAACAGTAAAGTGATTGTCGAAGGAAATGATGGTAACTGGCAGATCTTCTTGCATTGCTTTCAGGAAAATAGCCAGATTGGTTGCCAAGGTGGTCTTGCCAACACCACCCTTTTCAGATGAGATCGTCAGGATATAGGGGAAATTATTCATGGTGCGCATCATACGGAAAGAGAGCCTTGCGGTCAACCCTGGTTTGACCATCTTCAGTCACTGTGCTACCTTTCAAGCATGAACCTATTTGCCGAACAGACCATACTTACGGTCAGCCGCCTGACTGTCCTGCTGAAAGACCTACTTGAAGACAATTTTGCCCAGGTCTGGGTTGAGGGCGAACTCTCCAACCTTGCTTTGCCAGCTTCCGGACACGCCTATTTCACCCTAAAAGACAGTGGCGCCACGCTGCGCTGTGTGATGTTTCGTAGCTGCTTGAAATCCCTTAAATTTAAAGTTGAAGAGGGGATGGCGCTGGTTGTGCGGGGACGGCTTTCTGTCTATGACCAGCGCGGGGAGGATCAGTTGATTGTTGAATATGCCGAGCCCAAAGGACTTGGTGCGCTGCAGGCGGCCTTTATGCAACTCAAGGAGCGCTTGGCAGGGGAGGGGCTGTTCAGTGATACCCACAAACAGGCATTACCTTCCATACCGCAACGCGTTGGCGTTGTTACCTCGGCAACTGGTGCTGTAATTCATGACATACTGAATGTGCTTGGGCGGCGAAATGCCGGATTAAACCTGTTGATCTATCCCGTGCGGGTGCAAGGTGAAGGAGCGGCTTCCGAAATTGCTGCTGCCATTGAGTCCTTCAATAAACTTAAGGCGGTTGATGTTCTGATTGTTGGGCGTGGCGGTGGTTCCTTAGAAGATTTATGGGCGTTTAACGAAGAGGTGGTAGCACGTGCCGTGTATGGTTCAAAAATACCGGTTATCTCTGCAGTAGGTCATGAAACTGACTGGACTATCTGTGATTTTGTAGCAGATCTTCGCGCACCAACCCCATCTGCTGCTGCAGAGTTGGTCTGCGCTGCTAAAGAAGATCTGATGAATCAGGTGGAAAATGTATCGCGCCGTCTGGAACAATCGGTCGTTTCTCAGATCCGTTTGCTCACGAAACAGCTGGAAGGCTTAAGACGATCATTGCATGACCCGTCCCGTCTGCTTGGCCATCAGGCACAATGGGTAGATGACCTATCTGAGCGGCTGGACAGGGCATTGCAACACCAGTTTGTCCGGCAGAGAGAGCAACTTGCCCGCCATGAACAACATCTTGGCAGCCTGCATCCCGCAGTTAAGATCGGTAGGTTACGGCAGGGAACGCTTTTTTTTTTTGAGCGCGGCGTCCCGCGGGGGACCCGGCACACTTTAAAAGTTCTCCGCGGCCCGGGGGGGGACAAAGACGCACCCGGTGGCGCT
>Ga0074197_1003224_pt1 | contig 10146 bp, 6 predicted proteins | sample EPASupsiteSAE305_FD_64526 | JGI IMG/M metagenome (GOLD analysis project Ga0074197, IMG submission 64526) | Bioremediated contaminated groundwater microbial communities from EPA Superfund site, New Mexico - SAE3-05 reassembly with SPADES | ecosystem: Environmental > Aquatic > Deep subsurface >...
CCCGGGCCTCGCGGATTCGGGTTTCGGCAATGAGCAGGTCGGGGTTGGCGACCACGGCCCGTGCTATCAGCGAGTTGAGGACCGGATCCTGAAAAAAGGTCCACCAGCAATGGATTGCTTCCGCGGGCCCGACCCGAAGGACAGTCGGCGCCTCGCCCCACTGGGCCGGCATCTCCGGTTGCGGGGTCCGGTAATCGGGGCCGACCGGGGAACAGGCGATGAGCGCTGCCGCGAATGCCCCTGCCGGCAACATGAAGAAGCGGCTGAGCCTGCTTTTTTTCACGGCGTTCATGGGAGAGTTTCCGAGGATCTGACGAAAAGAGGGTTGAAGAATGGCAAGGCTGAACGAGGTCAACCGCATGTGAGCAGAACATTAAATAAAACTTCGTATCTTCACAATAGAATTAACTCGCAGAGGCGCCGGGGAAAGCGCCGGTTGCTCTTGAGACCTCCGCTTTCAGGGAGTGAAACCGCCTTGCCGCCACTGGCCCGATCCATTGAATTGAGCCAGTCCCGGCATGCGCTTCCTCCCTGGAGCGAGCAAGACCCGATTGCAGTGGCGAGGGCTGCCGTATGCCGCCTGGGGCAGTTTGTAACCTGCCGAAAAACGGTCCATAAAACAGCTTCGTTTTGCGAGCTGAAAGGGTTGCTGGAAAAGATCGGCGACCGAGTTTTTTTGATGTCATAATTAATTGAGGAGAGTAAAGTCGGAGCGGCCCGGGCAGCGCCTGTTTTCTGTTTGCCGTGCCGAAAGGGGGACAATGCTTCCGAAGGGACTGATGCGTTCCTGTGTGCCGCTTAAAATACCTGAATTTTGCAAGGAGAAGAGAACGATTATGAACATTGGTTTTCTCGCCAAACTATTGCCGCCGCCGGAGAACAAGTTTTATCAACATTTTGAAGACGGGGCCGAGGTCTGTGAACTCTCCTCCCAGCTGTTTTACCAGATCGTCCATTCCGATCTGAAAGAGCGGGAAGAGTATCTGATCCATGCCAAGACCTATAAACGAAGAGCTGTGGAGGCTCTGGAAGGCAGTCTTTCCCTGCTCAACGCCTCCTTCATCACCCCCATCGATCGGGAAGACATTCAGCTGATCTCGACCTACCTCTATAAGAGCACCAAGGTCATTCTCAAGGCCTGCGTTAACCTGCGGATCTACAAGATCGATTCCTACAACGATATCGTCAAGAAACAGGCGGAGATCCTGCTCAAAGCTTCCGAAGAACTGCGCACGATCATCTCCATGCTCAAGAAAAACGCGTTGTTGAAAGAGATAACCGCATGCAATTACAGGATCAAGGATATTGAAAACCGTGGCGACGAGATCCTTTTCAACGCCACGGAAGAGCTTTTTTCCGGTAAATATGATGCGCTCTATGTGCTCAAACTGCGCGACATCTACAAAGGTATCGAAAATGCGCTGGATATGTGTTCGGTGATTTCCGACCTGATTGTCAATATCGCCCTCAAGCACAGCTGAGCGTTTCCATTCGTTTTCCGTGAACGGCAAGGTATGTTGCCGCTCACGATTGCATCACGGAAAATAGGAAGAGAATACATGGTTCTGACCCTACTTGTTTTTGTTATCATCTTCGCCCTTGTCTTTGAATATATCAACGGGTTCCACGATTCCGCCAACGCCATTGCCACCGTCGTTTCGACCAAGGTCCTGACCGCCCGCGTGGCGATCATGTATGCCGGAGTGCTCAATATTTTTGGCGCCTTCCTCGGCACCCATGTTGCCGGCACCATCGGCAAAGGCATTGTCGCCACCGACTGCGTCACCCAGGGGGTGATTCTCTGCGCCCTGCTGTCAGCCATTATCTGGAACCTGATCACCTGGTACTACGGCATCCCTTCCAGCTCCTCCCACGCCCTGATCGGCGGACTGATGGGGGCGGCGATTTCCAGGTCCGGTTACAGCGTCGTTCAAATCGAAGGCGTCACTAAAAAGGTCCTGCTGCCCATGGTGACCTCGCCGCTGATCGGTTTTGTTATCGGCTTCCTCTGCATGGTGATGATCCTGTGGCTGTGCGCCCGGGCCAACCCCAACAGCGTCAATAAATATTTCAAGAAGATGCAGCTGGTTTCCTCCGGGATCATGGCCCTGAGCCATGGCACCAACGATGCCCAGAAAACCATGGGAATTATCACCCTGGCCCTGGTCAGTTTTCACGCCCTGCCCACCTTTGAGGTGCCGTTCTGGGTTGTTCTCGGCTGCGCGGTGACCATGGGCCTGGGCACCATGGCAGGGGGGTGGCGGATTATCCGCACCATGGGCAGCAAAATGATCAAGCTCAAGCCCGTCCATGGATTTGCGGCTGAAACCTCCGCGGCGGTCGTCATTCTGGGTGCGTCCCATTTCGGCATCCCGGTCAGCACCACCCATATTATCTCCACCTCGATCATGGGAGTCGGCAGCACCCGGGGCATTCATGCGGTCAAGTGGGGGATCGTCGGCAACATTGTCATGGCCTGGGTTCTCACCATCCCCGTTTGCATGCTGATGGCCGCGCTTCTTTACCGCATCCTGCCGGTTTGAAGGAGGTCCGGCTACCCGGCCTGATTGCGGGAAGGTGATGCGGAGGCGCAACTGAAGCCCTGGCGCGGGCGATTGGGGTACCGCCAAGAGCAACGTCTTTCTCAGGAGAAAGGAGCGCGATTTTTCCAGATGAAAGTGCAGCAGAAAAACACCGGGGGCGGCCACAGTGAGCCCCCTGCTCCGGTCAGTTCACGATCGCTCAAAATCAGACTGGCGATCATCGCGGGCCTGACCCTGTTGCTGGTCGTAATCATTGTCGCGGGATGCGATCAGATCACCCTGCTGCTGCACCGCAAGCATCAACAGCCCATTACCAGCAATCTGGTGGTGGAGTTGAATACCTTCATCGTTGAGTACTATGCCCATTCCGTCCAAGACCTGACGGAACAGACTGAAATCGTCGAGGTCTGTACCGGCGGCAGTCATGCCGACAATCCCGCCCTGCTCAGAGTGTTGAATACCGCCCAGGGTGCGCTGGGCGTCGCCCTGGTGTATGTCATGGATACCAGCGGCATCGTCATCGGCAGTTCCGCTTCCCCGGAAGAACCGAGTCTGACCGGCAATGCCTATTCTTTTCGACCCTATTTCCTGCATGCCATAGCCGGCGCTCCCTATCTGTTTCCCGCGATCGGGGTAACCACCAATCGCAAGGGTTTTTATTTCAGCGCCCCGGTGTACGCCGCCAAAGCGGAGAAACCGGTGGGCGTGGTGGTGATCAAAACCCGCAGCGAGTCGATCGACACCTTTTTTTCCGCCCTCCGGGGCAAACTGGACGCCCTCCTGCTTTCTCCCGACGGCGTTGTCTTCGCCTCCACCCAGAAAGAATGGAATTTTCGGACCGCCTGGCCGCTTTCGGAACAACGATTGGCTGAGATCAGGGCAAGCCGGCAGTTCAGCGATCATCCTCTGCAGCCCCTGCCTTTTTCCCTGCAGGAAAACGTGGTCCGCCACAACGACATCCGTGCCACGGTCGACCTGCAACCGCTGGAGATCGAGGGCTGGCGAATAGCGACGCTCGAGCCGGTGCCCTTTCCCTGGGCCGAGGTGGTGCTGCTTTGCTGTGTCGCCCTTATCCTCGGAACCCTTTCAGGGGTGGTGGCTGTCCACAGGTATAAGGAACAAAGCCTGACCGGGCAGGTGCTTGCGGGTCAGGAGGCCAGCGATCGGGCGGAGGCGGCGCACTGGATTTCCGTCCGTGAACTGGAAACCATCTTCAGCGCCAGCCTGGTGGGAATCGTCCTGGTTCGGGAAGGCCGGATCGTTAACGCCAACAGACGGATGACCGAGATGTTCGGCTATGACCGGGAGGAGATGCTGGCGGGCGATGTCCGCCAGTTTTTCCCGGGACGACGCGCTTTTCGGCGCTTTGTCCGCAGGCATTTGCATCTGCTGATCGAGAGCGATGTCGAGCAGGTGGAATATCAGCTTAAGAAGAAGGACGGCACCCTCATCCCCTGCACCCTCAGCGGCAAGGCGATCGACCCCTTGAACCTGGCCCAGGGAACGGTGTGGGTCATCGAGGATGTCTCCCGCAGAAAGGCCGTGGAAAAAGAGCTGGAACAGGCCAAGCTGGCGGCCGAGGCGGCCAGCGTCGCCAAGGGTGAATTTCTCGCCAATATGAGCCACGAGATCCGTACTCCCATGAACGGCATCATTGGCTTGTCCAACATCCTGCTGCGGGAAAACCTGACTGAAGCGCAGAAGGAGAATCTTGAACTGATCCTGCGTTCGGCCATCAGGCTGATGACCATTATCAACGATATCCTCGATTTTTCCAGACTCGAGGCGGGACGCTTCGAGCTTGAACAGCAACCCTTTTCCCTGCGGAACACATTGAAGGATGTCCTGGGGCCGATGGAGCCGACCGCGCAGCGGAAGAACCTGCAGCTCAGGCTGACGGTCGATCCGGCGGTGCCCGAGGTGCTGGTGGGGGACCAGACCAAACTCATGCAGGTGCTCACCAATCTGATCGACAACAGCCTCAAATTTACGCGCAAGGGGTATGTCGCGCTTCAGGTGGGTCTCAAAAAAAGCGGTCCGGCCCAGAACAGCATGATTGTCTTTGAAGTGGCCGACACCGGCATCGGCATTATTCCAGCCTACCATGCCAAGGTCTTTGAATCGTTTTCCCAGGCCGACTCCTCGCATTCCCGCAGGTTCGGCGGCACCGGTCTGGGCCTGTCGATTTCCAAAGGACTGGTGCAGCTCATGGGCGGGGAAATCTGGTTTGACAGTGAACCCGAACTGGGGACCCGGTTTTATTTCACCCTCCCCCTGGTTGATCCGAAGAACGTTCTTCCACGGGCGGAGGAAAAGCGCGAACCGCAACGACGGGAAGAAGGACCTCCGCTTCAGGGCTATGGCCGGAGGATCCTGGTGGCGGAGGACGAATATATCAATAAGATTTTAATGCGGACTTTCCTCAAACAGGCGGGTTACCATGTCACGGTTGTCCAAAACGGCAGGGAAGCGGTCGAAGCCTGGAGGAGCGGGGTGTTCGACTGCATCCTGATGGATATCCAGATGCCGGAAATGGATGGCTACGAGGCGGTGGCCCGGATCCGCGAGGCGGAAGAAAAGGGGGAACACATCCCGGTGATTGCCATGACCGCGCATGCCATGGCCGGTGACCGGCGGAAATGTCTGGCAGCCGGCATGGATGATTATGTTTCCAAGCCGATTGACGGCACCAAGGTGCTGCAGCTGTTGCAGTACTATCTCCCCAACCATCGGGATATCGATTCCGCGACCGGCTGGACCGGGCCTTCATGAAGCGGCTGGTCGGCCTTGTCCTGCTGTTGGCCGCCATCGGCCTGTTCGGCAGCCTGCTGATCCGCAACCTCAAGCCGAGTCTCACGGCAATCGATTTTCTGCCGAGCGATACCCTTGCCCTGATGGAATGGAATGATTTTTCCCGTTCCTGGCAACGATGGCAGCGCAGTTCCCTTGCCGGCAAAATCAACGACCCTGGTCTTCCTCGAGTTCTTGCCCAGATGGGCGTGCCCGATCTCCGGATCGCCGAGTTCAAGGCCATGAAGTCCTTTGTCGATCAATTGACCCCTACCTCTCTTTTCACCGGACTGCTGAACAATACCTCGATGCTGGCGCTGCTGCCCGGATCGCGCCGCCCGGCCGTCAATTCCGTTGATCCGTTCAACCATCTGGTCTTGATCGCGACGTCGGGTTCCGGATTTTCCCCGCAGCAGCTGGAACGATTTTTCGGAACGGTTCAATCCACCGGCGCCTCCGTCCATCAGGGCATCCCCCTGGTCACCCTCACCTTTGCTTCGGGCCGGACCGTCGCCTTTTGCCAGTACCGCGGCCGGCTGCTCTGCGCCTTGAATCCCGCACCTGTGCAACGCTGCATCGATCAGGCGCTGCAGCGGATGGTCCGGGCCCAAACAGGGCTGCAGGCGAATCCGGACTATCAGCGGCTGAGAAAGAATGCTGCCGCCCGGACTGATTTTTTTGTATACGCCGATCTGGCGGCGCTGCGCAAACAGCTGCCTGGAATCGAGGAAAATGCGGAGTGGATTATCCCCCACCATCTCGCCTTCTTTCATCACGCCGATTCCGGGCACGACCGTGTGGCGATCGTCGCCCAGGTCCCGCCCCGGCAGCTGACAACCTTCACCGCCCAGTATCGGCTGGCGTCCCCGGTCGAGGATCCGATGAGCCGGCAGGTCTCCCCGGAAACCCGGATGTACCTCTGGACCAACTGGTTCACGCCGAAGGTTCTCTGGAATTTCGGCTCGGGGATGCGCAATCATGAGTTGGGGGCGCTGGTGATGCTGCTCGCGCAGAATCTCATCGAGGGTACCGGTAAGAGCACCGATGAATTTTTTAATGTCTTCGGCAATAGATTCGGGGTATTGATAACAGAGCAGCCAGGTCTTTCCCCATCGAATCGGTCCATGTCCTGCCTGTCTGTCGAGGTCCGCGATCAACAGGAGGTCGAGCTGATGCTGAAGCGGTTGCTTGCCGGACAGCAGGTGATAAAAGTGGTGACCGGGGGGATGGAGATCAGCTCGGTGATCATGGCCGGCGGTCTGCTGCAGCCTTCCTACGTGCTGGTGGATAAGCACCTGATCCTTGCCGACACCGTGGAGTTGATTGAACAGGTTCAAAGGCAGGGCGGACCAGTGCCGGCCGGGGGCGAGGGAGCTCTTGTGCCCGCAATCGACCGGACCGGCAATTTCTTCCTCTTTGTTCGCACCGGGGATGTCGCCGACCAATTGATCGCGATCCTGACCGTGCTGATCAGGGAAAAGTCGGACCTGACCAGGCAACTGACGCAGCAAACCCGGCTGCTGATCGAACATGCGGCGATTCCCCTGCTGACCAGCCTGCAGGGCACGGCCACCACCCGTCTTCGAGGCTATGCCGCGGACGATGAAGTCATGCTGGAAATGGATTTTGCCACAAATTCGGAACGTCGCGGAATTTTCTCGCCGTAATCGCAAAGAGCTGGGAGCACGGGCCGCAGCTATTACCTCGGATGTACATCTCATGGAACAACTGGTCGCTGAACTGAAGAAACTCCTTCCCTTGAAAGAAACAACCGTAACCGGCGATATTGTCATCATCGCCGCCAGAAAACCGGAAATGCTCGTCTATGCGAGGGTGGGCGATATCGTCCGCGACGAGACACGAAAGGAGGAGTGGTGGCAGGTGACCCTGCATCTGCTTTCCATCCCCCTGCAAACCGTGGTATGGACCCTGCGTACCCCCCAGTTCACCGGTCAGGAGATCTTCACCATGGGAGGCGAGGGACGTTTCATCAAGGCGATCCGCTTCGACGAAACCTCGCCCGCTCCGCGGCCTTCCCCGCGGGAAAAAACGGGGCAGGGAAAAGAGCGGAAAACAGGATTGCGGGTCGTCAAGTGAACCGGCATTACCGGGTGTCGGTCGAGGAACCTGCCGATCTCCGCGAATTGCAGGCAGTCACTTCCCCATACGCTCCCGAAGAATTCAAGCAATCATGAACGAACGTCAAATCATTGAATATATTGCAGGGCTTGCCGGTCCGGCCGAGGGGCTGCTCAAGGGCATCGGCGATGATTGCGCCGTGATCCGCAAGGACGGCAACCGTGTCTGGCTGCTGACCATGGATACCCTGATCGAATCGGTGCATTTCAATCGCGGGTTTCATCCGCCGGAGAAGCTGGGCCGCAAGGCGGTTTCGGTCAATGTCAGCGATATCGGGGCCATGGGGGGGAAACCCCTGTTCGTGCTGCTGTCGGCGGGCATGCCCCATGGCTTTGACGAGGCCTGGTTCCGGGCCTTTGTCCGGGGACTGACCGAGGCCTGCCACGAATACGGCTGCTTCATCATCGGGGGGGATACGGTCGCCAGCCCGGGCGGGCTCACCTTTACCCTGACGGTCATCGGAGAAGCGGAGGCGGACAAGGTGGTGTACCGCAGCGGCGCCCAACCCGGAGACACCATCTGGGTGAGCGGGGAGTTGGGGTGGGCCGCCGCGGGCCTGGAATTACTGACCGCCGGGATCGAGCCCGACAACCGGGATTTCGATTGTTTCCGGGAAAAACATCTTGATCCCCGGGCCAGGGTCGTCCTGGGACAACGGCTGGCGGACAGCGGATTGGTGCATGCGATGATGGATCTCTCCGACGGCCTGGCCACGGATCTGGCCCATCTCTGCAAGCAGTCGGAGGTGGGCGCGCGCCTCTTTGCCGAGGACCTGCCGGACCTGGCGATGCTGGCCCCGGCCGCCCGACTCACCGGCTCGGATCCGGAACGCTGGGCCCTCAGCGGTGGCGAGGATTACGAACTGCTGTTCACCGCGGATCTTGATCGCAGCAGGGAATTGACCCGGATTGGCGAGGACTGCGGCCAGTCCCTCTTTCCGGTCGGGACCATCGTTGCGGGCACGGGGGTGACCCTGGTCCGCCGGCGCCCTGACGGCACCAGCGAGGAGATCGCGGTCGCCTACCAGGGCTTTGATCATTTTCGCAACAACACCGGAGAGTAGGATGCCGGTCGGCGCCCTGTTCAAGCACTGGTCGCTGCGCGTGTTTGCCCCGGATCGGATGCTGCGGCAGACCTACGAGGCCTTTAAGACCCTGCTCGGCCATGATATCAGCAGCCATGAGCTGATGGCGGAGTTTGCGGAGCTCTATCATGAGGGCAGGCAGGAGGATTGGGCCCGGGTTCGCGGGCGCTATCGCCAACTGGCCGAGGCGGTCGTTGGCATGGTCACGGCTCTTGAGCAGATGCATCCCGGTCAGGCCGGCTCCCTGCGCGACTATTTCACCAAATACGATTTTTATATCCGCCTGCTCCTGGCCCCGCCGGAACAGTTTCTCATCCCCCCCTTTGTGGTTGGCCACGACGTTCCTGTCGATACCGCTCTCGCAGGACAGAAGAGCGCCAATCTCCTGCGGTTGAAAGATGCGGTCACGGCAAAGGTTCCGGAGGGATTCACCATCACCGCCACCACCTTCGCCCTCCTGGTCGAGCATAACCGTTTGCGTCCGGCGATCGATCTCCTGCTCGCCACCATCGACCTGGAATCGAGTTCCAGCCTGGAAGAAACCTCGCGGGCCTTGATGACCCTGGTGCGGCGGATGGAGATCCCCCCACGGATAGCCCAAGCCGTCCTTGCCGGGTACGATCGGCTGGCCGGTCCGTCCCCGGGCGCAGCCCCCCGGGTGGCGGTGCGCTCCTCGGCATTGCACGAGGACGGCAGCCATAGTTTTGCGGGTCAGTACCACTCCGTCCTGGGCGTTGGCCGCGAAGGCCTGCTTGTCGCCTACCTTGAAGTGCTGGCTTCCAAATATACGCCCCAGGCGCTGCTCTACCGGATCTGTGCCGGGATCGGCGATGAGGAGGCGGCAATGGCGGTGCTGGTCCTGGCGATGATCGATGCCGTTGCCAGCGGGGTGGTCTACACCCGCGACCCGGCCGCGAGCGGCAACGAGGCCCTGCTGATCCACAGTATTCGCGGTCTCGGCCTGCCGCTGGTGGGCGGCGAGATCGTGCCGGATATCTATGTCTTTCCTCGGCAAAGCGCAACACCTTCACAGATCGTCGCCGGATCGCAGCACCACCGGCTGCAACTGCGCGAGGGGCAGCTGCGGGAGGAAACCCTTACCGGAGACGAGGCGGCATCGCTGTCGCTTACTCAGGAACAGGCCAGGCAATTGGCCACGATAGCCAGGGAACTCGAGACCCTGTTCGGGGGGCCGCAGGATATCGAATGGGCCCTGGGCCAGGATCGGGAGCTCTATGTCCTCCAGTCGCGTCCCCTCCGGGTCGAGCCCGTGCCGCCGCCTGCTGCGGAAGAGCTGCTTGTGGAGGAACAACCCCTGCTCAGCGGGGCCAAGCGGGCGGCGGGCGGTGTCGGCTCGGGGGTGGTCTGCCATCTCGACCCCACCGATCCGAATGCAGCCCTCCCCCACGGGGCGGTGCTGGTCACCCGGCATATTCCCCCCTCCCTGGTCCGTTTCATCAACCGGCTGGCAGCCGTGATCTGTGAGCAGGGTTCGGTTACCGGCCATTTCGCCACGGTCTGCCGGGAATTCGGGGTGGTTTTGCTGGTTGATGCCGCCGGCGCGCTTGCCCTGTTGCCTCCGGGCCGCGA
>Ga0074197_1003226_pt1 | contig 10141 bp, 11 predicted proteins | sample EPASupsiteSAE305_FD_64526 | JGI IMG/M metagenome (GOLD analysis project Ga0074197, IMG submission 64526) | Bioremediated contaminated groundwater microbial communities from EPA Superfund site, New Mexico - SAE3-05 reassembly with SPADES | ecosystem: Environmental > Aquatic > Deep subsurface >...
CAACCGGGTGTTCAACAATCTTGACGCGGTAATCCGGCAGTTGCAGAGTGGATTGCCGAGATTGTGTACGGACCATGAAGCATTACGAAGCCTGACAGCTTGGCCATGGATCATTAGTCTCAATTTGAAAGTGAATTAGAATTAAGAGATCGCGTCTATCAGCCCAAACTGGTCTCCCTGCCGGCCCGGTAGGGGTCGTTGAACGAGACTTCATTCTCAGCAAAATGATGCTCGATATTACGGCTCCGAAATAAGAGCATGAAATGAAGGATATAGAGCTGGAGATAGAGGGACTGGTACTGCACGGATTTAGATCCGGCGATCCTCATCAGATTCGAGAGGCGGTAGAAAGCGTGCTGACGCTTCTGCTGGCCGAGAAGGGGCTACCGTAAGCCTGGGGTGCGGAGGTCGCCAGGATGGATGGAGGTTCGTTTTTTCTGCCCCCCATTCTACGGCTGGGACAACAGGCGCACGGATAGCACAGGCGATTGATGACCGATTGTTAAATAACACCAGGGGAAGGAAGAGCGAGCCATGACATTTCCACTCAAGCAGGGCGCAAAGGGTTCGGAGATTACCGAACTGCAAAAGCTTTTAGTTAAGCGAGGCTATACAATCGGCATTGACGGCGAATTTGGGAAAGAGACTTTCCGGGCGGTACGTGCCTTCCAGTCGCAGAACCTCGATCAGCACGGTCAACCGCTGGTGGTTGACGGCAAGGTGGGAGCGCTCACTTGGTGGAGTCTCAACAATCCAAAACCGGTGATCGTCACACCGAGCGCAGTCGATTATACGATACTTCCCCCTCCCGAGGCAGGTGGCAGCGCTATTGGGCGGGCCGCGTTGGAGGTGGCCATTAGTGAACTGAAGGACGGCGCTGGTGAAATCGGCGGGAATAACAGCGGTAAATGGGTGAAGAGATATCTTTCGCCTGCGGGGTTGCCCGAGGGGAACCCATGGTGCGCCTCGTTTGTGAGCTGGTGCTACCTCCAGGCGAGCGGGGGTGACAAGAGCGCCATGCCTTTTGCTTACTGTCCCGGTGCGCGGAATCTCTTGAAGGAGTTCAAGGCCAAGGGATGGGAGTATGCACCCAATGCCGGTTATCAGCCGCTGCCGGGGGATATCGTGGTCTGGTGGCGGGAAAAGCTCAGCGGCTGGCTCGGGCACGTGGGCCTTGTTTATCAGTTGAAGGACGGCATGCTCTACACCATCGAAGGGAACAAGAGCCCCAATGTTCAGGGATTTTCGTATGTGGCTAATACCATGTAACATTTAAAGTTTCGTAATTTTCCATCGGGTTGTATCGTCATGGTAACCAAAGGAGGTTGCCATGGCACCGAGATATCGAGTTACCCGTGACAGACGAGGAACGCAAGAATCTTGAAGCATTAACCCGGAATGGCAAAACTGGAGCCAAGAAATTTATCAGCGCCCGTGCGTTATTGTTGTGTGATGCCGGGCCTAATGGTCCAGGCTGGACGGTTGCCGCTGTGGCGGAGGCTTTGGGCGTAACATCCCGCACAATTGAGCATTTAAAAAAACGATTTGTCGAGGAAGGCCTGGACGCCGCATTGGCGCGTAAAGAAAGAGAAAAGCTGCCTCGCGATGTAACATTTGATGGATCCTTCGAGGCACGATTGATAGCCTTGGCATGTTCGGAGGCACCTGATGGTCGTGGCCGGTGGACAGTGAGGTTGCTTGCTGATAAAGCCGTCGAACTGAACCTCGCACCTTCAGTTTCGCACATGACGGTGCACAGGATTTTAAAAAAAATGAACTTAAGCCTCACCTCAGCAAGTACTGGAAAATTCCGCCAGAAGGAAACGCAGCGTTCGTAGCGGCAATGGAGGATGTACTGGAGGTCTATCACCTTCCATATGATCCGGCTTATCCAGTGGTGTGCATGGACGAGTCCAACAAACAGCTGATTGGCGAAGTTGCTGAACCGATCCCCTGCGAGCCGGGCCAGCCAAAACGGATAGACGATGAATATGTCAGAAATGGGGTGGCTGAAATTTTCATGGAAGTGGAGCCGTTGGCTGGCAGGCGCCACATTGCGGTAACTGAACGCCGCACCCGCAAGGATTGGGCTCAACAGATCAAGCAGATGCTTGACGAGCGCTATCCTGATGCCATCAAAGTTCGCTTGGTAATGGACAACCTGAATACTCACAACATCGCCTCGCTTTACGAAACCTTCGAGCCGTGCGAAGCCAGGCGCTTGGCGAAAAGGCTGGACATTCACTACACCCCCAAACATGGCAGTTGGCTCAGTATGGCAGAGATTGAACTCCGCGTGCTGAAAGGTCAATGCCTCGACCGTCGAATCGCTGACATGGAAACCATGCGGACAGAAATTGCGGCATGGGAACGGGACCGTAATAACAGCACCAAAAAAATTGACTGGCAATTCACGGCACAGGACGCCAGGGTTAAACTAAAAAGACTTTATCCGAATTTATGAATGTTACATGGTACTAGGCTCAGGCTGGCTGTTCCCGCCGCAGCCCGGCCACGATCATGCTCAGCAGAAACCAGCCGCAGGCGACCAGGATGACGGTGGCCCCGGTTGCGGTTCGCGCCCAGTCCTGGGCCGAGACGATCAGACCGCTGGCCGCCGAAGTGAGGCTGACCAGCATGGCCCACCAGAACATCGAGCCGGCCGAACGGGCGACGTTGCGCGCCGCCGCCGCCGGCACGATCAGCATCGCCGTCACCAGCAACACCCCCACCGCCTGCACCGAAAACATGACGATCAGCGACAGCAGGCCGGCAAAGATATACTGGTGAATTGCCACCCGGACGCGGTGCGCCTGGGCCAGGGTCGGATTGAGGCCGATGTAGAGCAGATGGTTGTAGCTGGCTGCCTGGAAAGCCATCAAGGCCAGAAAGAGGGCCATCAGGCAGAGGATCTGGCCGTCGCTGATGGTGAGGATGTCGCCGTAGAGAAACCGTTGCAGGTCGCGGGCCAGGGAACGGTCGCGGCTGACGATGGCCAGGCCGAAGGCGACCATGGCCGAGAAGAAGACGCCGATCACCGTGTCGCTCGAGAGGCTGGTGTGGCGCTGCAGGATCATGATCCCCAGGCCGACCAGCATGCCAAAGGCCGGCATGGTCCAACCGGGGTCCACCGAGAAGATCAACCCCAGGGCCACGCCGGCAAAGGCCGAATGGCTGATGGCGTCGGCAAAGAAGGCCATGCGGAAGTTGACCACCACAATGCCCATGACCGCGGCCATCGGGGCCAGCAGCAGCAGGCCGAGCATGGCCTGCTGCATGAACCGGGCCTGGAGGCAGTCGAAGGGCAGCAGTTGGGCCAGGAGCGCATAGAGCGGCGACAGATCAGGCATCGGGTCGCTCCTGGCAGCAGGGCGCCGAGCAGACGGCCTGGTTGTTGGGCATGGAGCGGCTGTTGACCAGGCCCATGTGCATGCCGAAGATGGCGGTGAGGTTGTCGCTGGTCAGGGTCTGACGCGGCGGGCCTTCAGCCGCCACCTTGCGGTTGAGGCAGATGACGTGGGTGGCGTGATGGGTGACCGTGGCCAGGTCGTGGCTGACCATCAGTTGGGTGAACCCCTTGGTGCGGCGCAGGCTGTCGAGCAGTTCGCAGAAGATGAGTTCGCCGCGAAAATCGACGCCGGCCGAGGGTTCGTCCAGCACCAGCAGATCGGGTTCCTGGCGCAGGGCCAGGGCCAGCAGCACCCGCTGCAGCTCGCCGCCGGACAGGGCGCCGATTCTGCGTTCCGCCAGGTGTTCCGCCTTAACCAGCGCGAGCGCCTCCAGCGAGCGTTGGCGCACTTCTTTGCCAATGCCGAACCAGAGCGGTTTTTTCTGGAACCCCATGGCCAGGAATTCATGGACCGTGAGCGGCATGCCCCGATCAAAGGTGAGCCGCTGCGGCACATAGCCGATGCGCGGCCGCCCGCCGTTGGCGGGGATGTGGATGCGCCCCTGGTAGCTGATTTCCCCCAGCAGGGCGAGGAGCAGGGTGGTTTTGCCGGCCCCGTTGGGACCGATGATCGCGGTGCAGCTGCCCTTGGGCGCCGTGGCGCTGACCCGGTCGAGGATGGAAACGCCGCCGCGCTCGACCGTGACCGATTCAAAGCGGACGGCGGCTTCAGGTGGTTCGGGTTGGTAGAGGGGGAAAACGTCAGTTGCTGCCAAGCGTTTTTTCCAGGGTGTTGAGGTTGGTGCGCATGACCTGCTCGTAGTGCTCCAGGGGCGCCTGCTCGGGGCCGTTGGCCGCCGGATCGAGGCGGGCGCTCGCAATGCCCGCCTCCTTGGCGATGGTTGCGCCGACCGATTCTGGATACTGTGGTTCGGTGAAAATAGCACCAGCTTTTTTTGTTTTCACCACTGCCACAATCTTCAATATTTCTGCGGCCGAAGGCTCTTGGCCGGCATGGGCCTGGACCACCGCCGCAACCTCAAGGCCCATGTCCCGGGCCAGATAATCAAACACCCCGTGCTGGGTGACGATCCGGTTGTTGCGCAACCGTTTGCCGAGGGCCGCCAGCTCGTCGGCCAGTTGGTTCAACCGTTGTCCGTAGGTTTTGGCGTTGGCGGCGTAGACGGCGGCGCCGGCCGGGTGGATTTCGGCCAGGGACTTGGCGATGTTGCCGGCCAGCAGGGCCGCCATGCGCGGGCTGGCAAAGAGGTGGGGATTGACGCCGTCGTGGTGGTGATGCGCGTGTTCGTCCTCGTGAACATCTTTGTCGTGATGCTCCTTGCCCTCGGCGTGGTGATGTTCCTCCTCGGCCTCCTCGGTTTCGCTGTACTGCAGGATGTTGGCGATTCCCTGGGAACTGTCGACGATTTTCAAAGCCGGATTGGCCTTTTTCAGCGGCGCGCCGAGGAACTCCTCCATCCCCAGGCCGTTTATGATCAGCACGTCGGCCTTGGCCAGTTTGCGCATATCCTGCGGGGTGAGGCCGTAGTCGTGGGGGCAGCCCATCTGGGCCGGGATCATCAAATCAACCTCGACGCCGCTGGCCCCGGCCGTGATGTTGCGGGTGAGCTGGTAGATGGGAAAGGTGGTGGCCAGCACCTGCAGGTTCTTTTCCGCCGACCACGCCGTTGGCTGGCAGAGCAGGAAAACGGCGCAGCAGCAGCCGAGGACAACGGTACACCATTGCAAGGTCGTGTGTTTCATGGGGGTTTCCTCCGGGGTATGAAGTGCGTGCTAATGCGAATGCATTTGCATTATACCGAGGGGGCGCGGGCCGTCAATGGATATTGCGAAACCTTTTGCATCAAGGCCCGCCGGCGACTATAATGCCGACCAGGAGCCGCCCGCATGCAACGAAAAACCACCCAACGAACCGCCATCGAACAGGTCTTTGATCGTGAAGACCGCCCCCTCGGCATTGACGAGATCCTGCGCCTCGGCCGCAGTCAGGTGGAGTCCCTCAATCAGGCCACGGTCTATCGCAACCTCAAACTGTTGCTCGACAAGGGCTGGCTTGCCCAGATCAATCATCCGGCCATGGGCGTGCTTTACGAGCGCGCCGGCAAGGGCCACCATCACCACTTCCACTGCCGCGACTGCAACCGGGTCTTTGAGCTGCCGGGCTGCACCCTCAACCAGCAGGCGGCCGCGCCTGAAGGGTTCGTGGTCGAGGACCATGAAATTTTTCTGTTCGGCGTCTGTCCGTCCTGCGCCGCCAGTTCCGAATAAATAACGCAGGATCCTGCTCCTTGCAGCCCTTGGGCGCTGCAGTTGTCCTTGTGGTCTCCGCCAATCGTCGCCATAGTGTGGATGTCGAATTTCCGGCATTGACTCCCCCGAGGAAAGAGCATGCGCGTTGTTTCTCTCTTGTTGCTGCTGCTGATGATGTTGGCCCGGCCCGTTTGCGCCGCCCAGGCGGAGCGGGTGGTCTTGTTCCTGGGCGATTCGCTCACCGCAGGGCAGGGCGTGGAGCCGGAGGAGGCCTATCCTCGGTTGCTCGGCGAAATGCTGGCCCGGGACGGGATCGCCAATGTTCGCGTCGTCAACGGCGGGGTCAGCGGGTCCACCACCGCAAGCGGCCTGTCCCGGTTGCGGTGGTACGACAAAATCCATCCTTCGGTGCTGTTTCTGGCCCTGGGGGCCAACGACGGCCTGCGCGGACTTGCCGTTGCGGAGATGGAGAAAAACCTGAGCGAGGCGATTGCGGCCGCCCAAGAGCGTGGCATGGGCGTGATCCTGGTCGGCATGGAGTTGCCGCCCAATTACGGCCCGGACTACGTTGACGCCTTTCGCCGGATGTATCGACAACTGGCCGCGCAGCACGGGGCAACCCTGCTGCCTTTTCTGCTTGAGGGCGTCGGCGGGATCGCGGCCTTCAACCAGGCCGACGGCATCCATCCCAACGCCGAGGGGCACCGGCGCATCGCCCGCCACGTCTATCCCGTGCTGAAGGGCTATCTCGACGCAACCGCGAAGGGGGCGGCAAGGCCATGAGCACCCAACCATTGCCGCTGGTTGCGGCAAGCGATCTCCACAAGTCCTATCCCTTGCCGGAAGCAGGCCGGGTCAGCATTCTGGCCGGGGCCAGTTTTAGCTTGGACGCCGGCGCCTCCCTGGCGGTGACCGGTCAATCCGGCAGCGGCAAATCAACCTTGATTGCCCTGTTGGCCGGTCTCGACCGTCCGGATCAGGGCCGGATCATGATCAACGGCGCTGAGCTGACCAGCCTGGACGAGGCCGGTTTGACCCGATTCCGCGCCGCCCATATCGGCATTGTGTTTCAGCAGTTCCACCTCCTGCCCCATCTCAGCGCCGAAGAAAACGTGCGCCTGCCGTTGGAGCTGCTGGGTCGTCCCTGCACGAATGCGCTGATCGACGCCTTGTTTGCTCAGGTCGGCTTGTCGACCCGGAAGCATCATCTGCCGGCCCAGCTCAGCGGCGGCGAATGCCAGCGGGTGGCCATCGCCCGCGCCCTGGCGGTCAAGCCGCTGCTGCTCCTGGCCGACGAACCCACCGGCAACCTTGACGCGGGCACCGGCCGCGAGGTCTCGGAACTGCTGTTTCGCCTGGCGACGGAGGAGCAGATGACCATGATCGTGGTCACCCACAACCAGGAACTGGCCGCGCGTTGCAGCCATCGGCTTCAGCTGGACCAGGGGTTGCTGCGGTGAAGGCCCTGCTGCGGCTCGGTTGGCGCGATCTCTCCCGCAACCGCCGGTTTACCCTGCTGTTTGTTGTCAATCTCGCCCTTGGTCTCAGCGGCTTTCTCCTCATCAGTTCCTTTGGGGCCTCCCTCTCTCAGCACCTTGCCGTCCATCTCCGCGAAATATTGACCGCCGACCTGGTGCTGCAGGCCAGTCGGCCGCTGAGCGAGCGGGAACTGGCGGTCTGCCAAACCGTTGCTGGCCCCGGCAGCCGGTTTTCCCGGCAGGTAGCCTTCTACTCCATGGTCCAGGGCGACGGCGTCTCCCGGTTGGTCCAAATCGTGGCTATTGATCGGGCCTATCCCCTCTACGGGGGCTTTCGCACAGCAGAAGCCCCGGTGGCCGCGCAGACGCTGGACGATCTGCAAGCCCGGCCGAGCCTGCTGATGAGCCGGGAAACGGCCCGGTCGCTGGGGCTCCGTCCGGGCGGAGCGCTGCAAGTCGGTCAGGCAAGGTACGGGCTGGCCGCCTTGTTTGACCACGATCCGGGCGGCGATTTCGCCAGTTTCACCCTGGCCCCGAAAATTTACCTGGGCCTGCCGCAACTGCAGGACTCCGGCCTGATTGGTTTTGGCAGCCGCATAGCCTACAAACACTTTATTCGCTTGGCGGATGGGGTCGATGCCGCCGAGGTTGCGGCGCGGCTCACCACCGCTCTGTCTGCCCTTTCCGCCCTTTCCGAGCTGTCGGCGGAGCAACCTGCAATCCGCGTCTCCGCCGCGGTCGACGTCAACCGCCGCCTGGGGCGGGTGATCGGGTACTTCAGCTCCTTTCTCGGCCTGACCGCCATGGTTGCGCTGGGCCTGTCCGGGCTGGCCGCCGCCTACCTCTTTCGTGATCATCTGCGCGGCCGAGAACGGGACATTGCGGTGCTGCTCAGTCTGGGCGCCAGCCGGGGCCAGTGTCTGTTGTTGTCCCTGGGAGAATTGGCCCTGCTCGGCTTGGTTTCGGCCGGCGCCGCCCTGGCGCTGGCCTGGTTGCTGCTGCCGCTGTTTGGGCGGCTGTTTGCCGGCGTCGTCCCCGCCGATTTGCATCTGCTGGTTGATCCGACTGCGGCTCTCATAACCCTGCTGGTTGGAGTCTTCGGCAGCCTGCTCTTTTGTCTGCCGGCGCAGCTGCGCCTCTTGGCGGTTCGTCCGCTGTGGCTGCTGCACGATCTGGGCGCCAACGATCCTTTGCCGCGCAGCACGCGCCTCAAACAGCTGGCCGCCGCGCTGCCGTCGGTGGGATTGCTGGTGGCGCTGACCCTGCAGGTGAGCCATTCGCCTCGCCAGGGGTTGGGTTTCACCGCTGCGTTGCTGGCGCTGATCGTTGTTTTTTCGGCAATCGCCCATGTGCTGCTGGCTGGCTGCCGCCGCTGGTCGCAGGCCACCAACCTCACCTGGCGCATCGTCTGGCGCAATCTCTATCGCAACCGAATTGCGTCCGCCGCCGCGTTTGTAGCCCTGGCCATGACCCTGTTGCTGGCCAACCTCATCCCCCAGGTCGAACAGGGCTTGGCGACGGAGATCGGTCAACCCGAGGGCCTGGAACGCCCCGATCTCTTTCTGATCGACGTGCAGGAGGAACAGCGGCAGCCGCTGCGTCTTTTTTTCGAGCATGAAGCAGCCCGGCTGTCGCCCCTGTCGCCCATGGTGCAGGGCCGGATCGTCAGCGTCAACGGCCGGCCCTTTGCCCAGTGGCGGCAACTGCATCAGGGGGAGGACGATCGGGGTTTGCGGCGCACGGAGTTCAATTTTTCCAGCCGCGACCAGTTGGACCCTTCCGAGACCGTGGTCGAAGGACCGCCCCTGCCCACAGGGCCGTGGGCGGCGGACGGCAACCAGCCGTTTGCCCTCTCCATGGAGCGGGAGTTCAGCGAGCGACTGCAGATGAAGATTGGCGACCGGATGGTCGTGGACGTTCAAGGCATTGAGTTGGAGGGGCGGGTGGTCAACCTGCGCAAGGTGCGCTGGAACAGTTTTCAACCCAATTTTTTTATGCTGGTGCAAAAGGGGGTGCTGGACGAGGCTCCCAAGACCTATCTGGCCTCGGTGAGTGGGGTCGGGGAGGAGGCAAAGCAGGGCCTGGTCAACCGGTTGACGGCAGCCTTTGCCAATGTTTCGGTGATCGACGTGCGCGGCACGGTGGCGCAGTTGACCGCCATCGCCGATCAACTCGGTCAATCGCTGCGCTTCATGGCGGGATTTGCCATGGCCATCGGCCTGGTGATCGTGGCCTCGATTGCCCGCCAGGAAGTTTTGCGGCGGGAACGGGAAATCAATCTGTTCAGAGTGTTGGGGGCAGGGGTGGGGAGAATTCGCGTCCTGATTATGGTGGAATTTGCCCTGCTCGGCGGCATGGCCGCGCTCACGGCGGCGCTGGTCAGCTTCTTGTGTTCGCTGGCGATTTCCTGGCTGATTTTTGATCGGCTCTGGCGTTTCCACTGGCAGTCCAGCGTGTTGCTGCTGCTGGCCGCCGCCCTGATCTGCGGGCTCATCGCCCTGCTGGCCGCCGATTCGGTCATCCGCCGCAAGCCTGCCGCCTTGCTGAACTAAAGCCGCCAAGCAAACCGGCACTTACTTGCCGGCCGAATCCACCCAGATTTCACTGCGCACGCAGGCCTGGTCCTCGGGCTTCATTACCCGGAAGGCGAGCACGCCCTCCTCGAAGGTTCCATAGGTGGCGCGGCGGGGAACGTGCAAAACACCGTCGTCGTCAAGCAGCGCCATGACGATGACGTCGCCGCCGTTTCCCAGGGTCAGTTCACAGGGTATCTTTCGCATTGGGCGTTGTCGCGGTCTGTTGACCGGTGTGGACGTAATTGATGCTTTTTTCGATCCTTACCTGCTGATTGGTTGCCGGGCCCTTGGCTTCGGGAACCTGGGTGGTCAACTCCATGGGCGAGGGCGGCGCGTTCAAGGCCGTCAGGATGCCGTCGTCGCGGCTGTAGAGATCAGGCTTGAACATCACCTTGCCGTCCTGGACGTTGGTGGTCAGGTACATGAGA
>Ga0074197_1003230_pt1 | contig 10131 bp, 9 predicted proteins | sample EPASupsiteSAE305_FD_64526 | JGI IMG/M metagenome (GOLD analysis project Ga0074197, IMG submission 64526) | Bioremediated contaminated groundwater microbial communities from EPA Superfund site, New Mexico - SAE3-05 reassembly with SPADES | ecosystem: Environmental > Aquatic > Deep subsurface >...
GTGTGCGCGCCGCCGGTTTTGCGTTCGGCCACGGGCGGAGCCTCCACCGATCGAATATATGTCCACAGAGTTCTTCATAGCGCGGCGGTACCTGCTGGCGAAGAGGAAAGGCCTCTTCGCCATGATCACCACTTTCATAGGCGTGGCGGGCGTGGCGCTCGGCGTGGCCGCGCTCATAGTCACGCTGGCCATCATGGACGGCTTCCAGTCGGATATCAAGAAGAAGGTCATAGACGCGCAGGCGCACGTCACCCTGTACGGCCGCATGCAGCCCCGGGACCTCGACGTGGTCCGCGCCTCGCTGGAGCGCGACCCCCGCGTGGCCGCCTACTCGCCTTTCGTGCTCGGCCAGGCCATCCTCACCTTCGACAACCGCTCCACCGGCGTGGTGGTGAAGGGCCTGGACCCGGCCGGCGAGTTCGCCGTCAATAATCTCAAGAATTCCCTGTCACGCGGTTCCTGGGAGCCGCTTTCCAAACCAGTTCCCGGCCAGCCGCCGGCGGTGGTGCTCGGCGAGGAGCTCGCCAAGAACCTCGGCCTGTGGGTGGGAGACGAGGCGGTGCTGGTATCGCCGCAGGGCGCGTCCACCGGCCTGGGCCTGCTGCCCAAGATGAAGAAGTTCCGCGTCGCCGGCCTGCTGCGCACCGGCTATTACGAATTCGATAACACCATGGCCTACTGCGCCGTCGGTGCGGCCGGGGAGTTCTTCGGCCTGGGCGGCGGGGCCAATGGCGCCGGGATCCGCCTCAAGGACATAGACGACGCCGGGCCGGCCGCGGCCGACCTGCGCAAGGCCCTCGGCTTCGCCTACACCGTAAAAACCTACGCCGACATGAACCAGACCCTTTTCGCGGCGCTGAAGCTGGAGAAGTTCGTGATGTCGCTGGTGCTGGCGCTGATCATCCTGGTGGCCACGTTCAACATCGCCTCCAACCTGCTGATGATGAGCGTGGAGAAACTGCGCGACATCGGAATCCTGCGCGCCATGGGCGCCGGGCCCGGCTTCATCCGGCGGGTCTTCTTCTGGGAAGGCAACCTTATCGCGGTGACCGGCATCATGCTCGGGGTGGCCCTCGGGGTGGGCATTTCCGTTTTCCTGGCGGTCTACCCGGTGGTGGAACTGCCGTCCGACATCTATTACATCACCAAGGTCCCCGTGGAGCTGAAGCTGCGCGACATCCTGGCCACCGCGGCCGGCAGCTACGTGCTGTGCATGCTCAGCGCCGTTTACCCGGCGCTTAGGGCTTCCAAGGTGAGCCCGGTGGACGCCATACGCTATGGATAAAGTCGTAGAGATCTCGGCCTTGAGCAAGGCCTACACGCAGGGGCACGAGCAGATACTGGTGCTCGAGGAACTGAATTTCCACATCGCCAAGGGCGAATTCGTGTCCATCGTCGGGCCGTCCGGATCGGGCAAGTCCACGTTCCTGAACCTGGTAGGCCTGCTCGACGACGTTTACAGCGGGGAGATCCGTCTTTTCGGCCGCAAGCTGGAGGACCTCTCCGAAGGCGAGAAGGCCGCCCTGCGCCTCAAGAACGTGGGCTTCGTCTTCCAGTTCGATTCGCTGCTGCCGGAATTCACCGTGCTCGAGAACATAGAGATGCCGGCGCGCGTGCTGGGTCAGACGGACCCGGGCCGCGGCCTGGAGCTGCTGCGCCGCTTCGGCCTGGAGGCGATAGCCCATAAGTTCCCCATGGAGATCTCCGGCGGAGAAAAACAGCGGGCCGCCATGCTGCGCGCCCTGCGCAATTCGCCCGCCCTGCTGATAGCCGATGAGCCGACCGGCAACCTGGACCGCCACAACTCCGGCGTGATCCTCGACGACCTGCGCCGCGCCGCCGGCACCGGCGCCGCCGTGCTGATGGTCACCCATAACGAAGAGGCCGCCCGCCGCGCCGACCGGGTGCTGCGCATGGCCGGCGGGAAACTCGAGGAACTGAAGTAGATGAAATACTGCGAGGAATGCCACAAGGCGGCCGCCTCGGTCTTCCTGAAGCTGGCCGTTAACAACAAGGTCACTGAAACGCACCTGTGCCCGGCCTGCGCCGCGAAAAAGGGCATGGGCTTGGGGCTGGAGACCGGCGCCTTCAACATCTCCGATATCGTCGGGAACATGAGCGGCTATTTTAAGGATTTCCTGCCGCCGGAGCGCCGCACGCTGCGCTGCGGCAGCTGCGGGCTGAAGTATTCCGAATTCAAGGAGTCGGGCAGGCTGGGCTGCCCGGGCTGCTACGGCAGTTTTGAGTCGCAGCTCACGGAACTGATGACGCGCATACACGGCGCCGCGCACCACTCTGGCCGGGCTTACGCCGGGGGGGCCGCCCTCAAGTTCTCCAAGGCGGAGGCGGGGCGGCGCCTGGAGGAGCTGCGCGCCGAGCTCAAGGCCGCCGTGGACCGCGAGGATTTCGAAGGGGCCGCGCGCCTGCGCGACGCCATGAAGTCCCTGGAGGCCCGCCGTGGCTGAGGTCATAAAGGCTTTCCGCCCGCACGTGACCTGGGCCAACGCCCGGGGCGCCTGGCCGGACATGATCTTCTCCACCCGGGTACGCTTCGCCCGCAATCTGGAAGGTTTCCCTTTTCCAAACCGCGCCGAGCCGCGCCAGCTCGCGGAGATTCGGCGGCTGGCCCTGGCAGCCGCCAAGGCTACCGGGCTTTTCACCCGGGGCCACTTCATAAAGACCGAAGCCCTCGGCCAGCTGGAAAAGCGCTTCCTGGTGGAGCGCCACCATATCTCGCACGCCCTCGCGGCTTCCGTGCTGCCCTCCGGGGCCGCGGTCTCCAACGACGAGGACCTGTCGGCGATGGTGAACGAGGAAGACCACCTGCGCCTGCAGTGCCTCTGCTCAGGGTTCGCCATAGAGGACGCCTTCCGGTCGGCCCTGAAGCTCGACGAGGCGCTGGGCAGGGAACTGCCTTTCGCCTACGGCGGCAAGTTCGGTTTCCTGACGGCCTGCCCCACCAATACCGGCACCGGTATGCGCGTTTCCTGCCTGGCCCACCTACCGGCCCTGTCCCGCCTGGGGCGCATGCCCCAGGTGCTTGAGAACCTCTCCCACCTCGGGGTCACCGCCCGCGGCATTTACGGCGAGGGCACCTGCGTGCTCGGCGACTTTTACCAGATCTCCAACGCCACCTGCCTCGGCCGCACGGAAGAGGAGTTCTGCCACAACATAGACAGGGTGATCCGCAACCTTATCCGTCAGGAGATCGCCGCGCGCGAAGAACTCCTGAAGGGGCCGCTGCGCCTGCGCACCGAGGACGCCGTCTTCCGGGCCCTCGGCCTGCTCAAGCACGCCCGGCGGCTTTCCTACGAGGAGTTCATGCAGAACGTCTCCCTGGCCAGGATGGGCGCCGCCATGGGCTGGAACATGGGGGTGGATTTCAGCACCTTCAACCAGGCCACGCTGCTGATGCAGCCGGCCCATATCCAGGCCGCGGCCGGCAAGCCGCTGGACGCCGAGGCGCGCGACGCCTTCCGGGCCGAGTACCTGCGCAAGAAACTGGCCTAGGCCGCGCGCTGGTTCCCTTCCGGCCCTTGACAATTCCCGTCTATCTGCTAAAAAATAGGTAAGGTGAAAAAAGGCCTTTCCGTTCTCCTGTTGTCCGTCCTGCTTTCAGGGCAGGCCGGTGTTCTTTTTGCCTCCGGGGACGGCACGGTGATGGTACAGGGCTTTCACTGGACTTCCTGGCGCTCGGCGCCCTGGTGGGGGGAACTGGGCCGGCGGTCCAGGGAACTCTCCGCCGCCGGTATAAACCTGGCCTGGCTGCCGCCTTCTTCCGATTCGCTGTCCCCCGAGGGCTACCTGCCCCGCAAACTCTCCCTGCAGGATTCCTCCTACGGCACCGCGGCCCAGCTCGGGGCTGCGGTGAAGTCGCTGCACGCGGCCGGCATAAAGGTGATCGCCGACGTGGTCCTCAACCACAGGGTCGGCTCCTCCGATTGGGCGGATTTCACCATGCCAGCCTGGGGGGCGGACTCGGTCTGTTCGGACGACGAGTGGGGAAAAGGTAAAGGGGCCCCGGATACGGGCAAGGGCTTTCACGCCGCGCGGGACATAGACCACACCAAGCCTTACGTGCGGGAGTCCCTGAAGGCCTGGCTGCACGGCCTGCGCGACTCCGCCGGCTACGACGGCTGGCGTTACGATTACGCGCGCGGGCTGGCGCCGCGCTTCCTGCTGGAGTATAACAGGGCCACCGCCCCTTCCTTCGCGGTAGCGGAGATCTGGGACGACCTGGACGTCAACAACGCCGACGCGCACCGCCAGGCGCTGGCCGACTGGATGGACGCGGTGAACGGGGAGATCAAGGTTTTCGATTTTACCACCAAAGGGGTTCTCCAGCAGGCCCTGCTCTCCGGGGAACTCTGGCGCCTTTCGGACAAGGACGGCCGCCCCTCCGGGCTGCTGGGCTGGTGGCCCGCCAACGCCGTGACCTTCCTGGACAATCACGATACCGGCCCCAGCCCCGACGGCAAGCTGCAGGATAAGGGCTGGCCTTTCCCGTCCGACAAGGTGATGGCCGGCTACGCCTACCTGCTCACCCATCCCGGCGTGCCCTGTATCTATTGGCCGCATTTCTTCGACTGGGGACTCAAAGGGGAGATCTCCAAACTTATCGCTATCCGCCGGGCCGCGGGGCTCGGTTCCACCAGCCCGGTTTCCATAGCCAGGGCGGAGCAGGGGCTCTACGCCGCCTTCATCGACACCAAGGTAGCCCTCAAACTGGGTGACAGGGCCTGGGCCCCCGGGGCCGGCTGGACCCTGGCCGCCGCGGGCCCCGGGTACATGGTCTGGACCCGGTAGCGGTAGGGGACGCTGATGACTATGTGACTATTTCGGATTTAGGGATGTTCTTGGCGGCGATTGAAGCGCGGGAAAATAGTCATATAGTCATCAGCGTCCCCAATTATTAGATATAATTCTATTCATGTATCAGAAGCACTGGAACCTGAAAAAACTCCCCTTTGAGAACACTCCCGATACCGAATTTTTCTTCGAATCGGAAAAGCACGAGGAAGCTTTTTCCCGGCTTTCCTACGTGGTGGACGAGAAGAAAGCCTGCGCCGTGATCACCGGCGCCTACGGCACCGGCAAAACCCTTATACTGAAGTCCCTTGAAAGGCAGTTCAAAAAGAAAGGTTACGTCTTCTCTTTCGTCACCAACCCGCGCCTGGACGACCTGGGCCTGCTGAAGATCATCCTCCATAATTTCACCGGCTACAACGTGCCCAAGCAGAAAGAGGACGTGCTGATGGGCATCGAGCGATTCCTGCGCGACACCTTCCAGGACGGCAAGCACGTGGTGGTGGCTATCGACGAGGCCCAGCTCATAAACGACGAGAGCGTCTTCGAAGAACTGCGCCTGCTGCTCAATTTCCAGACCGAGACCCGCTTCCTGCTGACGCTGATCCTCAGCGGCCAGCCCGAGCTGAAGGAAAAACTGGATTCCAACAAGCAGTTCAGCCAGCGCGTCACCCTCAGCTACCACCTGAAACCGCTGGACTTCGAAGAGACCAAGAAGTACGTGGAGCACCGGCTGGAAGTGGCAGGCGCCACGGAGAATATTTTCGACGCGAAGGCCATGGACCTGCTCTACGAGCGCTCCGGCGGCATCCCGCGCTGGATAAACAATATCGCCAACATGAGCATGCTGGCGGCTTTCTCCAAGGGCGAGCGGCTCATTACCGCCGATCTCGTGGCGGAAGGCGTCGAGAGCAGCAGGTAAGAGAGGGCACATGAAAATTTTGGGCATAGGCGCGCATCCCGACGACCTCGAATTCGGCTGCGGCGGCACGCTGCAGAAGCTGGCCTCCAACGGCCACAAGGTCCACATGCTGGTGATGACCCAGGGTTCCGTCGGCGGCGACCCCAGGGTGCGCCTGCTGGAGCAGAAGAAGGCCGCCGCCATGCTTAACGCGAAGCTCTACTGGGGCGGCTTCGAGGATACCGGCGTCGTCCTCGGCCGGGAACTGATCCGTTCCGTGGAAAAGCACGTGGAGGACATCAAACCCGACGTGGTTTTTGTCAACCACGCCGTTGACACCCACCAGGACCACCGCAGCGTGGCCAAGGCCGTGGAGACCGCGGCCCGCTACATGAAGAACCTGCTTTTTTACGAAGTCCCCACCACGATGGATTTTAATCCCGGTGTTTTCGTGGACATCGGCCCCGTCATAACCAAAAAGGTCAACCTGCTGAAGTGCCACCGTTCGCAGGTCTACAAGACCCGGGTAAAGAACCTTTCCATAATAGAAAGCGCCAAGGCCGCCGCCATGTTCCGCGGCTACCAGGACCGCGTTAAGTACGCGGAAGGTTTCGTGCCGCGGCGCCTGCTGCTGGATCAACTCCTGGACTGTAAAAAATGACGAGTCGGCGGCTGGGCGGATTTTTTTCGTTTTTTGTGCTCGCGGTGCTGCTCGTAATGCTGCCGCCGGGCGGCTTTTCCGCCTGGACCTGGACCGAAGGCCTGCGCTGGTCCTACCTGTTCCTCATAGCCATGTCCGCTTCGCTGCTGCTGACCCCTGTCAGCGGCTGGCTGGCCCGCCGCCTCGGGGCGATGGACGTGCCGGACGCGCGCAAGGTGCATACCGTGCCCGTGCCCCGGACCGGCGGCCTGGCTGTTTACCTGGCCTTCATGGCCGCCCTGCTGCGCAACCAGCAGTTCTCCCGGGAGATCTGGGGGATAATGATAGGCGGCACCATAATCTTCGTGCTCGGGTTCGTGGACGATTGCCGCGGCCTGTCGGCCCGGACCCGCATCTTCTGGCAGCTCTTGGCGGCTTTCATCGTCACCCTTTTCGGCCTTCAACTGAGCTTCCCGCTTAACCTGCCGTTCGGCGCCGGCATTTCCGCCGTGCTGTCCGTGATCTGGCTGGTGGGGATAGTGAACGCCTTTAATTTCATGGACGGCATCGACGGCCTGGCCTCGACGATGGGCGCCGTCTGCGCCCTGCTGTTCCTCGGCATCGGCTGGAATTCCAGCCAGTTCCCGCTCTCTTTCATTTCCGCGGCGCTGGCCGGGGCCTGCGTCGGCTTCCTCCGCCTGAACTGGCGACCCGCCTCAATCTTCCTGGGGGACTCCGGGTCCACGTTCATCGGGTTCATTCTTGGCTGCCTGGCGCTTTACGGCGGCTGGGCCACCGACAACCCGGCCGTGGCCTTTTCCACGCCGCTGCTCGTCCTGGGCATTCCCATCTTCGACATCATCTATACCACCGTTTCCCGGGTGCGCAACGGCAGCGTGACGAGCGTCAGGCAGTGGCTGGAGTACACCGGCAAAGACCATTTTCACCACCGCCTGATGAAGCTGGGGCTCGGCGTGGAGCAGACGGTAGGGTTCATAGTCCTGCTCAACGTCTGCCTCGGGCTCGGGGCGTGGACCATCCGCCACACCGGCTCCACGCTTGGCACCTGGCTGCTGCTGGCTCAGAGCGTGATGATCTTCCTGGTGGTGGTGGTGCTGATGCTGCTGGGCCGGGAGATAGTCCCGGAAAAGGAATTGCGCCGATGAAAGACGCCGTGATAAAGAAATTTTCGGTCAGCAAACTGGACGCCGAACTGTTCACCCCGTTCACCATCTCCACCGGCAGCCACCGCAGCCTGGAGAACGCCGTCTTCTCCCTGGAGGCGGCCGACGGCACCAGGGGCTTCGGCGAGGCCGCGATAGCTACGCATATAACCGGCGAAACCAGGGCAAAGACCATGCGCAGTCTCGAGAAAGCCGGCGCGCTGCTGGCCGGGCGCGACGTTTCCGACTACCTGGGCGCGCTGTGCGCCCTGGAAAAGATGCTCGACGGGAACCGGGCCGCGCTGGCCGCGGCCGAAATGGCGGTGCTGGACCTGGCGACCCGCCGGCAGGGGATCTCGCTCTGGAAATTCTTCGGCGGCAGGACCGCGAAGGTCAAGACCGACGTGACCGTGGTGATAGGCGGGGCGGACGCGGCTTACGGGTTCACGCTCAAGATGCGCCGCAGGGGATTCAGGATCTTCAAGATCAAGACCGGCGTGGATATGGACGAGGATTTCCGCCGGCTGGAGGCGGTCCGGAAGGCCGCCCCGGGCTGCGCGGTCTACCTGGACGCCAACTGCGCCTACTCCGCCGGCGAGGCGGAGAAGTTCCTTAAGGAACTGATGCGCCGGGGCATCCGCCCCGAGGTGGTGGAACAGCCGGTGAAGAAGGACGATATCGACGGGCTCGCCTACCTGTCCCGGCGCCTGCCCATGCCCGTCTGCGCCGACGAGTCCGCCTATTCCCTCGACGACGTTTACCGCCTGATCCGCCGCGGCGCCGTCACCGCGGTGAACATAAAGCTGACCAAGCTGGGCTTTTTGCGCGCGCGGGAAGTCTGGGCGCTGGCCCGGGCCAAAGGCATAAAACTGATGATGGGGGAGATGCTCGAGAGCGAGCTGGCCTCCTGCGCGGCGGCACAGTTCGCCGCCGGCCTGGGCGGCTTCGATTTCATAGACCTGGATACGCCTTTCTTCATAAAGAACAGCGGCATGAAAGGCGCCTCTTTCCTGTCCTCCGACGGGGTGTATTCTCTGGATAAGGTGAAAAGCGGCATCGGGATCGTGCCCGGGAGCGCCAGATGAGGGGCCTGACTTGCGCGCTGCTGCTGGCGCTTTCCGCCGCGCCGGCCGCGGCCCAAACCCCGGAGGAACTGCCGGGGATGGCCGCCCTGCCGGACCTGGGCGAGCTGCCGGAACCTACGCGCTACCTGGCCGGCTACGTCTCGGCCGCGGGCGGCTGGGCTGTGCCTTTCGGGGGCCACTGGGGCGATAAGACGTCCGGCTTTAAGCCTTCCCAGGCCTTCAGTCTTTCCGCCGCCCGCCGGGTGGACGAGCTGCTGGGCTACGGCCTGGAAACCACCTATGCCTGGAACCATGTGAACCGGGACCTGCCGGACCTGAAGGTGAAGATCTTCGCGCTGACGCCCTTCGTCCGCCTCTCCTTCCCCGAAGGCGACACGCTTTATTACGGGGTGCTCGGGGCCGGGCTTTACCAGTGGAACCAGCCTTCCTATTCCGCGGCCGGCGCCAGGTACGCCTCCGATTCCGGCTCCAGCGCTGGCATGAACCTGGGCGGGGGGGTGTCGTACCCTTTCTGGTTCGGAACGAGGCTGGGCCTGGACCTGCGCTGGCACCATATCTTCAACATGGAAGGCAGCAATTTCAAACTGGACACGGCCGACACCTTCAACGTCCTGCTGGCCCTGCATTACGGCGTCTGGAAAGATAAGAAGTAGGCCTTGACAATCGCCGTTTTGTCTGCTAAAACATAGTTGGACGCCGGCATAGCCGGCCTCCACCTGTGAACTCCCCGAAGGAAGGGGACGCGAAAACCCGCCAAAAGCGGGTTTTCGCATTTACGGGCCCTTGGCGCTTTCCGTGCATTTCCCTAATTAGTATAATTTATATATATAAAGCCGCCCCCCCGCGGGGGCCTTGCGATTTAACTCACGGAGGACCTATGGGAAAATTCGTAGAATGCGTGCCTAACTTCAGCGAGGGCCGGGACCTGGCCAAGATCAACGCTATCGTGGACGCCGCCAGGGCCATTCCCGGAGTGCTCGTGCTGGACGTGGAAAAAGACGCCGACCACAACCGCACCGTGCTCACCTTCATAGCCCCCGTGGAGACCGCCGCCGATGCCATGTTCGCGGTCACCAAGAAGGCCGCCCAGCTCATAGACCTCAACCACCACAAGGGCGAGCATCCCCGCATGGGCGCCACCGACGTGGCCCCGTTCATCCCGATAATGGATTCCACCATAGAGGACTGCATAAAGCTGGCCGAGAAGGCCGGCGAGCGCATAGGCAAAGAACTCAACATCCCGGTTTACCTCTACGACCGCGCCGCTAAATTCGAGCACCGCAAGGACCTGGCCAAGGTGCGCAAGGGCCAGTTCGAAGGCCTGAAGGAAGTCATAGGCAAGGACCCGGAGCGCGTGCCGGACTTCGGCCCTAACCATATCCACCCCACCGCCGGCGCCATGGCCGTTGGCGCCCGCAATCAGATAGTGAATTTCAACGTCAACCTGAACACCACCGACATGGAGTTCGCCAAGGGCCTCGCCAAGAAGATCCGCACCTCGGGCGGCGGCCTGCCGGCCCTGCGCGCCAAGGAGAT
>Ga0074197_1003233_pt1 | contig 10126 bp, 10 predicted proteins | sample EPASupsiteSAE305_FD_64526 | JGI IMG/M metagenome (GOLD analysis project Ga0074197, IMG submission 64526) | Bioremediated contaminated groundwater microbial communities from EPA Superfund site, New Mexico - SAE3-05 reassembly with SPADES | ecosystem: Environmental > Aquatic > Deep subsurface >...
GGCCGCTGGTGGAAAAACAGGCCGGCGGCCGTCAGGGCGGCGGGGCCTGGCTGACCGAGGCCGGCCAAAAGGCGGTCGCTGATTTCTGGGCCCTGGTGGATCGATTCCAGGGGTGGATCGAACACGAACGTCTCTAGCCCTTGCAGGGGGAGAAGAAACCGCCCGTCACGCATCACCAATGAAAAATACATTTGACATGTTGCAAGACATGCCCTGAAATGAACAAGGCGACTGACATGGTCGCCTTTTTTATTGTCGGTTGTCGAGCGTTGCCCTGGTCGCCCTTGCCGTGCTGGCGCAACCCATCCATTGAAAACATTCCCCGGCGCACTCAGGGCATATTCAGGCCACATTCAGGAGACGATATATGGAGATCCAGAGCAGAGAAGAACAAGACGTGACCGTGATGACGGTGACAGGCAAGATGGACGCGCTCACCGCTCCGGACTACCAAAAGACGCTGCATGCACTGATCGCGGAGGGAAGGACTGATTTCGTGGTTGATTTTGAAGGCCTCGACTACATCAGCAGCGCCGGCCTGCGGGAGATTCTGTCGATGGCGAAGGTCTTGAAAAAGAAAGGGGGGCAGGTTTGTTTCGCCAACGTTCAGGGCACGGTCAGGGAGGTGTTTGAGATGTCGGGTTTTGGGACCATTTTCCAGATGCACGATTCAGTTGCCGCAGCCTTGGCCAAGGCGCGCTGAATCCGCCATGGTATCCGCCATGGAATCCGCTTCGATGACCTGCATGGCGCAGATCGACAATCTGGACAAGGTGATTGGTTTTGTCGAGGCCCGCGCCGACCGGTTTGGTCTTGACGACAAAAAGAAATTCGGTTTGCTGGTCGCTGTGGAGGAGGCCTTTGTCAACATCTGTCATTATGCCTATGAGGGCGCCGAAGGCGAGGTGACGCTGGCCTGCTACGGCGATGCGGACGGCTTCGCGGTCGAAATCGTGGACCAGGGCGTCGCGTTCGACGTCCTGTCGCTCCCGGACCCGGACATCACCGCCGGCATCCTGGAGCGTGAGATCGGCGGACTGGGCGTCGCCTTCATCCGCAAGTTGACTGACGAGCTCAGCTACCGGCGGCAGGGAAGGCGCAACATACTCCGAATGGCTCTGCATGTTCCGCCTGGAGGCGCCGGGGCATGACCCGAGCATTGGCGCCGACGTTGAAAGCGGTTCTGCTGCTGGGCGCGGCCCTGCTTTTTGCAGCAGCGTCCACGTCATCGGCCGTCGCCGCTGAGCGGGCGCTTAAAAAGGCCTCGTTGATCCCCCTGTGGAGCCCACAGGCCCAGTTTGCCGGTTACTACACCGCGCTGGACAAGGGCATTTATCGGCAACACGGCGTTGACCTGACCATCATCAGCGGCGGGCCGAACTATCCGTCCTCCGAATATCTGCGCGACGGCAAAGCCGATTTCGCCCTCCTCTGGCTCACCACTGCCATCCAGGAGCGTGCCGACGGCGTGCCGTTGATCAATCTGGCCCAAATCGTTCAGCAATCCTCGATGATGCTGGTTGCCAAGAAATCAAGCGGCATCAACACCCCGGCGGACATGAACGGCAAAAAAGTTGGGCTGTGGGGAGGCCCTTTTGCCATCCCCCCGCATACTTTTTTCAAGCAACACCATCTCCAGGTGCAGGAAGTGCCGCAGTCCTACACGGTCAACCTGTTCCTCCGCGGCGGGATCGATGTGGCCTCCGCCATGTGGTACAACGAGTACCATACTCTGCTCAACTCCGGCCTTGACGCCGATGAACTCAACGTCTTCCTGCTCAAGGAGCACGGGGTAAATCTGCCTGAAGACGGTCTTTACGCCCTTGAAGAAACGGTGCGCAACGATCCTGCCCTGGCGGAAGCGTTCACCCGTGCCTCGTTGGCGGGATGGGAGTATGCGTTCGCGCATCCCGACGAGGCGCTCGACATCGTCATCAAATACATGCGAGCGGCCAAGGTTCCGGCCAACCGGATGCACCAGAAATGGATGCTGGAACGGATGCGCGACCTGATCGCGCCCCAAGGGAATCAAGAGGCGCTCGGCCTGCTGCGGCAGGACGATTACGAGGCCGCCAGGCAGATTCTGCACAAAGACGGAGACATCCCCGCGGCGCCCGACTTCAACGCCTTTGTTTGGAGGTTTGATGCGCGCAGGTAGCAGCATTGCCTTTAAATTGATCCTGGTCATCACGCTTTGCAGCGCCTGTATTTTCACTGTGCTGCTCGGCTACAACTACCACCGGTCCCGACTTCTTTTGCAGCAAGAACTGGAGAGCAACGCCCGCAACCTGGCCTTGGCTTCTGTGAACCGGGTGGAGACGGTATTGACCGCAGTCGCCAGGGTGACTCAAAGTCTGAGCCGATCACTCGAAAACAGCCGCCAGAGCAACGAGGAACTGCTCGCGCTGCTCCAAGCCACGCTGGCCGACAATCTTGAGATCTATGGTTGCGGCGCCGCGTTCGAACCCCGTCCCTCCGGGCCGCATGCCCGCCCCTTTGCCCCCTATTTCCGCAGAGAGCAGGGGGCGCTGGTCTATAAACCGGAAGATTCCTTTCAGTACCTTCGTCAGGACTGGTACCAGATCAGCCGGCAGATGGCGGCGACCGAATGGACCGAACCCTACTACGACGACGCTGAACGCGGCGTGCTGATGGCGACCTGCTCGGTCCCCTTTTACGAAACAACAGGCGGCGTCAGACGCCTGAACGGCGTGGCGATAGCAGACGTCTCGCTGGAGTGGCTGACCGACCTGGTCGCGTCGATCAAGGTGCTCAAAAGCGGTTACGCTTTTCTGGTTTCCCGCAACGGCGCCATTGTCACCCACCCGGACAGGGAAATGATCATGAACGAAACCATTTTCAGCTTGGCCGAAGCGCGCAACGATCCGGCGCTGCGGGCGCTCGGCAAGAAAATGATCAGGGGCGGGACGGGGTTCATCCCCTACACCGACTTCAAAGGAGTCGGCAGTTGGCTCTACTATGCGCCGATCCCCTCGGTGGGCTGGACCCTGGCGGTGGTCTTTCCCGAGGCGGAACTGTTGGCGCAGATCAAGACGTTGAGCATGATCGGCGTAGTCATGGGCGGAGCGGGCATTCTGCTGCTGGCGGCGGCGGTGAGCGTCATCGCCCGGTCTATCACCACGCCGCTGCACACCTTGGCGCAGGCCACCGCAGCGATTGCTCGCGGAGATTTTGAAGTGGAGTTGCCGCCGATCCGCTCGCGCGACGAGGTGGGCGCCCTGGCCAACGATTTTCTGACCATGAAAAGCTCGTTGAAGGAGTACGTCAAGCAATTGACGGAAACAACGGCGGCCAAGGAGCGCATTGAAAGCGAGCTGAACATCGCCCACGACATCCAGATGGCGCTTCTTCCCAAGACCTTTCCGCCCTTTCCCCAACGGCGGGAATTCGATCTCTATGCAGTGATGGAGCCGGCCAAAGAGGTGGGCGGCGATTTTTACGATTTCTTCTTGGTCGACGACGCCCATCTCTGTTTTGTGATTGCCGACGTGTCCGGCAAAGGGGTGCCGGCCGCCCTGTTCATGGCCATGTCCCTGACCCTGATCAAGGCCACGGCGCGGTATGGGCTGGCTCCGGAAGACATCCTCTTCCGGGTGAACAACGAACTCGCCCGGGACAACGACTCCTGCATGTTTGTCACCACCTTCATTGGCATGCTGAACACGGAGACCGGGGAACTGGTCTATGCCAACGGCGGGCACAATCCTCCCCTGCTGGTGCAACGCGGCGGAGGCGTCTCCTGGTTGCCGGCGTCGGGCAACCTCATGGTTGGCGCCATGGAGGAAACCCCGTACCAACGCGAACAACTCCTGCTGGCGCCGGGAGACCGCCTGTTGCTCTACACCGACGGCGTCACCGAAGCGATGAACTCGGCGGAGGCGTTCTTTTCCGACAGTCGCCTGGCGCGGGACCTTGCCGTCCTGCACGGCGGCGTCCAGGAGATGGTGTGCGCAATCATGGAGAATGTGCGCGCTTTCACCGGCGACGCGCCCCAATCCGACGACATCACCCTGCTGATGCTTGAGTATGTGGGGCCGCAATGAAAATCGCCTCGGCACAACCAGCGTCGCCCTGAATGGTTCCGCCGAGGCGCGGCGTCAGTATCGGCCAACTGTTTTTTTGCTCGAAATTTTCACGGAAATCTCTGGCGCAATTCCAGCAAACAGGGCTGTCTCGCAAGCCCGGACAATCTCACCGTTCAAGGAGGAAATCTCTATGACGTTTAAACCATTGCAACGCGGCATCCTTGCCCTCTGCCTGTGGGCCCTGGTCGTGCCTGCCTGGGCCGACGACTATGTCGGCACAGTCAAGGCGGAAAAGATACTCGTCGCCACCACCGCCGGCAACGGCCAGCCGCACAGCTATCTGCAAACGGACAAGCCCGAAGTGACCGCCATGACGGTGGAAATCCCCGCAGGCGCCGAGACCGGCTGGCACATGCACGCCGTTCCGGTGTACGCCTATGTGCTGGCGGGCACGCTGGCGGTGGATATGGCCGACGGCAAGCGCTTGGTCTTCAAGCAGGGGGAGGCCATCGTCGAGGTGCAGAATCTGGCGCACAACGGCAGAAACCTCGACCGCGAGACAGTTAAGCTGGCGGTGTTTTACACCGGCGAAGTGGGCCGACCCAACGTGACCAAGGTGGAACAACCGGCGTTGCGGCCGTAAGGGCGGCACTGCCTGCGAACCAATCAAGCTTTTCAGCAGGATCGTCGCCACGCTGCGCTCAGGAGCCTCAAGCGCGCCCGACGCCGGCGAGAGTTGGCGACGCCGGTAGATTGGGCAAAGAATGACGACAGGACGAACGATGATTGGGGGGAGACTGCAATGCTGTCCTGGTCGAGGAGGTCCTGCGCGAGCACCCGGAGGTTGCCGACTGCGCCGTTGCCGCAGTCTCGGTTGGCGCGCTGGTCAAACCAGGGGCCTTTGTCGTGCTCGCCCTTGGCATACAACCGACTCCCGATCTGGCCAAGCTGCGGCGTCATGTGCTGGCCCGACTTCCGGACGCTCTGTGTCCGGCCAGTTTTAGTTGGGTTGCCGATCTTCCGCGGACGGCAACCGGAAAAATTCAACGATTTCAGCTGCGGAATCGCCGCTGACTGCAAGGAAAGAACATGGCGAACAGCAATGCATTGAAGGAACTGCTGCTTGGGATCGCGGTGGAAAACCGGTACGGGGTCAAAATTTCCGCCGGCGATTCGCTGCGACTCAAGACCCTCAACAATTTTATCCAGTTCATTGAGGCGGAGGCCTGACCATGGAGAGAGCGGAAGCACTGGCGATTCTGGCGCAGGAGTCGCGGGTTGTCCCTGAAGGCGAGGCGTTTACGGTAAGGCATTTTGAGCCCGACGACGCTCCGGGGGTGGCCCGCCTGTTTTACGCGGTCTACGGCGACGGCTACCCGATCGACACCTTTTATATTCCCGAGCGTCTGACCGAGGAAAACCGTCGCGGCTCCGTTCGCAGCGTCGTGGCCCGCACCGACGCCGGCGATGTTGTCGCCCATGTGGCCTTCTACCGCAGCTCCGCCCCCAATCCCACCCTCTATGAATACGGCCTGGGGTTGTCTTTGCCCGCGTATCGCTCCACCATGGCTTTTTTCCGCACCACCCGGCTGATCATGGACTTGGTGGGAAAAGACGGCATCGACGGTATTTTCGGCGAGGCGGTCTGCAATCACATCATCACCCAGAAACTCTCCAAACATGCACATGGGCAGGAAACCGCGCTGGAACCTGCGCTGATGCCAGCCCGCGCCTATGAAGCCGAGCAGAGCGCAGAGGGTCGGGTGGGCTGCCTGGTCTATTCCCGCATTGATCGAGATTGCCGCAGAGTGCTGCATGTTCCCGCCGCCTACCGCGACGAACTGACGTTTCTCCTCGACGGCCTCAATCTGGATCGCGAACTGGTTGTCGCCGATGCCCACCCTGCCTGCGGCGAAGGCACCGTCGAGGTGCAGCGGTTTGACTTCGCCGGCGTCGCCCGCTGCACGGTGGTCGCGCCGGGAGCACATCTTGCCGCCCAATTGAACGAGCTTGAAAGGGAACTACGCCGGGACGAGTACGCCCTGATTCAGTGCTTCGTCGACCTCGGCAAACCCTGGTCCGGCGGGGTGATCGAATTGCTGCGGAGCCAGGGCTACAGCCTTGGCGGCCTCCTGCCGATCTGGTTTGGCGACGATGCCCTGCTGATGCAAAAACATTTTGTCGATCCGGATTTCGGCAGTCTGCAGATCTACTCTGATCGGGGACGGAGTCTGGTCGAGATGGTCAAACGTGATTGGGAGCGAAGCAACCGATGACCCCGGCAACAGGTGCAACCCCATGACGACGCAACAGGCAAGCAAGCAACAGAGCGTTCTGACGCGCCTTCCCTTTCGCATGGCCTTTCTTCCTTTGGCCATGGAGTTTGCCGACAAGGGGGCGCGCGGGTTTGGGTATGGCGACCGCGAAGCCGGCGGACTGGTGCTGGCGGTGGAGGAGCTCTTTTCCTTTTACGTGCGGCAGGCCGCTGGCGGCTCAACGGTGGCCATCGAAATGGAGGACCAGAGCTATCGCCTGGCGCTCTCCATTTCCTTCCGCCTTGCGAATCCCGACATGCGCGCCTTCAACCTGACCTGGCGCGTCAATCCTGACAGCGATGAATCCCTGGACATGCTCGGGTCGATGATCGCCGCCCGCAGCGTCTCCAGCCTGCGGCTCGATTTCGGCGCGGACGAGCGGGTGGCGCTGCGTCTGACCCGAGACCGCGACTACGACCCGGCAGGCGCCGTCGCCCTCCCGCCTCCCGCCACGGCCGCAGCCCTGCACCTGGCCGACCCCTCGCCGGACGACCTGCATCACTTTGCCGCCATGGCGGTCGCCTCCGGGTCCCCCTTTTTGCCTCCGTTTCTCGCCCGGCCTGGGATGGCCGCCGACATGCTTGCCGCCGGCCATCTCGACGCGCTGTTGCTCCTGAACGGCGATTGGATCGTGGGAGGCGTGCTCTGGCGACCTCTTACCGACTCCTGTCTGGAATTGTACGGCCCGTATCTGTTCAACGAGGACTCAGAAGACCACGCCTTGCGCCTACTGCTGGACGAAGCGGTCAGCCGCATCTCGCGTTCTCGCTCCCGTGGCCTGGTGCGGCGTCAGGGACCGCTGGCCGGGCACGAGCGGTTCTTTGATTTTCTGGGAGAACTGCGGCTGACCGGGATCAACGGGGCCGCCGCCAACGCCACCTACTATTACCGGCAACTGAAGGAAGAGAGCGGCGGCGTGGTCTACTGCGCCGGGGGACTGGCCGCGTTCCTTGGCGAGCAGTACGACCGCCTCTGCCTCCCGCGGCAGGTGCGCGCAACCAGCGGCGGACCGACCCGGTTGCGCGACGCCTCAGCGCTGGCGGTGGAACTGGAACATTCCCGCTCCCTGGCCGTTATTCGCCCCCTGTGCGCGGGCAAAGACATGGCCGCCAATCTGACCGCCCATCTTGAGCTGCTGCGCGGCGAAGGGATCAGCAATTTTATCGTTGAAATCAACACCGGCCGCAGCGAAGACGTCGCGTTTGCAGCCGCGCTGGAGGAGACCGGCTTTGTTCCGCGCCTGCTGATCCCCGACGCCGGCCTTGGCGATCTGGTGATCTACGATCATTGCGGCCCAGACGTTCAGTTATGAATCTGGAGGCTCTGATCCCCGAATATGTGCGCAGTTTTCAGGCCTATCTCCCCAGCAGGCCGGATCACCTGCTGCAAGAGGAGTATGGCGTCCCGTTGCTCCATCGTTTGAACAACAACGAAAATCCCTTGGGTCCGCCGCCGGCCGCCGCCCGCGTCATCGCCGCCTTTGCCCCTGAACGGGCCGCCGTGTATCCCAGCGGCGACTCCTACGATTTGCGCCAAGCATTGGGGAGCCGGTTCGGCATTTCTCCTGATCGTTTTCTGGTCGGCAATGGTTCCTGCGAGGTGATTTCGTCGGTGATTAAGGCCTTCTGCCAGCCGGGAGACAACATCGTCACCGCCGACAAGACCTTTGCCGTCTACGAGTGGGTGGCCGAGTTTTCCGGCATTGAGGCGCGTCTGGCGCCGTTGCGCGATTACGCTTTTGACCCGCAGGCAATGCTGGACCGTATGGACGGGCGCACCAAGATCCTTTTTGTCTGCAATCCCAACAATCCCACCGGCAGTTACTGGACGCGGCAGGTGCTGGTCGATTTTCTGGAAAAGGTCGGCGACAACCGGATCGTGGTGGTGGACGAGGCCTATCGGGAATACGTGGAGGACCCGGAGTTTCCCGACGCCGTCGAGCTGATGGAGCGCTTCCCCAATGTGGTGGCCTTTCGCACCTTTTCCAAGATGTACGCCCTGGCCGGACTGCGGAGCGGTTATCTGGCGGGGACCGATGCGGTGGTCGATGTGGTAAGGCGAACCAGCGTCGTCTATTCGGTCAACGTGCAGGCGCAGCAGGCCGCCTTGGCCGCGCTGGCAGACGACCGGGAGCATATCGCCGCCACCCGCGCCCTGGTGCGGGCGGCAAAGACCTTTCTGCGCGGCGTCTGCGACGATCTCGCCCTGGAGACGGTCGGCGGCGAGGGCAATTACCTGATGATCCAGACGCCGATCAACGACATGCTGATGTATCGGCGTCTGATGAAACGAGGCATGATGGTCCGTTCGATGACCGGCTTCCGCTATCCGGGCTGGATCCGGGTGACGCTGCGGGAAATGGCGGTCATGGAGCTTTTTGCCGAAGCGCTGCGAAAAGAGATGCAGGCGATTCGGCTGACAACCAAGGGAATGAAATGATGCAAAAACAACCGCTCGCCGTCGGACGATCCGAGATCCGCGGCGACGCCCCGACAAAGGCTTCCGGCAGGGAGCGTTTCGCCGCCGACTGCTATCCCGACAACCTGATCTGGGCTGGTGCGGTACGGGCGGGCGTCCCCCACGGCAGACTGCAGGCAGTGGACAGTGCTGCGGCCCTGGCCGTGCCCGGCGTGCTCAAGGTGCTCACGGCAAAGGATGTGCCGGGGCCGAATCGGCACGGCATTATTCACCAAGACATGCCGGTGCTGGCGGACGACCGCATCCTCTATCCCGGCGACGCCGTGGCCCTGGTGTTGGCCGAGTCGCGCGAGGCTTTGCGACGGGCGATCACACAGGTGCGGGTTGTCGTTCAGCCGCTGCCGGGCGTCTTTGATCCGGAGGCGGCGCTGGCGCAAGGGGCCCCGCCGCTGCACCAGGAATTTGCCGACAATGTCTTGATGGCGGCGGAAATCCGCAAGGGCGACGCCCTCCAGGCCTTGACGGCGTGCGATGTGGTTGTGGACGGCGAATTTTCCGTGCCGATGCAGGCTCATGTCTTTCTGGAAACGGAAAACGGGATCGCCCGGCTGGAGGAGGACGGCGGCGTGGCTATGACCGTCTCCACCCAGTCTCCGTTCCGCGACCGCTTTGAAATCGGCAACGCCCTGGGGATTGCGTACAACAAAATCCGCATTGTCAGCCCCCATTTGGGGGGCGGTTTCGGCGGCAAGGACGGCGCCACGGTGCAGTGTCTGCTGGCACTTGCCGCGCTCCATGCCGACGGCCGGCCGGTCAAGATGCAGTGGGACCGTGAAGAAAACATGGCGGCCGGATACAAACGCCACGCCTGTCAACTCAACTATCAACTCGGCGCAAAAAAAGACGGAACCCTGTACGCCCTCCACTGCCGCCTGGTGTACGACACCGGCGCCTACGCCCATCTTGGCGGCGAGGTGATGGAACTGGGGATGGAGCACGCCGGCGGTCCTTATCGCATCCCCCACACCCTGATTGAAGGCAAATGCGTTTTTACCAACAATCCCGTTGCCGGCGCCATGCGGGCCTTTGGCGTCTGTCAGCCCACATTTGCCTTTGAATCGATGATGGATCTGCTGGCCGCCAAACTCGGGATGGACCCGCTGCAACTACGGCTGCACAACGCGCTGGTCAAGGGCGACGTCAACTGCGCGGGCGTGCGGCTCACCACCTCGACCGGCATTGTCGGTTGCCTCGAAATGCTTCAGAACCATCCGCTGTGGCGGGAACGGGAGGCATGGAAGCAACAGGCGCCGGCCAACGCCCAACGCGGCGTCGGTTTGGCGGCGG
>Ga0074197_1003240_pt1 | contig 10112 bp, 9 predicted proteins | sample EPASupsiteSAE305_FD_64526 | JGI IMG/M metagenome (GOLD analysis project Ga0074197, IMG submission 64526) | Bioremediated contaminated groundwater microbial communities from EPA Superfund site, New Mexico - SAE3-05 reassembly with SPADES | ecosystem: Environmental > Aquatic > Deep subsurface >...
GCCGCGGCCGCATCGTTGCCGAGGTTGGGCTGCCCTGCGTGGTCAAGCCGGTGCGGCAGGGATCTTCGATCGGCATGTCGATCGTGCGCCAGGTCGAGCAGTTGCCGGCGGCGCTGCGGCTGGCCCTGCGTCACGACAGCGAGGTGATGGTCGAGGCCTACGTCAAGGGGCGGGAGTTGACCGTGGGGGTGATTGGCAATGACCAAGTGACGGCCCTGCCGTTGATCGAAATCATCCCGGACGCGCGCTACGAGTTCTTTGACTACGAGGCCAAATACCAGCCGGGGGCCAGCAAGGAGATCTGTCCGGCGCCGGTCGACGACCAGGTGCGGCAAAAGGCCCAGGCCTACGCGGTTGCGGCCCATCGCAGCCTGCAGTTGCGCGGCTACAGCCGCACCGACATGATCCTGAGCGGCGATGAACTGTATCTGCTGGAAACCAACACCATCCCCGGCATGACGCCCACCAGCCTCCTGCCCCAGGCCGCAGCCGAAGCGGGGATTCCCTTTGCCGCCCTGCTGGATCGTTTGATCGAGCTGGCCCTGGAACAACCGACCCGATTGCAGGGGTGAGCCAGGAGCGAAGGCGACGAACGAGCAAACCGCAGACCGCGCCAGTCCGGCGGGGTCTGCGGTGAGTCAGCGGTTAAAAGCGGTCGGCGAAGTAGGGCTCAAGCACCTTGGGCAACCGCACCGTGCCGTCGGCCTGCTGGTAATTTTCTAGGATGGCAAGCAAGGTGCGGCCCACGGCCAGGCCCGAACCGTTGAGGGTGTGGACCAGTCGGCTCTTTTTCTCGCCCTTGGGCCGATAGCGAATGCCGGCCCGTCGCGCCTGGAAATCGAGGAAATTGGAACAGGAAGAGATCTCGCGGTAGGTGTTCTGCCCCGGCAGCCAGACCTCGATGTCGTAGGTCTTGGCCGAGGAAAAGCCCAGGTCGCCGGCGCAGAGGCTGATGACCCGATAGGGCAGCTCCAGCAGTTGCAGCGCCGCTTCGGCGTCGGCAAGCAGCCCTTCGAGTTCATCCCAGGAGTTGTCCGGATGGGTGAATTTGACCAGCTCCACCTTCTCGAACTGATGCTGACGAATCAGCCCCCGGGTGTCCTTGCCGTAGGAGCCGGCTTCTGAGCGGAAACAGGGGGTGTAGGCGGTGTATTTCACCGGCAGATCCTCCCCGTCGATGGTCTCGCCGGCGTGGATGTTGGTGACCGGCACCTCGGCGGTCGGAATCAGCCACAGATCCCAGCCTTCAATTTTAAACAGGTCTTCCTTGAATTTCGGCAGCTGGCCGGTGCCGGTCATGGCTTTGGAGTTGACCATGAACGGCGGCAGCACCTCGGTGTAGCCGTGGCGCTGGGTGTGGAGATCAAGAAAGAAATTGACCAAAGCCCGCGACAGTTTGCAGCCGAATCCTTTCAGCAGCGAAAAACGGGCGCCGGCGAGCCGGGCTGCGGTGTCGAAGTCGAGAATGCCGAGCTTTTCGCCGATCTCCCAATGGGGCAGGGGCTGAAAGGCGAAGGCGGGAACATTGCCCCAGCGTTTGATCTCGACATTGTCCTGCTCGGTTCGACCCTCGGGCACGGAATCGTCGCAGAGGTTGGGGATGGACATGACGACGTCCTGCAACTCTTCTTCAATGGTCGCCAACCCGGCGTCGAGGTCCTTGATCCGGTCGGAGACCTCGCGCATTTCTAGGATCAGGGGTTCGGCCGCGTCGTTTTGACCTGATTGCTTGAGCCCGGCAATGGTTTTGGAGACCGTGTTGCGGCGGTTTTTCAGCGATTCGACTTCGGCCAGGGCCGCAAGCCTGCGGTTGTCGGTCTCGGCAAAACGGTCGATGAGTTGCGGATCAACGCCGCGAAGGAGAGATTTTCTCCGAACCAGTTCCAGGTTTTCCCTGACAAAGCGTAATTCAAGCATGACGGTGCACGTGGGGGTTGAAAGAGCGTGGAAAATGCGGGCTAAGACGCCGGACGTTGGCCGGTTCCACCCGCTTTTATCACGGCGTCCCGGGAAACGCAACGGGTATTCAATTGCTTTTATCCTTCTGTTTTGCTACTTTTTTCCAGTTTCCGTCCGTTGTTAACCAACCGAGTCCGTTTCCCTTGAGCGTATGGCCGAGCCGCTGAAATTGTTTGCAATTTTCCTCCTTGAACTGCGCCGTTCCCTCAAGTTGCTGGGGATGGCGATTGCAGCCCTGACCCTGTCCATCTTTTTCCTCTCCGGCCGGATGCTCTTGGTTTTCCAGGCCCACTTAGGGGAAAAGCTCTATTTTTTTTCGGTGGCCGGGCCTTTTCTGGCCCACGTCAAGATGGCTTTTTTCGGCGCTCTGTACGTGCTCATGCCCCTGTGCATGCATGTGCTGTGGAAGGCGCTGGGCAAGCCCTTCGGCGTCACCGGCAAGAAGCTGTTCTGGTTTGTGGCCGCCACCTGCTTCCTTTTTTACAGCGGCTCCATTTTTTGTTATATGCTGACCCTGCCCTTGGGCATCAAGTTTTTGCTCGGTTTTCAATCGCAGGATCTGCAGGCGGTGATTTCCATCACCCGGTTCGTCAATTTTGTGACCCTGTTCATCCTCGGCTTTGGCTTGGTGTTTGAGCTGCCGGTGTTCATGGTGTTCAGCGCCCAGGTGGGGGCGGTTTCACGCGCCGCCTTTGCCCGCAATCGGCGCTATGCGGTGCTGGTCATCGCCATACTGGCGGCCCTGCTCACCCCGACCCCGGATCTGGTCAACATGGGGCTGATGGGCTTGCCCCTGTATCTGCTCTATGAATCCGGCATTTTGCTGATTGGGGTGCTCGGTTTGGACAAGGCACAACGCATGCGGTAGCGCCCAGCAAAGAAGGAGGCGTGTCTTGATCCCGCCACTGGGTGTTGCGCCGGCCCGCCGCATCAGAAGGAAATCACCGCGATGTCGTGGGCGCGCAGCAGGGCTGCGGTGACCCCGGCAAGCGGTTCCAGGCCGCAGGAAGGGCTGCCGGATTTCAGCAGGCAGAGCGTGATGCGCTGCATCCGGGCGATGTCCAGCACCATCCGCGCCCCTTGGATGAACGCGGCGGACAGATCGTTGCCCAAAAGGTCAATCACCTGCGCCCTGCCGGCGAGCACTTCGTGGCCGTCGCCGCCGACCAGGCGGGCAGCGGACCTCGGTGTGGGCAGGCCGCCGAGCTGTTCGGGGCAGACCGGAATCCAATGCGGGCAGTGCGCCAGCCGGCGCAGGCAGTTGGCATTGGCCTTGCTCTGGCCGTCGTATCGAGTGCACAGCCCTGTGAGACAGGCGCTGACCAGGCATTTTTGGGTGAGGAGGTCCATGGCTATCGAAGTTGAGTGTGAGAACGGGTAGGGAGTGTATGGCGATACGAAAAGGACAGGAGGGCGACCGGCACGACGCCAAGGTGTTGTGGACGCTCGGCGTGGTGGTGGCGCTGCTGCTTCTGCTGTGGGTTTTCTTTGCCCCTGGTCGCGGTTTTTTTCACTACCGTAAATTGCAGCGGGAAATCGCCGCGCTGACCGAGGAAAACGCCCGGCTTGAGACCAAGAATGTGGAACTTTCCGAAGACATCAAGCGGTTGCAGTCCGACGACGCCTACCTTGAAGAGGTGGCGCGCAAAAAACACGGGTTGTTGAAAAAGAATGAAACCGTGTTTGAGTTCGAGGGGGCCAAGAAAAAACAATGACGCCCGTTTGCCCTGCAATCTGTAGGCGGCGCCGGCCGCAATCCGCCGCCGGTGTGCCTGTGAGCATACCCAAGGGAGCTGGCCTTGTCAGCTGAAAACACGGTTGACGCCGCCGGTCGCGAACCAGGGTCGTCGGCCCTGCCGGACCGAGCCTCGGTTCTGGCTCTGGCCGCCGGTCTCCGCGCCAGTCTGCGGCTGCATCAGCAGCTGGGCCTCCAGCAGTATCCGCTGACGCCTGGCCTGCGCGAATTTTTAAGCACAAAGCGAGCCCCGCCGGTTGCGCGCCGTCGCCCGCCGTCGCCGGTTGTCGCTGCGCCGCAAGCGAAAAAACCGGCCGCGGTGAAGACCACGCAACCAACTGCGGCCAGCTCGGATCAGCTCTCGTTGCTGCAGCGCGATCTCGCCGAATGCGGTCTCTGTTCGCTTGCCGCCGCGCGTCGGGGCTTGGTGATGGGTCGCGGCGTTGCGGGCGCCCGGCTCTTGATTGTCGGCGATTTTTCTCGCCAGGAACCGGATTTCGCGGCGACCACCCTGTTCGGGGCGGCGGAAGACGCCATGCTGTGGAACATGGTGCGGGCGATGGGCCTGGCGCCTGAAGACGTCTATGTGACCAACGCCGTCAAGTGCTGCCCGTTGGGCGACCAGCCCCCGGCCGCCGAGAGCGTGCAGGCCTGCCAGGGACATCTGCGCCGCGAGATCGCCTTGGTGCGGCCGCAGGTTGTTCTGGCCATGGGCGATGCGGCGGCCCGAGCCGTGCTTGGGGCCGTTGAGCCGGCCTCACGCCTACGCGGACGAATGCATCGCTCTGGCTGCAGCAACGCCGCCGGCGAGAGCGTCCCGGTCATGGTTACTTTTCATCCCCAACTTCTCCTGGCGCAACCGGGCATGAAACAGGCCGTCTGGGCCGATCTGCAGCAGCTCCAGCGCTGGTTGGCGGCGCCGGAAAGGGAGAACCCGGGGCAAACACGTTAACCGATCATTCGACCCGCCAACGCCCCACCATCCGCCACGTTCTCAGGAGGACACCCTATGGCTGTGCATGAAATTTCCCACCCGCTGGTTCGTCATAAACTGGGACTCCTTCGCGAGAAGGATATCTCCACCAAGGACTTTCGGGAATTGGCCGCCGAAGTCGGCATGCTGCTGGCGTATGAGGCCACCCGCAACCTGCCCACCGAGAAGGTGACCATCGAAACCTGGTCCGGGCCGACGCCGGTTGACCGGATCAAGGGCAAGAAAATCACCATTGTGCCCATTCTCCGCGCCGGACTGGGGATGATGGACGGGGTGCTCAAGGCCCTGCCCAGCGCCAAAGTGTCGGTGGTGGGCCTGTATCGCGACGAGAAAACCCTGCAGCCGGTGACCTATTTCGAGAAACTGGTGCAGGACATCCGCCAACGCAAGGCGATGATCCTTGATCCCATGCTGGCCACCGGCGGCACCTTGATCGCCACCATCGACATGCTGAAAAAAGCGGGATGCCAGGACATCATCGGCATTTTTTTGGTGGCCGCGCCTGAAGGCATTGAAAAATTGCGCCAGGCCCATCCGGACGTCGACATCTATGTGGCCGCCGTCGACGAACGCCTGAACGGGGACGGATACATCCTGCCGGGGCTGGGCGACGCCGGCGACAAGATCTTCGGCACCAAATAGGGCGGATCGGGCTGCAGCCAGGGGCTCAGGATTTGGTCTTGCCGGTGACGAACAGTTCAAACACCTTTTCAAAGACAAAGGGGATGGCCGATGCCTGGGCGTTGGCTGATCCGGCATAGGCCTTGGTCAGCTCAAAGGCGCGTTCAAAGGCTTCTTCAAAATCCGAGGGCTTGTTTTTTTTGATGATGTTGACCAGTTCTTCGGCCAGCAGGTCTTCCATGGGAGCTCCGTTGCGCTGAGGTGGGCGTGGGGCGGCGGCCTTCGAACGGGTTTGCGGTGCAGGCGGCGAAGGCGTCCGGCGTGTTGCGCCATGATAGGCGGGAATCGCCCATCGGCCAAGTTTTTTTTCCTGGGGCAAGGGATGCGTGCAAAGCGGCCGTGCATGCAAGCCTAAGCCTGCCGACCAGGGAATCGTCTTGACGGCCTGCGCCGCCGTCTGTACCCTGTCGCTCTTGACTCGTCCCATTTGCAGCACGGGAAAGACGTTTGCGGCCGACAACTCTCTGCCCCTTGTGTCCCTATGATCAATCAGACCCAGTATTCCTTTGTCCGTCGCTGTGTCAGCGACATCCTCAACGGTTTGAGCGACGGGCTCTCTCATTTTTCCGGCGCCAGTCGCGCCGCCGTCGTCTTTGCCCTGCAGCCCGACAGCCCGATGCTGCTCTGTGATCCGCAGAATCTGCTCAAAGGGCACGAGCCGATTTTCAAGAGTCTCTACCTCGACAATCAGAAGTGGCGAGACAACGACAAGGTCCCCACGAACCGCAAGCAATTTGCCGACATCCTGCCGGTCAAGGACCCAGGCCTGGCCGGCCTGCTCGCCAACGGCGGCTATTCCGGCTCGGTTTTTTTTCAGCAGTGGTTCACAGAGCACCACCCCGACCTCTGCTCCACCGGGCCGACCGAGCGCTGGCTGGAGCACGCGGTGTGGCGCTTCTCCCACGATTTGGCCAACGATCAGGAGCTCTACACCGGCATTTCCGGCCATTTCCTCAAGGAGTACGCCACCCATGCGGTGCGGGACTACATCATCGATCAGATGAATCAGTTGCTTGGCTGGGACAGCCCGGTGCGGATCTATCCGGTGTTGGACGCGGTGTTGATGATCTCCGAAACCCAGGAAGAGGGCTCCTGGCCAGAGGGACGGCTGTTGGTGGTTGATCCGTCCATGTTGGATCAGCTCGATTTTCTGGTGAAATTTCAGGAAGGGGTCAGGCCCCAGCTGGTGAATTACAAGCATGTGCGCAAACTGCTGTTGACCGTGGAGCGGTCGGGGCGGCATCTGGTCAGCGACGGCCGCGCCATTCTGGGCGTTTGCGGCGACTGCCTGCCGCCTTTTTCCCTCTGCGCCGATTTTCGCGGCCGGCAGGGTTTTCTCAAGATCAACCGCAACAAGGTGTGCAGTTTTGCCGACGGCCGGTTCAGTTCAACCACCTATCAGGCCAAGCTGGTGCAGTTGGAGGAGTTGCTGCTTGAAACCGATCTGGACCGATCCGAGAGTTATTTTCTCTTTAAGATCGTGGTTAGTCTGGTCAACCATTCCCAGCAGCGCAAACACGGCTGCACGGTGGTGATCGATCTCAATCGCGAGCCGGTGGACATTTCGGGGCAGGCCCTGTCGCCGCCGCTCAACCTGCGCAAGCCCCACACCCTGAAGATGGCCAAATCCCTGGCCAAAGTCGACGGGGCGCTGCATATTGGGGCGGACATGCACTTGCACGGCTTTGCCTGTCTGCTCGACGGGCGCTCTTTTGCCGGCGAGGACCTGGCCAGGGGCGCGCGCTACAACTCGGCTCTGCGTTTCACCGCCGAACACGCCAACATCATCGTGGTGGTGGTTTCTTCGGACCGGCCGGTGTCGGTGATCCATCAGGGCGTGGACGTTCATGGCGTTTGCGCCTGGGATCGCAATGCCGGGTGCGCGTACAATCTGGAGCGGCTGGATTACTGGGTGGGGCTCTAACGGTCAGTCTGCGTCGCCGGGCGCGGCCCTGGGCAATTGGCTCCATCCAAGCGCTCCATCGTTTTTGGCTGGCGCTGTTTTGCCGAAAACTTACCTGGCGAACTCGCGGACCTCGGGTTGGCCCTGCGCCGCATAGGCGGCGTCAAGCAGATCCTCCAGGCCGCTTTTGCAGGATCTCAGTTCGGGCAGAACCGCAAAAATCGGCAACAGCGTCTCGGCCGAAGCGGGTGCGGTGATGAGCATTTTGTCCTCCAGATAATGGTCGCGCAGCGGCGCGACGGTCGCGTTCATCTGCCCTGATTCCAGGGCGCCGCCGTCCAATCGGCGCAGAAACCCCATCATCGAAGCCAGGTCGTTCTTGCGATAAAACACCTCAATCTCGTCGGCAATGGCCCTGCCTTCTTCGATCAGGCGCTTGAGGGCCTGGGCGTAGTCTGCGGTTCCGGTGCGCAGCCGGTTGTAGACGTCGATGAACAGATTGTGGAATCGAGAACGGCGGGTGAATCCGTGGATGCGCTCGCCCCGGAACAGGCGTTGTCGGGTCGGCTGCGAGTCGAGCAGATAGGGCTCAAGAAAGATGGAATCGCGCAGCCCGGTCAGACGAAAAAAGTCATGGATCAGCGGTTCCCGCCGCAGCAGGATGTAGAGCCGGACCAGATCAAAGCCAACCTCGCATTCCAACTGCCGGTAGGCCTCCTGGATGTGTTGATGGTAGTCGCGGCTGTCGTCTTCAATCATTTTGCGGAAACCGAAATACCGGTCCGCAATCTCCTTTTTGATCTCCAGGGACAGCATTGCTTCCATGTCGTGCATGCCTGGCCTCCTGCGTGCCCGAAGGTTTTGGTTCGGGTGAAAATGGGGGGTCGCGAAATCGTTTTGGCTGTCGGGTCGGGCCGTCTAGCCGCTTGGGCTCGACGCCGAGGGCGCTCTTGCGTTCTCTGCAAGCGTATCATAAATGATAAGGGTAAAAATAGCTGCAGCTGCGGCGGTGCGTCGCGCCGCTGTTTTCGCGCGCATTGCGGTGAAACTCCAGTAGGTGTTTTCGTTGGTTATGTCCATTTCCACTTCCCGTGAACAGATAAAAAACCTCGTCAGGGACGCGGCCGACATCGTCCAGGTGGTTGGCGAGCACGTCGAGCTGAAACGGGCCGGCACGCGCTTTACCGGCCGGTGTCCGTTTCACAATGAAAAAACCCCTTCCTTTTCGGTCAACCCCCAGGGGCAGTTCTACCACTGCTTCGGCTGCGGCGAGCATGGCGACGTCTTTTCCTTTGTGATGAAATTTCATCACATGGAATTCCCCGAGGCCCTGAAGATGGTGGCGCAGAAGTTCGGGGTCGACTTGCCGGAGCGCCAGCTGAGCGAAACGGAACAGGCGCAGCTGCGTCAGCGCGAGCAGCTTTACGCCGCCAACGAGGCGGCCGCGGTTGTGTATCAGGAGTGCCTGCGCCATCCCAAGTGGGGAAAAACCGCCCGCCTCTACCTGGAGCAACGGGGCGTGCCGGCGGAAATTGTCGACCGCTACCGGCTCGGGCTTGCACCCGATCCCGAGCAGGCGAGCTGGAGCTGTCTCTTTGATCGGTTGGTCGCCAAGGGGCTGTCGCCGGAGGTGGTGGAGAAGGCGGGGCTTGCGGTGCGCAAGGAACGCGGCGGACATTATGATCGTTTTCGCTCGCGGGTGATGTTCCCTATCAGCGACATGACCGGGCGGGTGGTGGCCTTTGGCGGGCGCATCCTCGGCGAAGGGCAGCCCAAGTACATGAACTCGCCGGAGAGCCCGGTTTTCGACAAGAGTCGCCTGCTCTTTGGCCTCCATCAGCACAAAGACGCCATCCGCAAGTCGCGCCGCGCCCTGGTGGTCGAGGGCAACTTTGACCTGCTGCTGCTGGCGGTGCACGGCGTCGACAACGTGGTCGCGCCTCTGGGCACTGCGCTGACCCGCACCCATGTCCATTCCCTGCGGAGTTACGCCGACGAGGTGGTGCTGTTGTTTGACGCCGACGCCGCCGGATTGAAGGCGGCCATGCGCAGCATCCCCTTTTTTCTGGCCGAGCGGGTGGAAGGGCGGGTGGCCCTGCTACCCGACGGGCACGATCCCGACAGTTTTGTCCGCGAGCAGGGGCCCGAGGCCCTTGCTTCGTTGGTGGAGGGCGCGCGGCCCTTGCCGGAATTTGCGTTTGACGCCCTGGTGCGCAAGCACGGTTTGACCCTGGCTGGAAAAAATCGGATCGTCGGCGAGTTGAAACTGCTGCTCGCCGAGGCGGCCGACCCGGAGCAGCGGGGGCTGATGATCGCCCATTTCAGCGAAAAACTGGGGGTCTCGTCCGGCTATTTTGAGGGTGGGGCAAAGGTTGCGCCGCCGCCGGCCGCTCCATCGTCGGCGCCGCCGCCGTCTTCTTCGGGGCTGGCTGGGTTGTCGAACCAGGAAAAGCAGCTGATTGATTTCTTTATTCTTTATCCGGAATACCAGGCCGAGTTGCGGGAGGCGGGGCTTGCGGCCTTTTTTCACAATTCTGCGGCGCATCGGTTGGTCGAGTTGCTGGGGCGGTTGTCGGAAGCCGAGCCCTGTCAACCGGAACAACTGCTCGCCGCAGCCGAAAATGAGGCGGATCGAGCCTATGTCGTGCGCCTGCTGACCCAGGTGCAGCCTGTGATGGATGAAGAAGCGGGGCATGGCCGGCAACTGTGCGACGCTCTGATCCGTTGGTTGCGTCAGGAACGGCAACGGCGCGACAGCGCTGATTTGCAACAGCAGATCGAACAGGCTGAAGGCCTTGGGAATACAGGATTGATGTTGGAACTGATGCGCCGCAAGCAGG
>Ga0074197_1003241_pt1 | contig 10109 bp, 9 predicted proteins | sample EPASupsiteSAE305_FD_64526 | JGI IMG/M metagenome (GOLD analysis project Ga0074197, IMG submission 64526) | Bioremediated contaminated groundwater microbial communities from EPA Superfund site, New Mexico - SAE3-05 reassembly with SPADES | ecosystem: Environmental > Aquatic > Deep subsurface >...
TTGTCTCTGAAAAGGCTAAGCATCGGCTCCACAACAGAATCAATCATCCGCACAAACCTATTCTGTCGATCAAGCCTAAACCAACTCATCAATACGTAAATAAGTACGAAAAGAGTGATAACATCAATAGCTCTGTCAAAAACAGTCAATAAAAATAGCATCTATTTTTTACTTAACCTTGTTTCTAATGAAAGCCGGTACATCATATTCATCATCTTCTTCAACATCTACCGGTCTGGAACCGGCATTGTCCATGGAAGACATGTCTCTGTTTCTTGGAGCTCTTCCTTCGTTCCCAAAAAAGTTATTATCACCATCACTGGTTTTCGCGACCTTTCCGAAAACGGAACGAACTTTGGAATTACCAACTTCACCTTTATCATCAAAGCCTGTAGCAATAACGGTGATCTTGATTTCATCAGTGAAAGTCTCATCAATAACTGTTCCGAAGATGATATTTGCTTCCGGATGAACAACCTCGGAGATGACTTTAGCAGCTTCCCCAACTTCGAACATACTCATATCTTCTCCTCCTGTAATATTGATCAAAACTCCTTTAGCTCCTTCGATAGAGATTTCCAATAATGGACTATCAATGGCGCTTCTGGCAGCTTTCTCAGCTCTACCTTCACCTGAACCATAACCGATACCCATCAAGGCTGATCCTGCTCCTTTCATAATTGTTCTAACATCGGCAAAGTCCACATTAATCATTCCATTAACAGTGATTAAATCAGAGATACCTTGAACACCTTGTAATAGAACATCATCAACAATGCCGAAAGAATCAATCAAAGAAGTCTTTCTATCGATAATAGTAAGTAATTTGTCATTTGGAACAACAATCAATGAATCAACTTTGTCTTTTAAAGCTGCAATGGAAGAATTAGCAACATCCATTCTGCGAACACCTTCGAAAGAGAAAGGTTTAGTTACAACTCCTATTGTTAAAGCACCTATTTCATTATGAGCTAAGTCAGCAATTACAGGGGCTGCACCACTTCCCGTTCCACCACCCATTCCGCAAGTGATGAACACCATGTCAGCTCCTTCTAATGACTTCTTTAGTTCTTCAATATTTTCTTCTGCTGATTTCTTTCCAACATCCGGATCTGATCCTGCCCCAAGTCCCTTGGTTGTATTCTTTCCGATATGAACTTTCTGATGTGCTTCAGAGTGATGAAGAGCTTGAGCATCTGTATTGATACTAATAAATGTAACGCCACCAAATTTGGCTTTCACCATTCGATTAATAGCATTATTTCCACTTCCGCCGACCCCCACAACGACTATGTTTGCAGTAGGATGAATTTCTGGTTTTACTTCCATATTAAAATAATTAAAGAATAAAATTGAACACTTTATTTATTCAACTAATTGTTTGTTTGCGTTTTTGTCTACTTACTTTTATACAGATTCCCCTAGTCACTTGTCAAATATATTCTTCAAAATCAAAAAAACCCTAAAAGGCTTTAATTAGTGCAAAATAATTAGTTGCGTTATTGCCTTTAAAAAAGTTAAGACATTAAAGATTTGAACCAATTTTTAACCGTGTTCACCGTATCTCCCAAATTCAAATTTCCGAGTGAATAAATATTTGATCCTGTTTTGGCTCCCCAATAAATTAGACCAACCGCACAAGCAAAACTTGGATCATCGACTTTGTCTGTCATTCCTTCCAAATTCAAAGGAAATCCGACCTGAGCCGGTAAACCCAAAGTGCTTTTAGCCAAATCCACGATTCCCGGTAATTTGGCTCCTCCTCCGGTAATAATAGCTCCGGCTGGAAGCATCCCCGCTCGATCAATTTTACGAAGTTCCTCGTAAACCAATTGAAAAATCTCAGTCATTCTAGCTTCAATAATCTGACCAAGCTGATATCTGGAAATAACATGATCTTCCGTTTTACTAATTTTGGATAAGTCTATTTTTTCATTTTTGGAAATATCTTCACTGAGACAGCTTCCATATTCCAGTTTCAATTTCTCGGCCATATCAATAGATGTTCTAAGCCCAATGGCAATATCATTGGTAATATGGTTCGCACCCACCGGTAATACGGCGCTGTGGATAATGTTTCCTTCTTCATAAACAACAAGACTAACTGTACCTCCCCCGATATCAATCATCACAACTCCCAGTTCTTTTTGTCTTTTGGACAAAACCACTTCGGAACTGGCCAGAAAATCCGGAATTAGGTCATCGACATCAATTCCGGTTTGATGAACACAACGAGTCAAGTTTTTGACCGCATGACTGGCGGCGGTTATTACATAAGCATTTACTTCCAATTTAATTCCCGACATACCGGTTGGATCTTTGATTCCCGACTGATCGTCCACATTAAAATATCGAGGAATGACTCGTAGAACTTGTCTATTGCCTGGTAAGGTAAAATTTTGAGAAGATTCTATAACTCTATCCACATCAGTTTCATTAATCTCGCCATCAGGTCTGGAAATTGCTACAACACCCTTTTGGACTTGAGAACCGATAGTACTACCACCAATGCTCAAAAAAGCATGATCGATAGGTTCTCCGGAAGTTCTTTCCGCCTCTTCAATACAGGCCGTTATAGTAGATACGGTTTCTTCAATATCAATGACAACGCCCTTCCTAATACCACTGGAAGGCCTGACGCCGACACCAATTATCTGAGGAATCGGGTTGTCACCTTTTATTACACTCGAAACTACTCGAGTATATGTTGTCCCCACATCTATACCAACAATTTTTTGATCTTTAGACATTATTATCCATTAAAGTTCTATGCTTCTATCGCGAGCTTTCTTTTACTTTCTCTAAATATTGCTTTTCTTTTTTTGGTAAGACTAGACTTATTCTCCGCAAAATAACGCATTTTTCTAGTTTGTTTTAGAACACCTTTTCTAATCACAACACGTCGAAACCTGCTTATCAAACGTTCAATCGATTCATTGTCTTTTCTAGAAACTTCAGCCATATATATTCCTCCTTTCTTTCATTTAAAATTACTAATAGTTTTTTTAACCAGATATAAACTTAGAGAATTTTAGCTGAAAAATCAAACAAAAGCTAACAAACATGAAATCCAAATATCGAAACCCGAATAACGAATGAAACCCAAAACCAAATAACGAAGAACTGGAATAAGGCGATTGTGACGGTGGGCTTATTGAAGACAATTGTCATCCTTGGGCGAAGCATGCCATGGCGATTACATCATGCGATATAACAAAGCATGCCGTGGACCCGGGGATCAATATTAAACACGCAGGTCTTTCTGAAGACAACAATTCAGTTGCAGAAAGGTCTCCAGGTTGTTTTTGCGTATTTGAAGTTGGTCCCCGGATATCCGCCTCTGGCGGATTCCGAGGATGACAAAAAAGGAAAGTAAAACTTTTCTACTGTGTCCGCCGTAGGAGGAAAACTTTGGACTTAACTCTTTGAAGTATTCTATGCTAATTAAGAAGCATTTAAGATATGAGTCATTGACTAAGAAATCATCTAAAGATAAACTTAAGATGATTTATAAATAATCAGTATGATTACAGTATCAACCAAAGAGCTTAGAAATAATTTTCCTGAGATAGTAAAAAAATTGGCAGAGGGACAGAAGTTTTTGTTGATTCATAGGAGTAATCCTATCGCCGAGATAAGTAAGCCAGAGAATATTTATTCTTTTCAAGAAGCTACGGAAAGAGATATCGAAGAGTCAGCTGTTATGGATACTGGGGAAGATTTCTTATCAAAGGACGAACTTAATTATTATAAATCGTTGAAATGAAAAGAGGTGAAATATGGCTTGTAAATTTTGATCCAGCGGTTGGAACCGAATACAAGAAAGCACGACCTGCACTAATCGTGCAATCCGATATAGTTAGCTCTTCTTTGGTCACAATAATTCCGCTATCTTCTCAAATTCAAAATAGGTACGAAGATGATATTCTCGTTTTGAAGAACTTAGATAATCGTTTGTTTTCCGATTCGTTAATTAAGGTAACTCAGATATCTTCTTTTGATAGAGTCAGATTTGTAAATTATATTGGAATTCTGCAAGACGAGATAATAGAGAAAGTGAATACATATCTTAAGAAACATTTTAATTTGGGGTAGAGAAAAGAACTAGGAATTGGAGGAATAATTTTAAACTATTTCTTTAATCTTTATTTCCTATGTCTTGTTTCTATATTTATACCCGGGGATCTGGAAAGAAATGTCTATTACTACAATAGATGATTGTATTCCGGATAATTGGATTTAATAATCGATTTCCATTTAACGGTCTCATTCCCGTTGCCTAGGTGATTTTTGCTGTAAACCAATAATACTATTACAGACATCGTTTTAATGTTAACAGCTATTATACATCTATTTCCCGAGGTTTTTCTGGATGTGTTTGTGCCGGCTATTTTGAATTCCGATTTAGCGATTTTTATATTTTCGTCCCCACAAATGACTGTAGCAATTGTTGTGTCCAGTAGTGAATCAAATCTTTTCAACTCTTCATGAATTGCCTTCCAAGTAACATTCCAGGCCTTTTTGTAGTCTTTCTGGAAGCTCTTGATGTAATGGCTCTCGGCGAAATGTGTAACTGCGACGGAGTATTTAGTAGACATCTGCGGGATCTTCTTGGGTAATTAATTCGTAAGGGATAATCTCATCGGGAGAGCATATTTTGTAAGGAAGTTGATTGTGAGTAAAAGTAACTATTTCATTTGTTTTTTTATCTTTCCATTTATCTGATATTTTTTTAATCATATTTGTCTCCTCCGGAATTAGTTTGTTTAAGCTCGTCTTGGCAGAGCCACGACTTTCATATATAAGGATAGTATCTCCTTTACGGTCAATATTGATCAGTCCGGTCTCCTCCAAATCATTCAATGCTCTAAAGTATTCATTTGGAACCGGACCGAATTGAATTTTCCTATATTGCATACCACTCATACTTATTAATTTTTCGTAGAACCAGGCGAAGTCGGCCAAATATACAAGCTTGGCTAGTTTGGTTTTTGGTATCTTTCCATCGATTGAGCCGGAATTTCTTAGAAACCCAAGGATCATTTCTTTATACTTTTCATAATCCGCATTGATACCGTTTTCTACTTCTTCCAGAGAGATACCAAAGAAATCTGTAAGTCTGACCATTTCGGAGAATTTCAGTTCCGAAGACCCTTGTTCAAACTTAATATATTTGTTTCTACCGATACCTATTTTGTTCGCTACTTCTTCTTGTGATAGTCCCTTTTTAATTCTCAACTCTTTAACAAATTCAGCGTGATTGGTACTCATTTTTTATAATATTAGTAACTTAAATCTATATTAGAAATGTTGATAAAGCAAACAGAAGAAAGTGTGATAAAGCAACAATATATTGATTACTACTTTTATACTGATTGGTTTTAGCGAGAATGTCTAAAGTTTTCCTCCTACGGCGGACACAGTAGAAAAGTTTTAGGATTTTACTACTCAGGTTTGTAACTGGATTTCAAAAGATGTATACAAAGTACCTATGTTTATATCTTTCTTGTCAAAAACAGATACAAACTTCCAGTTTTAAAATATCCTACTTTCCCTACCATTTTGTAACCAAAAGGTAACCACTGTCGTCCTGAACTTCCTCCAAAGCGGACAAGCGTTTCAGGATCTCTAGTCGAACAAAGTTCGACGATACTATTTACCCTTTTGTAACCAAAAGGTGAACGGATAAAAACCGACGAAACCCAATGGAAAAGATTGTCATCCTCGGAATTTTTGCATGGCAAAAATATCCGGGGACCTCGTGAAATACGCAAAACTTCAAGATGGTTCCTTGAAAAGACTTTTTACTTAGAAATCCTATGCAAAACCATCAGAGAAATAATCAGAACGGCTGATGTATAGAAGACAGTGATTCTTATATCCAGATTGTTTTTGAGATCATAAATAGCAAAAGGTAAGAACAAAACAGCAAATAGCAATATAACTATCGCTTTCTTACGCCAATTGGTGTCTGACTTTAATTCATCGGTTATTTCTTTTGTGGCTTTTTGAAGGGATGTGGGCATGAGGGTGGGGTTATTAAGAACTTATATTGATTTCTATTTAAAATAATTATTTACGGCATCTTCAAACTGAGCAATAAATATTTGTTTAAAATAAGAAATATTGTTTATCTCATAAAACAGTATGACAGCTTTTTTGTATTCTTCGATATCCACAATTCTGTAAGAAAGTGGGATTGAATTATAGGCTAATAAAATAGCGTTAGAAATCATGCGAGAAGTTCTCTTGTTTCCATCCTCAAATATTTGGATATAAGCGATAAGAATAAGAACTAAAAAGGCTTTTTCGAAGAATGATTCTTTTTTGTTAATCAGATTAACCATACCTTCCATGACCTCTTTAATTTGATGACTGTTATCCAGCGGTTTATATTTTGTACCGGTAATTCCTACTGTTCCTTTTCGGATGTTTTTGGAAATTCCAAGCTTTTTAGTCAAAACCGAATGAATATATTCAATATCAGCGCAATGCAGTTTCTTTAATCTATCTCTATTTTGAATAGCCTCATTAAAAGCGTCTTTGTGATTTAGAATCATCTGGGTCTCTTCTTTAGTTTTTCCTTTTCCAACAATGTTGTTTTTGATCAAAGCTTCCGTCCCTAAGAGCGAATAGGTGTTTCCTTCTATTGCCGATGATTTCCAAGAAAATTCAATCATTATTCTTTCGAACTCTTTATTGATCAGCGTTTGACTGTCATATTTCGAAAAATTTCTTACAAACTCTCTTTGTAGTTTTTCTAAATTATCTTTTTCATCTGCTGTAAAAATATCTTCACTCAAAATATTAAATATCTCGAAGTTAAAGCTTTCTTTTATTTCTCTTTTTAAATATGGAATTGCAAAATATTGTTCAATATTAACCTCTTCTAAAATTCTATTTTGTATAGCAATAAAATATAGGACACCTCTGCCGTTCCCGTTCCTAGAGATAATTTTTTCTTTAAGTAATTCTTTGAGATCTCTCTGCAAAGTTTTTCTGTCAATCTCGTCTTTCAGAAATGATAAAATATCTGAACTTGATGTTTTTTGATGGTTTTTTATAAAAGCCAATATTCTTTGCTGTCTTTCTCGCTTTTTATTCATGTCTGCATACTACCATTTTTATTGCGACATTTACAAGTACTAATTGCGACATTCTGTTTTAAGAATAGCATTCTGGTGCTTTAATAAGCGATTTTAATGCGACATTTGATTGGCTCGATTGAGACATTTTCCCTACCATTTTTAACCAAAAGGTAACCGGATAAAGACCGATGAAACTTAATAGAAAAGACTGTCATCCCGCACTTGATGCGGGATCGCGTGAAATATGCAAAACTTAAAGATGGTTATTTAAAAGACTTTTTACTTAGAAATCTTATGCAACACCATCAGCGAAATAATCAGAACAGCTGATGTATAGAATACGGTAATCCTTATATCCAAATTGTTTTTGAGATCATATATGGCAAAAGGTAGGAACAAAACAGCAAATAGTAATATGACGATAGCTTTCTTACGCCAATTTGTATCTGATTTTAATTCATCGGTTATTTCTTGGAAGGCTTTTTGGAAGGATGTGGGCATGGTGATGTAGGTTATAACTTTCCACTTGATATATCAAAGAATCTTTCGAAAAACTTGGTTAGTTTATCCAAAACACTTTCTCTTTTTAGAGTCCTCTCTCCGGTTGGAGAAAATCTGGAAACAGGCGGGAAAACTTTAGTAATGGCTGTGCCGGTTGATGCTATATTTCCATTTCTAAATGCGTTTTTTATAAATGTGTATGTTTCATCTCTATTAAGATTTTCTGTTTTAATAATTGATTCTAGTTCTTCAATCTTCTTTTCTTCTACAAATTTATGCCAATCTTGATCAACAACGGAATGTATATCTAGTGAACTGATAAATTGACTGATGAGATCCTTCTTATTACGAAGTTCAATACTGGAATCTATTGCTCTATCGATGTTACCAAGGAGTTCCTTGTTCTTAATATGATCCTCATGATATTTCTTGATGAGACCTAAAATATAATCAATATTAATTTCGACCTGCTTAATAAGCTCCATTTCGAATACTAAGTCGTCATTTACATTTACTTTCTCTTCTTCATCACTCTTACGGAAGTCATTATATAAATCGATGTACATACTATGGTAATCCTGCAAATCTCTTTCTGATAAAATTTGATTACCGAGAAATTCATCAAAAGTTAAAAGTATATTTCTTAATCTTAAAATTGCTCCATATAATCTTATAAAATCCTTTTGATTTTGTTCGCCGATAATCATCTCTCCGACAGGAAATCTCTCCAATAATTCCTCTATCAATTCCCTATATCCTTGCACTTCCTTACCCTCGTCTTTATATCCGTTATAGTAATCATCATAGGATTTAAGAAGTACGATACCGCTGGCTTCTTTATCACCAAAAAGCGAAATCGCATCATTTGTTGCTTTTTCAAGATTTCTAAAACAAACGATATTGCCGAATGTCTTTATACTATTTAAGATGCGATTTGTTCTTGAATATGCTTGAAGTAAACCATGCGACCTGAGATTTTTATCTACCCATAGAGTATTTAGGGTAGTTGCATCAAACCCCGTTAAAAACATATTTACTACTAACAATATATCTATTTCTCTATTTTTTACTCTATCACTGACGTCTTTATAATAATTCTGGAATTTCTCTGATGATGTGTCATAGGAAGTTCCAAACATTTTGTTATAATCTAAGATTGCATTATCGAGAAATTCTCTTGAACTTATATCTAGACCGCTGGTATCTTCAGAATTCTCATCTATCATACCGTCTAATTCTTCTTCATTTACTCCAAAACTGAAGATGGTTGCAATTTTCAAAGACTTGTCACTTGGTAAATCAGCCAATTGTTTTTTAAATTCGAGATAATATTCTTTTGCCATATCGATAGATGAGACTGCAAAAATTGAGTTAAATCCGGAAAGTCTACGATCTTTGATTTTATAAAAACTATTTCGTTTTGTTTTCTGATCAAAGTGTTCTCGAATATATTGCACAATATTAGCAATTCGTTTTGGACTGGAAAGGATAGCTTCTCTATCAATATCGTTTATTTTTTTATCTTCGATGTTTTCTGCTTCACGAACGGTTGAAATATAATCAACTTTAAACGGTAATACATTCTTGTCGGAGATTGCATCAACAATAGTATAGGTGTGCAATTTCTCTCCGAACGCTTGCTCCGTGGTTTTGAAATCAGGTCGGCCTCCGGAAGAAGAATTAGTAGCAAAAATTGGTGTGCCAGTAAATCCGAATAAGTGATAATTCTTAAATGTTTTAACTATTCTTGAATGCATGTCTCCAAATTGAGAACGATGACACTCATCAAAAATAATAACGACATGACCATTGAAAACAGCATGGTCTGAATTTTTGCCAATGAAGCGGTCCAATTTCTGAATTGTTGTGATTATGATCTTAGAATTTGGATTTTCCAGCTGTTTCTTAAGGATTTTTGTGCTCGTATTACTATTTGCCGCACCTTTTTCAAATTTGTCATACTCAAGCATTGTCTGATAATCCAGATCTTTACGATCTACTACAAATAAAACCTTATCTATATAAGAAAGTTTGCTTGCAAGCTGTGCGGTTTTGAAACTAGTCAAAGTCTTTCCCGACCCTGTCGTATGCCATATATATCCACCAGCATCAATAGTCCCCAATTTCTTATAATTAGTACTTACTTCAATACGATTTAATATTTTTTCCGTTGCAACGATTTGATAAGGTCTCATCGCCAGAAGTAGTCTGTCGGTAGTAAAAACACAATATTTTGTCAGAAGATTCAAAATCGTATGTTTTGCAAAAAATGTCTTGGTGAAATCCAAAAGATCGGCAATGGGCCTATTGGTAGCGTCCGCCCACCAACTGGTAAATTCAAAACTGTTACTTGTCTTTTTACCTTTTCTTTTATTGCTTTCTTTTGACTCCTTAATATGCTGAAAGCGAGTTGTATTACTATAGTATTTTGTATGTGTGCCGTTGGAAATGATAAAGAGTTGAACATATTCGAAAAGACCAGAAAAAGACCAAAAACTTTCTCTTTGATAACGATTTATT
>Ga0074197_1003245_pt1 | contig 10100 bp, 10 predicted proteins | sample EPASupsiteSAE305_FD_64526 | JGI IMG/M metagenome (GOLD analysis project Ga0074197, IMG submission 64526) | Bioremediated contaminated groundwater microbial communities from EPA Superfund site, New Mexico - SAE3-05 reassembly with SPADES | ecosystem: Environmental > Aquatic > Deep subsurface >...
GGTAGTCGAGTTTAACATGGTTCACCTGATACCACCTTTTAATTTCTTCAATTGCACTTTTCCTCCAATACCGCACGGTTCGTTCTGCAATTCCAAAATGTGAAGCGATCTCTGAATCGTTCATCCGATGCCAATATTTCAAGAGTAAAACGCCTATGTATCGCTCCGACAATGTGCTCAAGGCTTTGTGCAGCGATTCGTTCTCTAATGGGTATGACTGTCCTTCGAATTCGATGTTTAATACGCTTTCCCATGATCGCTCCGTAATCTCGTTCCCAGTGTCGATATATAAATCCATATCCGCTGTTGGAATTTCGTGCTCGTTGAGAAAATTCTTCTTTCGCAAATAGTCTGCTAGCGCATTGCGCAGGATCTGCTTGCAGTAGGCGTCGAACATCTCGCAGGCTACTGCTTTTTATACTCGGTCTTCAATGAATATTCCTCCTGATTGATCTCTTGGGGATGGCATTTATTTTGCCTTCTTCTCCCCCTACTTAAATAAAACGTTTTGACTTTGCAAATCCGGCAAAGATTTTACCTATTTTGGAAAATATATTATTCTATCAGTTATGGATGGATATTTAAAAGTCACCCGAAAAAGAAAAAGCCGCTCATTAGCGGCTTCGATAATTATTACAAAACTCAGTATTTGAATTGTTTATCTGCTTGTTCCGCGATGAGTGTCTGACCATGAACCGGTTCATGTCTCTGGAGGACGCCAGAGACAAAATAGAGCGCTGGCGAAGGGACGACAACGAGTTCCGTCCGCACAGCGCTGCTTTATACCTGATGCCAATCGAATTAGCCCGGTAAATGAGCCTTGAGGCCGAATAAACAACGATCTTTCCTCACTTCAAGTGGCATAGTGGCTTGCTCTTCGAGGACACTTCAGAAACGTAACAAACGCCCTAATTCAGTTGTTTGTTGATAGATGTTTTTGTCCGCACAGATCGAATATCACTCCTTTGGCTGCGAGAGTGCCATATACAACTATTTTCCACTCAAAAAAATTAACCTCTTTTGGAAATCGCTTCGGCGAATATCCGTGGAGGTTCTGGTCGCTGTCTACGCCACTTTTTCCCACAGAAAATCTTTTGGTTCTTCTCTGTCAGTTCTCCTGAACGCGGCGCTCAGATTTGTTTCATGGGTTGGCATATGATAACATTACCGTGTTCCCCTGAAGTTCTTGTCGTTTTATCCTAATCTCTAACTTTTCCTGTTTCCGATTACTGGATCTTTATTTCGTCATTCCTTCTCAGCAATTGTTTTTTAGATTTTGCATGCTACTCTTGCGCTTCTTATAAAAAGATAAACTTTTTTTCGTAAAAACTATTGACATGCGCAAAGATTTTTTGTATAGTAGAGATGGACTCCAGAGATTGCCAAATTAGTGAGTGCCTAACGGAAACGCCGCATGAAAGTGCGGAAGGTAAGAGGATCGAAATTTAATAAGCAGATAATTGTTGTGATTGACGAAGGATACGAAGGTTTTACTGGACGATCAATCCGAAAGAGCAATCAGAGTTTGCAAGTTAGATTAAAAGACTTTTACACAAATGAGTCGATGTTATGCAGGAACTTGTGAGGAACCGCTGGGGTCCTTTCTTTTCAGAAAAAAAGGGTTGAGTCCTTATCAGGATTCAATCCTTTTCATTTTGGCAATAAACGGTAAATTCCTTCCCTTCTCCTCAACATCCAATCCGTAGCCAACGAGCCAAGTGGCTTTTGAAATCTCGAATCCGTAATATGCGATTGGAAAATTCAGCAGAAACTCTTCCGGGGAGTATAATAGCGCACAAAGTTTTATGCTGGCGGCTCCTCTCGTTTCAAGATTCTGCAACAGATACCCCGAAGTCAAGCCGGATCGAACAACGTCCTCCACGACAATAACATGCTTTCCGGAAATATCGTAATCAAGGTCTTTTACAATCCGTACTACCCCTGATTTTCCAGTCGAGTTGGAAAAAACGCCAATTGAGATCAAGTCAATCTGAAGCGGCAGGTCGATCGCTTGCGAAAGATCGGTCAGAAAATAGATAGCGCCTTTCAGTACCCCGACAAGAATTAACTCCTTGCCGGCATAATCTTCTGAAATTTGCTTGCCAAGCGCTAGAACCCTTTCTCTCAGTTCTTCGCTGCTGATAATTATTTTCTCAATGCCTGTAATATCCACCACATTCACCCTTACTTCTTAAAACGTTCCATGAGAGTATTGAAATCTTTTTTGTACATAACCTTGACATTGACGCCGGGATATAACTCGCGTAATTTCTTTGCTTTTTGATTCTTCTGCGTTACGTATTTTTGATTCATGGTCGTCAATTCGATGTACATATCAAATTGAGTCAAATAAAAATCAGGGCTGAATGCCATGGTCACATTTCCTTCTGCATCCCACTCAATCGGAAATGTTTTGGGCTCATATTTCCAGTCCAGCTGATACATATCCAGTATTTTTGCGAACTCTGCTTCCGATTCGGTTTTAAACGACGAGTAACTCGGAAGGTTGTTTGAGGCTGTTTGATGGATTGTTTGTTTTTCATTTTCCCTGCGTAATGCATGCTCCTTTTGAAGCGCCAATATTGCAGTGACACACTCATCTACAGAGATTGATGCTGTATTCAAAAACATATGATAAAGTTCCGGGTTGGTGATATCAGCTTCAAATACTGTTGACACGAACTTCTTGTGCCGTCTGTCTGCAACATCGACAATGCTTTCCGCTTCTTCCCGGGACACGTGATAATGTCTTTTTGCCCTGTTGATCCGCACTTCTTTTGGAGCGAAAATTCTGAGATGAATCGCATCCTTGTTTTTACAGAAAATGATCTGTGAACCAAATCCCACTAGGATCGCTGAATTCTCAGCAAGATACTGTTCAAGGTTTTTCGAAATAACTTCTATGAACGACCCTTTTTCAAGGCTCGGTTTTAAATAATACTTTGCGCTTTCTGACAGCATATGTAGATCGTTCGCAGTCGCCGCATTTCCAAGAAAGCGAGCCGACAAATCGTTGCGGGTTAATATCTCCCAGCCAAGTTTTCGTGATAACGCTTCTGCGATTTCATCTCCGAGACTGTACATTTGCCGCGAAATGGTTATTATTGGCAATTGCTATCCTCCCGCTCATTGCGACTCGTAAGTGAGATTGTCTTCCCGAATCGGCCATAATTGCATATTTTCGTATTATTTCGAGACTAAACTGCTATAAAGACCCGCTCTATCCATTCAACGAGCTCATAATTATATTTTAGTTGTAGCAACTATCATAGTCAACATCGGCATACCAACCCCAGCATAATATCCTCCAACACCTCAATCACGCTTTCATCTGCCGCTCGGATCGCATGCGGGTAAATATCCGTGGCCGCTGACTTTGTGTAGGATTAAAAAGAAAGTTTTACCTGCTCCCACAAAAAGTAGTCCGCTCAAAAAGAGAAAAATAGTAAAATTAAAAAAAGGAGTGGACGAAAGAATGAAGAAGAACAATTACACAGAAGCGCAGATCGCCTTTGCGCTGAAGCAGGCGGAACTGGGCACGCCGATATCGGAGATGTGCCGAAAGCTCGGGATTGCGGAGCAGACATTTTACCGCTGGAAGAGTAAATACTGCAGAGATGCTGCAAACAAAGAGTTATGCTTATCGAAGAATGCCAGCGACAAAGAAGAGCGCTGTGCGAATGGACTACTACGAGTTCCGTCCGCTCAGCGCTGCTTTATATCTGGCACCGTCTGAGTTTGCCTTGAGATCCGGCATCGCGTTGGCTTGAACCTCAATTGTCATAACTAATGATGCTTATTTCGGGGGTGGGTCTTTATAACTCATGTTCGATCGCGCCCCAGTGCTCTTGCTCTCCTTTTTCGCTTGATAGAGCGCAAATGCATATGGTATGTCGAAACGAATGATTGCAATCGCAATGGACACGAGGCTGAGGGAAGCGTTGATCGTGCCGGCAATTGATCCGCTCACAATATTAAAAAACAACCATAACCCATACGTTGGAAACTCGATCAGCCTGATTTTTCGAGTGTCACTCATTGCAAAAGCGATCGTGCTGACGTTTTTTGCGACGATTGGAAGCAGGCTGATGGGACCTTCCCAAGTGAAAATCCCAAATAAAGTAAACAAGACGCAGAACGTGATAATCGCGATCAGCATCTTGTTTTTTTGGTTTTCCAGTCGAACAAATGCGAGATTCCGGATCCCGCCGACGAACTGAAGAGCACTTCCAGACAAAACTCCGAGTAAAAGAAAGTGAACGCCGAAGACGAATTCTGACGCAGCGCGGATGCTCATCAATGTTCGGTAACGATTGCTCTGATACGATATGATGCATAGAATCAGCGCAACAAACCCTAGAGCCTGAATGAACGTTTGAGACTGCAATAAAGAATTCATCGTTTTTTACTTGTACCTTTTAGACGGAAAATACCGTCAAATAATTGACCAGTACTCGACATTATCGATCACTTCCCCCGGAATCACTTCCGATTCGCCACCGAACGATTCCATCTCCGCCATAAAATTGTTCATGCCAACAAAGCACGCAACATTGCACCCCTCAAACGGATACCGCAAAAGCTTGTTGTAGGGTGTATATTTCTCAAATGTGTAACCGTCGCATTTGAGTAAAACCTTACCTTTCGGCGCACAGCAGCAACGCTTTAATGTTCTGCCCTTTGGCGTGATGACAAGATCGTTGCCTTCAAAGGCTGCCTGATCATCTTCCAGCACTGTGTGGTTGCCGGCAAAGACGCGCGGGATCACGATGCGAACGACATCCCAGGTCGTATCGTCAACGCCAAGTGGAATCACAATCTGTTTTCCATCGGGATCGACACAAGTTGGCGACCAAACGCCACCGGAGTAGATCAAATCGCCCGAATTCTTTATGAAGTTGCGTACCCGTATCTGATTTTCGCAGATAATTTCAACTTCCATGCCACGTTCGAGATGGCCGCCAGATTCCGCCTTGGAGATTGCAATGGCTTTCGTTTCCGTGTACTCAATCGAACAACGTGCGTTGTCTGGTAAATATGTGCCTTCCGATTCGTCCGCCATCGGGCGTGTCAGCCAAACGCGATGGCCGCCAAATAGCTTCCATCCGTCGCGAGATGGTCCGTGTTTATCCCAATACAGCAGATTCGGTCCGTCCGCTTTGCCAAAGAACGCGATGCGTGGGCCGACTTCATAAACCAGTATCGCCTTAATAGTGCTAGTACTGATTTCCAGTGCGTCAAATCTATCGAATTGAATTCTCTTAATCATTGTTACAGCGCCAGCTCGAATATTTTACGAGCTTCCTCTCTCGTGATCGGTGGTATGCTCGCAAGCGTGCCGTTGGCGCTAAAGGATACGTCGACTACGCTTTGCGTCAAATTATCCAAATCATCTTTCGTACAACCAAATTCGGATATGCGTGTTTGCACTCCAAGCGACTTGATATATGATTCAAAGAGATCTGCCGCCTCCATGAGGTTCTCGGTATTCCAAAGCCAACGCGCTAGTTTCTTAAATCGCGCATTCTGATTTTTTGTTTCAAAATATCGCATCCAGGCAAGCATCATGCAAGCCAACGTAGCACCATGCGTCGCTTTGTAGTGAGACGATAGAACATGCCCCATCTGATGCATTGGCGTCCATCCCTGAACTCCGCAGGTCAACCATCCATTCAGTCCTACAGTCGCCGAGAACTGCATTAAGCCCCTGAGTGCAAGATCATCCGGGTTCTGTATGATTCTAGGAAGGTTTTCGTATATGGCGCGAATCACACCAATCTGCATGTGATCATGCAATTCCAGATTGCCAAATGTTGCCTCGTCACTGAATAAGAATGGTTCAACAGCATGACTGATCGCATCAATTGCACCGCAAGCTGTTTGATATGGCGGTAGCGTTAGCGTCAGCGTCGGATCAAGAATGGATGTCTTCGCATAAAGACACGCAGGTTCCCAAACGTAGCTCTTGCGATTGGTCTCATCATCCGTTATTACCGCTGTTGGGTTCATCTCGCTCGCGGTAGCAGGCAGCGTCGGAATCAATAAAATCGGTAGCGCCTCCTTGGGCGGAATCTGTGTATCCTCACTGTGGCTAAACTTTATCATCTGTTTCAAATCATGCGGATAAAGAATACCTGCCGCGACAATCTTTGATAGATCCATCGCGCTGCCGCCACCAACACCGATGATAACGTCCGCGCCACACTTCTTTCCAAGTTCGATGGCTACTTTCGCTTCACTTAATTTGGGATTGGCTGTCGCAACGAAACAATCTTTGAACTCAACGCCTTCTTTTGACAGACAGTTATGAATTCTTTCAAACAAATCTCCGTAGAATCCGACTTCTGTATACGAGACGATCAAAGCCCTTTTACCGAAACGTGCTGTCTCAACGCCAATTCTCTGCACTTCTCCCGGTCCATAGATTAACTTGACCGGATTGAAAAACTCGAAACTATTCATACTTCAACATGCCTGCCTTTCCAATGCTTTTTCTGCGGGTAAAGGTAATGACACCAACACCGGCGAGTAACAGCAATCCTTTGGATAGTTGCGTAACGGAGTAATGCGCGCCGAGTTGTGTCAAGCCGTTTGTCATACATGAAAGAATAACTGCGGATATCAGCGTTCCAAGAACATTGCATTTTCCAAGCTTAATCGCCAAAGCTCCTAAAAATACGATCGTAAACCCATTTAGAAAGAAGCTGGTACCCATAATCGGTTGCCCGGAAGAAAAGACTGTTATGGTATACACAAGACCTGCAAACGCCGCGCAAAGAGCAGAGACGATATAGAGAATCAGATCGATTTTCCATGTCGCGATTCCCGCCTCGCGCACTGCCTGCGGATTATCCCCGATCGCGTAAATATATTGGCCGAACTTTGTTTTTTCCTGAATGAACCACATAACGATCGCGATTCCAACGGCAATAAGGAAAATCATCGGAAATACACCGATCTTCCATTGGCATAGTTCATAGATGAATGTTTTTGACGCAATGGCTGAGATTTTGATCACCGAACCTCCAGAATAGCTGGTTGCAAGCGCACCGCCGGCTGTGGAAACAGCGATCGTAGAAATTAATGGGTTAAACTTCAATTTTATGATCAGAAACGCACTCATCGCTCCCATTAAAAGGCCGGCAACGATACCATATAATGAGGCAAGTGCCGATGTCGTCCCCGCAAGGTAAAAATACGCGAACGTCATGCTCGTCAAGCTTCCCACTTCCGGAAACGCGACATCTGTTTTGCCAGATGCGACGACCCATGTTACGCCAAATAGCATGATTGCCAACGGGCCCGCTGACTTCAAAATGTTTGTTATGTTTCTTGAACTATAAAACGACGAACCGGCAACGATACAAAAGAACGCGAAGATCAAGATAAGGATAAAAAACAGCATATTCTCCGCGCGGAAGATTTTTTTAAGGATTTTTTTCACAGCGATGCAACCTCCTTCGGTTGTTTCTTAGCAGGAATCATCGCGGAGCGATCATTGTATTTGATGATAGAAATCAACAATGCGACCACGAGGATGCAAGCTGTTGCGAGATTCCCCCAGAAGTATGGAAGATTCAGTTGCGCCATACCGAGAGTTATCACGACTGACAGTGCCGCTCCAAAAAGCGTTCCATGAATGCACGGCTTTTTAAAAATTGCCCAGCCAATGAACACTGCGGAAAATCCCTGGGGTAGAATGCTTTGAGTCGTTGTTACAGATGCAAACCCTTGCTCAGCGTTCATGAACATCCCCGTAAACGCAACCAGTGCCCCGCCTAGCATAAAGGCGATCAACGTGATGCGGTTTACATTGATTCCGCTCAAATATGCGGCTTTTGGGTTTGCGCCAACCGCATAGAACTTTCGTCCGATCTCGGTCTTCTCCATCAACCAATAGCATATGATCAGAATGATGATCATAATCCATATGGGCAGTGGAACCGTAAAGATGTTTTTGTATGCAATCGCCTTTTCAAAATCCTCATGTAAGTAGATATAGGCAGCGTTACTAAACAGATATCCGGCTCCATAGGCAATGCTTCCCACAGCTATTGACGTAATGATATCCGGAAATTTTAACTTGCTGACCAACAAGCCAGTCACTGCGCCCCAAAGAGATCCAAACACAACGGTCAATATCGCAGCAATAAACGGCGGTATGCCCATTTTAACCATTAGAAAGCAAAAACACACGCCTGTAAAGCAACCGACCAAATGGAATGACATGTCAAATTTTCCGATTATGATTATGAATGTGAGCCCGGTTGCGGCAAGCGAAATGCTTGCGATCTTGCGTAAAATGGAATAGATACTGCTCATCTGGAGAAATCCTGGCTGCAGAATCCGAAATACGGCAATGATCACGATAAACATGAGTATAAATACGATTATTGGAAGCGAGTCCTTCCAATTCGTCTGCGCTTTATTCTTTGTTTCTTTCATCATATTCAGCCCCTTATTCATCGATGACCGCACGAACAAGCATCTCTTTAACGTTGGTATCGACATCGTCTTTTTCCAAGGTGACACGACCCTTATAGAGGACCATGACATGATCAGCAACGCCATAAATCTCTTCCGGTTCGGAAGAAAGCAAGATGACAGCTGCTCGTTTGCAAAGCTCTCGCATAGTCAGGTATATCTTATTCTTCGCGCCGATGTCGACGCCAACCGTCGGCTCGCAGAAGATATAGACGTCCGCATCGGTGTACAACGCCTTTGAAACGACGACTTTTTGCTGGTTGCCGCCGGATAACTCATTCACATGCTTTCGAATCGTCGGAGTTGCGACTTCCATTTGATCCACGAGAGCCTGTACATCTGAGTTCTCTTTTTTGGAGTTTACCTGAATGCCGTATTGAAGAATCTTCTTGATCTTGGCAATCGTCGTGTTAAACGCAACAGAAAGTCCCGGTAAGTAACCCTCTTCCTTTCGATTGCCTGGAACAAGGAAAATTCCCTTGTCAATTACGTTCTTAGGATTGTCCAGTTTTATCGGTTCGCCACGCTTGAAAAACTCTCCGCCCTGAAGCGCCATAGATCCAAACATAACTTTAGAGAGCTCGTCAATACCCGAGCCAACTAAGCCGAAAATGCCAAGCACCTCGCCTTTTTTTGCAAAGAAGCTGACGTTGTTGACCTTCGTTCCAACAACGATGCCGTTAGCTGAAAACTCAACATTCGTTGGGTTTTTCTCCTTCGGCGGATAAAGTTGACTCAAACTTTCACCAAGCATTGCTTCAACGATGTCATCAACGTTTACGGTTCCATTCTCGATGTTCGCATGAACCACGTCACGGCCGTTTCGAAAGACGGAGTAACTGTCACAAATCTGCTGCACCTCATCGATATGATGCGTGATATATATGATCGCGACCCCTTTTGACTTAAGCATACGGATAAGATCAAATAAGATGAATTTCTCTTTTTCCGTCAAAATGGAGGTCGGCTCGTCCAAAATTAAGAGTCTGCAGTTTCTGGATAGCGCTCGCAAAACCGCAATGATCTCGCGTTCAATTGCCGGTAACAGGAAAACAGGTTTATCAATATCAACTTCAAGCGGATACTCTTTGAGTAGATCCACCGCTTTTTGACGGAGTTTTCGGCGGTTGACCAGCGAAAATAGAAAATTGCTGCCCGATTCGTTTCCCAGATATATGTTTTCGTATCCGGTCATGCTAGGAATCGTCTGTGGGTCTTGGTATACAGTAGAGATACCAAGCTGAATGGCATCTTTCGGATCTTCGATCCGTACGGGTATGCCGTCAATTAGAATCTCGCCTTCATCTTTTAAATAAATACCGGACAGCACTTTGATCAAAGTGGACTTTCCTGCCCCGTTGATGCCTAAAAGTGCCCGGACTTCGCCGCGCTCAATAGAAAAATCTACTTTATCGAGCGCTTTCATTCCGGCAAACTTCTTAGTGACGTCTTTTACTTCTAAAAAACAACTCATGCTATGCTCCTTTGGCAGGCGGCGGGGAAAGGCCAGGGCCCACTTCCCCCCCCAAATAACTCCAATCATTTTAAACAAAGGGAACCACAACCGGGCCACACCCATTTTACTCAGAAACACGATTACGCAAGCACACCAAAAC
>Ga0074197_1003251_pt1 | contig 10078 bp, 12 predicted proteins | sample EPASupsiteSAE305_FD_64526 | JGI IMG/M metagenome (GOLD analysis project Ga0074197, IMG submission 64526) | Bioremediated contaminated groundwater microbial communities from EPA Superfund site, New Mexico - SAE3-05 reassembly with SPADES | ecosystem: Environmental > Aquatic > Deep subsurface >...
TGGCTAGTGGGCTTGTTTCTGGATGGAAACAAAAGGATACTCTACCTACAGAAATTTTTAAAGGGTCTTTTATAGGAGCGCTTTCAGGAGCTACGGGAGGGGCTGTAGGGCATGCCGCTCGTACAGTTGGCGCCGGTAAAGCAGTGTCTTCGGCGTGTGAAGCAAACGTGAGTAGATCAGTTGATCTATTGGGGAGCTTTTCTCTCGATATCTTGGGGTCAAAGAGGATAAATGTTAAATGAAAAACATTTCTAATTATAGCCAATCTAAAGTGTCTATTTTTACCTATAAGTACTGGGACATATTTATGCTGTTCACATTCATATTGTTGTCTCCATTTTTGTTGCATTATGGTGCATCTAGTTTTTTAGAAATATTGGTATTAATTTGTGTAATTGTAGCGTTGTGTGCAACCAATCATTTTATGATAACTAGAAAGTTAATAGAGTACCTAAATATAGACTATGGCAATAAGCGCATAACTCTTAAATTGATAAGGGAAAGCAGAGAAATAACCTTTAATTTTTCGGACGTAGTATGGGTTGAATCTTCTGGCGATTTAAGGATAGAAGTATATGCCAGATCATATGAGCCTAGAGGCGTTGAGTATGTTTTTAAAGGGCTTGATTATAACCAAGCGATTCGCGAAATAGAAAGTTTTCTTATACCAGCATTGGGTTTAGTTAGAGACAATCATGCCGATGGAGAATGCTGGAAAAGGCCTGATAGCACCAACAACTAATGATATGGTTGGCAATTGGGCTGTAAAAAACCGAGGATTCCTCGGTAGTTGCCTACATCTACGATAATGTGTACCGACTCCTGAATGTCGCCGGGAGCCAAACCGAGACATTCACCTACGACGCCGCCGGCAACCGGTTGAGCGATGTCGCGAGAAACTACTCCATCGGCAGCGGCAACCAAGTCCTGACGGCCGGCGGTGAATCACGTTCCTATGACGATCTCGGCAATACCACCAGGGCGGGGGAATGGAGCTATACCTGGAACGATGCCGGGGAACTGATCCGCGCCCAGGGGTCAACCGCGGATGTTTCGTTCAAGTACGATGCTACGGGGCGGAGGATTCAGAAGGCGGCCGAGGCCGGCGCCACCAGAGATTATCTCTATGACTCCGAAGACATTGCCGTCGAGTACATAGACGGAGTACCGACCTTTTACCTCCATGGCCTTGGCGTGGATGAGCCGCTGGCCCTGCTTCGGGGTGGCCAGGCGTACTTTTTCCATGCTGACGGCCTGGGTAGTATTGCCAGGATTACGGACTCCGCCGGGGCAGTGGTAAAGAGCTACACCTACTCGTCCTTCGGGAAGATCGCGGCCGAGACTGGCACCCTCGATCAGCCTTACGGCTTCACCGGAAGAGAGCGAGACACGGAGACGGGACTGAACTACCACCGGGCGCGGTATTATACCCCGGAGGTGGGAAGGTGGTTGAGCAGGGATCCGGTGAGCTTCGCCGGCGGAGATGAGAACTTATACAATTATGTTGGAGGGAATAGCCCCAATTTGATTGACCCAACAGGGAATTACTGGTGGGTGCCAGTTATCGGTGCTGCAGCTGGTGGAGCTGCAAATGCATGGGGCAATTATGATGCATACAATTCTGGGAAATTCACAGCAGGACAATATTGGGGGTCAATAGGGTATGGTGCTGTTTTTGGCGCAGTGTCGTCTATCGTGAAAGGTGTCGGCTCTGTTGTTTTTGTCGGCGGGACGCTTAACGGGGTCAACGATGTCTTGAATCAGAAACAGAGTAGATGCGGGAAGAAGGTCGATTGGAAAAAGGCAGGGTTAGAGTCCTTTGTGGGTGGATTTGGTGGTGGAGCCTCAAAAATAATTGCTGCCAAAGGCATGTCGAAACTAATTTCCACCAGCATCCAAGCCGCTGCAATTAATTCCTCTGGAATCGGAGCAAAGGCCACTGCTTTGGCTGAATCATTTCTAAGTACCTTGTCACAGTTTGCTACAAACATATATGACGGTTACAAAAGGAGGGTACGGCAATGATCCTCCCAAATAATATATGTATAAATATTGCCGTATGTTTACTTGGAACAATAGGTTGGGCCATATTAATATTTCAGGATTTGAGAAAATTGCGAGCTGGTTGTTTAGCAGACGCAAAATGGCAGAGAATCAAAAAAATCCAAATGGCATGTGTAGTTATTGCCTGCGCCTTTGGGCTATTTGGATTAGTTGGTGATCATCTCTACATGCTCAGAGATGTACTATTCTGGATTGTTGTTGGAATTGCCATTGCCTCTACGTTGGTAGCCGGTTTTATCGAAGACTCCTACATAAAATTCCGCAGGAGAAGCAACATAGAAGGCATCAGAATGACTGAAGTGGAGGCCCAGGTTGATAAGGGACTGAACCAGATGACCAAAGGGAAATGGATATTAATTGCAGTATGTATTGTACTGGCATTTATCTTCATTTTCGTTGTTGCCGGTATTAGGTTTTAGACATGAAGGATGTAATCTTAAGCGCAATTTAGGCACTGTTTCTGTTTGTGGCTTCAATTGCCCAAGCATCTTATGTGACCATCTATGCCTACGATCCCCAGGGGAGGCTGACCGGTCGGAGCTACCTGGACGGCACCGCCGATTCGTTCAGCTACGATGGGGCAGGGCGGCTGGCCACGGCCTCGAATCAGAACATAGGCTACACCTTCGGTTATGACATTTATGGCCGTTTGCAGTCCCAGACGGACAACAGCGGTAACGTGGTGGCCTATACCTACGACTCTGCCGGACGCCGGATCAGCCTGACCGTCAACGGCGCTACTACCAGCTACGTCTACGACGGTCAGGACATTGCAGCGATGACCTCTGGCGGGGTTTTGTCCATGGGCCGGGGTGGATGAGCACCTGGCTCTTGTCCAGGGCGGCACTCCCTATTTTATCCACATGGACGGATTAGGGAGCGTGACCAGGATTACCGATGCCGGGCAGAACATTGTGCAGTCGTACAGCTATGCTTCGTTCGGCCAACCGACGATCAGCATCGGCTTTCAACAGCCCTATCTCTTCACTGGCAGAGAATACGACCCTGAGACGGGGCTGAACTACCACAGGGCGCGGCATTACAGCACGGATTTATGGTGCGCTAAAATTCTTTATAACCGTTTAGAATTCTTTGCCTATATAGCTGATTGGCCCTTTTGACGGCCTGAGAAATGTCTTGGCAAAATTCGTGTTTAACTCTGCACCGGCCGCCCAGTCGCCCCCATTGTCGTTCCAGGATCAAGTCAAAGAGACCTGGTTGCAGCGAAATACAATAATATCTTTTCCTGTTACGATCCGGATCGATATTTGCCATTTCACAAAGGCCGAACCCTTCAAACCGAGGCTTATGTTGCAGCTGGACTAAACGCTTTGCCATAATTTTCTCCTCAACGCTGCTCTCTTCTCTCCACATCCTTGTTTCCCTTGCTCCTGTGCATGGCCTCCATAAGAATCATTCGCGCCATGTCACCGATACCAAGGCCGCGGAGCGAGCCTTCGAATTCAAGCCAGGCTACCAGATCTTCGGGACATCGCATACCAATGCGCCCGGTCATCGTGTTGGCCTTCTTTGGGGCTCCTCTTTTTTTTATCTGTGGAGTGTCTACCACATTTTGTCCTTGACAGTGAGTTTATAAACACAAGATGTGGATAAGTCGCGCTGGATCATGGTCCCGACGAAGTTATCCTTCGAGGTTCCGCTAACTTTTACACAATGCACAAAAAGTGTGCAAAATAGCGGCTTCCAAATTTGGCTTCTGAGCCGTTTTTAGAGACCAACCCATAGGAAGATATAGGTCGGAATTACACCTTAGATCGGTTCCAGTTTTCTGCAAAACGCATTGCGGCTGACTTGTCATCAAAACCGCCAGCAATAAAGTTGGTTCCTTCGAAGAGTATGAGGAAAGACGGCGTATCGGTGTCAGTTTTCGGTTGCACTACAACGGGGACTCGCTCGGCCACAAGTTGACGGGCTGCTGTTGCTTGAATTGACGGGATGCAGGTAAACCATTCCGGACTCCCGATCGGGGGGCATTTTGCCAGATTATCCAATTCTTCCTTCCATGTTTCCATTCGACATCACCTCCTTGAGTGCAAAATAGCACCGCTTGATTTATTGTACAACATTTATTCACAAATATTGACACGAAAGCGCCGAGAGTGTTAATGTGTCACTTGACTTATCAAGTGAACATAATTAGCATTATATTTACCTGATACCAAATAGACCTCATGGTGGAACCGTGTCTAAAGGCAACACAAATAAATTTCTTCCTATGGAATATAATCAGCCAATCCAAGTTAACGAAGGACGCTCCGCTCTTTTTGTGGCTGGTGAACGTGAACGCCTGAACGATTTCGCAAGTGATTGGTTCAGCCTTGATATCGCCAATGGTGATGCCACCGAAACTACGGTAAAACAATATATTTACCACTTCAACAAATGGCTCGACTGGTGCTCGGAAAATGGGATAAATCCTGGCGCGGTTACTGAAGAGGACGTGATGCGCTATCGTCGTTACCTGGTACAGGTTAGATGGGAAAAACGGCGGAGAAAGAAAACCCTGGACGGGGTTGTAACCGAGATCTCCGAGGAAAAGGGTTACAGTAAGCAGACGATCCAGCTAAAACTGGTTGCCATGCGGCGATTTTATCATTCCGCACACAAAAAAGGGTTTATCCCCTACAACCCGGTACTCGATGTTAAAGCGCCTCGAGATCGTCGAGCAAAGGGCCTCCGGAAAAGTTTTTCCAGAAAACAGGCCGAAGCGTTGGCCGCCGTGATCCCAGTTGGCGGCGCCCTGAAGGCGAAACGTGACAGAGCCATGATCGCTCTCATGTTTGTCGAGGGTGTCAGACGCATATCTGTGTCGAGAGCGAACGTGGAAGATCTGGAATCAAGTCTTATTGGTGGCCGTCTGTATGTTCGGGGTAAAGGGAAGGACTATACCATCAACATCAGTGAGCAAAGCATTGAAATAATCAACACCTACCTGATGGCTAGAGGTAGGATCGAGGGTGATGTTGCAGGAGAACCGTTGTTGGCTACGGTAAACAAATGGGGGACAACAGGTCGGAAACGGATGTCCACAAGCGCCATTTACAAAGAAACAGTGGCTCTGCTTGAAGCGGCTGGCATTAAAGAAGAAGGCAAGGCTTGCCACGCTTTGAGGCACACCTGTGGGCACCTTCTGTGGCTGGCTCATAAGGATCTCAAAATGGTTCAGAAACAGCTGGGCCATGAAGGGTTGGAGATGGCTGGGCATTACAGTGAAATTGAGGATGCAGAGTCTGCTCGTATTAGCGAGTCTATTCCGGTTGATTTGCGGGGTCAGCATCACAAAGTGAAGTAAAGCCCTGGATGAAGTGTAGTCAAAAAAATGCAATTTGCGCAAGTTCGCAAACTGAGCGTTATGCTTGAGGCGTGTGTGTTGGCGGGCAGGGGGTGCAGTGTATCTCCAAAAAGGACGAGGGAAGCGGAATTTCCCCCACTTCCCTCACAGGTGTTAGCCGATGCCTAACTGAGCGATATTTGCCCTTATGGCTGACCTCGCTCGACGGTGCTGCTCGGGCCCGCAGGGTCTTCCCTGCATCATCTTTAGAGACCGTAGGGCACATGTACGGTCGTTGTATAGATATTATCGGGAGGCTATTTTATTGTCAAGACTAAATTTTCTTGAGCTTAATCGGGCTCAAGAGACATAGCCCCTCTATTTTGGATTCTGGATAAACTGTCCTGAGTGCTTCTATGGCGCTTGAAAAAGTCGCTCCCGAACTTACCAGATCATCAACTAGAAGAATGCTTGGGTTATTTCTTTCTGGATCACGTGCAAGAGCTATTGGCTGAATATACGGACGCAAACAATTATCTGCTTCTTTTATCTGAAAAAGTTCTAGTTGGTCACCTATTTCTAAAGCCTTCCTGAATGCGACGGCTTCTTTTTTGTGTTTCTTAGGGATGGCCGCCAGCTTAAATTCTGCCAGCACTTCTCCCCGCGTCTTTTTCCGAAGGAGATCCCTCTTTACCTCCCCATAACCTGTAATCCTTACCACTCGTTTTGCAAGGATTTCGCTAATTTTATGTTTAGACGGCATCGGTAAGACATAATCAAACTGACCATTTTCAAACTCATGAGTTGCCTTTATGAATATTGTCCTAAAGGCAGGCATAAGCTTTTTTATTTCCGCATCGCTTATCTTAAAACCAAATTTCCGTTTGAGCGCATATATCAATGGGTTACCGTCACCCTGCCTACTCTTGGACATTACTCGTCGGAAAACTGCTAGAAAATGCATCCCCCGAACGGTATATCTTGTTGGGTTTGTATCCGGGCTGGTCGATACTAAATTATCGTGAGTGCAATTAAAAACAACTCTCCTATCGGAGGTAACATCAATGCCCATCATTTCCCTTTACGGTTGCAATATATGTTTCTTGGATTATTCTGCACTATTTTCAACAAAATAGAGCCGCCATATAAAATCCAGGCAGTTAAGCGATAAAACATAGCTACTGGAACCATCCCACACTGAATAATTGATAAGTTTTGCTGCCCCTTGATGTTGCGTCCAGACCTGCAATACCTGTTTTATGAAGACCCGGTCTCGAGCGGGCCGGTCGATCTCTTCAAACCAGACCGGTTTGACTCGGCCACCTTCGAATACGGCAGCAACTCGTATCCTTGATGATGACTCAACTGTTTGGGTAATTGTTGCCATATTTCGGTAGGTTCTGACTTATACTTTATGTTGCTTCTATTGACCACTCGCCGGCAGTGTTATACATCCCGTTCATCAGTTTCAGGTTCCTCATCCACATCTGGCGGGAGTATTTCCTGCTCAATGCAATAACTTATGAAAGCTGCACCCTCTCCGGTGTAGTAGTCTTCTGCGGCAACCTTGCCACCTCCAACGGCTGACAGAAGGGGTCTGGAGAAATTGCCGTGGAACGCGACTGCGGCACGCATCATTTCTGTCGCAATCCCAGCCTTTTGGTATGCTACTGCAACATTCATATCTGTCAGCTGAATGTATGAGAAGCCCTTACCGCAGTCGACCTCCCGGAAACATAAATCTCCGACTTTGACTCCACCATGGTGTGCAACCACATCAAGGTCGTCAATATCAATATTGATTTCTCTGCCACGCTTGTCTTTAAAGAATTCCATAAAAACCTCGCCGAAACACTCCTTGGATGTGAAAATCTCATCCACTATTTATTCACCTTGGACAAAATACCACCGCAGCAATTCCTCTGATGTTTCTTTTGGGAGTTTTGAAAACAATTGCTCGGATAGCAGAATTTCGGATGTCGAGATCGGAGTTGAATTGTAATCATATTCGTGTTCAAAAAACTTCCCCTGGAGAGCGTCACAATGTGCGCAACCATTAGATAGGTATTTCATGCCAGCAGTCTTGCTATTCCTTTTCTTGATTCTACCGACCCCATACTTTGTGTAAAAATCATGTGGAATAACAGCCGTAAGGAGCTCAGGGCATTCCTCAAAATCTTCGAGTTTGAGCCATAAATTAGGATGTTCGCGAAAGACCTCGGTAATCTGCACATTCAAATCAATAATGATCCGCGTTTCTTTTTTACACCGCCAACACTCAATAGGAAACCCATAGAATTGTAAGGCGAAACTCCTACCTATTGCAGGTGCCCACTTCAATTTTTTCTGGAGGCATCCCTTTATAAAGTCTTCTAGGTCTATGCTCTGTGGCCAGTCATCAGCGTCTTCAGATCTATTCTCAAAAAAAGATTTGCTGGAGGGGATTTTAATTGTGAAGCCGGTTCGGTCTTCATTAAGGGCCAGACGAAAAGCTGGCACTTCTTTGGATGATGTAAAGTTCTTTTGCCTGAACAACCAGAGCCCCCTCGCCCCGGACTCTGAATACTGCTTTTGCCTAATTGCTGTCTCAGGATCTTGCTGAGAAGACCACTGGACTTCGAACACAATCTTCGCATTCCCATGTTCAGCGAAAACATCGGCAATCCACGGCTTGCCGTCCGGAGTCTCCCCGCGATATTCCGTCACGACTCGCCATCCAGCGGCTAACACGGCTTTGGCAATGATCGTCTTAGCGAGCAGATGTTCCTTAGTCTCTGGGGCAGAGGTGCATTCTCCACGGCGACTATGTGCAAAAAAGAAAGTCCCCAGGGAACTTGTCTTGGGAACAGCAGGCATGCCGCAACAAGTCATCTTGAGTTGCCGGGCACGGTAGTCCGCTTTCAAGGCCGCCCATGATTCTTCGGTCTGAGTGAAGGCAAGGATCTCTTCCGTATCGCCGGAAAGGCATCTTAGGGGCATATCTAGGCCCTTTCTTAAAAATCCAAGGTCATATCAAACTTCAGCTCCATCCAGGTCTATGCTGCGCTTATCGCGAATCAGATCATAAACGATATCTGTTAAGACCCCCATCGCTTGCTGGTCGGACTTAAGGACTAAGGTTGCGAGTTTCTGGTGCGAAGCAAGGGCTCTGACAACGGCCTGTTGGACGGCACCGGGCAAGTTACCCTTCATTGCCTGGTCCCGGGGATTGTTCTCAACCTGAGCCATCACAATATCGTTTTCACTGGTAATCGAAGTAATATGGTTGATGAAGGTCGCCTGATCCCGCAATGGTGTGGCTTCACCAAAGAGGCTATTGAGCTTTGAAATGATCTCTTGAAGGTAATTGGGGTGGTCACTGCTTATCACCTGACCACCTGGGCCAACAGGCTTCAAAGTAGGTATGTCCTCATCCTTGATATCTTCTTGCCGGCTTTTGATGTCAAAACCGGTCAGCACCAATCCGTGCAAGTCAACTGTTTCCGGTGTTTCCCCATTTAAACGCTTCTGAAGCAGCTTGGTAAATGCGGCAAAGTTCTCCAACTCTGGATCATTAAAGTCAATCAGCTGCGCGATGTAGGCATAGGTACGACAGAAACGCCCTAACCCTCGCTTAAAAACCATAAGAGCAGCTATTTGATCGGCATACTCTTTACGATGGTGCTCTGCTGATTTCTGGCCAGTTTCATCACCCTGTTTGTGGGCTTTCTCATAGGACGCTTCCCACGTCTCAACCGCTTCACGGAGCATTTTGAGCTGTTGGTTGAATGTCCTGGTAGGACGCTCTGTGGCCGCATAAAGGGCCTTGTGTTGCGGTTCCTGCGCCTGGGTAATATCTTGGATAGTTCTAAAACGGGCCTTCTTGAACGCTTCAAGGTCTTCGGCATCATAAAGCCCCTGTGCGTCCAGGGCTTCCTGGATCTCATAGACTACGTTGAGATCTTGTGGCTCTTCGATTACGGCACCGTCGTCGTACATCCTGAACGCTCGATAGATATTTGCAGGCTCGTTAACGAAGTCGATAATGAACACCTCATCTTTTCCAGGTGCTGTCCGGTTGAGGCGTGAGAAGGTCTGAACAACTTCAACATCGTTGGCGATCTTTTTGTCGTTGTACATCGCTACCAGTTTGGGCTGATCAAACCCGGTCTGAAACTTGTCAGCCACCAGCATTACGCGGTACTCGGGGCGCTCGAAAGCAACACGCAAGTCCTGGCCGGCAACGTCGGGATTCATGGTGATCTCCGAGAACTCATCATTCTCATCCACCAGGAATACATCTCCGGCCAAACGCTCATCATCAGCATGCATGACCTGCTTGCCGGTGATCTTGCCCGAGAAGGCGATCAGTGAACGGATGCCGGAGTATTCCTGGTGCTTCTCAATAAAACGGTCGAACCCCTTCTTGTAACGCACCGCTGCTGCTCGGGAGCTGGTTATTACCATAGCCTTGGCTTTGCCATTCAGACGGTGGGACACGTTCTTACTGAAGTGCTCTATGATGAACTGGACCTTCTGGGTGACATTGGTCGGATGCAGGTTCATCCATTGGGCCAAGGCTCGCTTTGCCTGCCTGCCGCTGACCCGTTTGGTATCCTCAAGCTGTTTGGAGAGGTTGAAAGCGGTCTTGTACGGGACATACCCGCGCAGGACATCTAGGATGAAACCTTCCTCAATGGCCTGACGCATAGGGTAGCGGTGGAAGGATTCTGGCATGTTATC
>Ga0074197_1003252_pt1 | contig 10078 bp, 9 predicted proteins | sample EPASupsiteSAE305_FD_64526 | JGI IMG/M metagenome (GOLD analysis project Ga0074197, IMG submission 64526) | Bioremediated contaminated groundwater microbial communities from EPA Superfund site, New Mexico - SAE3-05 reassembly with SPADES | ecosystem: Environmental > Aquatic > Deep subsurface >...
GAGCGGCCGTGCCGGGAATAACGGGAATAAGCAAGACCTGGGTCCTGATAGCCGCGGCGATCGCGGCGGCCGGAGTTCTGAAGCACCTCCGCAGGAAGTATAAGGGCAGCGTTCCGGGACTTATCTAAAAGGAAACCTGGAGACCGGGGAAGGCGGGTGAAAGCCCGCCTTCCTCTTTTTTGCGCCTTGGCCGGGGCCGGAGAGGTCATTGGCATAAAAATTGCTCTGTATTGGGTGTGAGCGGGCTGTTCAAGAGGTGAAGTGAGGGAAGAGCGGCCCGCTCCAAGATTCAAAGGATACGGAGAACTAAAATGAACAAGCGGATGATAAAGACGATGAAACTGGGCCTGGCTCTGGCGGCAATTTTCGCCGCGGCCCCGGTCCGGGCCGAGATCGGCATAGAGATGGGCGTAGAGGGTTACGCTCCCGGCGCTTACTCGAGGGCCGCCGAAGTGCGCGCCGCCCGGCTGGAGAGCCTGGCCGCCGCCGCGGAATCGCTGGAAAACTCCGGCGACGCCGCCGGCTCCGAGGTGCTGCTGGCGGGGATGTATTCCGGCTCGGTGGCGGCCGAGAAGGTGGTTCCCGTGTACGTGGAACCCCGCGCCGCTCTGCCTGCGGTGAAAGAGGTTAAGGTTAAAAGCGTGAAGTCAGCTATAGAAGAGATAGGGGCCGACGCGCCCGCCGCCGGCGACGCCGGCTCCGTGGCCGCCGAAAGCGCCGATGCCGGCAACGAGATATCCATGGCCGCCGACTCCGGTACCGAGGACGAGGACAAGCCCACGGCCGGCAGCATGCTGCTGGCTACCCTGATAGTGGTTGCCCTGGCGTTCCTTCTGCTCTACGCGCCGCTGCTGCTGGTGGCGATCTAAGATCAGGAGAGTTTTGAGAGCGCGGCCAGGGTTTGGGTTATCTCTTCGGCCGCCGCGGTCATCAAAGCGAGCATTTCCTTCTTCTCTGCCGCCGAGCAGTTCTTATACAGCTCGGCGGCGCTTTTCAGGCTGGAGCATTTTGATTTGAGGTCGTGAAGAAGTTTGGAAGCGTCTGCGGTCATTTTTTTTCCTCCGGGAGCTCGCCCATGCGCCTGAGCGAGGCGTAAAGCAGCCTGGTGGAGATCTTCAGGTCGGCCAGGGTCTTGGTCCGCACCCCGCCGTTCTCCTTCAGGTTCCTGCCTATCAGTTCGTCGGCGACCATGTCCAGCGCCGCTTCCAGGCCGCGCGATAGCGCGTCGGCGTAGACCTCTTCCAGGCCGCCGGCAACTGACGCCGCCCGCACCGGGGAGCCCTTCAGGAGTTTCTGCACGGTTTCTAGGCCCACGCGCCCCTCGCCGCCGCTGGAGAGCAGGTCTATGAACTTCTTGAGCTCCCGCACGTTGCCGGGCCAGGAGTAATCCGCTATGCGCTGGCGGGCTTCGGCCGTGAAGGAAAGCCTGCGCCCGGCCTTCATGAAATGCTGGGCCAGCAGGAAGACGTCGGCCGGCCGCTCGGAGAGGGGCTTGAGGTCCACGGTGTAGCCGTGCACGCGCTGGAACAGGTCGAAGCGCATCTTGCCCCGGCTTATCAGTTCCTGCGGGTTCTCCAGTGTGGCGCTGATGATGCGGAAGTCGGAGCGCTCGGGCTTCTCGGAGCCGAGCGGGTAGAAGGACCGCTCCTCTATGGCCTTGAGCAGCTTCATCTGCATGTTGAGGCTCATGGTGCCGATCTCGTCGAGGAAAAGCGTGCCCTTGTGGGCCTCCAGCAGCCGGCCCTTGCGGGCGTCGGCCGCGCCGGTGAAGGCGCCCTTGCGGTAGCCGAAGAGTTCGGCTTCCAGCAGGTCCTCGGTGTAGGCCGAACAATTTATGGCAACGAAGGCACCTTCCCTGCCGGAGTGCTCGTGCAGCACTTTCGCCAGCGAGGTCTTGCCGGTGCCCGATGGGCCCAGCAGCATGAGGGGCAGCTCGGAAGGGGCGTATTTCAGGGCCTCGGTGACGGCCTCTTTCAGCGCCGGGTCCCCGGTTATGAAGGCGGAGGAGAAAATATCGGAGGCCTTGGCCGCTTTCCGGCCCTGGGCGAACTTGCGCAGGATCTCCGCCACGTTGGATTCCTCGTTGCCCTTGGCGTAGAAATCCCTGGCTCCCAGTTCGTAGGCGCGGTCTATGATCTCGTTGGAGTCGGAGCTGGAGACCACCACGGCGTAGACGCCCCGGGCGGCGGCGGCGGCTATGGCTTTCAGCCCGGAGTAATCGTCGGAGGGGCCGAGCATCAGGTCGAAGAAGCCGATGTCGTAGCGGGCGGTCTCTATTTTTTTAAGGGCGGTCTTCAGGTCGCCGGCTATGTCCACGCCGTGGCCCGCCAGCTGGGCCGCCATCACCTTCTGCGCCAGCTTATCGTCTTCCAGCACGAGGATATTAAGTTTTTCCATTGTTTTCCCCTGAAAATAACATTTTCAAACGAAAATATCACAACCCATATTATACCGAAAAGTCGGCGCCGATCCGGAGATAATGTGCGGCGGCGTGGCATAAAAGTTGCTCTGAACTTTATATAAGCGGTACAATATCGCCTGGAGATACCGCTATGAAATTCAAACTGCGTGCCGGGGCCAAGGCGAAGGCTAAAACTTCCACCGCGCTCATGGGGGCGCTCAAGCTCGCTCACCTGGCCGGGATGTCGGAAGAAGAATTTGAAAAAACCCTGAAGGAACTTGAGGGCAGCCGCTTCTTCGAGCTGCTCAAGACCAGCGGCGCCGTGAACCTGGCCGAATTCCCGTCTGCCCGCTACGCGGCCCGCCGCTACGCCGGCTACGGCCTGAAGCTTTCGGGCGGCGGCCTGCCGGAACTGGCCGACGGCACCGGCGACCTGGTGGCCCTGATGCAGGGTATAGGCCAGGAGAAGTTCGAAGCCTGCTTCCTGCGCGACGCCGAGCTGAGCGACGTGGAGCGGGCCGAGGAATGCGACATCACCGTGAAAGACGCGGAGCGGCTGCGGGATTTCGTCAACAGGGCCTTCATTCAGGGGGAATTCGAGGGCGCGCCGGAGGCCCCGGCGGCGCAGGTTTACAGCGCCGTGGCCGGTGTGGAGATAGACGGCGGCGCCCCTGTGCTGGCCTTCTTTCACCGGGAGATCTGGAAAGGCCGCTACAAGGTGGACCAGGCGAAGCTGGACACGCTGACGGCCGGCCTCGCCCCGGCGGAGCGCCAGGGCGTGGAGAAACTGGTGAAGCGCCTGGAATTCGCCGACAAGCGCAAGACCACTCTTTACCGGGCGCTGGAAACGCTGATAAACATCCAGGCCGAATATCTGATCACCGGAGAGCCGGGCCGCCGCCGCCCCGTCTCCCAGAAGACCCTGGCCGGGAACCTGGAGGTCCATCCCAGCGTGATGAACCGCCTGGTCTCCAATAAATCCATACAGCTGCCCTGGGGCACCGAGGCCCCCATGGACGTGCTGCTGCCCAGCGCCAAGGCGGTGAACCTGGAGCGGCTTTACTCGCTCGCCGCGGAGAACCCGGCGCTCAGCGACGAGGGGCTGAAGAAAGCGCTGAAGAACCGCTTTGGGGTGGAACTTTCGAGGCGGTCCGTGGCCCAGTACCGCAAGGATCTTTCGCTGGCGGCAGCCGGCCGACGCCCTCCCGAAGCGCATTGAAAGGGTATTCCGGAATTGCTAGAATAGGGGTTCGGTCGCGGCAATAGATTTACGGGCCCATAGCTCAGTTGGTTAGAGCAAGCGACTCATAATCGCTGGGTCGTAGGTTCAAGTCCTACTGGGCCCAGTTTTAACCTGAATCCTGCTTGCAGGATTAACCCGCGCAGCGGGCGAATGGCGGAGCGCTACGCGCGAACGACATTCGGGTGTATGCCTCCCGAAGGGCGCCCGCTATGCGGGCGGGAAGTTTCTGAAGAAACTTCCAGGCGTAGGCAGAAAAAAGGCCGTCCGGCTTCTCCGGGCGGCCTTTTTTGCGCGTCTGGACCTTACTTCTTTACGGCCTTGTCTTCCTTGAACGAATACTCGCCCTTGAGCGGGCCGCCGTCCTCGTAGACGCGCAGCGTCTTTATGGCCGACTTTTCGAAGACGAACTCTTTCTGCAGCTTGCCCTCGGAAGAATAGACCTTCACGACCCCGTCGGGGATCTTGCCTTCGCGGCTGATGATGTTGAAATCCTTGTCCAGGGTGGCTTTGCCGATGTACTTGCCGTTCAGCTGGAAAGAGAAGCGCTCGCCCCGCGCCAGCTTCATGGGCTTGGCGGTCACCATGGACTCGGTTTCCTTGGCGGGTTCTTCGGGCGCGGCGGCTTTGGGCGCTTCCGCGAGCTTGTCGTCCACGTAGTAAGCTTCCGACTTCAGGACGCCGGCGGCGTCGAATTCTTTTTTCCAGCCGTTCAGGCGGTCGTCGCGGTAGGAGGCCTCCATCATGGGCTTGCCGTCCTCGGCGAAGTACTTGAAAAGTCCTTCGCGCCGGCCGCCGAGGTAATAGGCCTCCACCTGCACGGCGCCGGACGGGTAATAGGTTTTAAGGGTGCCGTTGGCCTTATTGCCGAGCGTGGTCTTTACTGTCTTCAGGGCGCCCTGGTCGTAATATTCGGTGTAGGTGCCGTCCTTTATAACGCCCTCCAGCGAGAGGAGCGCCCCGTCCGCGCTGAAAGTTTCGGTGGCTATGGCCACGCCGTTCTCGGAATAGACCAGCAGCCGGGAGGAGGTGCTGGGAACTACCGTGGCGAAAGTTAGCTTTACCTGGGGCGGTTCGGCCGCGGGCAGCGCGGCGCCGGTGGAAACGGCGACGGCCGCGGTAGAGGCCTGGGGCGGCAGGGCCGGGGCCGGTTGGGCCTGCACCCGCTCCTGCACGTCGGCTTTATTGATGGTCAGGGAACCATACTTGGTCTGCACCAGCAGGGTATTGTCCATCTCCCCGGTAACCTCGCCTTCCAGCCTGGCGCCGTCCTTCAGGATGAAGGTGTCCGCCTGCGCGGCGGCGGCGAGTCCCAGTATGAGAACAAAGAAATATCTTTTCATTGGTGTCTCTCCCTTAACCTATATTATGTCAATTTTGGGGCCGTTGACAAGCGGGGCTCCATAGACTAGACTATACCCGCGTCTCTCTTATGAAAAAGACACTGCTTCTAGCCGCGGCCGCGGCTTTGTCACTGGCTATCACCTCCCCGCTGTTCGTCAACTACGGCGACCGGCCGCATTACGCGGCGGAACTGGCCGCGCTGGCGGCTTCTCTGACCGTAGCCGTGGCGCTGGTCTGGGCGCTGTTGGCCCGCAGGCACAGCGATTCCGAACGGGAATTCGCCGCCATGGCCCTGGCCAATGCTTCCGACCTGGTGGCCGTGGTGGACCTGGAGGGACACCGCATATACAACAGCCCTTCATACGCCCTGCTCAATGATCCTTCCAAACTGAGGGGCACCGATTCTTTCAACGAGATACACCCGGAGGACAGGGAGAAGGTCAGGGAGATCTTCCGCCGCACCGTGGAAACGGGCAAGGGCGAGCGGGCGGAGTACCGCTTCATGCTTCAGGACGGTTCCGTGCGCTACATAGAGTCCATGGGCAACGTGATAAACGGCGACGACGGCCGGCCGTACCGGGTGGTGATAGTTTCCCGCGACGTGACCGAGCGCAAGATGCTGGAGAGCCAACTGCGCCAGGCACAAAAGATGGAAGCCATGGGCCACCTGGCCGGCGGGGTGGCGCACGACTTCAACAATATAATCACCTCGCTCGCCGCCTACGCGGACTTCATAGCGCGGTCGCCTGCCGCCGCGGGGCAGATCTCCGAGGACGCGGCTGAAATTAAAAAGGTCTGCGAGCGGGCGGCCGGCCTTTCCCGTCAGCTGCTGGCCTTCAGCCGCAAGCAGCGGCTGTCTCCAAAAGTGATGGACCTCAACGGCATAGCCGGCGGCATGCAGAAAATGCTCTCCCGCCTGATCGGCGCGAATATAGACCTCGTAATAGAAAGGCATACGTCGCCAGTTCCATCCCTGGTGGACCCCGGCCAGATAGAGCAGGTCCTTATGAACCTGGCGGTGAACGCCCGCGACGCAATGCCCTCCGGCGGAAAGTTGAACGTGAAAGTATTTCCCTGCGAATACACCGACTACCTGCTGGGGTCGGACATCCTGCCCGGGAAATACGCGGTCATTTCCGTGTCCGATACCGGCACGGGTATCCCGCCCGAGGTAAAGGCTCGTATCTTCGAGCCTTTCTTTACCACCAAGAACCCCGGCGCCGGCACCGGCCTGGGGCTTTCCACGGCTTACGGCATAGTCCGGCAGAGCGGCGGGTATATTTCGGTGGACAGCGAGCCGGGCAAGGGTTCGGTCTTTTCTGTCTACCTGCCGCTTTCCGAGCGTGACCCCGAGAACGCCGCCACCACCGGGTCCCTGCCCGCGCTGCGCCGCGGCACGGAAACGGTCCTGCTGGTGGAGGACGACCCGGTGCTGAGGTCCGTTACCAGGCGGACGCTGAAAGAGAACGGCTACCGGGTGCTGGAAGCCGCTACCGACAGCGAGGCGCTGCTGATAGCGGAAGAACGCGAGAAAGGAAAGATAGACCTCATACTTGCCGACATCGTCCTGCCCGGCATGAACGGTTTTGACCTGGCCGAACGGGTGGCGGCCTCCAATAAAGGGATAGCGAAGGTCTATATGTCCGGCTATACCGACCCGGAAGTTATAAAGGCGGAGTTCATAACTCCTGAAACCCCCCTGATACAGAAGCCTTTTACCACCGACACGCTGCTTTTCTCTCTGCGCGGCGCCCTGGAAGCCCGAAAAAACCGCAAATAACGCCCCTCCCGGCCAGCAGGGCCGGGTTATTCGTGTTGACAGAATGATACCATTGTGGTATCATTAATGATACATATGAACCTTATAAACAGAGACGTGGATTACGCGGCCCGGGCCCTGGTTTTCATGGCTAAGGCCAACAAGCCTACGGTTTCGGTCACGCAGATGCACGAGGCCGTGGGGGTTACCAGGCCTTTCCTGCGCAAGATACTCCAGAAACTGCATAAGGCCGGCCTGTTGCAGGCGGTAAAAGGCAAGGGCGGCGGTTTTGCCATGGCGCGCCGGCCCGAGGCCATAACCCTAAACCAGCTGATAGGTGTGCTGCAGGGCCCGCTGAAGCTCAACGACTGCGTTTTCAAGAAGAAACTCTGCCAGAACCACGGCGCCTGCGTGCTGCGGCACAAGATCGCCGCGCTGGAACACCGGCTGGTGGCGGACATCGCCGGCATAACCATAAAGGACCTGATATGAAGACCAAGCGGCAGATGGTGAAGATAGACGAGGCCAAGTGCGACGGCTGCGGCAACTGCGTGACCGGCTGCCACGAGGGCGCGCTGCAGGTGATAGACGGCAAGGCCAGGCTGATCAGCGACCTGCTGTGCGACGGGCTCGGGGCCTGCATAGGCGAGTGCCCACAGGGAGCCATAAAAATAGAGGAACGCCTGGCCGAACCCTACGACGAGGCGAAGGTGATGGCCGGCATGGTGAAGCACGGCCCGAATACCATAAAGGCGCACCTCAAGCACCTCGCCGACCACGGCCAGAAGAATTTTTTAAAACAGGCGTTCGACTACCTGAAAAAGCACAATATCCCCAACCCACTGGAGGAAGAGATGAAAAAAGAGCACAAGCACGGCGAACCCTGCGGCTGCCCCGGCGGCCGGACCATGGACCTGCGCGACAATTGCGGCTGCGGCGACGACGGCGCGGACCCCGCGGCCAAGTCCCAGCTGCGCCAGTGGCCGGTGCAGCTGCACCTGGCCTCGCCCATGGCGCCGTATTTCCAGAAGGCCGACGTGGTGATAGCCGCCGACTGCACGGCCTTCGCCTACGGCAACTTCCACAACGACTTCATAAAAGGCAAGGCCATAGTCATCGCCTGCCCCAAACTCGACGACGGGCAGGAACTTTACGTCGAGAAGCTGCAGGGGCTCATAGAGGACGCCAAGGTGAACACCCTCACCGTGGTGACCATGGAAGTGCCCTGCTGCGGCGGGCTGCTGGCCATGGTAAAGCAGGCCGCTGCCAAAGCCTCCCGCAAGGTGCCCATAAAGAGCGTGGTGATAGGCATACAGGGCGGAATAAAGAGCGAAGACTGGGCTTAAGAGGGCGCTAAAAAAGAAAAGGCCGGAGAGCTCTCCGGCCTTTTTATTCTACTGAGGGGATCAGCGTGCCGCGGCTGCGGACAGCTTTACCAGGCGGGCGTAGCGGGCGTTGAAATCGTTCATGATCTCCGTTTCGCGCAGCTGGTGGGCACTGGTCCAGGCCAGGTACGCGGCGTCCTTCTCCTTGTCCACGCAGCTGGGGCAGGGCAGTTTGAGGGAGTTGATGGCGTTGGCGTAAGAGTCCTGCAGTTTAAAAAGCTTTTTCGTGTAGCCGCCTTCTATCCCGAAACCTTCGGGATCCAGGCCGTCGGCCTCTATCTCCGTCAGGAACGCCGCCTGCTCGGCCCGGTGGGCTTCCAGCAGGCGGTCGGCTTCGGCGCTCTGCGCGGCGAAGCTGTTCTCCGCGGCAGCGGCGTCTGCGGCGGTTCCGGCGCCGCCACGGGCTTTGAATTCCCATAAGGCGGCCGCTATTCCCAGCAAGGCGACAACGGCGAGCAGCAGCGGCTTGGCGGCGGGGACCATGTCCGGCCGCGTCGGCAGCGGTGGCGCTGTGGTCTGCGATGAGGCTGCCTCGCCGGCGCCCTGTTTATTAAAGGGTTCGTAGCAGAGCCCGCACCACCCGGCCTCGGGGGCGTTCCTCTCATAACCGCACTTGGGACATTTCCTGCCTTTTCTCATGGATTTCATGATACAAAAATTCCGGCCGCGCCTCACCCCTTAACTAAGGGCGCCTCTTTTTGATAAGATATTTTATACGGCGCGGTGGCCAAGTGGTAAGGCGGCAGTCTGCAAAACTGCTATTCGCGGGTTCGATTCCCGCCCGCGCCTTTCTTCTTTTTCAACTATAATCTGGAGGAGGGGGAAACCCCCTGAACGCCCATGAACCTCAGCAGATTAGCCCTGTCCCTCGGCCAGTCGGCCACCCTTAAGCTCAACGAATTAGCCAATAACCTCAAAGCCGAGGGGAAGCCCGTCATCCACCTGGGAGGCGGCGAGCCCGAAGAAAAGATCCCGCGCGGCGCGCTGGAAGAGAGCGGCAAGATGCTCGACGCCGGCTTCGTGCGCTACACGCCCACGTCCGGCACGGCGGCCCTGAAGAAAGAGATAGCCGCCTACACCGAGCAGTACTACGGCGTGAAGCCCGGCCCGAAGAACATCGTGGTGGCCTCCGGCGCCAAGCAGGCCATCTACAATTTCCTCATTTCCGTAGTGGACCCCGGTGACGAGGTCATTTTCCCCGCGCCGTACTGGGTGAGCTACCCCGAAATGGTGCGCCTCGCCTACGGCAACCCCGTAATAGTTAAGCCCCGCGAAGGCGAACTCCTGGCCAAGGCCTCCGACATAGAGGCCCACATCACCAGCCGCACCAAGGCCATCCTCCTCAACAGCCCCAATAACCCTTCGGGGCAGGTCTATCCCGAGGATTTCATCCGCCGCATGGTGGAGATCTGCGAAGCGCGCGGTATCTACCTGCTGATGGACGATATCTACAACCGCCTGGTCTTCGACGGGCTCAAGGCGCCTTCGGCTTTCACCTTCTCCAAGAAGCCGCTGAACGAGTCCGTGATAGTTTCCATCAACGGCGTGTCCAAGACCTTCTCCATGACCGGCTACCGCATAGGCTGGAGCGTGGCCAACGAGGCCATTACCCAGGCCATGATAAAGGTGCAGGCGCAGGTGTCCTCCTGCCCGTCGGCGCTGAGCCAGGCGGCGGCGGCCGGCGCCCTGCGCGAGGGGAGCGGCTTCGTGGAGACGCTGCGCCAAGGCCTGGAAAAGAAGCGCGACGTGATGGTGGCTGAGCTCGCCAAGCTGAAGAAGGTGAAGTTGCACAAGCCTCAGGGCACTTTCTACAGCTTCGCCGATTTCAGCGCTTACGAAAAAGATTCCGCCAAGCTTTCCGCCCTGCTGCTGGAGAAGGCCATGGTGGTGGCCGTGCCAGGCGTGGAGTTCGGCATGGAAGGCCACCTGCGCCTCTCCTATTGCGGCGC
>Ga0074197_1003260_pt1 | contig 10046 bp, 7 predicted proteins | sample EPASupsiteSAE305_FD_64526 | JGI IMG/M metagenome (GOLD analysis project Ga0074197, IMG submission 64526) | Bioremediated contaminated groundwater microbial communities from EPA Superfund site, New Mexico - SAE3-05 reassembly with SPADES | ecosystem: Environmental > Aquatic > Deep subsurface >...
ACTTGCAATAATCATATCAACCATAATAAATGGAATGAAGATAAAAAATCCGATTATAAATCCTGCTCTAAGTTCACTAATTGCAAAAGCTGGAAGCAAAATGTAAGTTGGCACATCTGCTTTTGTTTCAGGAAGTTCAATTTTTGCCATATCAATAAAAAGAGCAATATCCTCGTCTCTAACATTTTGTAACATAAAAACGCGAAGAGGCTCAACACCTTTATCTAATGCTTCTTCAATTTTCATTTGTCCGTTCATTAGTGGTTGAAGTGCATCGTCGTTAATTTTTGAAAAAGTTGGTGCCATAACAAAAAAAGTGACAAATAAAGCAATTCCCGCAAGTAGTTGACTTGGTGGCATTGATTGAGTTCCAAGTGCAGTTTTTAGAAAGTGAAATACTATAATTAATCTTAAATATGAAGTAGTCATAATTAAAATTGATGGTGCAAGCGAAAGAATTGTCATTAAAAGCAAAATCTGCAATGTTGTTGAAACATCTTCTGGAGTGCTTGCAGCTCCAACATCAATTCCTATTTTTGGAAATGGAATTGTTTGTCCTTGTGCATATAAATTAGCTGTACTTATCAAAAAAAACGAAATTACTGCTAATAAAAAAAAACGTTGTTTCACTTTATTCCTAAGTTTTGTTTAAGCATTTCTGAAAATTTTGGTTTAAGTTTTGTTTCATTTTCATTTATATCTTCAGAAATTGAATCTAATTCTTTAAGAAGTGTTATCGAATTTTCCGAAATTCCTAGAACCAAATATGAATTTTGAACTTTTACGATTGAGATTAGCTTTTTGTGCATTATTGCTTGAGTTGAAACAACTCTAATTTGTGAAAGCGAATTTGTGTTTTTTCCAACCGTAAATCCAGTTTTTCTAACAAAAATTAGGGTTGCATAAAGCAGACCCAAAATTAGAATTAGAGGTAAAATAGCTATTAAAACATCCAAAATACTCATTAATACATCTCTTTTATACTATTTAGTTTATTAAGTGTTGTAATTCTAATTCCAAAATGTTTATCAACAACTACAACTTCGCCTTCAGCAATTTTTTTATTGTTTACAAAAATATCAACTGGTTCACTTGCCAATTTATTTAGTTCAATAACATATCCTCTTTCTAATTCAAGAATATCTTTAATTGGCATTTTTGTTCTTCCAAGCTCAATGTAAACATTCATTTCAAGATCTTGTAAAAATTCAAATGAGTCATTAACACCTTCGGCACCATATTGAGTTTCATCCAAGTCGTCAAAATCGGCTAAATTTGTTAGCACTTTTGTTTTATTTGGTGCTTCATCTGGATTTGAAAATGCTGCTGGTTCGTCATTAAAACCATCCAAATCAAAGTCATCATTTTTCATAATTGTATTCCCGTTTTTCTAAATTTTTAATTTAATTTTCTTGTTATTTTAATAGCTTTTTTGTTGTGAATAACACCAGGACGCCCAGCATAAAGTGGCTTTCCGGCAAAGCTAATTATATTTTCAGTTTCAATTTTGGTATCAAGTTTAATTATATCACCAATTTGAAGACTTGTTAATTCGTTGAACGTAATTTTTGACCTTCCAAACTCAACTTTTACTGGAATTTCGGCTAATTTCAAATTTTGAGCAATTATTTCTTGAGCTGTTGTTCCTTTATATTTATATGGTCTTATTGATGAAAGTGATTGCGATGTTAACTTAGCCATTACAGAATCAAAGGCATAAGTTGCAAAGCAGAAGTTCATCATAAATCTTTTTTCTTCTAAAACAACTTCAAATGAAATGATTAAAACAGATTCGTTAGGACTTGTAATTTGAGCAAAATCTATATTTGGTTCAAATTTATCAACTTTAAACTCATAATTTGCAAACGATGCCCATGATTTTTTCAAATCTAACATTATTCTATCAACAACGACATCCATTACTTTTTCTTCAATTGCTGTTATTGTTTCGTTGCTCTTTTTTCCACTTCCAGAACCACCCAATAAACGTTCAACAAGCGTGCTTCCAAACTCTGGACTTATTTCCAAAATGGCTTTTATATCTGTATCAACTATGTCAAAAGTATATACAAAAGAAGGATTTGAAACAGACAAAACGTATTCGGAATAGTAAATTTGGTCAACGCTTATAATATTAATATTTACAATTGTCTGCAATTTAGAAACCAAAAATGAGCTAAAACTTTCAGCAAAATTTTCATGAACGTTTCGCATTGTTCGCAATTGGTTTTTAGAAATTCGGTTTGGCAATCTAAAATCGAAAGGAATAACCTCACGAGTGGATTTGCGCGCTTCTATCTGCTCATCTGTGTCACCGTCTTTAACATTATTAAGTAACGCATCTATTTCGGATTGTGATAGTAATTCTGCCATTTTGTCTTATTGTCTTATTGTAATATAAATTTGCTAAAATACACTTTGTTAATTTTCACTTCTGGAAGAAAACCTTCAATTTTTGTCCCAATTTCAGTTTTTAATGAATCTCTTATTTCCAAATTGCTCAAATCTTTAACAGATTTGCTGGATAAAACTGAAATTATCATATCTTTTATAATAAGATCTTTGCTTGTTAATTTAGTTTTTGCTTCTTCACTTGGAATATCGATTGCAATGGAAGTTAGTAATAATTGTCTGCCATAAGAATTTGCTGGATTTACAACAAACTCATCAATTGTATAAAGAAACTGCCCAGAAGCTTCACCTTCGGCACCGCCTTCGTGCTTTGATGTATCTTGTGTTGCAACTTCAGTTTCATGTCCTGAACCTGCCGAACTGCTAACTTTGGTCATTAAAATATTTGCAGTTACAAAATAGACCAATATTAATTGAACAATAAATGCAGGAATACCAAAAAGAATTATCTTTGTTATTGGTGACGATCCTTTTTCAACTTTTACTTCGTTATTTGCTTCAGCCATTACTTTTCTCTTAAGATTTTTTTAATGACTTATTCAATTGATATGCCATTAATAAAACTCTAATTTCTTCCATTTTGGGCTATAAACACAAATAACATTAGATGTATTTGGCTAATATTGTGCAGTTGGTTTTTTGTAGATGATAAAATTTATTGCTTATTTACAAAACCTAACTAACTAAATATCTAAAAATTTCATTAACGAATTTTACGCTTGTAATCTTTCCAACTCCGGTGCCGGCTTCTAAAATTCCATCATCGCAATTTCCGTTAAAAATTCCAAGCATTTCTCGTTTTGCGCCTAATAATTCTAATAGCTCTTCATTTGAAGCATTTCGTTTTTCGAGAGCAATTGCCTTTTCGATAAATGGATTTACAATTCCTCTTGTTAAACCAATGGATTTAAATATTAGAGCGGTATCGTTTTCGCCAGCTTTAACTACCGCTTCTTTATAATTTATGTGTGCAGAAGATTCCACCGAAGCGGCAAACAACGTTCCTATTTGAACACCACAAGCACCAAGTGAAATTGCTTTTTCAATTCCAGATTTATCAACAATTCCTCCAGCAGCAATTATTGGAATTTTTATCTCGCTTACTAATTGAGTTATTAAATTGGCTAATGGAATCTCATCGGCACCATTATGTCCGCCAGCTTCAACTCCTTCGGCTACAATCGCATCGCAACCAACGGATTCGGCTTTTAACGCTTGTTTAAGATTTGAAACTACATGAACGACTTTAATATTATGGTCTTTAAGCAAACTGATATATTTTGCGGGATTTCCAGCCGAAGTAAACACAATTTTAACATCTTCATCAATTGTGGTTTTCACCAAATCGTCAGAATCCTTTCGCAATAAAGGAATATTTACTCCAAATGGATTTTTTGCAGCATTTTTACATTTTCGCAAATGCTCGCAAAGTAAATCTGGCTTCATTGAACCGGCGCCAATAAGTCCGAGTCCACCATTATTAGAAACCGCCGAAGCAAGTTTCCAACCCGCAACCCAGACCATTCCTCCCTGAATAATTGGATATTTTATTCCAAACAAATTTGTAATTCTATTTTCGCTTTCTAAAAAAACAATATTTTTTGTCATTTTGCTTACCAATTATAAATAATAATTTTAACCTAACTAAGAAACTATTAAATTGCACACATAAATTTCAATTATTATTTATAAAATTTTTTATCTTTTAAAAAGAAAAGCCAATTCATAATATTTTGGATAAAATTTGAGCCAAATAGATTTTAATAAATTACTTGACGAAACCTATAACCATCTTTGGAATGGAAGAAGCCGATTAGCTTTAACCAATGCTAAAAAAATATTTAAGCATCAGCCAAACAATGGTGAATCCGCAATAATTCTTGCGTGGGCGTTGCTCGAAAATGGATATCCTATTAAAGCTCTCGAATATGCCGATTTATCGCTTCAATTAAACGGAAGTAGCACAAAATCTAAAATGGTGCGGGCTCAAATTTTACTTCGGCTTAACATTTTGGATGGCGCAACCGATGATTTTTTGGTTTCAATTAAAAATCAAAAAATATTTTTAGGAAATTCCTACTTACAATATGCACGTTTGGAAGCAAGCAAAGGCGAGTTGTTAAAAGCACTTAGTTTGGTTGAAAAAGCACTTATCACTAACTCCGAACTTGGCGAAGAGATAAAAAACACAAAAGAACTTATAATTTTAGCGCTCGAAGTTAAAAATAGCAAAAAAGAACCAGATGCAAAGCAGTTGCAAAATTATTTTGATAAATCCGCTTTTGCATTAAAAAGTAAAGATATTTGGTTTGTAAACATAATAGCGGATTTTATTTTAAGTAGTAAAAAATTATGCGATTATCACACGGATGCCGAACTAATAATTTTAGAAGGTTTGCTACGTTCATATCAATTTAAACCTGCACTTGAAAAGGCGAAAAAATTAGAGAAAAAACTTAGCGACAACAAGCAATTCAAAGTTATTTATGAGAAAATAATAAAAAAACAAAAGGCACAAGAGGAAATTGCTTTAGAATTAGAATCCGAGTTTAAAGATACGGAAACAAATGAACCGATTAAAACGACTGCATTTGAAGTAAACTCGAACAAAAGTGATTTTGCCAATAAAAAAAATCGTGTGGATTCTGTGTTTTTTGAAAACAATAAAGCAGATGTTTTTTCGTTAAAAATATTTAATAAAACTGAAGAAGAGGCAAAAGGGAAACGCAATTATTACGAACAGCTCGAAATAAATAATTTATCTCAAATTGGATTAGAAATAATTTTTGAAAATCTGCAATTTGAAAAGAGTGAAAACGAATATAATGCCTTTACAATTTGGTATTTAAACGACTTTGAAGTTTATAAAAACAACCTAATTCTTCACGTTCCTAAAGATTGGGATACGGTAATTTTTACTCAAATAGCTGAAACGGATTGGAAAGTTGGACAAGGAAAAGTTGATCTATACATAGAAAATTTTAAAGTCTGCGAAAAATGGTTCACTATTGGACAAAATTCTGTTAAATTGCAAAGCAATCAAAAAAAGGAAGAAGCATCCGAAACTTCTGCCCCAACAAAAGAATTTGCCGAGAAAGAAATTCCAACCCGCGAAACTAAAGAAAGTAGCATCGCAGAACTTCCACCTGTTAGACCGCTTGAGGAACTTTTAGAAGAATTGAATGGCTTTGTTGGATTAAAAAGTATAAAACACGCCATTAAAGAATTTATAGATTACCTCAAATTCCAAAAAGAACGTGAAGAGAAAGGTTTAAACAGAGGTAAATCGTTTTCAATTAATGCCGTTTTTAATGGAAATCCTGGAACTGGAAAAACTACAATTGCTCGTTTACTTGGCGAAATTTTTAGAGCTATGGGAATTGTTGAAAAAGGTCACGTTGTTGAAGTTGACCGCTCAAGCCTTGTTGGACAGTATGTTGGCGAAACAGCTCAAAAAACAGACAAATTAATTCAAGATGCAATGGGTGGAATTTTATTTATTGACGAGGCTTACACACTTGTAAAAAAAGGCGGAAGCGGACAAGATTTTGGGCAAGAAGCAATCGATATTCTTTTGAAAAGAATGGAAGATAAAAAAGGTGAATTTGTTGTTATCGTTGCTGGCTATCCAAAAGAAATGGACGATTTTGTTTCGTCAAATCCTGGACTTAAATCGCGATTCAATCACACTTTTACTTTTGATGATTATACTCCCGATGAGCTTTTTGAAATTTTTAAAAATGCAATTGCAAAAGAGCAGTATCAAATTGATGAAAATTCTTCAAATGAACTAAAAAAAGAATTTACTCGGCTCTATCGCAAACGTGATGCTTCTTTTGGAAATGCTCGCTTAATAATGCAAATTTTTGAGAAATTGAAAATTCAAATAAGTAAACGCCTTGTAAATGTTGATTATAATGATAAAACTAAAGAAATGCTTTCAACTTTTATAATGGAAGACGTTGCAAATGCACTTCAAAGCAAGGATAATTTTGACGTTCAACTTCCAATTGACCAAGAAGCCTTAACAGCTGCTTTAAATGAGTTAAATAATTTGTTTGGCTTAAAATCAATAAAAAATGAAGTTGCTGATTTGGTTAAACTTGTAAAATATTTTATTAAACAAGGTGTAAACGTAAAGGACAAATTTAGCGATCATATTCTTTTTCTTGGAAATCCAGGAACAGGCAAAACCACTGTTGCGCGTATTTTGAGCAATATTTATTCTTCTCTTGGAATTTTGCCAAATGGACAATTAATAGAAGTTGATCGTTCTGGTTTAGTCGGTTCTCATGTTGGCGAAACAGCTCAAAAAACGACAATAATTGTCGGCTCGGCAATGGGTGGAACGCTTTTTATTGACGAAGCCTACGCCTTAACTTCTGGGCAAAGTAGTAGTGATTTTGGAAAAGAAGCCGTTGATACTCTACTAAAACGAATGGAAGATGACAGAGGAAAATTTCTTGTTATAGCTGCTGGCTACACAAACGAAATGAAAAATTTTATAGAAAGTAATCCTGGTTTGAAATCTCGCTTTACCAAAACATTCATTTTTGAGGATTATTCTCCAGACGAATTGCTTAAAATTGCAAACTTTAGTCTTAATAAATTAAAATTGGTGTTTTCTACAGAAGCTGAAAATGCGGTAAAAACACATTTTAATATAATTTATTCCAAACGCGATAAGCATTTTGGAAATGCACGTATTGTTAGAACTTTGGTTGAAAATATTAGAAAAAAACAACTTTTGCGAATTGCTGACGAATCAAATGAAAATGACAAAGACAAAATTATTCTCGATGATGTAATTGAGTTTTTGGAAAAGGAAAAAGTTGCACAGAAATTTGAACCTAAAAAAGACAACAAATTACAATTAGTCCTCGATGAATTGAGCAATTTGGTTGGTCATGATTCCATAAAAGAACAAATATTTAATCAAATAAAGAGTTTGCAAATTAGCAACATACGAGTTGAGCGTGGATTAAAATCGATTAGTAAAAACTTAAATTCCATTTTTATAGGAAATTCTGGTTCAGGAACTTCCACAATTGCAAAGATTTTAGGACAAATCTATAAGGAATTGCACTACCTTAACACAAGTAATGTTCTTGAAGTTAAAGGAAGCGAACTTTTAGTTGCAAACCGAGAACAAGCTCGCAGTAAAATTGAAAACTATGTAAACAATGCAATTGATGGAATTTTGTTTATCGAAAATCCAGCACCACTTTTTGAGAAAGAAAGCATTGGCGAAATGATATTTGATAATATTGCATATTTCTCAGAAAAATATTTGGGTAGAATTGTAATTATTGTTTCGGGCAATCGTACAGAAATGGAAGCTGTTTTACATTTTAATCAAAGTGCCAAAATAAAATTTAATAAAACCTTCTTATTGAACGATTTTTCACCGCGTGAATTGCTTTTAATAACAGCTAATTTAGCAAAAAATAATAATTACACACTGGATGAAGGTGCACTTCAAATACTATTAGACCTTTTTTCGAAAGCAAAAAGTATTAATTATTCAGAATATCAAAATATTAGACTTGCGGAGCAAATTCTTTTTCAGGCAATAAGCAATCAGGAAGAAAGGATTTCGTTACTCTATAATTTGAAAGATGAATTTTTAACAACTATCATTTTGGATGACGTTTCCACAATACAAATAGAAGACCTTTAGTAAGTAATAGCTAATTCAAATTCCAACAAAAAGAAACAAAAAGGACCCCACGTATGGGGCCCAAGGGATAGTTAGCGAGTACCAATCCTAACCATTCAAATTATCCAATTTTGCTCAGCTATTAAACTAACCTAATAGCTGAAGTACCGCCTGGGGGGCAAAATTCAACTGAGCTAACATTGCTGTTGCTGCTTGTCCACCGATTGAACTTTTAGTGGCATTCAATTGCTCCGTAGCCATATCTGCATCAAACAATCTTGATACAGAAGCCTGAGAGTTTGCAATAGCTGATGTTAAGAAATCATCCTTTGCATCAAGTCGTTGAACAAAGTTACCAATTGCACCAAGTGAGTCATCAACTTCTGTTTCAAATAATTCGAGATTTGTTAATAAACTTGAAATATTAGATTCTGTTAATTGTGCTATTCCAATATTTGAACCAGCATCTGTTCCAAGTGCATTGTTGACTATTGCTGATACACCAGCAACAGCATTACTACCAGCAGTTGTTAAAGTAGTAGTTCCAGATAAATCACCACCGCCAGTACTTGTTGCATAATTTACTGTTAATGTATCAGTTGACGCTGCACCAGTCTGGAATGAGAAACTAGGAGAACCACTAGAAGCTGAAGAAACTAAAAGTGATGTATCATTAAATTTAGTAGTTTCAAATGCGCTTGCGATTTCTTCACCAATAGCTTTTATATCATTTACGATAGAAGCTTTATCGGCTGCTGGGTTAGAAGCATCGGCTACTTTTGATTTAATTTGAGTAATCATATCTTTAATAGATATTAGCTGACTTTCAGCAGTAGCTAGCATATCTTTTGCACTTCCTACGTTACCTTGTGCAGATTGCATTAGTTTTACTTTCTGATCTAATGATTTACCAACATTAAAACCAGATGTGTCATCAGCTACGGAATTGATTCTCTTTTGAGTTGCAAGACGTAACTGAGCTTTTTGTGTTTTGGCATTCAAACTAGATAGTGCATTATAAGCCTTTAACGCACCGATGTTTGTGTTAATTTGAAATCCCATGTTGTACCTCCATGTATTTTGTTGTTTAATTATGGCTTCCGTGCCACAAAACTTATATTTCTTAAACTTGTTTACTTTTTTTGTTTTCAATGTCCGCACTCAAAATGAATGCGGACTTTGAAATTTTTCATTTTTGCTAAACTATCCTAATAACTGCAACACTGCTTGTGGTGCAAAATTAAGTTGTGCTAACATTGCTGTTGCTGCTTGTCCACCGATAGAACTTTTGGTGGCATTCAATTGCTCCGTTGCCATATCAGCATCAAACAATCTTGATACAGAAGCTTGAGAATTTGCAATAGCTGATGTTAAGAAATCATCCTTTGCATCAAGTCGTTGAACAAAGTTACCAATTGCACCAAGTGAATCATCAACTTCTGTTTCAAATAAATCAAGATTTGTTAATAAATCTGAAATATTGGAAGTAGTTAATTCAGCTATACCAATATTTGAACCAGCATCTGTTCCGAGTGCATTGTTAACTTTATCAGAAACACCAGCAACAGTATTACTACCAGCAGTTGTTAAAGTAGTAGTTCCTGATAAGTCACCACCGCCAGTACTTGTTGCATAATTTACTGTTAATGTATCAGTTGAAGCAGCACCGGTTTGGAATGAGAAACTAGGAGCAGAACCACTTGAAGATACCAAAAGTGAAGTATCGTTGAATTTAGTGGTTTCAAATGCACTAGCAATTTCTTCACCAATAGCTTTTATATCATTTACGATAGAAGCTTTATCGGCTGCTGGATTAGAAGCATCGGCTACTTTTGATTTAATTTGAGTAATCATATCTTTAATAGATATTAACTGACTTTCAGCAGTAGCTAGCATATCTTTTGCACTTCCTACGTTACCTTGTGCAGATTGCATTAGTTTTACTTTCTGATCTAATGATTTACCAACATTAAAA
>Ga0074197_1003263_pt1 | contig 10030 bp, 9 predicted proteins | sample EPASupsiteSAE305_FD_64526 | JGI IMG/M metagenome (GOLD analysis project Ga0074197, IMG submission 64526) | Bioremediated contaminated groundwater microbial communities from EPA Superfund site, New Mexico - SAE3-05 reassembly with SPADES | ecosystem: Environmental > Aquatic > Deep subsurface >...
GATTCTTTATCTCAACGTCAAAAACCACATCATTGATTACGAAGCCTCCCACGGCACCGTTGACTATGCCGCCGTCTATCCGCGCAACATCATCCAAGGCGCGCTCCGCCGCAACGCCGCCGCGATCATCATGGTTCACAACCACCCCAGCGGACATTGCGACCCCTCCAAGGAAGACATCACCCTGACCGCCACGATTAAAACCGCCTGCAAAACCGTCAACATCACCCTGCTTGATCACATCATCGTCAGCAAATCCGGTTACTCCAGCCTGGCCGAAAAGCACCTGATCAACTGAAAAACACGATTTTATCTCTTTGTCAGGCGCTCCCGCTTCGCGTTTGATTGTTCCTTGCTTTCTTCTCGTGATTGCGTCAGCAATCTTTGGAGTGCGGCACTCCCGCGCCGCTTTGGATTAGCGTTCGGAACCGTTGGAAAATTTACCGGCTATTGAAAGCTATCAACGCAGATTAACCAAAATGAAAGCGAAGCCCCCTCTGATATTGGCGTCAAGCTTCCATCTTGAGTTATGAGCGCAAGCAGGGATGCTTGCGGTACTTTGTAAAATCAGCCTTCTTCCATCTTTAGGCTTGAAACCCTGCTTTCGTTTTCATTCGCGTCTATTCGCGCTCATTCGCGGTTATACCGATTCGCAATTTTAAAGAAAGTAAAGGCAAGCGCAGTTTTGCAAGAAGTTCAAATACGATTGAACCTTTTGTTGTTTCAATGAAAGCATCTATTACGTTTGATATTTTTTGACGGAGATTTTTCGATTTATTGCGAGTTCGCGTTCATTCGCGGCTAAATTCTGCATGGTTATTACACCATCGAGCTCCGATGTCCATTTTTCAATATTTTTAACATCAATTGATTTCATAGACAGTTAATATAATATAATATTATTACAGTTATTGTCGATGTATGTTTTATTGTACAGAGCTGAAAACGATTCATCCTATGTCGGTATGACAGGATTATAGCCCAATCATGGCCCCACGCCGTAAAACCGCGAAGTGGTGGAATATAAAAAACCTCGCCGGCTTTGACTTCCGGAAATATGCTGTATATAGTAAATACCGGAATGAAATGCGGCGTAGTGTTTATTCACAAAGAGTAAGGAGATTTTATTGCATCATGAGATACGAACCCATGAAGTCTTATGTCATAAACAATCTATTGACTTTATTTTCAACTATTGTTTTTACTTTTCTCGCTTTTTATTATACGGGATTCGATTTTAATTTCAAAAAGGTTGAAGCGTGGGCGTTTCCATTCTGCGCAGGAGTATTTCTTGGGGATTTAATTATGTTTATAAAATCAATTTTATACATAAGGAAAATAATCCCGTCTTGTCCCAAAACGGAATTCAGCGGTTTAATGGATAAAGAATTAGCTGCCGACGCTCTTGAATTTACCAGGACAACCCTGCTTGACCTTGTAAAAGAGGCCCCGGAAAACGGACGGGCATTCTTCCTCTTAGCTCAAATCTCCTTCTATCAAGGAAGATATAATGAGGCAAAGCAATTCGCCGAACAAGCTAAAAATAACCATTACAAAATTCCGGCTGATTTTCTAAATAACCTTTTATTTCATGATAAGAAAAATTAATTAAAAAGGGCATTTAAAAATATGGCCTCAACACACAAAACTAACGTTATCCGAAAGGAAATTTATGAAAATTAAATGGACTTTATTGCTGACCATCATTACTGCGGTAACTTTGAACGCGGCAGAATCTCCCATTCTTGGAGAATGGATTTCAGTCGAACGGACAAAAGGCGGGTTGGGCTCTGCAAGAAACTTTGCGGCAGACGGAGGGGTACAGGCAACATTCGGCGCTTTTGTTGATTTCCAATACAAGCTGGACGGCAATAAGTTGACGCTGACGCTTGTCATGCCCGGCGGCGCTCCAGACATAGTTCAACAGGTGGAAATTAAAGATGCAACGATGACCATTGCTATGGGAACCCAGGAGAAGCAGGAGTTAACCAGAATTGCGGGAACTCCGCAATCCGGAATTATAGGAAAATGGACAGGTAATCACTATGCCGGAGGCAAGCAGATTCTGCAATTCACACCCTCAAATAATTGTTATTTCTCTCTGCCGATGAAGTCAACTAAAGGTACTTATCAAATCAACGGAGATAAACTGATTGAAGTATTTGGCGGACAAAATAAAACAGAATGGATATGGTCCATTGATAACGATGTTCTAACATTGAAACAAGCCGAAGGCAAAACTCAGAAATACATGAGAATGAAATAATGTGAAAGTCAGTGTAAGGCAACTTCTATTAATCCCGACGAGATGACAGGATTATAGCCCAATCATTGCCCAACGCCGTAAAACCGCGAAGTGGTGAAATATAAATACTTGACGCAATTCTAATGCTTGCATAATATTGCAGATTAGTTATATTTATCGATTAATATTGCAACTTAAACAAGCGGTTTTTAGGGGCTTAAAACAAATGAGTTTTTATAAAGGGATTTACTTGTTTTTATTTATATGCTTTGTAATTCTTGATATGCTTATGTCATATTCTTGTATTATGACATTTTCTTTTAAATTTGACTTTCGCTATATCATTACGGTAATATTCACTTTTCTTATTGCTGTTCCTTCAACATTTCGTTTATGGAGAATTTATAAAAGTTATGACGATGATAATAAGACCATTTAGTAAAAATGTGAAAAAATGGAGCGCAAATGAGTTTTTTTAAAGGGATTCACCTGTTCCTCTTTGTCTTTACTGTATTTTTTGAGATAATTGGTACATGTATTTGTATTCTGTTCTTTTTTGATAAAAATTACATTCAAGGATTCTTTTTATTAATAATGACATTTGCTTTTATTCCTGGAACAATCCAAATGTGGAAAGGATATAAAAGTTATGACGATGATAATAAAGCTATTTAGGAGTTACCATGTATTCTTGGGGCTATACTTTTGATGATGATGGAATTCGCATTTGGCCATTCAAAAAGATTTATTTGAAATGGGATGAGGTCGTGAATGTTATAGGTTACAACTACACTCCAAGCGAGCCTAACGCTTATAGTGTTTTGATAAAATTTATAAGACAAGGAAAATTAAATTCTCTCAAGATAAAGTATTGTTATTCATTTAAGTATTTTATCTCATTGGCCGGATTCTCTGCAACGTTAAAGTTAATAATTGAAAATTTGCCGCCTGAAACCACATGTTTGTTTACCAAGGAGTTGGCAAAGTACGCTAAGCTTGAAAGAGAAAACGGATTGGATAATAAAGAGCTGGGACAAAAAGCATTAAATTTGTGGTTGCAAAGACAGCCTCGCAAAGCGTATGAACTCTGTAAAACTATTCTGGCGTCTGATGAAAAAAACATAAATGCTTTGAAAGTTCTAGCTTTCTATTATTGCAAAACTCAAGACGTTTGCAAAGCAAAAAGCATATTCGAAAAAATGCTGGCGATGGGATTATATGATCCGCTGGCGATGGAAACCCTTATTTACATTAAAATGGAATCAAATGACCAGGACGTGGATTGTCTGGTAAACAAGTTCAGAAGTCTGCTTAATTATCCCGATTATCGTCTTGAGTTCTCATTGCTTGGTTATTACGCCAATGTAACTAATGACATTGAGAAAGCTAAAAAGCAACTTGAATACATGAAAGCGCTGGCCCCGGCTTTCCGGGACCCTACACATACAGAATTGCTGGATAAATTTTCCAGAGAGATTGAAGCCAAGCTTTAACATGTATTGCTTTGCCGTATTTCACCCGCTTCGTTTTGGATTGTTCCCTGCTGTCTTCTCGTGATTGCGCAGCAATCTCTTGTCCGCCGCAGGCGGATTGGAGGTCGGCACTCCCGCGCCGCTTTGGATTAGTTTCCATATTCACTCCTGATTAAACAAATCATGCGCTGAATATAGTCAGATTGACAATATATTATGCAAGCAAAAAACACAACTTCAACATTTTTGCTGAAACTCCATGCAAAAAGTCATAAAATAACTCTTTCGAAAGCAACGAAAACACAAAAGCTTGACCCCAATATTCCAATAAAATCGGAGGTTTTTATGAAAAAAGAGCAGAGCATAAGGAAGAAAATAGAACAGATCAAGCAGGAGATCGCAAATCTCGGAGACATGCGCCCAGGGTTACTTACCAGGCAAACACGAAGCTGGGGCAAGGTGAATTGGCAATTGAGTTACACTCATCGCGGCAGAGGGATGACTGGATATGTTAGCGAGGGAAATTATGACCGTGTAAAAACGCAAACAGAAAATTATAGAAGATTCAAAGGATGGTATACAGAGTTAGTTGACTTGGCGTTGGAACTGGTTAAATTAACAGATAATAAGAGCGGTTCTTGCAAGTCAAGAACTCGGTACTCTCAAGTAAAAATTAATAAAAGTATTGCGCATAATGCAAACCACAAAATGTAATAATGTGCAGAGAAGGTGAAAATGAGCAGTAAAAAAAATGTGGTCAAACCATCGCTTCATCTAATATGCAATGCGCACCTTGATCCGGTATGGCTGTGGGAATGGGAGGAAGGGGCTGCCGAGGCGGTTTCAACTTTCAGGACGGCCGCCGAGTTATGCTCCGAATCAGATAGCTTCATATTCAACCACAATGAGGCCATTCTTTATAAATGGGTCGAGGAATACGAGCCCGCGCTTTTTGCGAAAATACAGAAACTTGTCAAACAAGGGAAATGGCATATCATGGGCGGCTGGTATCTCCAGCCTGACTGCAATATGCCGGCCGGAGAAACGTTTGTCCGGCAGATTGTTGCCGGAAGGAATTATTTCAGGAATAAATTCGGGGTTGAATTACAAACCGCGATTAACTTTGATTCCTTCGGACACAGTCGCGGTCTGGTCCAGATTATGGCAAAATGCGGCTACGACTCATATATTTTCTGCCGCCCGGCGCAAAACGACTGTCAGCTTCAAGATGATATTTTTGTCTGGAATGGGTTCAACAACACATCGCTATTGTGCAGGCGGATTACCGATGGCTACAATTCTCCGATGGGCAAGGCGGTTGAGAAAATCAGAGGCGTCATCGAGAAAGAGTCTGGAAGAAAAGTAAACATGCTGCTGTGGGGAGTCGGCAATCACGGCGGCGGCCCGTCGAGGAAAGATATTTCAGACATTAAAAAGTTCATTCACGAGAAGTCGGATGAAATAGAAATCAAGCATTCTATTCCGGAACATTATTTTTCGGCTCTTAGAAAGGAAGCAGGCAACATAATTCCTGTGTTCAGCAAAGATTTAAATTCATGGGCGGTGGGATGTTATACTTCTCAAATACGGATAAAACAGAAGTTCCGCCTGCTTGAGAACGAACTTTACATGACAGAAAAAATGGTTTCTTCCGCCTGTTCCCAGGAGTTGCTGGATTATCCTGCAAAAGAACTTGCAGAAGCTGAAAATGATCTTCTCACTGCTAGTTTTCATGATATTCTGCCCGGCTCCTCGATTCAGGCGGTGGAGGAAATGGCTTTGCGTTTGATGGATCATGCGCTGGAAAATCTTTCAAGGGTGAAAACAAGGGCGTTTTTCGCTCTCGCCGCAGGCCAGGAAAAAGCCCATAAGGATGAAATTCCTATACTGGTTTACAATCCGCACCCATTCAAAGTTGGTGCGGCCGTTGACTGTGAATTCATGCTTCCGGACCAGAACTGGAGCGATGAATATAAATTCACCGATGTAGAAGTGTTCATGGACGGGAAAAAAATTCCGGCGCAAGTCGAAAAGGAGGCCTCTAATCTGAATCTTGATTGGCGCAAGAAAATAGTTTTTTGTGCGGAACTCAATGAGTCTGGAATGAACCGCTTTAACTGCCGATTGAACCTGAAGAGAGAACATCCGGTTGCCGACATCAAAACAATAAATGGAATTTTCACGTTCAACAACAAATCTGCGACAATTGGAGTAAACAAGAAAACCGGGCTGGTCGAATATTATTCTGTCAACGGAGTGGAATATCTCGGAGTAGGCGCGTTCGAACCAATAGTAATGGTTGACAATGAAGACCCATGGGGAATGCTGGTAAGAAGATTTAATCAGGTGGATGGTACTTTCAGATTAAGTAGCCCGACGGAATGCGCCAGATTTTGCGGAGTTAAAAAGAAAACTCTGGCGCCGGTGCGCGTAATTGAAGATGGCGAAGTCAGAACGGTGATTGAAGCAATTTTCTCTTTCGGAACCTCAAGAATCTGCCGTCAGTACATAATACCGAAAGATGGAAGCGAATTCGAAGTAACAACTCGCGTCTTCTGGAATGAAAAAAACCGTTTTCTCAAATTGAACATTCCAGTCGCGATAAACTGCGTAGAGTTTCTTGGACAGACGGCTTTCGGCTATCACAATCTTCCGACAAACGGAGACGAAATCGTTGCGCAAAAATGGCTTGCCGTTAATTCCGGACAACATTCTGTCACCTGCATCAATGACGGAACCTATGCGTCAAGTTTTGAAAATGGCAGTCTGCGACTTTCCCTTTTAAGGTCTTCAGCCTATTCAGGCCATTCGATAAAAGACAGGCCGATAGTTCCGCAAGATCGTTTCACGCCGAGAATAGATCAGGGGGAAAGAATGTTTCGCTTCTGGTTCAATGCCGGGCCTTTGCAAAACAGAATGGAATCAGTGGACAGGGAGGCGATTGTCAAGAACGAGCGTCCGTTTGCGTTATCTTTTTTTCCGCCTGGAACCGGTCATAAACCATCTGCGTTCTGCAGAATAAACGGTGGCGGCATTCAACTGGTCAGCGCGAAAAACGCCGATGATGGCTGTGCGCTTATTGTAAGGCTTTTTGAGCCGTCAGGAACTGCGACTGAGGCCTTGCTCGAATTTCCATTTGCCGGATTTAAGCAAAAATTGAAATTCAATCCGTTGGAATTCAAGACATTCAGCTTTGATCTAGAGAAAAAAGAACTGAAAGAAGTTGAAGTGCTTTGCATGGCTAACTCAAAGTTATCAGTGCGCATCGCAAAGAAGTGAAGGTTATTTTTAAACGGAGATCAAATAAATTGGAGAATTGAAGGAGAAAAGATGTAGTTGGAGAATATTGGGGTCAGAATATTGGGGTCAAGCCTTATCTTTTGTGTTTTCGTGTACAAATTCATATATTTTACATCGCTTCTATATTTAAAATTTACATTATTCTTAATCTCGTTCAAATAGATCATGAATGTGCTGAGTATAGCCGGACAGTCGCGATTATGCAAATCCATATTCCACCCGTTTCGGGGTTGGTATTGTGGTTTTGTTATTTGATTGGCTTTGCTCTTTGTCAGGCCTCCGGCCTGACTCTTGTCCGCCTCGGGCGGATTGGAGTGCGGCACACCTGCGCCGCTTTGGATTAGCGTTCGGAACCGCTGGAAAGGTTACTGGCTAATGGAAACGATCAACACAGATTAACAAAATGAAAGCGAAGCAGGAACTTCGCGCTTCAATCAGCCTGCGGCGGACAAAGGATTGCTGTGCAATCATAATGCGCGAGCAATCCTCTGAATCCAGCCGGGAAGAAAGATTACTGCACTAGTATTTTCTGTGTTTTTGGCAATTCGGTAACTTTTGGAACGATTACCGTCAATACTCCGTCTTTGCAGTCGGCTTTAAGTTTTGAATCATCAACATCGCCGGGGAGCATTACGCTTCGGCTGAACTGGCCGGAACGCCTTTCAGTCAGAAGCATACGGTCATCCTGCTGCTTTGTTTCATGGCTGCTTTTGCCGGAAATTGTCAGCACATGGTTTTTCAACTCGACGGAAATGTCATCTTTGGTCAAGCCCGGCATGTCAAATTTGATAACATATTTATCACCGTTGTCCATGATATTCATCTGCGGTTCAAACAATATGTTCTGGTCATCGCCTTTGAATCCCGGAGAACTTTTGAAACGATTGAGCGCGGCGTCAAAAGCGCGGTCCATTTCCTCTTGCATTTTCTGCATTTCCCGGAAAGGATCAATCGTCTGGTAAGCCGGAGTCTGCGGCAATGGCTGAGCGCCGCCGGGTATTATTGATTTCAGCTTCGGCAGCGGCTTCAGCGGGACCGCCGTTGGCGGAGCAATTGGCGGCGGCGGATTGTTTATTTCGTCTGCGGCAATATCCTGTTTCGGACATTGTCCGCAATACATGCTGAACATGAAAACAGATTGGACAACAGCCACTATAAGCAGAATGACGACCAGGGCGGTAATAAGTTTGTTATTTGCCTGCGGGGTGTTTTTGGTTTCTTCACTCATAATAAACCTCCAATAAATTTAATGTTTAAGTAAAGGTTATTGACAAAAAATTACCGGAGACGTCACTTTGTCGAAACATCTCCGGCCGGTTGATTGTTAGGATGTTACTTTGATTTTTTTGCGATCAGTTTTTGCTTCCGGAGATTTAGGCAGAGAAATCTTTAAAACTCCGTTTTTGAAAGAAGCTTCGACCTTATCCAGATCCAGTCCGTCAGGAAGCGTAAAAGAGCGTTTGAAAGAGCCGTAGCGTCTTTCCGAAAGATGATAATCTTTCTTGTCTTCTTTTACTTCTTCCTTTTTTTCGCCTTTCACCGTCAGGACTTTGCCGTCAACTGAAACGTCAAGGTCTTTTTCTTCAACCCCGGCAAGTTCTGCCGTGAGTTCGATGATTTTGTCATTTTCCGTAACATCAAATTCCGGCAACAACATCATTTTGTCCTGACCTGAGATACCTTCAAGAGGCCATTCTCCGGTGAAGAAATTTTCGAACACCCGATTAATATCCTGATGTAAGGATTCAAGCGGATTGGCTCCGCCTTTTTTAATCAGGCTTTTCTTGTTCCATGGAATCATGCTTTTAAACATATAAACCACCTCCTCAAACTTCAATTTTCAGAACTTTTAACCGGAATGCCATTCTTTCAATAGCGTTCCTAACTTTATTAAAAAAGCATAAGATATGCCAAAACGCTTTGCTCCCAGCTTAAAACCTTTCCCGCCATCTTCAACCCTGGCCCGCCTTCAAACATAAGAAAAATGCGACAATGTGATTTTTTGTCTCAGTAATCCGTGCCAAACGGCTCAAAATGACACGATTGCGGTCTCATTTGCAGGGCAGGGATTTATAGTGCGTTCATTTGTGTTTTTTCTTCAATTTTATTCTCACTTCCTTTTGCGGTTTTGCACATTTTGATTGCGTTGCAAAATGCTTGATTTAAACGATTTGCGTTCTGTTTTATCAAAATAGTGGTTGACAAATTCTCTAATTTGTAGAAACATGTGCGCCGGAAAAATTAACCACAGAGACACAGAGGCACAGAGAAAACCAGAGTTAGAATTAGGAGAAAACAAAAGAATGGATAAAAACATAACCTTAAAAAAAGGATTTCTCTGTGTCTCTGTGTCTCTGTGGTTAAAAAAACGAAAACTTAAAGAAAAGGAGAAAGGAAAATGATGAGTCGGAAGTACGATGAAAGTTTCCCGAAGAAGGCGGGAATCTACGCGAAGGCGGGGGATCACGACGGCGAGATTGCTGACCAACTGGGGATCTGCCCGGCGACGTTCTACAACTATAAGCGTCAGTATCCGGAATTTGCCGCCGCGCTGGAAAGCGGTCGGGCCATGCCGGAGATGCAGGTTGAAGACAGTCTGCTGGAATTGGCAATGGGACTTTGTTATGTCACCACCGTCGTCCAGTATCCGGACGGCAAAGAGGTGAAAACCGTGCGTCAGCGTCCGCCGGACGTCCGGGCCATGATTCACTGGCTGGAGAAGAACAAACAGTATGGCGATGATTATGTTATGCCGGAACATTCTGAAAATGTGGTATTTGCGGAGCCGGTGCTGTTGCCCGAACCGGAGCCGGTATGGCGTCCGGACCCGGAAGAGGAACTGAAAGCCAAGGCGTTGGCGGAATACCATGCGTTGCCCGGCTTCCGCCCCGATCCCGATTTCAGCAAAAAAGACAAAGCCGAATTCGACAGCCTGATTTCGATAACCCTGGCCGAAGTCGAAAAACGGAAGGCGCAGGCCGCCGGAACCATGCCCGCCGCCGCCCCGGCGACC
>Ga0074197_1003265_pt1 | contig 10028 bp, 8 predicted proteins | sample EPASupsiteSAE305_FD_64526 | JGI IMG/M metagenome (GOLD analysis project Ga0074197, IMG submission 64526) | Bioremediated contaminated groundwater microbial communities from EPA Superfund site, New Mexico - SAE3-05 reassembly with SPADES | ecosystem: Environmental > Aquatic > Deep subsurface >...
ACAACCTTTCTGCGGCCCTTGAGAAGAAGGGCGTGCCTGTCCAAGGCGGCCAAGCCGTCAAACCCCCTGCTCGCCAGAGTTTTCATGACCTCGCCGGCGGGGTATTCCCGGTAGCTGTGCCGCTCGAACGCCTTGGCGGCGTCAGGATAGAGCTTTTTGTCGGAGCAGGCCGCGAAGGCCAGCAGCAGCAGCAACGGCAGGCGCAGTTTATTCATACCACTATTATCCCAAATTTTAAGCCGGCATCACCGACATGTTGGGAGGAGGAAAATCTCCCACCAGGGGCGTGTTATAAATAGCGGCGCCGCACGGATCGTCCGGCAGAAAAGGGCCGTAAAGTGGGCAATTGTTGGCCTTCGGCAGGCAGCAGCAGGGCCCGTCGCACTCGCAATCGTTATTGGGAGTACTTTCTATGTATTCCTGCAGGCTGATCTCCCTGAAGGCCGCCTCATCCTCGGGGCTGGAGAACCCGGTCACATTCCTGTCTTCTTCTGAAGCTTCCTCTTCCGAGGGGGTCGCCGCACGGCCCGTATTGGCCCCGACAAAGTTCCCTAGCGGGTTCATGGCGGCCGAAGCCATATCCTGCATCATTTTTCTGGACTGATAATCCTTGTCGTTCTTCAGAGCTTCCTTGGTGCCTTCAACGTCCATCTTTGGCTTGCCTACCTCGGCCACTCCGAGGCTCTTGGCGTCGGACGCCGTTATGTCCTGGTCGCGCAGGAACTTGGGGATGGAATTAGGGTCTATCCTGTCGAGACTGGCCTTCATCTTCTCGTCGTATTCCAGGGAAGTATTGACGTCGCTCGAGGCGTCGAAGGTCCTGGATAACCAGTGGCGGGCGGAATCCTTGGAGGCAATGCGGGCGCCATATAAAGAAGCGCGGAAAGCTCCCCTCAGGGCGCTCAGCACGCCGCCGGGGGCCGCTTTTTGGGGGGCGCCGGCCCCTGTCTCGCGCTGCACGGAAGGCCGGCCGACAGTCACACCCGCGCCGCCCGCGCTCTGCTCGCCGCCGCGATTGAAACCGGCGGAACTTTTTGCCGCACCGCCGCCGCGCTGGCCGCTCAGCCCGGAGATCCGGGCCTCCAGCTTGCCCTCGAAGGCGCCGCGGCGCGCCGCGCCCGCCTGGGCAGAGTATTCCTCCCCGCCCTCCCCCCCGCCGCCGGCCACGCTTGCGAAGCCGGAACCGGCGCCTCCACCGGAGTCAGCCAGGGCGCGGGCCTCGAGGGCCCGGCGCTTATCCGCCGCGGAGGCAGAGGCGGCCACTTCCGCCCTGGCGGAAAGGGGATCTTCTTCGTCGGAGGAAAAATAGTTGTCGGCTTTCTCGAGCGAGCCGCGACTGTAGGCCGCGCTGTTGGAGGAGAGCTGGTTGTAGCTGTCGCCGCCGGCCAGCTTCTGGGCTTCCTTGCCCATGGAGGTGAGCGCGTAGTAGCCGCCGCCGGCCAGGAACAGGAAAAGGAAGCTCAGGGCGAGCCACCAGTAGTTCTTCTTGCCGCCGGCCCCTGCATCTTCCTGGGCCTCTTCGGCGGCTTCCTCCGCCGTCGCTTCCACGGCCTTGGAAGCGGCTTCTTCGGCCGTTTTCTTCTCGGTTTCTTCCAGTTCGTCTTCGGGCCTCATATAGCCTCCGGGAAATCAAAAAACAGAAAGGTCTGGTGACTGGATGGAGTCCATCGCCACGACCTTCATTTCACCCTAATGTTATAGCAGACGAAACCCCTTTTTTCAAGGCCTGCGCTTCTTATTTTTTAAGCATCCTGGAAGGTTTGCCGAACTCCTCAAAAACGGCGGCGATCTCGTCGTAGTCCAGCTCTTCGCGCCTGAGCAGTTCGTCGGCGAAGCGCTCCACTATCTTCCAGTTCTCGCGCAGCAGTTTTTCCGTCTCGGCCAGCTGTTCGCGCAGCAGTTCCTGCGTTTCCCTCTCCAACTGGTCGGTTATGGCGGCCGAACGCTCCGCCTCATATATGGAGGAATAATCGCCTATAAAACCGCTCTTGCCCATGCCCATACCCCAGACCATGCGGTGGGCCGTGCGGGCCGCCGAAGCGAAATCGGAACCCACCCCGGAGGAGGTGACGCCGTACTTTATCTTTTCGGCCGCGTAGCCGCCCAAGGAGGCGCGCAGCCAGCCTATGTAGCTGTCCCGGTCAGGCACGTGCAGCTCCTCGGTGGGCATGTGGTGCACCACACCCAGCGCCCCGCCGCGGTGCAGGATGGAGGCCTTGAACACGTCGTCGGTGGGGTGGGACAGGTAAATGGTCACCAGGTGGCCGGCCTCGTGGCAGGCTATGCGCTCTCGCTCACGCGGGGTCATGGAGAGGCGGTGGGCCACGCCCAGCTCTATGCGCTCTATGGCGGCGCTGATGTCCTTGTAGGAGAGTTTGTCCGCGTCGCGGCGCACGGCTATCAGCGCGGCCTCTTTCACCACGTTCTCGATGTCGGCCGGGGAACTGCCCACGGCCTTGCGGGCCAGGCGCCCCAGGTCCATGGCCTTGTCGTAGCTGACCTTGGCCAGGTAATGGCCGAACAGTTTCTCCCGCTCGGCCAGGTTGGGCTTGTCCACGAAGATCTTGCGGTCGAAGCGGCCGGGGCGCAGCAGCGCCTCGTCCAGCACGTTCTCCACCGCGTTGGTGGCGCCGAACACTATCACGTTGGCCGCGGAATCCAGGCCGTCCATCTCCACCAGCAGCTGGTTCTGGGTGCTGTTGGTCTCGCTGCCGCCGCCGAAGGCGTCGTAAAGGATGCGGCGGCGGCCAATGACCTCCACCTCGTCTATAAAAACTATGCACGCCCCGTAGGCCTGGGCGTACTGCCTGGCCTGCTTGAAAAGTTTGCGCACGCGGCTGGCGCCCACGCCCACGAACACCTCCACGAACTCCGAGCCGGCCACGTTAAGGAAAGGCACGCCGGCCTCGGTGGCCACGGCCTTGGCCAGCAGCGTCTTGCCGCAGCCGGGCGGGCCCACCAGCAGCGCGCCTTTGAGGATCTTGCCGCCTATGGCCTTTACCTTTGTGCGGTCCTTGATGAGCTGCACCAACTCCCAGGCCTCCCGTTTGGCCTCTTCCAGTCCCACGATGTCGGAAAACCTTATATCCACGTCCCCGGCGTCCACGCGCGTCTTCTTGAGCGCGCTGAAGCCGCCGCTCTGCATCAGGTACAGGAAACCCACGAAAATGACCGTGTTCAGCACCATCCACGGCATACTGGCCACGTTCATGCTGATGATGTAGCGGCGGGTGTTCTCTTCTATGCCTGCCAGGTACCAGAGCGGGAAGAGCACCGCCACCAGGCAGACGGCCGCGATGGTAAGGCCGAGCCAGTGCCGCTGAAAGAACATCCTTATCTTGAACCAGAGCATGAGGTCTCCTGGGGGTTACTTGAGGCCGGGCAGCACGAACTGTATGGGCCTGTCGCGGTTGGGCACGTACTTTATAACTTCCAGCTGCTTACCGCCGGCGCAGAGGTAGTCGTGGCCGTTGAGGCAGGCCGCGCCGTACGGGTAGGTGCAGACGGCCTGCTTGGGGTACTTGCAGAGCAGCTTGATGCCCGCGGGAGTGGTGACCACCGTGAGCGTCACCACGTTCCACACCTGGGTGCGCGTCACATCTATCTTCAGGTCCTTGAGGTTGAGGAACTTCGACACGGAGGGCGTATCGAAACCGATGTAGCCGCGCACATTCTTCTCTATGTCCTTCTTCAGCGTGCCGTCGTCCCAGCCAACGTGGTCGGCGTTCAGGTGGGATTCCAGCTGCCAGCGGCGGGCCGCGTAGTAGGAGGCTATCTCCAGCTTCTGCACCAGCACCAGCAGCGCGAAGATCTTGGCCGTGATAAAAACGATGAGCAGGAATAGCGGGAACAGCAGCACTACCTCGGTCATGGCCTGGCCGGGCCGGCCGGCGCGCAGGGCGCCGCCGCAGCGGGACATGCGGCCACGAACGGTGCGCAGGGCGGTCACGGGTAAAGCCTCGTCTGGTATTTGGGGGTTGGAGCCGGCCACACGCAGTTATTGCCCGACTTCAACTGCGGGCACTGCGTAGCTATGCGGGCATGCACGCAGGGGCGGCCGCTGGTCTCCTTGCACTTGCCCAGCAGGCCCAGCGGCACGTTGAAATAATTGGGAGCCGGGTCCCAGCCCTGGTAAACCTCAAGGCCGGTGCCCAGCTTGTCCAGGATGGAGTCGGAAACCGTGGCCAGCTGGAAGAGGCCGTTAGGGCTCATGGTGGTCATGTCCAACGGTGCGTTCGGCTTGGAAAGCTGGTACAACTCCAAGCCCCCCACATACACTTTCGCGTAGAACATCATCTTCAGGATGTAGTGCATGAAGAAGTTCTTGTTGCGGGAAAGTTTATTGGCGAAGAAGCCACCGGTGCTGTTGAGGCCGTCGTTGCCGCAGGTCTGCGGATGGTCCACGCAGTCCTGCGTGTTGGCATTGAGGTAATATGATTTTCTGAAGAAGTTAAAATTCTCGGTCAGGCGCTCGAAAACGGTCCACTGCGACTCCTCCACCGAGCCCAGCAGAGTGTACACCTGCGAATAGAACTTGTAGTAACCGATGGCCTGCCCCCACTCGATATAGGTATACATGCCCTGGTCCCAGGTGATCAGGTCGAACACCGGCTTGTTCTGCTGCGAAGTAGGATTGGTGGCGAATTCGCTGCGCACCGAGTTGAACTCGATCTCCCACTTGGCCTCAGGGTCCAGGCGCTTGGGCTCCGCGCCCTTCACGTCGTTCTTATACTTCGGGAAAGCGCCGGCCTCATATAACATGTCATAGGCGCAAACCTCGGCGTCCGAGTTGGTCTTCTTCATGGGCTTCTCGGGCGGGCACTCGTAAGCCTCCTTGAAGATGCGGTAAGGGAAGGCGCCGTTCACGTACGCGGTGCGGTTGAGCAGGTTGGTGTAGTCGCCCATCTGTATGAAGGCGGCCGAGTCCACCGCGAACTGCTGGCGGATCTTCTCGCGCGAGACCTTGGTGGTCTCGAACAGCAGGTAGACGAAGAGCAGCAGCGAGGGGATGACGAAAAGGGACGGGATAAGGATCTGGCCGGCCCGCTTCGCGGGGCGCCAGAAAAATTGGTTAGAATGGGCGGTTCTCATATAGCGCCTACTTGGGCTGCCCCGCGCCTATGACCATGCCGACTATGGTGAACAGGCCGCCGAGGATGCGCTTGTGGAACAGCACCGCCATCATGGCGGCCATGCCGGCCACCACGGCCAGCAGCAGCAGGTATTCCACGGTGGTCTGGCCCGGCCGGCGGGCGGCCGTGAGCGCGTGCGGGGAAGGCAGGGAATAAAAAAGCAGTTCGCCCCGGAGGCAAAGCCCCCGCAGCAGCGTTTTTAAACCGCTTGCGGCCCTTTTTCCAGCCATCGTCCTCCGCGCGCGGCCCTGTTGGCCGCTACCCAATGTTATACCACCAAAAAACCTGTTTTTCAAGATATAGTATATCTTCGCGCTGTTTCTGTATTGTTACGTTAATCCCAATAAAAAGGCGGCTAGCCCCCCTCAGGGAGACTAACCGCCTTCGCGGGCCCTGCGGCCTTAGCGCCCGTCTTCCGGGGAGATGAGGCCTTTCTCTATGGCCTTCACCACGGCTTCGGTGCGGTTGTTGACACCCAGCTTCTGGAAGATGCTGTTAAGATGGTTCTTCACCGTCTTAACGGAGCAGTCCAGGGCGGCGGCTATTTCCTTGTTCGACTGGCCTTTGCCGAGCAGCGCCATCACCTTTATCTCGGTGGCGGTCAGGCTGTCGGGGGCGCTGTCGTAGCCGGAGGAGCCCATCTGGCGCAGGCCCTGTATGAGCTTGCCCATGATCGGCTGCGGGATCATCACGCCTTCGCTGGTGAAGGTCTTCAGAGCGTGCACCAGTTCGCTGGCGGGCAGCATCTTGGAGAGGTAGCCGTTCGCGCCGGCCTGGATGGCCTCTGTCACGTGCGCCTCGTCCTCGTAGGAGGAGAGGATGAGCACGTTGGTCTGCGGGCATTCCTTGCGGATGATGCGCGTAGCGCTTACGCCGTCCATCTGGGGCAGCTTGATGTCCATCAGGATGACGTCGGGCTTGAGCTTCTTGGCCATGGCCACGGCCTCCGGGCCGTTGGAGGCTTCGCCTACCACCGTGATGCCCTTTTCGTCCTCGAGCAGGTCTTTGATGCCCTCGCGGAACAGGGTCTGGTCGTCGGCTATCAGGACTGAGACGTTTTTCTTGGGAACGGCCATAGTTTTACTCCTTGTCTGCTGCTTTTAGTTTAATGATGACCTTCGTTCTGGGGAGGCGCGTCCTGGGACGCTTGCGCCGGAGGCGGCTCCTTGGCGAAGGGTATTACGAACTTGAAAGCGGAGCCCTTGCCCACGCCCTCGCTCTCCACGATGATCTTGCCGTCGTGGCTCTGCACTATCTCTTTAGAGATCGAAAGGCCCAGGCCCAGGCGGCCGTGCGGGGACTTGCCGCCGGCGGGCTGGTAGAAGCTCTGGCCGAGCTTCGGGAGCACCTCGGGATCTATGCCCTCGCCGTTGTCCGTGACGGACACGCAGACGTTCTCTTCCATGGGGCTCACGTAAACTATGATCTTGCCGCCGCGCTGGGTATGGCGGATGGCGTTCTCGAGGAGGTTGAGCAGCACCTGGCCGATGCGGCGCCGGTCGGCGCAGACCATCTTGAGGCCGGGCGAGACCTGGGCGGTGATGTCGATGTTCTTCTGCATCGCGCGGGCCTTGGGGCCCACTATCATCTCCTCCACCATCTTGTCCATTTCGAAATAGTTCTTTTCGAGGCGGAACTTGCCCTGCTCTATGGAGGCCCAGTCCACCAGGTCGCCGATCAGGCGCGAGATCTGGGTGATGCTCGCGGTGATGAAATCCATCTTCTTCTTCTGGTCGTCGTTGGGCTTTATGGTGGCGGCCAGCATCTCGAAGCTGATCTGCAGCGTCATCAGGGAATTGGACAGGTCGTGCGAAGCCATGGACATGAACTTGCTCTTCATGCCGTTCAGGCGGTCGAGCTCCTCGTTGTTATGCTTGAGCATGTCGATGAGGCGCTTGTTCTCCTGCTCGAGGTACAGCTTCTCCTCGGCCTTCTTGATGGCGCGGCGCAGGTAGTTGAAATCGACGGGCTTGATGAGGAAATCGTAGACGGATTCCTGGATGGCCTTCACGGCGGTGTCGAGGGACGCGTGGGCGGTCATCATCAGGATCTGGCTGTCGGTGTTGAGCTTGCGGATGTCCTTGATGACCTCGATGCCGGTTTTGTCGGTGAGGTTGAAGTCCATCAGGATGATATGGAAGAAATCGGAGACAACCATCTTCATGGCGGCGGCGCCGGACTCCGCCTCGAACACCTTGTAGCCCTCCATCTCCAGGAGGTCGCGCAGCGTTTCGCGCAGGTGCGCGTCGTCGTCTACAATTAAGATCTTGCTTTCCATGATGGTTTGGCGCGGCCGCTGGGCCGCGCTAGTTAATTTATACTTAATTTGATGTATATAAACAAGTGGGGCGGCTAAAGCTTACCGGGGGGCCTGCGGCGGGTTCTGCAGCACCGGCAGGTAGAGCATGAAACAGGTGCCCTTCCCCACCACGCTGGAGACTTCCACGCGGCCCTTGTGGCGGTCCGCCACCTTCTTGACCACGGCCAGGCCCAGGCCCGTGCCGCGCGCCTTGGTGGTGAAGAACGGGGCGAAGATCTTCTCCGCGGTCTCCTTGGGCATGCCGCAGCCCGTATCCTCCACGTCTATGCGCACCGTGCCGGCGTCCACCAGCTCGCTGCGCACGTAAAGCTTGCCGTGCTCGGGCATGACCTCTATGCCGTTCTTCATCAGGTTGCGCAGCGCCTGCGCCATTTCGTCGGGGTCTATGCTGACGGCCGGGTTCTCCGGGGCGAAATTCTTGACCAGCTCCACGTGCGGCGGCACCGGGAAGCTCATGGTCAGGTCTTCCAGGTAGGAGTTCAGGTGCATCACCTTGGGATTGAGCTCGCGGGTACGGGCGTAACCCAGGATCTCGTCTATGATGCCGTTGGCCTGCCGGATCTCGGACTCGATGATGGAGATGTGCTTGAGGATCTTCGGCTCCGGGTTCGGGGTCGCGTTGGTCTTGGTCTTGATGAAATAGATGGAGTTGTTGATGACGGCCAGGGGGTTGCGGATCTCGTGACCTACGACGGAAGACATCTGCCCGATGGCGGCCAGCCGCTCCTTCTTGATGAGCTCGTCCTGGGCGCTCTTGAGCTCCCTGGTGCGGGCCTCCACGCGGTTCTCGAGGCTCCTGTTCAGGCGCTCCAGCTCCACCTTGGCCGACATGATCTCGGCCGTCTTCACTTTCAGGCTTTCGCTCATCTGCATGAACGTGTGCGCCAGCTCTCCTATTTCGTCGTTGGGCATGGAGAGGTCCGGCAGGTAGTCGAAGTCGCCCTCGCCCAGCTTGATGGCGGCCTCGCGCAGCGCCTGTATGGGCTGCGTGATGACGAGCGACACGGCGTAGCCCAGGAACAGCACGAAAACGGTGACTATCAGCATCATGCGCCAGGTGCGCTTGAGCATGTCGTCGGAGGCCTGATAGGCCACGGAGACCGAGCGCTGGATGTAGATCACCCAGCCCAGCTCGGTGACCTCGGCGAAGGCGCCCAGCACCCGCTCGCCGGTGGTCTCCAGGATGATCTCGCCGCCGCCGGTCTTGGCGTCGTTCTGCAGCAGGATGCGCAGCACGTCGTCTGGCAACTTGGCGTCGGGCTTGTAGATCTCCTTGGAGTTGGAATGCGCTATCAGGAAACCATTGGAATCTATGACCGCGGCCTGGGTGTGGGTGGCCTCGGGAAAGCCGGTCTTGAGCAGGCTCGACAGGGCCGTCAGGCTCATCTTGGCCAGCACCGCGCCCACGGGCTGGTTGGTGACCGGGTTGACTATCTGCACGCCCATCGTGATGGCCGGGTAGGAGCCCATGTACTTCTCCAGCCCGCCCACGAATTCCCCCGCCCGCATCACCTTGGCGAACAGCGCGTCGTTGGAGAAGTCCCGCATCTTGCTCTCGTGCACGAAACGCCCCAGGCGCACGGTCTCGTCGCCGTTGGCATTTATCACCGAGATCTCCAGGAAGGCCGCGTGCAGCTGCATGATGTGGCTGACCAGCCCCTGCTGCTTGGCCGTATTCATGGAGGAGAAATCCTCCAGGTGGGCCGCGTCAAAGAGCACGTTGCGGAAATTGATGATGTAGCTGGAGACGGTGTCGGCGAAGCCGACGGCCAGCGCTTCCTGGTCGCGGGAGATGGCCTTGTTAAGGGTGATCTGGCTGAGGTTGACGAGGTAGTAGCCCACTATGCCGAGGGGGACCAGGGAAACGATGAGGAAGATCAGGAGGAACTTGTAGAACAATCTTCCGCGTTTCTTTGGAGCTTCGGTCATATCGGTCGCCACGCCTTCTTCGCAGGATAACTCACACTTATATTATCCCAGAAGACTGTTACGGAAATGTTGCCGTAGAATAAAAAAGGCCGGCGTTGCCGCCGGCCTTTAGCTGGCTTACTTAGCGCAGCCGGCGCCGCCGGTCTGCCCGGGCGGCGGGACTTTCTCAAAACCGGGGGTCTTTATCAGTTCCCCCAGCCCCACCATGAACTTTTTCCCGTCCACCACGAACGACGGGGACGTGGAGATGCCGAGCTCGCCGGTGGCGGCGAAATCAGCGGCCAGCAGCTTCTTGCCCTCTTCCATGCCGGCCTCTATCTTCCCCGCGTCCAGGCCCGCGGCCTTCGCGGCCTTCTGCCAGTCGGCGGAGGAGTAATCCTTGTTGCGCTCGGCCAGGTAGGCCTTGAGCTTGCCGGGGAATTTATCGGCTATGACCAGCTGGCGGGCGTTCTCCTCCCACTCCGGTTGGCCGTGGAGGCTCGAGAACTCCAGTTCTCCCTTCTCGTTCTTCTTGGAGTCTCCGATATAGTGGATCTCCAGTTTCGTGCCCTCGGGCAGCAGGCCGTTCTTCTCGGCGTCGAGCAGGGCGTTCTCGGCCATGGCCCCGAACGGGCACTGGCTCATCACGACCAGCTCCACCGTGTTCT
>Ga0074197_1003266_pt1 | contig 10023 bp, 8 predicted proteins | sample EPASupsiteSAE305_FD_64526 | JGI IMG/M metagenome (GOLD analysis project Ga0074197, IMG submission 64526) | Bioremediated contaminated groundwater microbial communities from EPA Superfund site, New Mexico - SAE3-05 reassembly with SPADES | ecosystem: Environmental > Aquatic > Deep subsurface >...
TTCCTCATTTTCGCTTGCGCGCGATACCGCATCGGCGACTTCCCCTTTGAACAGCGAATCCGGCGACGGGAGGTCAATGATACAATCTTCCGGCGCAGGCGGCTCCTCCTGGAGCGGAACCGGGATACCCTTCGACTGGTCGGATTGACCGCTCTTTACCAGGTGCCAGTTGGATTTGAGAAACCATCGTCCTTCAAAACGCTCATACTGCATATCAGACTCCCAATTTACCTTTTTCACGCAATATTCTCTCAGCCTCTTCGACGGCCCTGGTGATCATCGGATTGCACACCGAATCGGCCAGGTGTCTCGTACTCACCATGTCGCGCCCTTCCTGCGTCCACAGGTCCGCGCCATCGAGCAGCGCCCTGCACTCAATCGTGCCCTTGTACGCCTTAAGTCGTTCGATGTAGTCCGCGACGACGCCGTAGAGCGCGAGTTTAGTTTCCTGATCGGCCGATTCCGATGCCCCCAGGGCGAGCGAAAGGGCCATAATTCCCCCGGTCACGGCGCCGCACGAAAGCCCCATGCGCCCTATGCCCCCGCCAAAGCCCCCCGCGAGGCGGTGAGCCTGCGGTGCAGACATGCCCAAATCCTCCGCCAAAACAGTAAAGACCGCCTGCGAACAGGCAGAACCGGCGGTATGCATTGTAACGGCGCGTTCTTTTCGGGTCATTGCTCTCTCCTTATAAATTGCCTGAGACTCTTTCAAAAGTAACCGACTTTTGAAATTGGCTCGCCTTATCTGAAAGTCCGTGCGGTCGCTATGGCCTTGCGCCAGCCGGCGACAAGCCCGGCACGAACATCATCCGCCATCCGCGGGACGAATTCTCTCCGCATGCGCCAGTTCTTGCGCACGTCATCGAGACTTTCCCAATAGCCCACCGCGAGCCCCGCGAGGTAGGCGGCGCCGAGCGCCGTCGTCTCGCTCACCTCGGGCAAAATGACGCGCGTTCCCGTGATGTCCGCCTGGAACTGCATGAGGAAGGAGTTCTGCGAAGCACCCCCATCGGCCTTGATGCAGGAGAGCTCTCTTCCCGAATCCTTCTCCATGGCCTCGAAGAGGTCCATCGACTGATAGGCGATCGCCTCGAGCGCCGCGCGCACGAAGTGAGCCCTCGACGTGCCGCGGGAAAGCCCCACCACCGTGCCGCGCGCCTCGGAATCCCAATACGGGGCTCCAAGGCCGACAAAAGCCGGCACGATGTACACGCCCTGACTGTCCTCGACCGACCGCGCAAGCCGCTCGCTCGCGGCGGAATCCGCGAGCAGCCCCATCTGGTCGCGCATCCACTGAATCACCGCCCCCGCGATGAACACGGAACCTTCAAGCGCATAGGTGTAGCCCTTGCCGAGGTCCCACGCCACCGTCGCGAGCAGATTGTGCTTCGATTCGACCGGGAAAGGTCCCGTATTCATCAGCGTGAAACAGCCCGTGCCATACGTGTTCTTCACGTCACCCGGGTCGAAGCAGGCATGCCCGAACAGCGCCGCCTGCTGATCGCCCGCGACGCCCGCCACCGGAATTTCGGTGCCAAAAAGTTCCCTTTTTGTCATGCCGAAAAATCCCGAAGAAGGCTTGACCTCGGGCAGAATCCGGGCCGGCACATCAAGCAGACGGAGGAGCTCATCATCCCAGCGGCGCTCATGGATATTGAAGAGCATGGTCCGGCTCGCGTTGGAAGGATCGGTCGCGTGTATGCCGGTCAGTCTGTAAATGAGCCAGGAATCGATGGTGCCGAACATAAGCTCGCCCCGCTCCGCGCGGACCTTCAGTTCCGGATGTTCGCGGAACAGCCATGTGAGCTTGGTTCCCGAAAAATAGGCGTCGAGCACGAGGCCCGTCTTTTCGCGGATACTTGCCTCTGCGCCGAGCGCGCGCAGTTCGTCGCAGATGCCGCTCGAACGGCGGCACTGCCAGACGATGGCGTTGTAGACGGGCTTTCCTGTCGCGCGCTCCCAGACGACGGTGGTCTCGCGCTGATTCGTGATGCCGATCGCCGCGATCTGCGTGGCTTCGATCTGGGCGGCCTCGATGGCGCCGTGCGCCGCATCGAGCTGGGTCTGCCAGATTTCCTCCGGATCGTGTTCGACCCAGCCCGGTTTGGGGAAAATCTGGCGGAACGGAATCTGCTTTACGCCGATGATGATGCCATCATGATTGAACAGAATGGCCCGGGAAGTCGTCGTCCCCTGGTCCAGGGCGAGAATATAGCTTGCATTGCGGTCCATGCGGCTATTATAGCGTATTTTGTTGGCTGGGGGAGAGGGTTTTCACTGCGGCGAACATAAAAACGCCGCTAGGTCACATGCGGCCCGGCGGCGTCCTCTTTCAGAATTAAGCTTAATCAATAGACGGCTATGTTCACCGAACCATAGTCTATTCCGGTTCCGTATTTGACCTGACCTTTCGAGTCCGCCGTTCTTCCCACGAGACAGATATAATACGGCATATCGAAGGTGGTGGTATCGAATATGACACTCTTTTCCGGATCCGAACCCGAAACTCCGTCTAACACCTTTCCATCGGGACCGAAGATGTACGCATCGAAGTTCCCCTCATTCGACAGCACCGTCACCTTGGTTTTCGTGTCCGGGGCATAGAATGAATACCACTTCTCGCCATTCAGATTGAGTGTTGCCTCTGCCGACAAAACACTATCTTCCAAGAGAACAGGGGCACAGGGATACAGCACAAGGCTCAGTTCCAGGGTAGCATTCACCGGCACGACGAAGGCTTCTTCTGTTTGACCGGCGACTACGGGCTCAGTATCAGAGACTGCACTGTTGAACACCGATACAGTCATTCTATCATAGGTGCCCGAGGCCAGCGTGACGCTTCCCGTAATGCTGTTCGTCGTTTCATCATAATGCGCCGAACCGAGCATCACTGCCTTGACAATCTCGTCATTCTGATAGAAATCCACTTCAACAGCGTCTACATACGCAAAAGCTTTCGATGTCGCTCCCTTAGATGACGTTTGCTGAGAATCCGCAATATAGGGATTGATTCTCGGAATGGAGATCGTGACCGTTCCTTTGTCCGACGCCGAACCGCTCTTGACCGTTCCGGTCGAAAGCTGGCAGGCGCTCAGCACCAATGCACCCATCGCAAGTACGATGAACAATTTCCTCGACTTTGATTTCATATCTCTACCTCCGCGCACCAGCCCAGGCAGAACGAGCAGCAAAGAAGCCCATACTTTTTCTGCTTTAAAAGCCTATCTTTATTTTATAATTATCATGAATGTTATTTTATTTGTCAAGTGGAAAATGGAGATATTTAATTTTTTGTAGCTAAAAGAGATTTTTAAAGAAACTGTACAAGGAATTTCTAAAAGACGTACCCTGCAAAAATCCGGCCCTTTCCCTTGCGGCTTTTTCTTCATGCGCAGAGCTTCCTCTCCTATGCTCTTTTGTTCATAATGCATGTATCCGGATTCGATGGAGCGCACAATATTATGGAACAAAGCTATCGGGTCTTTGCGTACCGCTGGGCCGTTCTTGCCGCGACAATGCTGGTGAATCTGACGATCCAGGTGCTGTGGATCGCATATTCGCCCATCACGAGCGCCGCAGCTTCGTATTATGGTGTTTCGGAGATGGCGGTAGGTTTCTTTGCGATGTCATTCATGATTGCGTTCATTCCGCTTTCGATCCCTGCTTCGTGGCTGATCGACCGCTTTGGGTTTGTGCGCACGGTCGGTGCGGCTTCGATTGCGGTCGGCATTCTTGGTGTGGCGCGCGGCGCCGCCGGACAACATTATGCGCCGGCGTTTGCGGTGACGTGCGGGATTGCGGCGGCACAGCCGTTTTTGCTGAATTCGTGGACGAAGATTCCGGCGGCGTGGTTTCCGGCGCGCGAGCGGGCAACGGCGGTGGGTTTAATCACGATCGCGAGCATTCTGGGTACAGCGGTGGGGCTGGTGTTGACCCCGATACTGGCCGTGAGCATGAGCATTGCGCGGGTGCAGATAATGTATGGGGCAGCGGCGAGTGTTGCCGCGGTGGTCTTTGTGTTCGTCGCAAGGGAGAAGCCGAAGCTGCCGCCCGACGAGTCGGCATGCCGCGAGCGCGCCTTCATGATTGAAGGGCTCAAACACGCACTGAAAACACCTTCGTTTTTGCGCTTTTTAGTGATCGCTTTCATCGGAATGGGCATTTTCAACGGAGTGACAACCTGGATTGAAGGGATCGTGCGGCCGCGCGGCATCGGCTCGGACCAGGCGGGAATCCTGGGTGCGATCATGTTGATCGGCGGCGTCGTCGGTGCCATCGTAATTCCGCTTTTTTCCGACCGTGCTGCAAAACGTACACCGTTTATTATTCTCGGGCTTTCGGGGGCCATTCCTGGCCTCGTCGGCCTTGCACTCGCGCCCGGATTCGGGCTGATCGCGGCTTCGTCTTTTGTGCTTGGTTTTTTCCTGATCGCAGTGAATCCCGTGGGCATGCAGTACGCCGCGGAAGCAGCGCGCCCCACGCCCGAGGGAACCTCAAACGGCCTTGTCACCCTTGCCGGACAAATATCGGTCCTCCTGGTCTATGCCATGGAAGCGATCAACAATATCACCGGCACCTTCACCGCCTCGCTCATCGCGGCCGCGGTGCTTCTCGGTTTTTCGGTGTTGCTGGCGACGAAATTGACAGAGAAGGGAGAACCTGATCAACAGAGATTGGCAAAAGCCTGATTCTGTTTCCCCTGTAGGCACTTGCGCATCGACTCATCACCCTAAGGGCTGCATGAGATACAATCTAAATTGAGCATCATTTTTGAAGACTTGCGATGCCCAACAGCAAGAGTATATACTTTTTGGCACTTGAGCATGCCCGGGACAACGACTTTTGCAGAAGCATCACGACCTCGTTTGCCTTTTTGCATACTACCGGAAGAGCTTTTATCCATTTTGATGTCGCCATTGCATACTTCTGCGTCGATGTTTAATTAAACATTTTATTGTAAATGAGGGCAATATGCCAATCAAAAAAGTCAACCGTTTTTTCTCAAGTGAATTTACTGCAACGAATAGAGCTCTCGCCGCGGCCGCTTTTTCGGTGTTGGCCCTGCTCCTTGCGGGCTGCCAAACCCCTCCCGTTCAATCAAATCAGTCAAACATAGTGCAGCAGGCCATCCCTCCCTCACCGACAGATCAGGAAAATGATTCGTCCATGGTAGAAGAACCTTCGTCTCTCGATCCCGTCCGTTGGTGGGATCAGGGTAAACAGAGCCCCATACGCGAACTGGTCATTGAAACGCCGGAACAGCTCGCGGCGCGCGTCCCCAAACGCGCCGATCCCAAAATCGTGATCCTCATGTATCACAATATTGTCTTTGGCCGGACAGGCGGCGAATACAATCGCGATCTCTATAATTTCGAACACGATCTCGTATTTCTCAGAAACCGCTCACAGATCATCGGAATCGACGATCTGCCGTACATCAAGTCAGGTGAGAAAAAGCTCGATACCGACGCATCGATCCTCACGTTCGACGACGGAGACCTTTCGATATACGCGATCGTATTTCCTCTCTTGAAAAAATACGACATTAAGGCGACGTTCTTCATCATCACCGATTTCGTGGGAACTGTCGGATATGTGAACTGGGAACAGCTGAAAGAGATATCCGACTATCGCAATGCCAGAGGAGAAAAACTTTTCTCGATTGGCTCACACTCATTGGATCACAAGCGATTCGATGGAATTCCTGCCGAACAGATTCCGCATGAATTGACTGAATCCAAATTCATCATCGAAAAAAAAATTGGCACGCCTGTCTGGTATTTTGCCCTTCCCTTCGGTGCCGGTGCGGGCCGCAAAGAAATCATCGACACTGCCAGAAATGCTGGCTATAGAGGAATCCGCTCCTCCAGAAAGGGCGTGGTGCATCCAGGCTCCATCGATCTCTATAATCTTCCCGCATTCTATATGTCAAATGAGCGTGCGGACATTCTCGCGCAGCAGATTTACTCTCTGCTTGGAAGATAGGCGAGAGACAGAAGTTCATACATCAAAATCCCGCCGGCCACCGCGACGTTGAGCGAATCGACGCCGCGCGACATGGGAATGCGGACTTCGTCGGTACAAAGATCAAGTACTTCGTCCGGCAGACCGTAGCCTTCGTTGCCCAGGATGAGGATGATCGGACTCCGGCGGTTTTCTGGTCTGCCGAAAGAATCGGGCGCCAAACCGAGGGAATGGAGGCCCAATTCTTCAGGAGGTACTGCTTTTGCAGTGAGTGCCGCGGCAAGTATCCTCGCACCATTTCGATTGAGGAATTCCAGCGTCCCCAGGCTCGCGCTCCGGATTGGTATGCTGAAGACGTTTCCCATGGATGCGCGGATGGTTTTCCGGTAATAAGGGCTCGCGCAGCCCGGCCCCAAAAGAACCCCTGTCAGGCCAAGTCCGGCGGCGGTTCTCACGAGCGCGCCGAGGTTGGAAGGGTCGGTGACGTCCCAGAGGCAGAGAAAAACTTCGCGAGGCGCCGCGTATGCGGCCTCAGCCTCAAACGGAACGATCCGGGGCATATCCGCAACCGCGATCGCCCCGCGGTGAAATTTGAAATCGACGAGGTCACAGAGCGCTTCGTGGCTCATGACCCGCACGGGAAAGGCGGGCGGGAAGGCCGACGGCACAGCGGCCTGCGGCGCGATAACCTGCGGCGCGGCATCCTCTCGCGGCGCTGCGGCGCCATCCGGGTCAGCTGCGCTATCTGGTGTCACGGCGGCTTTCCTGGCCCGGGCCTGCCAGTATTCCTCTTCTGCTTCCGTACACACAAGGAAGCGCGGAGCAATGCCCGCGTCAAGCGCTCTTTCAATGGCGATGCGCCCCTCCAGCACCATGAGTCCCTGAGCGGCCAGGTTTTTTTCTTTCAGTTTTGCGAGAAGGTCGAGATTGGGCTCACTGTGGGTGGTCTGACACGCAGGGACGGCCTGACACGCAGGGGCGGCACCATGGATGGCTTCGCCAGGCTGCCCGGGCGCGTTCATGCCATCCTGCCGTACCCTGTCTCGCGATTCACTCAATCGTCTCCACCCGTATCATATTGGTCGTCCCCTGGTGCGCGAGCGGCAGGCCCGCGACGATGACGACGCGGTCGCCTTTCTTTAAAAGCGCCTTGTGCTTGCAGATCGATATCGCCTCGTTGACCACGGCGTCGAGGCGCGTTCCTTTCCCCGAATGAATAAGCGGCACGACACCCCAATTGATCGCCATCTGGTGATACAGGCGCTCATTCGTCAGAAAGGCGTAGATGGGCATGCGGGGGCGCAGCCGCGACAGAAGCCGGGCCGCGTGCCCGGTCTCGGTCAGCACGATGAGAGCCTTCGCGTCGCAGCGATAGGCTACGGAAACCGCGTTATACGACATTATGGCGGGGATGTCGCCGTTCTGGACTTCCGGCGGAACGTCGTGGTGGAAATCGAGGTAATCGAATTCTTTCTCGACAGCTTCGATGACGGTGCGCATCATGCGGACGACCTGGACGGGATATTTGCCGATCGCGGTTTCGCCGGAGAGCATCGCCGCGCTGGTGGAATCGAAGCATGCGTTTGCGACGTCGGATACCTCCGCACGGGTCGGCATGGGATTCTCCATCATCGACTCCATCATCTGCGTCGCGGTAATCACGGGCTTGGCCGCCAGATAGCATTTGCGGATGATCTGCTTCTGCGCTATGGGCACATTTTCGATGGGCATTTCCACGCCCATGTCGCCGCGCGCGACCATGATGCCGTCAGCCGTCTGTATGATCTCATCGATATTTTCGAGCCCGCGCGCAGACTCAATCTTGGCTATCAGTTTGATGAAGGTATTCTTGCCCTGCGAAAGGGCGGTGCGCTGGACAAGGCGCCTGACTTCTTCGACATCGGTTGCACATCGGACAAAGGAGAGCGCTATATAATCGATATCCTGCTCGACCGCCCAGCCGATATCGGCGATGTCCTTGTCGGAGAGGAAAGGAATGGGGTAATCGACGCCGGGCAGTGTGAGGTGCGCCTTCGGCCTTAAATTTCCCTCGTTGTCCACTACCACAACGATACCTTTGGAAACTTTCCGGATGACTTTCCCCGTGAAGTATCCGTCCATCAGAATGGCCTTTTGGCCAATTGCGCAGATGCGGTCGATGTCCGGCAGATTGGTGTAGACCTGCATGGGCTTCTTTGAGCTGAGTTTTTCGATGATGGCCGAATCGGCGCTCTCAATGGTGAGCTCGGCTCCTGGCTTGAGCGCGATTTGTTCGGTGTATCCATAGAGGCGTACGGCGGGACCTTTGATGTCCGCCATAATCGCCGCGGGCCGATCGAGCGCCTTGCGCGCCTCTCGGATCATCGTCACGTCCTGATTGGCTTCGTCATAGGTCTTGTGGGAAAAATTGAGCCTGAAGACATCGACTCCTTCGCGAATGAGCTCTTTGATTGTTGCAAGATTAGAACAGGCAGGGCCTGTGGTCGCGACAATTTTCGTTCTTTTTTCCATCGGGACGCTCCTTGAGGCTTTCCGAGAACTATCCTCGAACACGCCTATCATACTTCAAAGAGGAGCATCGTTTCGAGACCCGGCAGTAGAGGCCTTCCGTAGACGCTTCATCGCACATAGGTGCCCGGCGCCGTCGGTGTACCTGTCAGCCTTAGAACAGCAGCCTCTTTATCAGCGCGGGCTCGAGTCTGAACGGCGAGCCCCTCCCCTGACAAAAATGGTGCACCCTCAGCATATGCACCGAAAGCTCGCTGTAAATCAGCATATCTTCGCCCTCGACGCAGGATTCGATGGGAACATCGGCGGGTCGCACCGACACCGCGTTCTTGTGGAAAAAACCATCGCTCCAGGGACAGGGCAGCATACCCCGCGCATCGCCGGACTGCACCAGGAGCTTGCCAACCGTGATCGGTTCGCCGAGGCCCGCTTCGCCTCTGTGCTGCAGTTCCTCCAGCTTGTCCGAGACCACGTCGAAATCGAGCCTAAGCTCATCAAAGAAAATCCCGTCCTCCTCGATGATGCGTTCGGGGCTTCGGTCATCATCGCCCAAAAATCCCGCGGCGGTGATGACACCGGGTATCATTTTCTGAAATGCCTGTTTGTCGGCGGGTGACTGTTTCATCCATTCCTCCTTGGCTCAGGCGAATTTGTCATAGTAAATCTTGTCCTCGGTGATGCCGTTTTTCTTCATCACGTTGACGCAGGCGTTGATCATGCCGGGGGAACCGCAGAGGTAACCCTCCCAGCCTTTGTCATTCTTCGGCACCGTAGTCTGAAGATACCGGTCGAGGACATCGGTGATGAGGCCAGTGTCGCCCTGCCAGTTCTCCTCCGGACTCGGTTCGGAGAGCGCGGCGACAAGGTGGAAGCGTGGCCACTTCGCCTGGAGCTCGCGCAGCTCGTCGAGGTAGAACATATCCTTGCTCGTGCGGGCGCCAAAAAAGTACCATATATCTTTTTCGGGGAAGGCGCCCGTCTCATGAAGACTGTGGAAGATGCTCTTGAAGGGGGCCATGCCCGAGCCGCCCGCCACGCAGATCATCGCCGCGGGAGTGTCGTGCACGCGGAATTCGCCGAAAGGTCCCACGAGTTCGATCGCTTGGCCCTCTTTCAGGAACTTGTGGACATAGGTCGTCGCGATGCCGCCGGGAACAAGGCGGATGAGGAGCTCGACATGTTTTCTTTCGGAGGGCTTCGATGACATCGAATAGGCGCGCTGGACACTCTCCTTGATTTCGCCGTAAGGCGGGACGACGAGCTGCACATATTGTCCGGAGACAAATTCGATTTCCCCGTCGTCGAGAGAAAAGAGAACTTCTTTGATGTCGTGCGTGACATCGCGGATTTTTTCCACGTGGGATTTGTATTTTTTTATGCTGAAGAGCTCGCGCGGCAGTTCGATCTCGAGATTCTTGCGCACCTTGACCTGACAGGCGAGGTGGATATTGCTCTCGATCTCTTTCTGGGACATGAAAGGCGTTTCCGTGGGGAGGTGAGGTCCGACATCGGAGACGATTTTGCACTTGCACGCGCCACAGGAACCGCGCC
>Ga0074197_1003268_pt1 | contig 10013 bp, 11 predicted proteins | sample EPASupsiteSAE305_FD_64526 | JGI IMG/M metagenome (GOLD analysis project Ga0074197, IMG submission 64526) | Bioremediated contaminated groundwater microbial communities from EPA Superfund site, New Mexico - SAE3-05 reassembly with SPADES | ecosystem: Environmental > Aquatic > Deep subsurface >...
CCACCTTCATGCCAGCCTGGGCCTGTTTCAGGATGCCGATGATCTGTTCTTCAGTAAATCGCTTCGCTTTCATGTCTAGTCTCCTCCGGGAGTTCTAGACCGAAATCACTAAGTACGCAATGGATCAGTTGCAAGGGGTAACGTCAGAAAGACAGCTCCCCAAGTTTGCAGCCAGTTATCAGGGGACGGGCAAATATCCTACACAGAACCCGTTTGACCAATTTGACCAGCCACAAGGAACCACTTACCAGTTTGTTGATGATCCACCAGCAGGGGCAAACCCTTTTGATAAATTTGATTCTCCAAAGGGAGTGACTTACCAATTCGTTGATGAAGAAAACAGCCAGCAAGGGGGTTCTGGTGTTGATATGTCCCAGCTCTCTGATTCCGACCTTGAAGCCATAGCTAGAAACGATATGACCAAGGTTTCAGATGCAGGGCTTGCCCACATAGCGCACAGCGGAGGAACATTGCACAGTAATATCGCCAAGTATGAGCAGCAGGGCTATTCCGCTGAAGAGATACTGAAGGGAATCAAGGTAAGCGGTAAATACAAGACTATATCCGCAAAAATAAACAGATACGCAGCCGATGGCTATACACCTAAAGAAATACTGGAAGGACTGAAGCAGAGCAAGTGGAAATAAAGCCTTTTCTTCTAAGGGGTAAGGGTAACGCCTTGCCCCTACCTTAAAAACGCCTCAGGGAGGCTCTATGAGTGACCATATTTTGAATGAGATCAGTATATTACAGCATGAAGTTAAATCGGCACCAGAGAAAGCCACTATTGAACACTACAAGCGACTTTGTGACCTTATGGGGGAGATGCTGGAGATCGGAACAGCGCAGACGGCTACCATGATTGAAGAGTATGAAACCCTGCGTTTAATGGCTGCTGCTGAACGACGCTATACCGATGAACTAGGCTTTAAACTGGTGATGGGGCGGCATGGATTCTACCAAGAAGGGAATTGTTAATGGCTGGTTAATTGCTTTTTGGATTAACGGCATTAACCCAAGCTACCCACTAACCCAACAGAACGATGACAGTAACCACACGGAACACATTTACGGAGGTATCTACCATGCAGCATAAAAACGTCCCTGATGAAGTATTGATTGAGATGATACAAGAGGGCCTGACCCTGGCACAGATGCACGATAGACTTGATAGGGTGATTAGCAAGCCTGCTATCTGCAAACGAGTGAAAAAGTTGGAGAAGCGATTGCAGCCATTACCTGAAGCGTATCAGGGCTTAACTGAAAAGCAGCAGGAGTTCGTCTCCAATGTCCTTGCTGGTGACTCACAGACCACAGCCGCGCTTAAAGCATTTGATTGTAAAGATCGGAAGAGTGCATCTGTCATAGCTACAAGGCTGATGAAGGAACCAGATATTAACACCAGTATAGCTGACTTATTGGCTCAATCTGGAATCAGCAAACGACAGCGGATTGAAAGGCTGGCTACTCACGTTTATAGCAACGATAATAGCTGTTCAATGGCAGCTCTGAACCTTGCCGCTAAACTGGCTGGAGAACTCACAGAAAAGGTTGATGTTAATTTTATTGGCGTGGAGCAATTACGGGGACTGATTCAGCTAATACCTGACAAGCAGGCTGAAGCTGTTGATGCTGAATTTACGCCAATGTGAATAGCCAGTATGCAGGAGACAACAAGCCCCTTGCCGTGTCGCTACGGTTGGGGGCTTTGTTGCTTTTGCAACTTTTTATGATAATCTTTGGCATAAATATTTTGTGGGGGTGTCTGGTGCGGAATAAATTAACTATCTTAACCTTTATATTGATATGCCTTTTTGCTTCTGGGTGTGGTTGCTTTAGATACAAAGCGACCAACGAAAAGATAACAACTCTGTTGAATATAGGCATGGACAGGGATCAAGTTATTTCCGCATTAGGGATACCGGACAAACGAGAGGTTTATGGAACAAGTGAATATCTGATTTACAATACTGATTGCGGAAACATGAATATGGAAACCAGGAATGTAACTCCTATCCTCTTGGAAAACAACAAGGTCGTGGGATGGGGCAGGAACTATTTCGATAATATAAAAAGATCTAAAGTGGACGCAGACATAACGATAAACCATAAATAACTCTGGAGGTTACCCATGTCAGAAAATCCTCTCCAAGAACGGCTGATAAACAACTTTGCTCCACTTGGTTATAAGCTGTTTGCAGATGATGACTTTGGTATTACTAACGAGTTCCGCAAGGATGAATCAGACCTGCGTTTTTGCGTCCGTTATGGAGAAGGAGGGGTGACACTGTACTGGACCAGTTCACCAGAGTATGACCTTCTGAACGCCAACACGATGAAAATCTGGAAGGAGTCTCCACAAGATATTCAATTAAGAACGTTCAGCGGATCGCCAGAAGAGTTCTGGCAAGCGGTCTCAGATATTATTGATGGCAGGGAACCAGCGTAAACCCTTTGGACCCTGCTATCTCAAGAAAGAGGGAAGTAGGAAAATAAATCCAAAGCCGTGAGGGGGCATGGGAGGGGGTCCAGTATTCAATCAACACAGTTTGACAACTCAATCAATGTTTAATGACCAGCCGCCAGAAAGCAAAGCCAATACAATCAAGCACTTACTTGCTAACAGCAAAGCATGATTGATTATCAATCTCTTTAGTGTGCCAATGATTACAGCATGTTATGTGGCTGTCTATACTGATTACTAACGATTGAGATATGGGGACCAGCAGGGCAATCAAGCGGGGTTGTGTAGGGATGCACCGTGTATTGATGGTGATGCAGCAGAAGGACAAAAGGTTACACTACAGGTTACACGGCGGCAGGTAAAACAAAAGAGGCTACAGATTTAGTCTGTAACCTCTTGATTTCTTTGGAGCGGGAAACGGGATTCGAACCCGCGACCTTCAGCTTGGGAAGCTGACATTTTATTGTTTCAACGTCTTTCAAAATGCTTCCAAGTTTCTCAGTCAATCCCCATATCTCCTTGACTTACTTCGCGTTTTATCTTACTTTCTATCTCCAGATGTTTCAGTTTGCCTCCCCGCTTGCCACCCACAGAACGGATGCAAAACGGATGCAAAGGGGTCTAGCGGCACTCAAAACGGATGCAAAACGGATGCAAAAAAATGGGGAAAACGATGAAACAATTTACCGACCGATACCTCACCTCTCTCAAACCTCAAGCGAAAAAATATGTCGTAAGAGAAGGTCGGGGATTTGCGATCCAAGTACTGCCTTCAGGGACAAAGACATTTATGTATATCTTCGAACTGAACAAGCAGAAGGGGTATCTGCTGCTCGGTAATTTTCCCGCAATGTCCTTGAGTGATGCTCGCATAGCTTACAATGACGCATATAAGCTCGTCAAGAATGGTATTGATCCACGTGAGGAAAAAAGAGCTGCCATAGAGGAACAGGCTCGCATGGCGAACGAAGTAAAACTTCAAGCTGAAGCTGCCGCCCTTGCAGCTGTAAAACTGGAAAGAGACTCCTTCGACGCCCTCATCGCGGATGAAATCCCAGAAGGCTACACCCCGATAACCGTCGAGCAGCTTGCCGCGGTATGGTATGTCAAATACTCGAAGGAAAACCATTCAGACCGATGGCGTGAAACGATCCTCAGCGCTATCAAGACTCACATCATTCCCGGCATCGGCAAAATGGAAATTTCCTCCGTTAGACACAAGCATGCTGTTTCTCTGATCGAGCAAATTGCATCCAAGGTCCCTGGATCAGCTCGGAACGTAATGAAATTCGGCAGACAGATGTACAAATATGCCTGTCGGCACGAGTGGGCAGAGATTCAGCCTTTCCAGGAGATCACAGCATCTGTCCCTAAGATCGCCCCAAAAACTGATGATCGGCACCTCGATGATGACGAGATTGTGAAAGCATGGGCAGAGGTCAGCAAGTCCTCAAGTTCCAAAGAAGTCAAAAGAGCTTTGAAGCTAATTCTTGTAACTGCTCAACGCCCTGGTGAGGTGGCGCAACTTCATCGAGATCAAATCAAGGACAGATGGTGGACTATCCCTGCCGAGGTCGCTGGAAAGAATGAGCGTGAACACAGAGTTTACCTGACCGATACTGCACTGGAGTTGATTGGAGACGGAAAAGGACATATTTTCCCGTCAGGGAGAGGCAAAAGAGGTCATGTTTCCGAAAACGCTCTTTCACAAGCTATAAATCGTGGCTATTTGGACGATAATGTCGTGAAAGTTGTTGGGAATAGAAAGATCAAAGCTCGCAAAGAGCCATATTTCGGCATGAAGCCGTGGTCACCGCATGACCTCCGACGAACTGCACGTACAAATATGGCTCGCGTCGGAATTTCTGACGAAGTTGGTGAAGAGGTTATTAATCACATCAAACCGGGAATCGTCGGGGTATATAACAAATATCGCTATGACAACGAGAAAAAGGCTGCCCTGCAGAAATGGGAAACTTTGCTTCTGGAAATTCTGTCACACAAACCTCAGGATAGCGTGGCAGATGGTAAATAGCTCCCAGCCTTACTTACATATGAGCATTTTGTGCCAGATCGTTTATTTAATCTTGTGAATCTCAGTCAACATAGAGTAATTTGATCCCCTCTCCCCTCCCCCAGATCCGGGGGAGGGGTTTTCTATCATTTTCGAGTCTGATCGGAGTAATAATGACTAAGGCAGATATTGTTGAGAAAGTTGCCGACCAGTGCGGATTTTCGAAGAAGGACTCAATTGAAATGGTCGAGTCAGTCTTCAGCATTCTGAAAAATACACTCGAAGACGGAGAAGATATAAAGATTTCCGGATTTGGCAAATTCGAAGTAAAAACCAAGCGGGCCCGCAAAGGTAGAAATCCTCAAACAGGGGAATCAATAGTCATCGAAGCCAGAAGAATCCTCACTTTCAAGCCGAGCACAATCCTGAAAAGCTCGATAAATCCGCAATAACGCTTCCTCCCACCGCACCGCACGAATTCTAGTCCACCAAGACCTGCCCCCCCTATAGATTATAGTCGTAGGGGGAAGCATGCGACTTGCCACTCTATTATTCCTGTTCTCATTTTCTGTGGTTTCATCGAAACCAGCCGCAGCATTCTGCTTTGAAGAAGCCGGCAACAGGTACGGAATTTCGCCCCAACTCCTCTATGCAATCTCCAAGGGGGAAAGCAGCTTCAATCCCCTGGCTATCAACTACAACACAAACGGCACTTACGATTACGGCCTCATGCAGATCAATTCCACATGGGAGCCGACACTGCGCAAGCTCGGCATCTCTTGGAGCAACCTTGCCGATCCGTGTACCAATGTCATGGTCGGCGCCTGGGTTCTTTCGCAATGCATTCGGGATTACGGATACACCTGGTCGGCAGTCGGCTGCTACAACTCACGCACACCGTCCAAGCGCGACCGCTATGCCGCAAGAGTTGCCCGCATCGTCAAACGCGAACAAATGCATTCACAGCCGGTTCAGGTGGCATCAGCAATCAGTGTCGCTACCCCATGGGAAGAGGCATTTGGCCGTGAATCCCGCTGATCTTATGCCTGAGGACGGCTTGACCAGTGATCAAACTTTGGATGCGATAGAGGTCGCCGTTGCCAAAACTTTAACCCATGCACTCCAAACCAGCGTCACTGTCAGGGTTGAGAATCAGTTACAAATCCTTGTCTATCCACATGGTGGCGGAGCCCCTACAGCACTTACTTTTGGCGACATCGACCGGAAACTGCGGCGGCACGTGCAGCATCAGGTCGATCTGGAACTGCAACTGCGGAAAACCCTGAATGAAGCGGGGCATCTGAAGGAGCTGAGAGGCTATACGGCCCCGGGGGAGATTACACGCGTTGGTGACGATGGTTCACTAATCGTCACTCTGGAAATAGCAGACCACTATCGGCGACTGATCCTTTCCGGGATCTGCCCGACCCGCTTTCAGCCCAAACATGAGCGCGATCGTTACATTCCGGGAACCGTGAAGGAATTCCATATCACCAGCGTCGTCCCGGTCATGGTCAACCATAGGTCAACCAAGGTCCAGGTACAACTGAACCGCATCTCGAAGGAACTGCCGCGTCTGCTCTTGCAGGAGCGTAGCCGCATTCCCGGAATTCAGTGCCTGAAACGTATTCCCGGCGCCTTCAGCACCATAGTGACACCATCACGAATATCAAAGGACGTCATAAACTCCGTCGGGAAGGAGTTGGAAGAACACCTGTATGTTTCCATTCAAGAAACGCATCGCTAAACCGACCGGACCTATGACCAGCTTGGGCACCGGTGTGAACATGGATCATCGAACGAAGATCGTTCCCATCGCCATACCCGATGCCGACAGAAAACGGCATACATTTGTCTTCGGCACCACTGGAGTCGGCAAGACCCGCCTGTGCGAGAACCTGATCGAACAGGACATCCGCAAAGGGTATTCGGTGGTCTATTTCGACCCCAAAGGGGACCAGCAGATCTTCACCAAGATTTATGAAGTCGCCAGAGATGCAGGTCGCCTAGAAGAATTGATGCTCGTAACCCCCATCTTTCCCGAATACTCAGCCGTTGTCGATCCGATGGCCTTCTATTTCATGCCGGACGAACTGGTTGGGCACATCGTGTCGGGCATAATGGGTGGCCGCGAACCATTTTACCGGAACATCGCGAAGGAAATCACCACTGCGGTAATTTCCGCCTACATCATCCTGGCCAAGAGGCATGGGAACATGCCGATCATGAACATTGACACCATCCGTCAGAACATTCGACGTGAATCCCTTGAAACTACCATGAAGTCGCTTCGCAGCATCGGTTCTCCCGAGGCGTCGTTGACTGCCGGCATGCTGGAAGACATTCTCAAATCCCCCTTGGAATACTACGCCAAGGTATCTTCGACGCTCCGCACCGCCCTGATGGAACTGTCTTCGGGAAATATCGGCAAGATCATTGGCCAAGCAGATTCCAACCGTTTCATCAATAATCTGGAGGCCGGTGGGCGGGTCATCCTGGTAGTCCATACCGGCGCCATGATCACCCGCGAGGCGTCTGCCACCCTCGGCAAGGTGCTTCTCTCCATGATCCAGTCCTTTGTGGGCCGGGTCTACCTCTCCAACCGACAGAAGGTCGATCCACCGCTTTCCATCTTTATCGATGAAGCACAGAGTCTGCTTTACCAGGGAGTGGAAGAGCTGTTCGCCAAAGCTGGATCAGCCGATGTCATGGTGACCGCTTTCGCCCAATCGGTGAACCAGATCTATGCGGTCATCGGAGAAGAGTTCGGCAAGAGCATACTCGACAACACCAACACCAAGATCTTCATGCGTTGCTCCGATGCTGAGACCAGCGATTACGTGGTCAAGCATTTCGGCGTGCAGAATGTACTGAGCGGTATTTTTGGTTCTAACCAGGTTACAACCCGTGAAGTTGAGCAGGATATTTTACGGGTTCAGGATGTCTTGAGTCTCCAGCCGCGGGAATTCTACATGATGACCTACTCGGGACGCTTCAAGGGAACCACTCTCGACGCCCGAAATCCCAAAATAAAGATCATATTCCCGGAGGCTCCGGCAGTCATTACCTCAATGCTGTCACCTTTCCAGTCCGAGACAACGGACTCACCATGAATACGATGCTGTTAGGTATGTCGGCAGCCGTTGGGATCGGCTTTGCCATTTACGGCACCAGAAAATGGCTGCCAAACCAAACAACAGCGCCGCAAGAAGAAAAACCGTCCGAGGTAACCAGGTTGTCCGACTTGAGCCACCTCTGGACTGACAGTGAGGTTGAAATCAAGGATGCTTCAAACCTCTGGAGGGAGCAGACAAGGAAGAACCGTGCTTATACGCCACGCCCAACCTTTCAACACGATGAAATTGAGCAGTTTTTCAACGAAATGATTGAGCCCCGGTCATCTATTAATGGAGTCCGCAGGGATCTGATCATCATGATTCTCAGCCTGCTCGACAAAGAGGGAGACTGTCCTTCCGTTGTCAGAAAACACAAGGATGAAGCAGAACGCATCTACTCCGAAGACTCCTATGCCCTGCTGGAGACAGTTCCGCTGTACCGCCATACGCTGACGGTCACCCGCAACTTTATTGCCAAGGCCGACCAGGAAGCTCTGCTGGCAGACATGATTCTCATTGCTCTGGCCCATGACATCGGCAAGATCCCCTCCTACCACGACGGCATGTACAGCAGCGGTGATCATCCGATCATTGCCGGGCTTATTTTGAAGGGGATTCCGGAGTTCATGACTCTCCCCAACAAGGAGGATATCTGCCGCGCTGTCACCGGCCATCACCTGATGAAGTGCGACAACATCCTTACGGATGGCCTCAAGCAAAGCGACCATGAGGCTCGTCAAGCGGAGTTGGCAACCCTCTATGCCGACCTGCGAGAACGCAAGCACAACAGCTTCGAGAGCAATGGCGCACAGCCAGCAGTACAGAGAGAATCCGTGCCTGCCTCTGCCGGAACGACACACCCTCCTTCTGAAGAACGGGAACACCCTCTCGGGTTTGCTCCCTCCAAAGAGAGGTACATGCCAACAGTGGTGGACATCCCGGCATGTATTGATCCGGATGCGATAATTTCCTCGCTGAAGAAGAAGATCAATCTGGTGGAATCCACTCCGAAAGGTGAACAGTGGTCAGTGGTTTCCATGCCCAACGGGGTGATCTATGTCAACCCCGAGGCGCTCTGGGAAGCCATCAAGGAAGTAAGCAACCATGACCCCATGGTGTGTGCATCGGAAGGCTTCGAGTCGGAGAAACGCAACCTGATGTACACCGTCGTAACGGAACTAGCCAGAACCAGATCAGCCCTGGCAACCGAGCATGTTGCTGACGGCTACTTCACGTCACAGGTTTCCATCATTACCGGAGGTGGCAAGCGCCTTTCACATCTCCTGATTCCCTTTACGGCAAAATCATTCGGTGTAATGCCGTCAGCATTGGAAGAACAGAAAACCCCGCAACTGAAGCGGATGGTGAAAGATATCAAGCCCAAGAATAAGGAGGTGGAACAATGCGTTGGCCGCTGATGGCTGCAGCGATGCTCTTGCTGTCCGTGTCCGCCTCGGCAAGCTACTACACTGATTCAGCCACTGGCTGGTGGTGGTACCAGAAGGAACCGGAGAAGCAGACCGAGAAGCCAGCCAGAAAGAAGAAACCGGCCAAGACCACCCCGTCCCTCAAGGACTACACCTACGAGCAGATCTGGGAGATGCACCCCGACCAGTTCCAGGAGTTTGCCGAGGCGCTGAAGAAGAAAGCGGTCCAGAAGCCGAGCGAAGAAAATGTGAAGGAGTATTTCGAGGTCCAGGAGATCGCACGCAAGAAGGCACTCGCCTTTTCCAACGTGGCCCAGTTCGTCTGGCAGAAGTATCCGGAGCTGACCACAAAAAAGGATTACCCGATCACCACCCCCGGCAACCTGGCCCGGATCTCCCAGATCAACGAGGAGCGGCAGCGCGTGTTGCGGGACAACCGGGACGACTTCGCCCTGGTCTACTTCCAGCGGCCCGACTGCAGCTACTGTGATGAGCAATCCCGCATTCTCGACTGGTTCACCAACGAGACCGGCTGGACCGTGAAGAAGGTCAACATCAGTGAAAACCCGGGACTTGCCGCCAAATTCAGCGTGGAGATCACCCCGACCCTGATCCTGATCCAGAAAGGGAATCAGGATTACCTGCCGGTTTCAGCCGGGGTCATCTCGGCCGACGAAATCGAGGACAAGGCGTACCGGGCCGTGCGGCTCCTGAAGGGTGACATCTCCCCCGAAGAGTATTCGCTCTACGAATTTCAGAAAGGAGGCGGCTTTGATGTGAAGAAGCGCCGCCTTCAGGATAAGGAGCAGCCGTGAGATCAAAGTCCAACAGCAACAGAGAAGAGGTGTCCGTGTGAATCGAACCGCATGTACCAGAACCACCGCCGCCTGCCTGGCGGCAGCGATAGCCCTGAACCCTGTCCTGTCCTGGTCCGGCTGGGTCGATGACTGGGTGCAGCAGAAGAGCTCCACCTCGCCCAGTTACTACGAAGG